>Ga0247609_10000330_pt1 | contig 68218 bp, 43 predicted proteins | sample 172DNAGHGlowgp2_FD_193487 | JGI IMG/M metagenome (GOLD analysis project Ga0247609, IMG submission 193487) | Sheep rumen microbial communities from Palmerston North, Manawatu-Wanganui, New Zealand - 1728 DNA GHGlow gp2 | ecosystem: Host-associated > Mammals > Digestive system > Stomach > Rumen ...
CCCGACCTGCAATCGTGCAAGCCGGGACTTGACCTTTGGTCGAGACTGCTCACGCTCGGCAATTCAAACAAGTTTGATTGCACTCGCTAAATCGCAGCCTTCTTGGATATATATGGTATGGCAAACAAATGGTCGGTTGAAATACTCCTTAATTCAACCGACCATTATTTAAGTTCTGTTAGCCGTCGAGCCTTATGCCTCCATTGCTGCAGCTTGGAAAACCTCTATGCCAAGACTCTCCTCAATTTCTGAGATTGTCTTGAACGAGAAGTTCACCTTGCCAGAAAGGATCTTGCTCACATACTGAGGACTGACTCCCAGCTTCTCGGCAACATCATTCTTTACAATATATCCCGTTAATTTTCGCGAATTCTGAAACGTAATTTTTTATTTTGGAAAATGGCCAGTATTTCGGGAGTTTGTAAATGGTTGTTTTTCAATGACTTCCGTTTTCTGTACAAAAAGCCGTTTTCAATTTAGCCAAAATTGCACTTCAATCTTGGCTAAGTTACACTCCAACTTTGGCTAAATTGCGATGCAATCTTGGCTAAATTAGGTTGTAAAACTGTCAAAATTAGGATGAAAAACAGCCAAAATTGCTTTTCAACTCTTTTTAGGTTGCACTTTTAGCGCGGTTTTTCACTCTAGAAGTCCCTTCTCCCAGACCCCCATTTTTTAGCACTTTTTCTTTACAAAAAACGAAGGCAGAGCATCCGCGTCCCTCCACGATATTCAAGATGCCGAAGCCTTCATCATCCATCAACCCTCATCCATCATCATGATGGCACTAGCACTACTCCATGAACGCCAGTATCTGATTTGCAATCTGCTCCTCGGTCTTGCCTTCCGCATTGAATACGAGATCGTAGTTACGCGCTTCGTAGCGGGAAGTGCCAGTAAACCGCTTCACGTAATTCTCGCGCATCTTATCCACTTTCTCAATGATACTACGGGCTTCCTCTTCGGAAATATTCTTTTTGGCGGCAACACGTGCCACACGGTAAGCCATTGGTGCATGAATGAGTACATTTAAATGGTTAGGATGGTTTCTGAATATGAAGAACCCACAACGGCCCGCAATGACACACGACTCCTCCTCTGCAATCTCATGCAGAATCTCCGTCTCTGCCTTAAACACGTTTGCAGTAGTCAACACTTCAGGCTCCTTACTATATTCCCCAAGACAGTATCTGCTGTCAACCATTCCTTCGCCGATGCCTGCGATGCGCTTAAAGTCGTCCCACCATCTGATTTCACGCCCTCTCATCTTCTCAATCTCCTCGGCTGTGAGGTTATACTTCTCTTCCATTGCCTTGATGAGAGCCTTGTCATAGAAGGACACACCCAGTTTGTGAGCCAGAATCTCGCCAATGGTGCGACCGCCACTACCTAACTCACGATTAATAGAGACAACAAATTTCTCATTCTTATTCATTGCGTTGCATATTTATAGTTTGTACATCATTTCTTTAATAGTTTGATACACTCGTCTATCGTCATATCAAGCACTTTTCGTTGCAAAGATAAGAAGAATAATATAATTATCCAAATTATTTTTTGCTTTTTGTAGGGGGTTTTACAGATTGTCCAAATCACTGAGTATTTATTTCCACAAAAGTTGCATATTTCATAAACTCTTTTTACCTTTGCACTATGGAACAAGAATTTGAATTCACACCAGACGAGATATATGGAGAAAGGCTACTTATCAGTACTCTTGCTGATAAAACAGAGCTAAATGACAACATCCGTGTTGCCAGGGTGCTTTTACATAGTTTTGTAGATATGTATATACGCATCAATGAGCATCTGCTTATTATCGGGCATAAAAACCCAGAATACACTATCAACGGGAAACTTGGAGATAGGAAAGGTGTAGAAAGTGAGAACGGTATTAAGTCTGCTTTTCGTAAAGCCAAACAACAGGGTTGCAAAGTCGTAGTTCTCGATTTTGACATGCACATGTCTGAAAGCATACTGAAAACTCGAAAGATTGTTTCCGGACTCTTGGGTCGCCACGAAGACTTTTCTGATGGTATTCTTGACGAATGCTATGTAGTTCATAACAGCAAAGCAGTAGTTGTTAGTTCTGCCAATTTTTCTTCACCAGATAAAGTTGCCATCAAGCAAATTATTTCTGAGATTATAGAAAAACTGAGGACATAACCTTGTGGGCTATGTCCTCGTAGAGTGGTCAGAAAGGTCCAGCTTGAATATTGCTTTGAAAGCAAATTGTTCGCGCCCTCTGACGACATTCTGACGCTGCAAAGTTAGGAACTTTTTCTGAAACTTCCAAATCTTTCAGTATTTATTTTGAGTTTTGAGGCAAAAGCGTTTCATTTTATTCATTATCGTTTAACTCATCGCCCATACGATACTTGATGTCGTCGGATACGACAGGTGTCTGGTACTTGTCACATATTCCACTATTTCCATTCCATTTGGTTTCGGATTTCACGACAAACGTGACTAAAATGTTCTTGCTCTCTAACCCATTCAGGCAAGTCACTATTCATCCATCCAATTACCTTCAAAATTTCAGCATGTATTTCCTCTACTCGATTCAAATTCCAGCAAATGGACTCATTATGAAAGATTCTGTTCCTAAAATGCCTGAATAGGTTAAGTGGTGCGGAAACGTTACGTCGTTTTCGCTCCTGCCGTGGCATATATGGGAAAGAAACTTTTTCAAAGAATTTCTTGTTTATTTCCATAATTATTTGTAACTTTGCAACGCAGTCCCGGTAGTTCCTCTCCCAGATATTAGATGCTGGTGATGAATCCGGGTTTTTTATATCCATAATTGGTTGCTGCAAAAGTACGAATTTCTTTTTACTTTACACTCTTTTTCCTACATTATTTTATTCTTCATTCAACTCATCGCCCATACGATACTTGATGTCGTAATTGATGATGAAATCGAGCTCTTCTTCTGTAAAGCCGTAATGCTTGGCAAGGACTTTGTCGATGATTTGCATTGAGAATAATCTTTGTCTGAGTTTCTATTGAGCTGATAGACGAGACGGTCAATTTCGGATTCTATAGCAGAGGTATCTGCATAGATGTTTATGCGTTTGGCAAATATAATTTTGTCCACAAATGATATCACCTTTTGACTATCTTGCGATAATGTTGGCAAGGGCGTGAAACATGTACCAGTCCCCCCTTTTTCGCCTTTCCTCAAAATTTTTTAGAAAGAAAAACACAAAATTCTCAAATTTTATTTTATCTATTTCTGCAAAATTCTCAAATTCCTTTCTCTACCAGTGTTCAGAATATCTTTATCGTTCGCCATCAGAAAGCATCATCTTCGCCATAGACATAGCGATCGTAGTCATACTGGTCCTGCCTTTTCATCTCGTTCTGATAAGGACCTTCCGGTGTGCACTTACCCTGCCATAGAGAAGCGGAAGACCTCAGTCTCTTGCAGTTCGGGACGTTCAGTCACCTCTCTCACGTAGTCACGAATCAAGTGGCGCCAGTCGTTTGTTTTCATACCGAAATATCTCTGTTGGTATTTCTTTTGGCACTCTACTGCAACTCTCATAATCGTTGTACCATCATATAGTTCCATCATATTATGGACAAGAATACGTACTTCTTCATCATCCTCTACATTGTATAATACAGATCCTCTGGGCTTTAGGATTTTTGCATCTGCGTGAAAGTTTTGATGGGTCTGATCCGCTTGTGAGAAATCAATCTCCTGCATTTGTGAGCTATTGTCATACCCTTCTTGTATTGCCATTATAAGCTGCTTCTCTTTAGCTTTGTAGTGAGGATAAAAGAGGTTATGATATTTTATAGAGTTTCTTCTGCATTCATCTAAACACAGGTTTATCATTCTGAGAATACTACCTGAACGTCTACCTTTGGTCGAGTCTGATAATGACAGCATATACTCTGTCAAGTCAACATCTTTTTCCAGCAATTCTGTCATGATGGCTTGATATAGCGGTATTCTTAGAATAGTTCTTGCCAGAAGGGACTTTTGTTGCTCTACGTCTAGTTCATTATATATATACCCCACACAAGTCAGATACCAACAACCGTAATACTCAAAAGTCAACCCTAATTGTGTAGATGTCTTTATCTGATTTTCACCATATTTTCTGTAAGCGGCCTCATTCTTTACTTTTACATATTGAGGGAACAACTGACCAATGTCAACGAATTTCATTCCTGGATTACCCTTCGACTCGATAGCTGCACACATTTCTGTCGAACATGCTGCGAAACTACTGCTTTGCGTCAGCTGATCATCTTCAATGATACCCTTATTGCTCTTTACATAGTTAATGAACTCTGAGTAGGGAATTGATAGTACACGAATAATATAGTCAAGCACTTTCTGTCTTGGAACTACATAGTTCTTATCAGCAAGCATGTAATTATCCACGCTCTTCTCAAAAGAACGGGTCATAAAACGTGTTATGTATTCCCTGTTTGAATTCATATGCAGTTTCTTTATAGCAAAAATCGGTACAGTCTTTCGTTGTTATTCACATACGTAGTCCGTCCATCTTTTAGTTTTAGGATAAGTCTTTCTACCCCACCATTTAATCTTTCTACATCTACTACTTTTCCAATAAGTTTATCAGAAGTCCTAATAATCCATTTACCAATTATAGTACGACCATGATTAATTGATCTATCTTCAGTTATATTCACTAAATTAATATTTGAATTACCATTCTTTTCCCTGTTACTTCTATTATTTGTTTGATTATCGTTGTTTATATTATCCTTCCGAATAGGTTCAGCATCAGACTGTATAATCTTATATTTTGATCTACTTGAAATAAAACTCACTGACCCATCTGGATATTTTATAGAATACTTATATATATTACCCTCATCCACGACTTTAATAACTGTACATATATACCCATTGATTTTAATAATGTCGCCAACATCCAAAGCTCCAGTTTTTTTTACTTGTTTACTATTAGTGTCACCGAAGCGACTATCATCCAGTGATAATAGAGATTCAAATCTTATGAAATTGGCATCAATTTTTTTGATTTTAACTTCATCCAAGAACTGTACTGATGTAGGCCTCTCGTGGATGAAAAATAGTATTCTTGGGGTTCTTCCACCAAATTTATCTGAATAATTCTTTTTAAATATATGCGTGTCTGTTGGCAATAAGTATATTTTTGAATCTAATGTTGTATTCTTGGCCGTTCTTGATTTCATAAAAACAAATAGTATGTTCCTTCTAAAAAGAAAGAACGGATCCCCTTGAATTTCAATAGAACTAGAAAAAAGTAATCCTAGTTTTACTATATCACCAACATTCCAACTGAACTCGTGACCGTTATATGACAACGATGTCGTTTTTTTATCTATATGCTGATCATGCTCCTTTTAATTCTCTTGTTGTTTTGCAACACTCACAAAATTCTCACTCTTAGCACTTATTCTTTGCTGAGACGACGCCTTTCGATAATGAGCTTTATTGTTAGGAACATAGTCAAAAATCTCATCATTGTATTGTACAAGGAATCTTGACGAATCACCTCGAACTATGATTTTACAGATTGTACAAATCTTTCCGTTGTAAACTATTCGATCCCCTACTTTTACGTCATCCAGCTCAGTAACCTCATATGATATGGGTAAAACATTTATTTGTTCGTCTTTTTCAACTCTATGTTGTTCCTTTGAAGTATTGCTTATATTATTTTCTGCTCTTTTTAGTATCTTATGAACATGCTGTCTTCTTTCTGCCTCTACAATAGTCCATTTCTTTCCTTTCGTTTCCTCATCTTCGGAATCTTCTTGTTCTTCATCATTTGATGATTGTACAAACTTTATCAATTTATTTATCGCTTTTTCTTTTATTTGTCTAACTCTTTCGCGTGTTAAGCGATGAGTGTCGCCAATATGCTCCAATGTCTCTTCTTTTACTCCTATACCATATACCCTTATTAGAATATCTTTTTCTCTTTTAGAAAGGTGTTCAAGCAAACTTCTGACATAATATTCGTTATGTTCATTGTCTTCATAATCCAAAATGTCATTATGCTTATCTTCAAGATCATCGAAATCATCATATGGAATGCATATATCCTTTAGATTGTCAGGAAGGCTGTTAAGATAAGACAAGTTTTCCAGATCAATATCATCCTCTATCTCAATTTCTGTAATAGAGGGGATAAATTCATTTTTTTGCTCATACTTCTCAATCTCTTTTCTTATTTTATTTATAATAGTAAGATGATGAGGAGAGACCTTTACTGTTAAAGATTGGGTGTTAATGGCTAGAATGATTGATTGTTTTATCCACGTTTTGGCATAAAAACCAAATGAATAACCTAGTGTATATTCATACTTCTCAATAGCTTTTATCAATCCCAATGTTCCTTCCTGTATCAAATCATCATATTCAAGACCCTTGCCCTCATAGAGTTTAGCTGTTGATAAGACGAGTCTTAAATAACTCTTCACTAATTTGTCGAATGCGTTACGATCTCTTCTGTATTTATATCGTTGAAAGAGAGTTAGCATTTCATCAAATGATAATAGTTCATAAGAATAGAATGAACTATATATTGATTTCCCTTTGCTAATAGACAGAGAGCCTGAAGAATCTATATTAGCATTTCTCCTATAAAGCCTATGCGTGCTGATATTATTTAACTCACATTCTTCTAAGCATATATTAAAAAAAGTGACAACACTCTTTATTCTACTCTTCAAAGTGCTTCCAGAGAACATTGTCAAATAAAGCTCTGGATATACATCATTTACCATTATATCTACCAGCATTTGCTGGTACAAATTATTTCTGGTAATCGTTCTAGCCAGGAGCTCTTTCCTTTCGTCCTCATTGAGGTCTGGATATACATATCCAATACAACTCAAATACCAATAATCATAATACTCAAAAGTTAAACCTAATTGTGTCGCAGCCTTTATGTGCTTCTCACCATAGAGCCTATAAGCAATGTCATTCCTTGAAGACACCTTCTCTGGAAATAATCTACCAATTTCAACAAATGTGCAACCAGGATTGTTAGCCCATATAAGAGCGTTACACATATCTACTTCACAGGAAGAGAAGGAAGTAAAACAAGTCACATCCGCCCCCTTTACTATTGTTTTTTCATTTATTCTCTTTAGATACTCTATAAAATTTATGTAAGGAATATCAATAAGTTCATGTACATAGTTAGTGAGTTGCTGACGTGGAACTATATAGTTCTTGTCATCAAGAATCTGTTTATTAACGAACTTTTCGTAAGTTCGATTATAAAACAATTCTATGAGCTCACCACTATCCATTATTCATCTTCTTCACTAATGAATTGAGCGAATTTTCTACTTGACTAATAATTAGATTCAAATCTGTATCTGATTTTATAAGTTTAGAAACCCGATCCCAATTGTCGTTCAACAACTTCTGGAAATTCGTGAATCCCTTTTTAATAGTTTGTGCTCTGTTTAAATCACTTGTCAGATCTACAGCATCGTCCAAATTGATTTCGCCATCCAAGAATTCATCGAGAACTTCAAGTGCGTCTTCGTTCTGAGACTTAATTACACTACCTATCTTGCGAATATCTTTTGCGTCTACAAATTCCTCATTCTTAATTTTTTCAACAACCCTTGTAATGATATTCATATCAGGGTTTTCATCATCTGCGTTAGTTATTGCAGGGTTTTTAAGAAGTTCAAAATAGTGACTCCACTTTCTTGGCTGCATATCATCTTCTTTACGCATCCTTTCATAAACTTTAATCGACAGCTTGGCATCGTTTACTTTCATACCCAAGTCATCTGCAATTGCATTAATCGGACGCCTTGATTTCTTTTGGGTTCTCCAGAGATATCCGGCTTTCTCAAAAGCATTCCAATCCATGCGACCAATAATATGGATTGTGCCTAACAAGCTAAGTATCTGTTCTTCTGTAATATCTTCTGGCAAAACTGTACATCTGATATATGACCACTTAGAGATGTCCTTTTTTGCAAGCATTCTGTAAGCTGCTAATCGGCAATTACCTTCTAAGACAATATTACCTTTAACAATAACAGGTTCCAACAAGCCTCCATTGGCCTCAATACTCATCCTTAGAGTCTTGACGTGGTCAAGCTTGCACATTTCCTTCTCAATGGTTTCTTGTGAAGGTGAATCCTCATCCAAAGTGTGAAGTGCAGAAAACACACGTGGATTCTCTGCGTAGAATAACAAATCTGATTGCTTTAACTCAGTATCTGTTACAATAACCGTCTGCTTGCCAATAGGCATTTCTCTTTTTGTTTCCATATGTTTAGGCTTTTAATATTTCATGAATAATACTTGCAAAGCTATAATCTGCATCGCTCTTATACTTTGCTAACGTTATATCGCCCTGTGCTAAAAAGGCTGCTCTTTGCTTGGCTTTCAATAATACATCAATCCATACATCGATGCTATCTTCTATCATTAGGTTGTATATATTACACTCCCTTTGCTGAGAGATACGATGAATTCTGTCTTGTGCTTGTAAATAGTCATCGAGGTTAAATCCTCTATCGTAGAAAATGGCGTTGTTTGCCACAGTCAATGTTAGGCCTTCTTTTGCTGATTGTGGCGTAGCAAATAAAACTTTTGCATCACCTTTTTTGAAAGCTGCAACTGACTTATTTCTGTCTTCGACACTCATCTTGCCTGTTATCTTGCAGGCGTTGAGATGCTTGTACTTCTTGCAAAACTGGTCGACATTCCCTGTGAATATGCTCCATACAATGACCTTTTCGCCACGTTCCATGATTCTTGTTATGGTCTTGTCAAGAAGTATCTCCTTGGCTGACAAGTCTTCATAACTGTCATCCAGCAGCTTTGGATTGGAAGTGATTTGCACAAGGCGCAACAATCGTTTGATGGTATCTGTCGATTCATCTAAAATGCTTTCATCACCTTTCTTTAACAAAATCCTCATTTCAGAACGGACTTCCTCATACATTTCGTTCTGCCTCTTCTCAAAGCCAATAAATAAATCGTGATAAACCTTGTTGGGCAAAGATATGATACCGCTACTCTTTGTCTCTCTGACACTAAACGATTTTATCTTATCGAATATTGCTGAAACAGACTTCTCAAAAGTATTTCTTCGTCCGGCGTCGCTTTCAAGATCATTAGACAAGTCGCATTCATTTTTGAAACTTTCAAAACTGTCGCCGAGTGATTTTCCTTGATCCAAGAAATACACCTGAGCCCAAATATCGTAAGGTCTATTGGCAACAGGGGTCCCTGTCATAATGATACGTATCTTAAACAACGGCGCTATCTCGAAGAAGTCTTGTGTGAGTTTTGCATCAGGATTCTTGATTTTCGTAGATTCGTCAATAATAATAGCCACATTTCTAGTCTTCAAAAATAACTTCATTCTGTCAAGTTCACCAGAAATGGTCTCGAAGTTCGTAACGATTACACGCGCCGTACTATTAAATACGTAGTAATTGCTACCACGCTTATTGTCTATCGTTTTGGGCGTGATATTTGTGTGAACCTTAAATTCTTCACACCAGTTGTTTACCAACGTCTTCTTGGTAACGATTAAAACTGTGTCTATGTCTCTTTTATCGAGCCAATACAATAGCAAGTCAATAGCAATCTTGGTTTTACCCAGTCCTTGCTCATGGAAGATAGCAGCATATTCCTTGTCTTTAATTTCAAGGAACGCCTCATGCTGATAGGGAAAAGCTTCATGCTTTGCGCTCAGATTGTATTCAATATCGTATTTTATGTTGCTCATAGAATCTGTACTTTGTTATAACAATCAATTACATGAAACTTGATGTCATCCAATTGTTCCTTCATCTTCTTTGTCACAATGATATTTTTCATTCGTGAGAATCCCATGATAGAAGTACAAAGAATAATATTCCTGTCAGCATTGTAAGTTCTGGCTTCATTGATATAGTCATTCAACTGTCTCTGAGTATGCTCCTGATCTATATCATTGTCCGTTTTTGCTTCACCCAAGATGATGTAGTTGGAATCATTATAGAACACATCTGGAATAGAACCGCCAATTATCTGTGGGCATCGGTTATACTCACCAGGCAATTCTACACACAAAAGATTGCGCGTAAAGTCTTGGGGAATTGTAGATACATAATCTGCAATCTTCTTTACGAATGACATATGTGTTAATGATTCCATATATCTTATTTTGTTTGTTGTTCTACCAGACCAAGGACAAAATCCAATTTTTCTTTCAGATTTTGTAGTTTCCACAGCTTTTCGCTATAGTTTTCATCATTGGCTAGATTCTGAATTTCGCCAACAGGGAAGTCAAATAATCGCTTATACAAGGCACTGGCTAATACATCATATGGGTATTCCGACAAATCAGCAGAAGCCAGTTCTGCAGCGTGTAACACTTTTTCTGCTGCTGTGATATTGTCTTTAAGAAATGCGTTGAGTGCCTCGTCATTTCGCATAATCTGAGGAATAAGTCGAACCTTCTGAGCATTGTTCACATTTCTGTTTGCCACCCATTTCGCAAAATCGTTTGCTTCAAAATGTCTTTTTTCTATCGATGCCTTTATCTTGGAATTTTCATGCTCCTTGAATTTTGAATACTCAGACACGTCAAAGTCAAAACCCTTCTCCTTGGTGTACGGTTTATAGAACTGCACCATATATTTGTATGCATCGATACTCTTCTTGATGTCACTTCCGTTTCCACCACACATTGAAATGATAGCATTCATATTTCTTCCCTCAACTTCGCTAAGGTAGTAAAGGTACTTTGCCTTAGAATATGGATCCCATTCGCGAGGACCAACAAGGTGAGATTGTAGCCTTATCTTATGCTTTTCGTCATCGTCAAGTTCCTCGTACACAAGGGCGATTATCTCACCCCAATTACCTGGAGTTCCATTCTTCTCAAACTCCCTGTATATTTGTAAGCGAGTGTTACCTTCAATGACAACGTATGAACCATCTGGTTCGTGACTTACTACGATAGGGTGAATAATTCCTCTACTTTCTTTAATTGAGTCGCGGAGTGAATGATAAGTGGTTGAGCTACCCTCACTACTATTGTCAGACAAAGCAAGGGCAATAAGTTCACTACTGATTTCCTTATACTGCTCTAAATAGTGTTTAATACGAGGATTATCCTTATCCAGATTAATACTCGCTGTGGGCAACATTTTTAATACGGCTTGTTTCATCGCTTCACTATTTTATAGGGGTTCAACTCTTCAAATCTTAAATCGAAATATTTCTTGGCTATCTCAGGGAACTCTGCTTCAAAGTCGAGCATTGTTTGGTAGCAAGAGCAATATTTCTCCTTCTTCGGGTATCCTCTTGGGATTTTCAATTTCTTGTTGTATCTGCCCTTTGGTGTCAAGTTTTGAATACCTTGATGATATTCTTCATTCCTAACACAATATTGGCGAAAACTCATTTTCTTAAAAAAACCAGGCTGATTACACCAGCGGGCAAGCTGGGTATAAAGACTCTTAAAACGAGAATCGTTGTATTCTTCAAACCTCATGATGTATGGCAAACAACCATGTTCCATCAGGATTTTGATTCTAAAAAAAGTACCTTCAATATCTTTCTCGTCTTGACTGTCATACGCCACTAGGACATACAACTTTGTGGATTTACGGCAGTGCGTTCTCCAAACCTTCAAGCCCTTGATGGTTTGTTCAACTTGGCGTTTCTCGTTTGGTTCATCCATCCTGTAGTGGTCAAAAGCAAAGATGTAATCCCCATGATATTTTACTTCGCTGAGTAACTTTGCCTTTTGCTCTGTCATTAATCGAATATCCATTCCCTGGCGGAATTGGAAACTCTTGCCAGTTCGCTTCAAATCGTCCATCACTTTGGCAAACACTTTGGGTGGCGCTGCCATGATGTTGTCATCCCATAAGTAGATATTCTGACGGCTCTCATCAAGAAACTCTGATACTGGCGACCACTCAACAACTCTATTCAGCAAACGGTTCACGCAGAAGCCACAATGACGGATACAGCCACGTGTAGTGAAGCCAATGGAGTAACTTAGATAGTCATCCCAGTTACGCTTTTTCAGCTTCTCATCGCCACCAGTTACCTTTTCAATATATTCATTGTAAAGGGTGTAATCAGGTGCATGGTGTTCCACTTCTTCAGGCAGATTGGGACCATTGACCTCGAAGAATCCTGTGCCTCCATAGAAGATGAGGTGCTGCTTAATCATAAGGCTGATAAAGTTGGGTATCTTGGTGAACTTAAATACCCTTGACATTACCAGTATATCGTAATCGCAATCTGTAATGATGGGATTGCCATCTGCCATCAGTTCATCATAACTTGTAATCAGCCTCACCATATGCCCATGTTCCTTGCAAAACGCAGATATTTTCAGTAGCGTAAGATTTGGATGGCGAGTTCCATGATCTAACAAGTCAGCATCGATGATGCCGACTCGTAGCGTTTCGTTGGGCTGAACGATCAAGTCCGTCTTGAAACCTTCATTCTCTGGTAGGTACCTCAGCATTATGCGTAAGGCCCTCCGTTTTTGGACAAACATACCAAATAATCGTCACCAACTAACACCAGCACATCAACCTCTGGTTGTGACCAACTCACCAATTCTTCAAAGCCCATTTCTAAGGCCTCCTTCGGCTGAACCACGCGCCAACCTTCTTTGGCAGCAATCTCGTTTAGCTTCTCGGCTGTATTTTCCTCCACCAAGTCAATCAGGCTCATCCACTCTTGAAACATTCCCCCTGCAGGGATTGTCAAACTTGTTTTCATTATTTAATATATAGTTTTAGGAGCAAACAGACTATATCTTCAGGCTTGTTTTCAGATAAACACTAACGACCTCAGGACACAAAAGAAGCGCGACACATGGCTCTTCTCTTGCATCGTGAGGTCGTAGGATTACCTGTAATATATAAGATATAAGTCATGCCCGCGCTATCGCACGGGCACCAACTGACTTATTCATTATATTACATCTTTGAAATTTCCTACGTTTCACGATGCTCTGAATAAATAGCTGATGCTATAATTGTTTAACCCACTAAAATCATACCGTCACTCTGCACTCAGAGATTCAAGCCGTAGCTTGCGCCGTTTACGACGATTCGGCGATACTTGATTGCAAAAATACAAAATAATTCTGTTATTTTATATTTATCAATATGTATTTTAAAATATTTTTTGCTTTTTGTAGGGGGTGATACCTACTAATCCTCAGTTTCTAACAATCTCTATGTTCTTGACTTGTTCACCTGCTGTCTTGTCGGCTTCACGTGGAAGATAGATGGGGGCGGCGGGCTGCATGGGGAGTATTCGCAACTCCAACTCGGTGGTGCCCTCAGGCAAGCGCCACAGTCCGAAGAGGAACGGTCTGCCGTACTGGAAGTTGTCGGCTATGAGACGACCATTGGCATAGAGACGTGCACAGTCGCCACGATAGTTGATGCTGAGTAGGTGCTTGCTGGTGGAGACGGCCTCGCGCGGAACGGTAATCGTATACACGGCAGCCTGTGCCCAGTCCTCTTCCGAGGGAGCCTCAGCTACCTTTGCCCTACCCTTCTGAATGTGGCGTAATGCTCCTGCTTCCTTCACTTTCGTACATTGTGCCTTGAGGTTTGTGACCTGACGGCTGTCGATGCTTGACGGATCCTCATGCTTCAACTGACCGTCTTCTATATAGAGTTGTTCGGCATCGTGCTGAGTGAGCAGGTAAATATTATCATAGACTGGTGTCGCCATGCCACGCGGTTTCACATTCTTCAGTGTCTTGCCGCTCTGCAGGACAATGGTTGTGGGTATGCCCTTCAACTGCATCATGTAGATCTTGCCGTCGCGCTTGGCCACCAACTGGGCAGTGGCATAGCGGATGCCGTCGACATTGACGGGGAAGATGGCGATGCAGCCGGCGGGGATGGTAAGACGGGGCAACGCTACGCCACAGGCTGACAGTAGGACGTTCTTCTTGGGGGAGAGGTTCTGCAGTCGCTCGTAGTTGTTGATGAAGATGAAGCCGCTTCCATCCTTCTCGCGTACAGCCCAGCGCAGGGCTGTGTCCTCGCCTTTCTTCAGGTCTTGCTTGGCGGGGAAGACGGGCTCCATGGGTGCCAGTGTCTCTGCCCAGTCGTGCATGAAGAGATGGAGGGGTCGCAGACGGTAGTAGACTGGATAGCGCTGGCCGTACTCGCCGAGAGGTGCCTGGAAGTCATAGGTCTTCACGGGCAGGTCGTTGTTGGCGGTACCCAGTGTGCGCTGGGTCTCGTTGAGGGTGATGCCTGTGGTACTCTCAGGATTGGTGCCCCCTTTATACATGTAGTAGCCCAGCAGGTTGCTGCCGCTGCCAACTTTCACGACGGCCATCGAGTAGGTATCGTCGGTATAGATATAGGGTCGCCGGTGGTAGGCCGTAGCCATGCCTCCGCCGAGCTCGCAGGTGAAGTAAGGGTACTGCTCATCGCCCTTGTTGATCTTTTCTTCCTGCTTGCCTAAGAGGTCGGTGCCGATAGCTACCGACGAGCGGAACGCCTTGAAGTTGAAAGCCTTGTAATAGTTGCCTGCCGTCTCGTCGATGCTCTTATCCCAGAAGCCGTCGGCATAGTCGCCATAGAGGGGAAGCATTTCGCCGAAGGGCACGGGCTTTGACAGTTCGGGCCATCCTGTACGGGTGTAGAACGGCAGGTCGAAACCGATTCGGAGTGCGATATTCTTCAGTGCCATGAGGTAGTCGCCACTGCCACGATACTCGTTGTCGAACTGGCATGCCATCAGCGTTCCGCCGTCCTTCCACTGCAGGCCCTGAACCTGCGTGTATATCTGTCGGTAGAGTTTCTCCACATAACTGAGAAAGAGCGGGTCGGTGCTGCGCAACTTACATCCCTTAGAGAACATCCAGTCGGGGATGCCGCCATTGCGCACCTCACCGTGACAGAAGGGACCGATGCGCAGGACGACGGGCATGGCCTGCTCCTTGCATACCTCGATGAAGTGTCGCAGGTTGCGCTGGCCGCTCCAGTTGAAGATGCCCTCCTGCTCCTCGACATGGTTCCAGAACACGTAGGTGGCAACGATAGTGACGCCGCCTTCTTTCATCTTTCTTACCTCATCGGCCCATTCGTCGGCAGGAATGCGTGAGTAGTGTACCTCGCCCATCACCGGACAGACGCGCTGCCCGTCGATTATCAGGCTATGGCTGTCCCACTTCACCTCGGCTATCTCCTTGGCATCGGTTGAAACAGACGCCATCATCACAGTAAAAATCGCTGTCAGTATTATTGTTTTCAGACCCATTTCTATTTGTCGTTTATAGTATTGTTACTCCCTGATGATTACAGTCCAGTCGTTTGACTTCAGCCAGATAGCGGTTGGCCTTAGCCGTCGCGCCCATTCCCAGATAGCCCAATGCCAGCATATATTTGCAGTGGATCTCGTTCTTGCGGTCGAGCGAGTCTTCCCAGATGAGCAGGTCGGGCAACGACACGGCGAAGTAATCCATCACGACATGGTCGAAGAGGTGCTGTTTGCCGTAATTGATGAGTTTATAGAAACGCCCGTTGGCCTCACCCTGTCGGCCCAACTTCTGCAGGGCAAGTCCCTGATAGAAGATCTTGTCGGGCTTGGCATCGTTGTAATACATGGCAGCAGCAGGCTCCTGAGGGCCTTTCGTGGCCTCTTCCCAGCACTCGCGGGCCTTGTCCTTTTGTCCGAGGGCATCGTAGGCTATGCCAAGGAGATAGTAGAAGTCGTTCTCCTGAGCACCGTATAGCTTGCCTTCGCCGAGGTGGTGTGGATAAACCAGACACTGGTTCAACAGACCGATGGCCTTGTCGTAGTGCTTAGCGTTGATAGCCTGTTTAGCCAGTTCCACACGACAGATCTGGTACTGTGCGGGCACTTTGCCTTCACCGCCTTCCCATGGATGGAACGTGTGGTTGTCGAGTCGGTGCATAGCCTCCTCATAGCGCCCTGTCTGGTTAAGCAGGGTTATCTCCTCGAGAACGAGGTCATCACGACGCTGTACGAGTTGCGGATATCTCTGCAGGAAGGCGAGCCGTTCCTCGTGGGGTTTCTGCAGTCGCTTGTAGAGCTGGTCGAGTTCCATGAGGATGCGCTCATCGTTTTCGTCAAGATGGAAGGCCCGCTCCATATACTCCAGTGCTTCGTGCGGACGGTTCTGTTTATTGAAACGTCCCAGTGCGAGATTGCGCCATACGGTGGGGAACTGCGGGTCGAGCTGTGCTGACAGTTCCCAGTTGTCAATGGCGAGGTCGTACTGGCGTGCGGCGTAGTAGAGACAGCCAAGATAGTAAGGCGCACGGGCACCCTTGGGGTTCTTCTCCTTTGCAGCCTCCAGAGCGATGACATCCTCAGCGCGGTTGGGGAAGCAATAGGCGGAGTCGGCTTGCTCAGCTTGCGTTAATGCATTGTCGTCGCCACAGAAGGCAAAGAGGTAGTAATAGGTCATGGGTGTGGTGGCATCTTCGCTGATGGCGATGTTCCAGATGGCTCGTGCCTCGTCGTAGAGACCGGCGGCACAGTAGTCGAGTGCCACTTCATCGTAGTTCTGAGCACTCTTGCGAAGCATCTGTCTCATCTCATCCAGTACATTCTCATCACGTTCGAGAAGATACTTCTCGTAGCGGCAGCCGTAGTTGAAGAGGTCTTGTTTCAAGGACTCGTTAATCAGGGCAAGTGCTTCTTCGTGTTTCCCGAGTTTACGCAGGATAGCGGCTTTCAGTGCACGTGCCTTGTGGTTGTGCCAGTTGTTGTTCAGGCATCGGTCTATCTCGTCGAGGGCATCTTCGTAGCGTCCCTGTGCAGTACTGATCTTAGCAGCCTCGAAGTAGCCGGCATCGGCCCATGCCTTGTTCCACGTTGCTTTCCAGAAGAGTTCATAGGCTTCGGAAGCCTTACCTTGGTATTTCAGTGCGAGGGCGAGGTTGTAGATAGGCTCACCGTCGTAGGGGGTGGGATTGCGCTTCTGCGAGAGACGGACGGCCTTGCGCAGATAGCCTTCGGCTTTGGCAAAGCGTCCCTTGCGGATATACCACAGGCCGAGGGCGTTCAGACAACGGATGTCGTCGGGGTCGCGGCGCAGCGCCTCCTCGTAATAGTCGGTAGCCATCCATGTGGCATGACGGTATTGTTCCAGATGCATACCGGTCAGATAGAGTTGTTCGTTGGTTTTGACTTGCTCGGGTAACAAGGCGGCCTCGGCAGAGTCAGGGATAGGACGGATGTCGTCGGCCTCAGCATGCCACTGAAGCACGGTGCGCTGTCCATAGACAAAGGTCTTCACGATTTCAAAAGTGAGTTCGTTGAAGTCAGCGCCTTTGACATCGACAGTCTCCGTGAGTACAGCTTCGGGGCTGATGGTCAACTCTTTCTTATAATAGACTTCACCATTATCGTTGCGGAGAATAATGCAGACATCCTGTTTCGAGGTGGCAAACACCTTGAAACGAACAGGGTGACTGCTCCTCTCAGCCGTTGAAGAGGGGTCGGTAGTGAGACTCTCTATATTGAATACCAAGTCCTTTGAAGCCTCTTTCACCACACCCAGTTCGCGATAGGGCATGAAGTACTGGGTGAACATCTTCTCTTCATACGGCATCAGCCAGGTGAAGTCGGGCTGGTTCTCGGTATAGACACCGGCCATCAGTTCGATGTAGGGACGGAACCGTCCCACCTCATGTTTCCCTGAAGGAGAGAGCCTGTAGTCGGCCACCTCGCCACGCCAGCCCCCATCGGGGGGCGTCAGGGGGGCCTCGTCGGTCAGGTTGCGGTCCCAGGCACGTCCGAAGTCGCCATTGCCCCACGTCCATTGTTTCTTGCCTGGCGAGAAATGATGGCTGGCCACATGCAACATGCCGGCATGGGTGTCGTTCTCGTAGCCGCCCTCGAAGTTGAAGCGCGAGTTGACTCCCATGTACGATGTCGGCACATAGATATTCTTGTAGTTCGAGATGTCAACACCTGCCGAGTAGTCCATCTTATAATATGTACCTGTAGCGATGGGGAACGTCGAGACAGCACGTTTGCCATGATCGAACACGGCATTGATGTCGGGCGGGAACACGCTCTGATAGGCATCGTTCACTTCCACCGCAGGGTTGGCCCACCAGAGGAAGGTCTGCGGCACGTCGGTACGGTTGTAGAGACGGCCCTTGATCTCCAGATAGGCACAGCCGGGGCGCAGCGTGAAACCTGCCATGCCTTTCTGATGGAACATCTTCTCCATCTCGCTTACCCATACGCTCACGGAGCCGTCGGCATTCTCCTCGATGCAGGTGTCAACGGGCATATAGGTGGTGGGACGGTGGTGCTGGGGCCAGTTGAACTCGATGCCGCCCGAGATCCACGGACCGACAAGGCCGACGAGGGCGGGTTTGATGACGTGGTTGTAATAGACGAAATGGCGACGGGCTATCTTGTCGTAGGCCATCTGCACGCGACCACCCAGTTCGGGCAGCACCATCACCTTAATATATTCGTTCTCCAACCAGATGGCCTGATACTCCTTGTCTACCAGTTCGTCAGACATCGTCTCGATGACGGGATAAGGATAGACCACTCCACTCGAGCCTTGATAGACTCGTTTCTCTAAGAACATCGGATTCTTCTCGGGTTTCCCCACTTCGTAGGTTGGGATTGTTACTATTTCTCTCCAAGCTTTTACCATAACTATTCTTTGACTAATTCTTTCTCAAGTTCTTCCAGACTCTTACCTTTGGTCTCGGGACAACGCTTCCATAAGAAGACGAAGGCACAGAAGCAGATGGTGCTATAGATCCAGAAAGTGCCGCTACTGCCCAACGCTGCGTTCATCGAGGGAAACGAGAAGGTCAGCGTGCAGCAGCCCATCCACAGGGCAAAGGTACACGTGGCCATCGCAATGCCTCGGATGCGGTGGGGGAAAATCTCTGCAAGGAGCGTCCAGGTGACAGGACCCAGCGTCATGGCATAGACAGAGATAGCCGCCACGACGAGTGCTACCATCAGGATGCCTGTCATGCCCATGAAGTAGCAGGTGCCGAGTATCAGGTAGATAAGTCCTAAGCCGCCTGCTCCTAAAAGAATCAGGGTGCGACGTCCCCACTTCTCAATGGTATAGAGGGCCACAAACGTAAACAGGACGTTGGCTATGCCGGTAATGACAATATTGATGAACATCCCGTCGACGTCAAAACCGGCTCCTACGAAAATCTCCTGGGCGTAGTTGAAGATGACATTCGTGCCACACCACTGCTGGAACACGGCAATGACAAGACCGAGCAACAGCACCCTGCCATACTTCGACCGGAACAGTTCGCTGAGTCCTGCCTCTGACTTCATGCCCGCTATACGGGGTTCGGATTTCAGTTTGAGATACACCGGACTCTCAGGTATAAAGAGACTCATCACAAGGAACAGTGCTGCCGGCAATGTCTCTGCCCAGAACATCCAGCGCCAGCCCCATGCTATATTCCATGACTGGCTCTCTGCCATTGTCGTGTCACGAGCCAACAGCATATTCACTATCTGAGCTGACAGGATGCCCAGAACAATGGTCATCTGGTTCAGACTCACCATGCGTCCACGGATTTCTGCCGGGCTTACCTCAGCGATATACATCGGTGCCAGTGCAGAGGCCACACCAATGCCTACACCGCCAATGAAACGTGCTATATTGAATAAGGTGAAGTCATCAAACAGACCTGTGGTTATGGCAGACAACGTAAACAGCATAGCCGACACCGTCAGCAGAGATTTACGACCATACCTGTCGGCAGCGGCTCCTGCCACCATCGCACCTACCAAGCAACCTACAAGTGCCGTCGTCATAGCCACACCTTGCATCAACGGCGAATCGGTGATGCCGAAATACAACTCATAGAACGGCTTCGCACCGCCTATCACCACCCAGTCGTAGCCGAAGAGCAATCCGCCCATCGCCGACACTGCGCAGATAAAATATAGGAACCTCTTGCTGTAACTGTTCATTTGGCTGTCGCTTACCGTTCTAACTCTGAGATGTCGTGCACGTTTTTGTTATATTGGCGTAACTTTGTGATCTCAGAGGGAATGGCATAGATAATCTTGACCCATTGAAAGTTATTGAATTTTTTCTCCTCAGAAGAACGCCTTGCCTTTTTGTTTTCGCCAGCATACCGTGAACTCTTTTGCGTATTTTTGGTGATATAGCTCTTAAGGGGATGGTCGATGATAAGCGTATCTACATCCGAGAACACATTGCGACCTCCTATGCTGTTCACCGAAACTGGTATGCGATAGGTCTTGCCTGCCGTCTTGCTCACATGTAGTAGTTCGCTTTTGTCTTTGTTGTAAAGGGCATGTTCGTCAGAACTATAGTACTGATTAGCAGGCGAAACAATGTAACGGGCGCTAAAAGAAGTGAAAGCGGATTGACCAATATATTCTACGTTTTCTGGTATGTAGATGGGGAGTATCGATACGTCGGAACTGAAGTCTTCAAAGGTGTAATCTCCAATGCTTTTCAATGACTTGGGGAATTTTATAGACTTAAACTGGCCGTCGAAGGCAAATCGAGCATCAATAGATTCAATGCCTTCTTCAAAGGTGATATTCTTTATGCCAGAACGATAAAAAGCGCGTATACCTATTGACTTTACGCTTCCAGGGATAACAACATTATCAATATGGCAAGAACTGAAAGCGTCAAAGCCAATTTTCTCAAGTCCTTTCGGCAGTATCAGATTGGCTACTCTTGAATGAAGTTGACCACTGAATGCACCGGGATAAATCTGCTTCAATGTAGAGGGCAATGCGAGCGTATCAGTTACAGAATCATCGATGGCGCAGATGGCCTTGGTAAATGACTTGTCGTAAAGAATATTATCTTTTACAGTGAAGAAGGGACTTTCAGGGTCTACGTTAAATACACTAAAGTCTCTTAAGCGAAATGCTTCCTCGTCAATATGCTTAACGGTCTTGGGGATAGTGATGGCTAATTTGGGCGGATAGAGATGATTATATCTGTCGTCTAAATTTTTCCAAAAGCAATTAGCGCCAATCTCTGTCACGGTGTAACTCTTTCCATTGTGCTCCACTGTCTCAGGAATTACCACTTTACGCAAATAGCTTTCACTGGGAATAGCACTTTTCTTATCAAAAAAAGTTAACGAGGCCGTCATAGTCGTTTTGTTCAATTCGTAGCAGTTCTTGCCAATGATGACTTTCTTGGCAGAAGCCAACTGGCAACATAGAAGTAACGTCAGTGCCACTAAAGCTCTGGTGGCGGTTTTGGTTAGTGTGTAAGTCATAATTACTGGTTTTATTTTTGTTATTAAAATGAATTGTTGCGCTATTGCACGACAAAGATAAATAATATTCACAAATTGACAAAAAAAAACGAGTAATATTTTTTCTTCATAAACTTTCCTAATTTTAACTGTAAAACGATGATTATTCGGATAAAATGAGTATCTTTGCAAACATGTAAAATGTATATGAAGCAAGGAAAAGAGACTTACAAAACAACACAATTAACAATGAAAAGACAGATCATTATCGCATGTATGATGGCTGTATCGCTGGCAGTCACAGCACAGAAGCCGATGACGGCACCTCACGGCGGCAAGGTTATTAGTGACCAACTGATAGGTATCTTCTTCGAGGATATCAGTTATGCAGCCGATGGCGGACTGCATGCCGAACTGGTGCAGAACGGCTCGTTTGAATACAACGCCAACGAGCGCGACGGTTGGGGATCTGCTACGGCTTGGAAGGTGGTGCGCCACGGACACTCGCTGGGCTTTATACAACCTACGACACGCACGGTTCCTGGCCCCCGCAATCAAGGTTACTACTCGAACAGCACGATGCGGCTGCACGTGGAACGTGCAAAGGAATACTACGACTACAAGGGATGGAAGGGTGTCGGTCTGCAGAACGATGGCTTCGACGGCATCTCGCTGAAAGGTGGTGAGAAGTATGACTTCTCCATGCGGGTGTCGAATATCTTCGGTAAGTCGGAGGCTAAGCAGATGCGTGTCGCTCTGATAGAGCCTCAGAGGGGAAAAGCCCCCAAGGTGTTGGCCGACACCGTCATCGACATAGCAGCTGTCGAGATGCCGAAGGACAGAAGGCAGATGGGCAACTCATGGAAGATGTACACAGCGACACTAGTGCCTAATGCCGACTGCCAGAAGGCGGCGCTGCAGGTGCTGATGCTCACGGAGGGTGACATCTATCTGGACGATGTCTCGCTCATGCCACAAGATACCTATATGGGACACGGACTGCGCAAGGACTTAGTACAGGCGCTGGCCGAACTGAAGCCTAAGTTTATGCGCTTCCCCGGTGGATGCATCGTGCATGGCGGCGGAGACGGCATGTGGAACACCTACCGCTGGAAGAACACTATCGGTCCGCGCCATCTGCGCCAGCAACAGAAGAACACCTGGGGCTACCATCAGTCGATGGCTCTGGGCTATTATGAGTATTTCCAACTGTGTGAGGATCTACAGATGGAGCCACTACCTATCCTACCCTGTGGCGTATCGTGTCAGGGTGCCGGTGGCGGATGGGGCATGAAAGGTCATGCTCAGGACGCCGTGCCGATGGAAGAGATGGACGAGTGGGTGCAAGATGCACTCGACCTCATAGAATGGGCCAATGGCGACCCTGCCACCTCGAAATGGGCGAAGATGCGTGCCGACCAAGGCCATCCGGCGCCGTTCAACCTGAAATACCTCGGCATAGGCAACGAGGAGTATATCTCGCCTGAGTTTGCAGAGCGCTTTACCTATATGTATAATAAGATAAGGAAGGCGCATCCGGAGATTATCATCGTGGGAACGGCAGGACCGGGTTCACATCCAGGTAATCATGACTTCGAGAACGGATGGAAACTGGCTGAAGAGCTACAGGTGCCTATCCTCGACGAACACTACTACGAGAAGCACGACTTCTTCCTGAATAGCCGACAGTATGACAAATACCCTCGCAACCGCAAGACAAAGGTCTATCTGGGAGAATATGCCGCTAAGGACAAAAAACTCATCGATGCACTGGCAGAGGCACTCTACCTGCTCCACGTGGAGCGCAATGGCGACGTGGTCTGTATGACGAGCTACGCACCACTGCTGGCACGCACCAACCACACCAGTTGGAACCCTGACCTCATCTACTTCGACAACGACCACGTCTACCCCACATGCAGCTACTACGTGCAACAGATGTTCGGACAGTCAGCAGGACAGTATTACTATGGCAACTGCGTACGCTTCGAGGGCGACAAGGCGAAGGTGGTGCAACCCACTGAGAAGAGTCGCTACGGACAGTCGGTGGTGCTCAACGTAAAGACTCGTCGGCTCTACGTGAAGCTCTGCAATGCCGGCGACGTGGCAAAGACAGCACAGATTGACCTCTCGCGCTTCCCGGTGAAGGGCATGGCTACGAAGACCACGCTGACGGGTAAGCCCAACGACGAGAACGGCCCTGTCTTCAAGCATCCGCACGACAAGGACTTCAAGACGCAGATGATAGTCAGTCCGAAGAAGGAACAGGTGAAGGCGGAACAACGTTTCAACATGGAAGTGGCACCTTACTCATTCATCATGCTGGAATATGAACTCTAAGAAAACAGAAAGGGGTCGCAACAATGAAGTGCGACCCCTTTTCTTATACAGATAATCGGAGGATTAACGGGCATAGAGAGCTACGATGGTCTCGTACTTCTCTTGCTTGCCACTGGTAAGCTTAGGCTCCTCCACCTTCTTACCATACTCGTAGACCTGCTCCAGAGTGAGCTTGCCATCCTCGAAGTCCTTACCGATGCCGTTGTCGAACGAAGCATAGCGCTCCTTCTTCATCTTAGGCAGTTCGCTGTTCTCCAGAATGTCAGCAGCGTTGAGCAGGGCACGTGCCATAGCATCCATACCACTGATATGGGCGATGAAGAGGTCCTCAAGGTCGGTAGAGTTACGACGGATCTTAGCGTCGAAGTTGGTACCGCCATTACCCAGACCGCCGCCACGGATAATCTCCATCATGGCCTGTGTCAGTTCGTAGTTGTCAATGGGGAACTGGTCGGTATCCCAGCCGTTCTGTGCATCACCGCGGTTGGCATCGATAGAGCCGAGCATACCAGCATCGACAGCGCAAGCCAGTTCGTGCTCGAAGGTATGACCGGCCAACGTAGCGTGGTTCACCTCGATGTTCACCTTGAAGTCCTTGTCAAGTCCGTGAGCACGCAGGAAACCAATGACGGTCTCTGTATCCACATCGTACTGATGCTTAGAAGGCTCCATGGGTTTCGGCTCAATGAGGAACGTGCCCTTGAATCCCTTGGCACGGGCATAGTCGCGGGCCATGGTCAGCATGCGTGCCATGTGCTCCTTCTCGCGCTTCTGGTCGGTGTTGAGCAGACTCATATAGCCCTCACGACCGCCCCAGAATACATAGTTGGAACCACCCAACTTAATAGTAGCGTCGATGGCGTTCTTAATCTGCACGATGGCACGAGCCACTACGTCGAAGTCGGGATTGGTAGAAGCACCGTTCATATAGCGCTTGTTACCGAAGACATTGGCGGTACCCCAGAGCAGTTTGATGTTGGGGAACTGCTGCATCTTCAACAGGGCGTAGTCGGTTATCTCTTTCATGCGACGCTCGTACTCGGCAATGGTCTCACCCTCTTCTACGAGGTCTACATCATGGAAGCAGAAGTACTCGATGCCCAGCTTGTCCATAATCTCGAAGCCGGCATCCATCTTGTCCTTGGCACGCTGAACAGGATCAGTGGCCTTGTCCCACTCGTAAGAACGGGTCTGTCCACCAAACTGGTCGGCAGAGGCGCCACCAAGCGTGTGCCACCATGCCATAGCGAACTTCAGCCATTCCTTCATCTTCTTACCCATCACTACCTTCTCGGGTTCGTAGTAATGGAAAGCCATCACGTTCTTACTCTCTTTTCCCTCAAAGGGAATCTTGCCTGTAAAGGCGAAATACTCTTTTGCCATAGTTTTTTTTTGATGATTTTTATTTCGATATTTCGAGGTTTCGTTATTTCGTTATTCCGATATTCCGGTATTTCGGTATTTCGAGGCTTCGAGGCCTCGGGCCTCTCGTCATTCCTTTGCCAGCACTGCTTTCCATCGGGCATAGGCCTCGGCATAAGCCTGGGCGTTGGCAACATCGGGCTCGATGATAGCCAACTTCTTCAACGATGCAAAGGCCTCGTCGCTATCCTTGTAGATACCGGCGCCCATACCGGCGCCCTTGGCAGCGCCCACTGAGCCATCGGTCTCATAGAGTTCAATGGTGGCACCACTGGTGCCTGCCAATGTGTCGCGGAATAGCGGTGAAAGGAACATATTAGCGCGACCGGCATGGATCTTGTGGATATCCATACCCATCTGCTGCATAATCTCCATGCCGTAGCAGAAGGAGAATACAATGCCTTCCTGGGCAGCACGGACAAGATGAGCCTTCGAGTGCTTATTGAAATTGATACCGTTGAACGAACAACCTATCTCCTTGTTCTCCATCACGCGCTCGGCACCATTGCCAAAGGGAATGATACTCACACCGTCGCTGCCGATAGGTGCCTGTGCTGCCAAGTCGTTCATCTCGGCATAGGAGAGCTCAGGGGTTATATTACGGTGTACCCACGCATTGAGAATACCAGTGCCATTGATGCAGAGCAGCACGCCCAGACGGGTTGGTGATTGACCATTGAATGTTGAACATTGACCATTATGGTTCACATGGGCAAAGGTGTTGACACGCGACTGGGGGTCGTAGCGTACTTCGCCCAACACGCCATAGACCACGCCGCTGGTGCCTGCCGTCGCTGCTATCTCGCCGGGATTGAGCACATTGAGCGAGAGCGCATTGTTGGGCTGGTCACCACCACGATAGGCTATCGGCGTACCGGCTTTCAGACCCAACTCGGCAGCTGCCTCGGCAGAGACCTGTGACTGCACGCTGAACGTAGGTACTATCTCGGGTAGCAATGATGCGTCGAAACCGTAATAGTCCAAGAGAAACTGTGCCGGACGGTTCTCCTTGAAGTCCCATAGCATGCCCTCGCTGAGTCCGCCAACGGTGGTATTCACTACCCCACTGAGGCACATGGCGAGATAGTCGCCTGGTAACATTATCTTATAGATCTTCTCAAAAACTTCGGGTTCGTGCTCCTTCACCCATGCTAACTTAGCAGCGGTGAAATTGCCGGGCGAGTTGAGCAGATGACCCAGGCACTGTTCGGCTCCTAGGTCACGGAATGCACGCTCACCATAGGGCACAGCACGCGAGTCGCACCAGATAATGGCGGGACGAAGGGCTTTTAAGTGCTTATCCACGCACACCAGACCGTGCATCTGGTAAGAGATACCGATGGCTACAATATCGTCACCAGTAGCACCTGTGGTTGCCATCACCTTAGACAAAGACTGTTTAGCATACTGCCACCACGAGTCGGGCTCTTGCTCAGCCCATCCCGTCTGCATGGCCATGATGGGAGCCTCCTTCTCAGGGAAGAAAGCAGAAGCCGCACACTGACCGTTCGCGATATCAACGAGCGAAGCTTTCACTGAAGAACTGCCTACGTCGAAACCTAAAAGATACTGTCTGTTCATACCGTATATATTACGCACAAAAAGGTTAATTTGCTGTTGTTTCGTTTGCAAAAGTAATAAAAAAGAATCAAACAGAAGAAAAAGACAACAAAATAATAAATAAGAAAAGAAAAAAATGCTGACAGTCGTAAAACCGTCAGCATAAACTTTGAAGCCTTGTACCCAGAGCCGGGGTCGAACCGGCACGGGTTGCCCCACTGGTGTTTGAGACCAGCGCGTCTACCGATTCCGCCATCTGGGCTTCAAAAGCGGGTGCAAAGATACAAAGATTTTTTTATTTGCGCAAAAAAATCTACTAAAAATATTAAAAATGCTTGGTCATTTCAAGTATAATGTGTATCTTAGCACCCACAATTAACTAAGAATTCTAATATATGGAACTACCTAAGAATAACTATTGTATCATACTGGCCGGAGGTAAAGGCCGCAGACTATGGCCTTCAAGCCGAGTGGAACGCCCAAAACAGTTTCTCGACTTCTTCGGAACAGGAAGAACTCAACTACAGACTACTTATGATCGCATGATCAGCATCGTGCCCAAGGAAAACATATTTATATGTACCACGCGTGAATACAAGCATCTCATCAACGAACAACTGCCCGACATCAGCGATGACAGGATATTGGCTGAACCAGTGAACAGGAACACCGCGCCATCGGTGGCTTGGGCGGGTGTATGTATCCATCGCCGATGTGAGGATGCACGCATCTTGGTAGTGCCGTCGGACCAACTCATCTTCAATGAAGAGGCTTTCACCAAGAACCTACTCGATGGTCTGGAATTTATCAGTCAGAACGACATCATGCTGACGATGGGTATCAAGCCTTCACGACCGGAACCAGGCTATGGCTATATACAGATGGGTGAGTCCTCACCTTTTAAGGGAATATACAAAGTGCAGTCGTTTACTGAAAAGCCCGAACGCGAGTTTGCCACTATCTTCATGGAGAGCGGGGAGTTTCTATGGAATACGGGCATGTTTCTGATGAACGTCAACTACCTGCGTGAATTCTTCCTCAACGTCATATCAGACATGCCTAAACGACTGGCTGATGTGAAGGACATGGAGGATGAAGATAGCATTGAACAATACGTGAACCAATACTACCCCGCTTACCCTAACCTTTCAATGGATGCAGCAGCACTGGAGAAGTCGAAAAGGGTCTACGTGATGCAATGCGACTTTGGATGGGCAGACATGGGCACCTGGCACTCGGTCTATGAGTTCATGCAGAAGACGGAATCAGACAACGTAGTCATCGACTCGGAGGTGATGATGGAGGACTGTAAGAACAACATAGTGAAACTGCCAAAGGGACACATAGGCGTCATCAACGGACTGGATGGCTATATCGTGGCTGAAGAGGGCGACGTGCTTCTCATCTGCAAGAAGGGCGACTCCTCGGCTCTCATACGCAAATACGTAAACGAGATAGGTATCAAGTATGGGGAGGAGTATGTGTAAAATGTAAAAATTGAAAAATGTAAAAATGTAAAAATTAAAGGAGGCAAAGAAGGTAATAATAAAAAAAGAAGGTAATAATAAAATAAGTTGAAGATAAAATAAAAAAGCTGCACTTGAAGGCGCAGCTTTTTTATTATGCTTTGAAGTTTTCGAATATCTTGGCGGCTATCTGTTGCATCTCCTCTGCCGGCAGTTGCAACTTCTCCTTGCGGAAGTCTACATCGCCCTCAGAGTTCATGGGGATGAGGTGGATATGCGCATGGGGCACTTCAAGACCTAATACCACCTGTGCCACCTTCTTACAAGGGAACGCTTTCTTCAGAGCTACTGCCACCTGCTTGGCAAACAGTTGAAACTCGGCTAACTCGTCGTCATTCATATCAAAGATATAGTCAACCTCACGACGGGGAATCACCAACGTATGACCTTTAGCCAAAGGATTGATATCTAGGAAAGCGTAGAACTTATCGTTCTCGGCGCATTTGTAGCTGGGAATCTCGCCAGCGGCAATCTTACTGAAAATATCCATACTTCTTTTTAGTTATGTTCTTTATCCCACAGTAATCTTCTCGATGCGGAGCTTAATGGTGCCACGAGGAATCTTCACTTCCACCTCGTCGCCCACCTTGTGGTTGAGCAGGCCTTGAGCAATAGGCGTCTGGATAGAGATCTTACCCTCACGCAGATTAGCCTCGTTCTCACTGACAATAGTATAGGTCATACGGGCTTTATTGGCGAGATTGGTCATCTCCACCTTCGACAGGATCTGCACAGAGTCGCTGCTCAGACGAGAGGTATCTACTATCTTTGCTTCAGAGATAGCCTGCTTCAGCTGATTAATCTTAGACTCCAGATGAGCCTGTGCTTCCTTGGCGGCCTCGTACTCACTATTCTCACTTAGGTCACCCTTATCACGTGCCTCGGCAATAGCAGCCGATGCCTTCGGGCGTTCAATGCCCTCCAAATGTTTCAGTTCGGCTATGAGTTTATCATAACCCTCTTGCGACATATATGCCATAATTTACGATTTACTATTTTTGGTTTATTAGTTATTTGTTCTTCACGCTTTTGTGGCATCAATAAAAGAAAGAATCCCGACCATTCTCACAGTGCCGGAATCCCAGTTATCTATTCATTTCTTTTCTTTATCCGTTTGCAAAGGTAGGCATTTTTATTGAATCAACCAAATTTTTTGACCCTTTTTATGAAAAAACCGTACGACAGGGAAGTGTCGTACGGTTTATTCTGGTGAGGCATGATGCCTTGAGGATCATGCACTTAGTAGCCAATCTTGTTCTGCCAGTGGAGGAACCAGTTACGCTTGTCAGTAAGTGGCACCTTTATCTCAGCCTCCATCTCACCTCGTCGGCTCTCGCCCCTGCGCCCATAGATACGGTCGGCAAGGAAGGACGGCTCATCCCGATAGAGTGCCATGCGTACCAAGTTGTAATAGTGCTGTCCTTCGAAAGCAAACTCCAGAGCGCTCTCGTCGGCAATCATCTTATCCAGTTGGTCCTGCTGATAAGCTATCTGCTCCAAGGAGTCAGTGATAGCCTCATCATAAGGCATCTTATAATACTGGTTGATATACGACAGGCCGGATCCGCGGCTATGGATACCCTGCATATTGACATCGGCACTATTGCCGTTGATGGTAGAGAGTGCCAAATAACGGGTGTCTGGGAAATTGAACGACTTAATCCATGTGGAATCGGCAGTGTAGTAAGGCAACACTTCCTCACGAATGACCTTATTGCTCAAGCCACGGGCCAGGATCTGATAGGCGAAACGAGGATAGCCTGCATGGTTGAGTGCCTCAGCCATGTGAAGGTAAACCATCTGTCGACGCCAGATAATGGCATTACGTGTGCGATGCTTGACAATAGCCTGTGTCTCCACACGCGCATCATTATGGTATGTGTAACTTTTACGATAGTTGAAATAAAGACGCAGGTCGCCCGACTGATATTCGTCGAAGCCGACATTGGATGGTGCGTAGATGGTGTCGTTACCCTGAGAGAGGCAGTAAACCTGCGCTGCTGACAGGTCGATAAGCCCCTGAGAAGGCACCAGACTCGGCTCGTGATACTCGTTGGTTACAGGATCTGACGAATTGAAGATATTACGCAGTTGCAGATACGTACCATTACGTGGTATGGAGTCGCCTGGTATCACTGAGATAATCTCATGGTTGGCACTATAGACAAGGTCTTTGTTAGTAGGCCATGAGCTCTGGACGGTGATGCCGGTCCAGTTGCTATTGCTCCACGCCGTACGGTCAAGACCTGTAGGATAGGTACTGTTATCGCCATTGCGCTCACTGATGTAACGATAATACCACTCAGCAGCCTTTTTGTAGTTGCCTGCCCAGAGGTTCAACTCACCCAACAGGAGATTTGCCGGGAAATAGAAGAACATCGAACTAGTACGATAACCGATGTCCCCATAGAAAGGATGTGAGCCGTTAGTCTGTAAATAGACATCGTTAGCAACAGGTGTAATGTCTTGGATAAGACGGTTGCAGACTGTCTGTATGTCCAGCAGTTCACCTTTCTCTTGTATTTCGGCCTCCTCCTTCGTAATGATAGGCTCTGTGACGAAAGGAATACGTCCATAGTTCATAGCCAACTGCAGGTAGGTCCATGCGCGGTAGCACTTCACGGCAGCAATCTCACGACTGAAGATAGTGTCGTTGCGGCTGTTGACAAGGGCTGAGTCTACATGAGCCAGGTAATAATTACAGTTGTTGATCACGGCGTAGTAGTCGCGAGGATTATTATACTGATTATTATCATCAATATCAAAGAATGCCACGTTACGGAGATCCTTGGCAGTAGCGCTGGTGATGTCAACGAGTTCGCTACGGGCCTCACCGAGCAAGATGGTACGGTCGGCCAGCACCTGCAACTTTTTCATGATACCCGTCACACTGTAGATAGTATCGGTGGCATTGTTGAGATGCTCATTCTCTGCAAACATCACGTGGTCGGACTCCTGGTCGAAGAAGTCTTCACAACTGACCAGCAGCATTGCTGCTATCAGAATGTAAAAATTCAAAAATCTAAAAATTAAAGAACTATTGCGTTTCATATCCTATTCTATTTTTACATTACTATATTTTCAAATTTTTACATTGCCATTACAGGTTAATCTTCACACCAGCTACTACTGATGGCGACTGGGCCACACGACCAAGGTCGATGCCCTGACCGATAACAGCAGACGTCATAGCAGACTCAGGATCGGTACCCAGATACTTTGTAAAGGTCAGCAGGTTATTGCCCTGTACCCACACTTGAAGTCCCTGGATGAACTCAGAGTTGATAGGCAGGTCATAAGACAGTGTAACAGTCTTCAGACGGATGTAGCTGCCATCCTCAATCCATCGGTCAGAGAAACGGCTGTTGCCCATTGGATCCTGGAACGCGAGCTTTGGTATATCTGTTATCTGCCCCTCTTTCTGCCAGCGTGACACAAGGGCAGTAGACTGATTCATGAAGCGACTGCCACTCTCCAGTTGCTGACGCATGTAGTTGAACACATCGTTACCCAGTGAGTAGTTGAAACGCAAGTCGAGTTTGAGACGTTTCCAAGCAAGTGTAGTAAAGATATTACCGTAGATATCAGGGTTGGGATCACCAATAATCATACGGTCGTCGTCACTAATCTGTCCATCGCCGTTGAGATCAGAGAAATGAATATCGCCAGCCCCGAAATAGGTGCGTGTGATACCATTCTCACCCAGCACGTAGAGTCCGTTAGGATCGGTGGTGCCTGCTGCCATAGCATCTTCTGTCGTAGCAAAGACACCCTCGCTCTTAAAGCCATAGAACACATTGGCAGCCTGTCCCACCTGCGTACGGATATTGGCGCCATAGACATTGTTATCGATGTAGTTAGCGCCATCAGCCAGTTCGGTGATACGGTTTTTATAGTGACCAACGCTAGCACCGAGTTGCCACTGCCAGTCCTTGAGTGCCAGCACCTTGATAGCGGCAGTGACATCAAAGCCTTCGTTCTTCAACTTTCCGCCATTGGTCCAGTTCTTGTCGAGTCCTGACAGGAAGCCCAGTGACTGATAGTTCAACAGGTTGTCGGTAGTAGAACGGAAGTAGTTGAAGCCTACTGACAGGCGGTTGTTAATGAAACGTCCATCGAAGCCCACATTGAAGCGACGTGTGGTTTCCCATTGTACGGTAGTATTACCGATACCATCTATTGACAGGCTTGAGACAGCAGCCAGGAATTGCTGGGCGCGGAAGAACGTACGTGCAGCGAAATAGTCGATATCATCATTTCCGCTGATGTCGTAACCGGCGGTCAGGCGCAGATAGTCGATACCCTTTACCTTCGCCATCCACGGCTCATTGCTCATTACCCATGAAGCCTGTACGCCGGGGAACAGTCCCCATGCGACATCACCCAGCTTCAATCCGTCGGCATTCTTACCAAAGCGAGAAGAGCTCTCAGCTGTCATATTGGCCTGCAGGTAATATCTTCCCATATAGTTATACTCTGCCTGAGCATACCATGCCAAGGAATTCCATGAGTCGTTGGTACCATCCAGATTCAGATAAGCATTATTATTGCTGATATATGGTGTCTTGTCACTACCGGTATTATAACCCAACTGTGAATTGAGTGTATAGCTCTCCCAGTTGATGCGTGCGCCTGCAAAGACATGAATGTCGTGAGCATCATATCGGTTTTTCCAGTCAATACGTGTATCGCTCTGCACAGAGTTCTGCTTAGAGAAGAGCGAGCGTACTTCGTTGTCGACTTTATTATTCACGCTTGACACATAGTAGCGTGGCACGCCATTGATAGGAATATAGTACTTCTCGTTAGTGTTCACCAGATTATAGCTGAAATGCTCTTGGAGTGAGAGGTGGCTATTGAACTTGAACCTTGGTGTCACTGCGAGATTAAGCATAGAGTTCTCAAAACGGTTTTTATTCGGGGCATCACCATATTCATTGAACGCCACAGGGTTGGCCAACCTCCAGTTGTAGTTATTGTAGTAAGCCAAGGCCTCATTCAGATACGACTCATCATCGATGTCGAGGTGCCCCGTCAGATAGGACTCCGATCGACTGATATGTGCATAGTTGTAAGGGCTCATGAAGGGGCTCTTGACATATCCGAGGAACGATGGTGATGTCGGTGTGCCCTCATCATAGTTGGCAGGAGCGCCGTCATCACGTATATTACGAGTCTGGTTAGAGAACGATGCGTCGAAACGCACATCGAGGTTCTGCAACAGGTTGATGTCTGTATTGAATCGTATGTTCAGACGATTCATGTTGTTATAATCCAACGTCGACTGTGCTGAAGTGTACCCTACAGAAAGGTTGTAGTTAGCCACATTATCACCACCCTCTACATTGATACCATACTGCTGAGAGATTGCCGTGCGGTATAACTTATCCTTCCAGTCTGTGTTGTTGTGGTATTGAGGATAATAATAATAGGTAGGATCCTCATTGAGGAACTTAAACTCAGTACTACGAGTACCGGTAGACTGCAACAGCTCTGAGACGTATCCACGATACTGATTGGCATCCATCATAGAGTAGTACTTAGGCTCCAGGCTCACGCCCGCCGATGCAGTAGCCGTGATTCGTGTGGCCATGCTCTTCGAGCGCTTGGTCTGAATCAAGATGACGCCATTGGCACCCTTTGCTCCATAGAGAGCAGTACCATTGCGTAAGACGGTAACCTTCTCTACGTCGCTTGCATTGATATTATTCAGAATATCGTTATAGAAGCCGTCATGGAGCAAGGTACGACCATACTGTTGGTCAACGATGACACCATCCACCACGATGAGAGGCTGTGCATTGACGTTAAGTGAGTTGAGGCCCTGCACAAACATCACACTGCCTACGCCAGGCATACCGCTGCGGTTGACCGTGTGTACCTGAGCGCCCAACTGTTTCTGAACCTCCTCCTTGATATTCAGGGCATTGGTATATCGGAAGTCATTGGCAGCGACATCGCTACGCACGTTAGTGGATGCGCTATAGTCAGCATCAAACGTATTAGGGTAAAGGGCTGCAACCTTCTGCATTGCATCTTTTGCCAAACCCACCTTAATGGGGTTATAGTCGGGTGTAGCCACATAGACTGATGATACGAACAAAGGCACTTTCAATTCATAGGTACCATCGTCTTCTGTCAGTACACTAAAACCGTCTATCTCGGCAGCACGTACGATGGCACCGGCAATAGGTTTCTGCGTAGTGGCATCAACCACCAAGCCCTTCACCGTACGTGTCTCATATTGTTTCTGCTTCTGCGCAACCTTACGCACAACGGTCTCCACCTCTTCCTCATCATCCATTTCTTCCTGGGCAACAGCGGTAAGAGGAAAAACCAACAGCAGTGAAAGTCCAAATAAGATATATCGTTTCATATACTTTGATATTTCAAGATTCATAAAAAGAGTGGTTAATCATTACCGTTAGAGTCTTCCTCATGCGGTTTCACGATGATACAGTCAATACGCATCATACCGGTATACAAGGCACGGTCGCTAGCCATAGGAAGCACACTGGTCTTCAGATCAAGAATGACCTGACTATCGCGCAAGCCCCAAGAACAAGTGGGGAACTTATAGTCGCTAATCAACAACACTGAGTCGACTGCATTGGCATCGGTAATGTAGTTGTGAGTCTTAGCGAAACTCAGATTAGGCTTGTTATCCGGCAGATAGTAGAATGGCGACTGAGTACCATCCTCATTATGGTAACTGATAGATGCCTGGAACTTCACGGCCTTAATGTTCGTCGTCATTGAATCGACAGCGGCAATAGGCACGAAGACTGCATAGATATCATATCCAATATTCGAGAGCAAGTTTGATAATTTGAAGCGTATCTCAGAGTTGTCGGTCTTTGGTCTGACAAGCATATACCGATTGTCAGACACCATGTTATAGAACGGGCTCCACGTCTCCAATGCCATACTAAACGGCTCTTGCGTGCTCACCTCATTGACCTTGTCGAGGTTAGTGCGGTTCTCAGCCTCATAGATCTGTTCACGGAAGAATGTCTGTTTCTTGTCGATGTTCCACTTGTCAGCCACGATCACCTTGCCATTACTGCAATCTATCTCCTCAGCACCATTATAGATGCCATTCTCACCGAAAGGCTCATCATACTGATAGTATTTCATATCACTGCGTCCCCACACATAGCGACGCTCGTTATAGTTGACTGCATTCACCGACATGGCCGAGTCGGTGTTCCACACGAACTCATTGCCACTCTTCTTAGCATTGCGTGTCTGACTGAAAACAGTTCCTGAGAGAATAGCCAGACGTGGTTTCACCCATGCCAAGGAGTCGCGCTTCTGCACGTCATTATCATAATTGAAATAAGGCTCATACTCTGTAATCAGCTGTTTCCACACCTCATTGGTGGGAGCCACCATCCAGAAGACGCTATCCTCAGAATTGATATAGTCGGTATAACCGAACATGTCATTCGTCAGTACAGAGACAGAGTCGAGATACCATATACGTCCGTCTTCCACGCCACCTGCTACACTGGCATTGGGGAAGAACTCATATTCATTGAATGCTGAGATGAAAGCACCCAGGCTGTCCAGACCTTCATAATCTTGAATGGTCTCAAACACATTGCCTTGATAGTCCACCTTCTCCGACAGTGTGAACAGCAGTCCGTTACGTGTGAGCAGGTTAGTAGTCAGAAGCGTGCTGTTGGATAATTTCTCCGGTGTCAGCACCTGATACTTGCCGTTCATCATCACCACCGAGTCAGCACCCGCCTTAGCCACCGAGTGGTTATAGAGTGCGATATGGTTTTGCACGAACTGCTTGATGGCCTTATTATCACGATCCTTGATCTTGTTTTGCTTCTCCTGTTGATAGAGAGCAATGATGGCATCGGCCTCTTCTTCCGACAGTGCATCATTGGTTGGTGCAAAGACGGTAAACACCTGCGTGCTGGCGAGCGACTTGTCGTAGCCAGTGGCTTCCAATACCTTGGCGAAATTGCTCAACTCCTTATTGTTGCTGATGACCTCCCACAAGGTGGCGTCTACCGCATCTCCAGAGAGTGGAGCATCATAGTGATCGTTCCATGTATCGGAACAGCCCACGATAGCGAGTGTAGCCAGTGCTATTCCCGCTATTTTACAGTATATTTTGCTTCGTTTCATCATATTAATTCTCAATTATCAATTGTCAATTATCCATTAGTTCGGATCCTCCATTACGCCTTCGTCAGTGACGCCATAGACGCTCTTAGGAACGATTTCCAGATAGTCGAGCATAATCTCATTGTTGCCGAGTCCCTCTGACACGCAACGGAAACGGAGGTAGTGATCCTCGAAAGGCTTCATGTGAACGGTGCATAGCACGATACGCAATGTAGCCGACATATTCGACATCAGTGTCCCCTGGTTGTTCTTGATATCATCGAGGTTCCATGAGGTATGTCCACCCTGGCAGCCACGATAATACCCCTGGTTCTTCAGTTCCTTCAGTTCCTCACTCTTCTCCTCATCGGTCAGTTTGTCATAGTCGGAATACTTATCCCAGTAAGCCTTTCCCAGCACGCCCTGACGTTCAGGGTTGTCGGTCATCTCCTTACGCATGTCGAGAGGGATGCCTTGTGGTTTCCCGTCGAAGTACACCTGTGCGATACCACGTATACTCATGGCTGCATACCCCAGGCGCACCTGATAGTCACCTTCAGTAGGAACTGGAGGTATACGGAATGTCACGTCAAAGTTGTCCTGACAGATAAACTCATCGCCACAGTACGAGTAGAATCCCAGTCGCGGACGACGATAGATAAAGTATCCGTTGTTGCCTACAGTGACTCCTTTCAGATAGCCATTGGGGAAGAAATAGTTAGTACCATATTTTTCCGTATGGTCATGGTCTGGATCATTGGTAGTCAAAGCAGCATCGCTGGTATAGTTCATGCGCATATTATTAGTCATGACCTCGGGGAAGATTGTCGACATATCCATACGCATACGACAGTTCATCACCGTACCTGTCATCACTTCATCATACTTCAGTATATCCTCAATGCAGAAATAGTAACCATTCATGGCGTTTCCGCTATAACCGCCGGGATTTGTCGGCATGACACGTACGCCAATCACGTCACTTACGCGTGCATCGACACGACGGTTCAGGAAGATATCGTTCTTGGCGCCACCTGCCAGATAATTGTCCATCTTCAGTTTCTCCACCTTCAGCATGGTATGCGGGAACATTGTCTCATACCATTCCATCGGGTTGATTCTGTCGGTACGGATGCCGTAGTCATTGATGACCGTAAGCAGGTTATATCCGTGAACGTTACGGTTCAACAGGTGATAGGCGATGAAACGGTTCAAGGGGTTACGTGGGTCTGTTACATTCTCTATCTTATGGTAGTCTTCGTTTTCTCCGCCAAAGATAGGATCATAGATCTCGCAGGCCTTATTGTAAAGCCCCTCCCAATTCGTAATACCATATTTCTCTTGGAGTATAGAGTCGGGCACCAGGAATGCCGTAAATCCGTAATACCTATCCTTTGGTGAGCGAGCTGACTCCTTTATATTGCTACCCGTCGTATAGTCCACCCAGAACACGTTATCGTTCTTATCCACCACTTGCTTATAGTTCTCATCCTTATAACGATAGAGTGAATCACGCAAGCCAGTTACCTGAAGAGCTTCGTAATAGATAGACAGTGCAGGATTCTGCTTGATAATATCCGGCAGCATACGGTTGGAACTCTCGAGCACATGGTCAATAGGCTGTACGATACCATTGACCACCGAGTCATCTTTCTCTTCAAAGAGGATGCGTGCCATACCATTGATACAGATGACCTGTCGGTCCTGCTCATCGCGTACCAGTTCAACCTCTAGGTAGCGGTCGTTCATGTTAGGTTGTGCCAACGCCACCCTAGTAGCCTTCTCCGTGATTGGTGAGTTCTGTGTGGTAAAGAGTGTCTTCATCAGATGGGTACGTGCGATGGTATCACACTCTGCGTCTGTGAGTTCGTCAATGGATGTCTTTCCGTGACTGCTGAGGAACGCCGCCACTGCATCGTTATCGGGTGCGAAGCAGGTGTAAGAGCCATAGGTAGAGAGCATATCCATCAGTCCCGAGCGTGTCACTATCTGTGCAAACTCGCTATACTGCGGTCTGTTCTGCAAATAGGTGCTCATCATCTCGTCATCGAAGGTACGGAAGTTTTCACCATCCGGCTCGTCCGAACAAGCTGTCAGCATTGGCATACCGAGTACGAACATTGCCAACAGGAGCCATATATTGAATCTCTTTTTATTCATAATGCATTCTGTTTAAGTTAGTCTTTCTCTTCATAGGTATATGCCGGATTGAGCCACAGGTTCTTGTTCACCTTATACTCTTCCAGATAGCAAGGCAGGAAGATAGCATCAAAGGTAGACTCAAACTGACCTTCGATGGTATACGAGTTCTCCAGTCCCTTCTTCTTGAACTTCTCAATCAAGACATTATTATTACCATCACGCATAGAGCAGCGCACCAGGTCGAACCAGCGCTTACCCTCAAAGAGCAGTTCCCGCTGACGCTCCAGCAGTACCAAGTCTTTCATCTTCTCCTTAGGATTATCCGTGGGGAAGCTCAACAGGTCATTCTCTGTAATGAGGTCCTTGTTCTTCAGGAGTGCGCGTTTGTTGATGACCTGCACCAAGTCGAAGGCCTCATGCAGTTTCTCGTCGTCGTTGTCGACCGCCATCTGTACCAGTGCCTCCGCCTTCAGCAGCATGATATCTGTGAGGCGATAGATGATCCAGTTGGAGTGGTTCTTGTCTTTTGCCCATGAATAGGAGTGCCCTGAATTCACATTATTTGTAGTAGAGACCTCTATGACGCTACCTGTAGAGACATACTTTCCGATAACCGGTGACGATGCTACTGCTTCATAGTAACGAGCATCAAACTTATTACGGAAGACGCTGAAGATATTGTTCTGTATGTCAATGACCAGATGTGATGCCGGCGATACTCTGTAGTAGAACCCGTTGTCCATATATCCATAGTAGGCATTCACAGCGCCATTGGCCAACATATTGTCATTGTTCATAAAGGTGAGTTCGAAGATCGACTCCTCACTGTTGCCTGTACCGAATATCTCATTAAAGGCATTACCATAGACACCCGTCTGTGACGTCCATTCATGGATGAGTGGGTATCCGTTGAAATACTTGTTCATCTCACTATAGAGTGTCCCTTCATCTTCCTTGGCAGTCTGCCGTTTTGACTCGATTACCAGGTCAGCATAGTCAATGCACTTCTGGTAATCCTTCTTCCAGAGATACATCTCGCAGAGCATGGCATGGATAGCATCCTTTGTGATACGTCCGGTCTGATACAAGCGCTTGTTGCCTTCCGTGGGATAGCGCCGCACGGCATCGTCCTTCACGTTTTCCAAGTCGGTAATCAGTGAGTCGAGCACCTGTTCGAACGGCATGGCAGTCAGTTGCATCGGCTGATTGTCATCGGTATATGCCGTTGTGACATATGGCACGTTCTTGAACGCACGAATCAAGTAGAAATAGCAGAGGTCACGAATAGCCGACACCTCGGCGATGGTGGCTCGCAGGTCGCTCTCGCTGAACGAGGGGTCTTTCTTCTGCACCTCCGGTGCATAGTGTATCACCGTGTTACAACGGTTGATGACCATATACATAGGGCTCCAGTCTGTATAGACGTTACTGGGATCTATATTTGCCTTCAGGAACTTATACATGTGCAAGTCGTCTTGCTCAGCCCTTGATCCCACCGTGATATTGTCAGAGCGGAACTCTCCCCATGCCATCATGCGGGTGATGACTGAGGCCGACTGCAAGCCTTCGTAACATCCTGCCACGGTATTATCCACGTCGGTCTTCTCGTTCCAGAACTGTTCGAGGATCACTAGGTTTCGGGGTTCGATGTCCAGGAAGTCGCTGCACGAGGTAAGGATCCCCGCCCCGCTTCCCCCTGCGAGGGGGAGGAGTATATTCCACGCGTGGCGTTGGAACATTTCCTTTACCTTATTTATAATGTTATATTTCATCATCATATTCTTTATTATGATTTTTATTTCAAGTCTTAGAAGTCAACCGACAAGCCGAGTGTGTAAGAACGTGCACGCGGTGTCTGACCCCAGTCAGTAGCAGCACCGTAACTACCATAGTTGACATCTGGGTCAACGCCCGAGTACTTAGTCAGCACGAAGGGGTTATTGACCGATGCATAGAGATTGATCTGGTTCAGTCCTATCCATTTCAGATATTTCTTCTTGATGGAATACGACAGCTGTGCATAGCTCATACGCAGATAAGAGCCATCCTCCACGAAGCGGTCGCTGACCAGCGTGTTATAGTTAGAGGCATTACCATACATAGCACGTGGAATCGGTGTGACCTGTCCTTCCTTACGCCAGCGGTAGTTCACTGCCTGGCTCTGGTTGTTGTTGCCTGTCATTGCTTCCAGATCCATGCGTGCCATGTTCAGAATCTTATTGCCCACACGGTAGTTGAACTGTGTGGTCAGTCGCCATCCGGCATAGTTGAATGTGAATCCGAAACCACCGGTGAGTTTAGGCAGTGATGAGCCCAGGTAGACGATATCATATTTATCGATGTTACCGTCATGGTTGATATCCTCGTACACGGCGTCACCACCTGCAAACTTATAGGGATTGCTTGAGAGAGCCTCACCCGACTCGTTGCTGTGACCGAACACCATCTGCACGGGTTCAAGCTTATCGTTGAAGATAGCTCGTCCTTCATCATTACGTGCCACAGGAGCCGTATAGGGTCGTTTCTCCCATCCCTTGGCGGCATACCACTCATCGGGGAGTGTACCGTTGAGGAAGGCGTCATAGCGGTCGGCGACGGCCATTCCGAGGTTGTTGAGTATCTCGTCGCTCTTCAGGTTGGCAAACGTGCTATAGTTGTGTGTATAGACACCCTGGTAGCGATAACCGTAGATGGCACCGAATGGGTTGTGCAACTGCACGCGCTGCAGCACCTGTCCGTTCTGGTAGTTGAACGTCGAGTTCAGTCCTTTCAGGATATTCTCGTCCATCTCCAAAATCTCATTGCGGTTATTACCGAAGTTGGCGTTGAGATCCATAGTGAACTTACCCTTCTTGATAAGACGGTTGGTATTGATATGGAACTCCCAACCGGTGTTGCGCATCTTACCGTTGTTCTTCGTAGCGAGGTAAGCGAAACCGGCATTTGAAGGGATGCGATAGCCACCCATCAACATATCGCTTGTCGTAGAGCTGTAGAGCTCGAGTACGAATGAGAGTCGGTCATCGAGGAAGCCGAGGTCAAGACCGAGGTTATAGGAATTGATAGTCTCCCACTTCAGGTCAGACAGGCGTATATTGTCTGGCAGGAACGATGTCATGTCGATATATGTGCTACCCTGACGATAGATAGAGGTGTAGAGGTAGTCGCGTGTCGGTGCGTGTCCCACACGTCCCCAGCTGGGACGTATAGCCGCCATTGAGAGGAAGGGTTTCAGTTTCTCCATCCAAGGCTCGTCACTGACAATCCACTTCAGTGATACCGAGGGGAAGTATCCCCATCGGCGACTGGGTCCGAACTTACTGGTACCATCGGCACGCACGGTAGCATCGGCCACGTAGCGTCCTTTGTAAGCATAGTGGGCAGAACCGGTGAAGTACATTGAGCGCCATTCTCCGAAGCTACTGCCGGGGTTGGTAATCATACCTCCTGCCTCCGGGCTGGTAATCGTTCCTGATGCCAGTCCGTAGCCATTGGTCGACTGTCCTGTCGAGGTACCCGAGTTGAGTTCGAAGCGTCCCATGACCATGGCCGAGTGGTCCTTGTTCTTGAAATAAGGAATCAGCGTCAAGGTGTGTTTCGTATTGAACGACACGCTCTTTGAACTTGCTGAATACGACGTGTTGTGGTTGTTGCTCGTCCAAGCGGTGGTTACCAGTTCCGAAGGATAGTATCTGTCCACATACTTATTCGAGATGTTCATATACACCGAGCCACGCCAGTTGAGCTGCCAGTGCTCCTCGTCCATGCCGAGCAGTCGGTAATTGATGACCAGTTCGGGGTTCATATCATACGAACGTGTCTGGTTCTTGGCGAGATGTGCACTTGCCACGGGGTTAGGATAAGCCTTCTGGTCGTTCTTGAAGAAGTCCTGATACTCCCATTTCTGTGTCTTCATGTTCCACGTGCGGTTGCCGAGTGCCTCGTTCTGCAGCATGGCGTAGTACTTATCGGTATCCTCACCGGTATAGCGGTTCTGCTCATAGATACCCATGTTAGGCATCTTCTTCTGTGCGATAGAGAGCAGGTTGTCGCTGTTCTGGTCGTTCTTGGTATAGGTCAATGCGAAGTTGGTCTGCACGCGTATACGCTCTGACACGTTGTAGTCGAGGTTCACACGTGTTGAGAAACGCTGCAGCTTCTGTTTGATGACCGAACCCGTCTCGTGGTCGAAGCCACCTGATATACGGAAGGTAGCCTTCTCACCGCCACCCGATATGGTGACGTAATGGTTCTGTCGCAGACCCCACTGTGTGACGGCGTCGCGCCAGTCGGTATTGTTGTTATACTGTTCTGCCTCCGAGTAGTTGACGGGGTTACGGTAGTTCAGCAGGTCGATATTCGCCGTGACGTTATCGTTCTGTTGGGGGTTAAAGTAACTCTCTTTCAAGAGCATGGTGTAGTCGTCACCATTGAGCAGGTCGTAGCCCTTAGGCTGATAGGTGCCTGTCAACTTGAGTGAATAGGTCAATTTGGGTTTACCGCGCACACCACGCTTAGTGGTAATCTCAATGACACCGCTACCACCCTGTGAGCCATAGACCGCCGTAGCAGCGGCATCCTTCAGCACGGTGATCGAAGAGATATCCTCGGGGTTGATCTTCAGCAGTTGTGCGAACTGCTCATCGCTGCTGCTGCCGAAGTCGAAGGAAGCGAGTTCTCCCGACTCGTCAGACCACACGTTACCGTCGATGACGATGAGCGGGTTCTGGTTGGTGAGCGACGAGATACTCGAAGTACCACGCAGACGCATCGTAGACCCTGAGCCCAGGTTACCTGAGCCCGCCACGATATCCAGACCTGCAATACGTCCCTGAAGGGCTTCGTCTACCGAGGTGATGCCCAGACCTTCGAACTCCTTCATCGAGATGGTCTGTGATGAATAAGAGATCTCTCGCTCGGGGATAGGCAGACCGTTACCCTGTGCTCTTTTCTTTGACTTCACGACGACTTCCTTAATCTGCGTTGCTGAAGTCATCATGATATTATAGGTTGTCTTGTTGATAGGCAGACTGATGGTCTTCATACCAACATAACTGAATCGGATCTTGTCTTTCTGGTTCTTCACCTTCATGGTGAAGTTACCATTGAGGTCGGTGATGGCCGACTCGATGATACGTCCGGTACCATCGATTTCACAAACCGTAGCGCCCATGAGAGGACCGAGGTCGTCGGCTACTGTTCCGTGTACCGATGTGATCTGCTGCGCCACTGCCATCATGACATTGAAGCAAGCCACGACGGCCAAGAGGCTGAATCGCAGGAATACGGATGATATGTTTTTATGATGTATCATATCTATTTCTTTTTACAGTTGATTAATGCAACAGTTCTTCTAGTTCTTCCACCCATGTCTTACTGGTCAGGCTGTCATCATAGAACAGCGGACCATCGATAAGATGTACCACGGCATCTGATGCCGAGTTGATGTTGCGTCCCTCATCCTTTCCGCTGAGCCAGTATTCTCGGCACATCAGGTTGTAGAGTCCGCCATCGGTAATCACGTGGCGTTTGTTCTGCATCTTTGCAAGATCGCTCGGGCCATAGCCAATGGTCATCGAGTTATCGTCAGCATCTACGCGCAGTGAATAGAATCGCTGGGTTGTCATATTCAGTTTCGAGGTCTCATAGAGCTCACCGTTGACGGGTCCTGCTCCGATGTATATCGCATTATCCTGTATATGATAACGCACGAAGTTGAAGATACGTGTCCTGATCAACTCACGTGCCTTTTTAGCGATGGAGTCGTTGTCCCAGATGGTATCCTGTGCGGCATAGTCTTCCCAGGTGGGCAGATACTTGTCGTCAATCAACTTACGTATGCTTTCATTAGTAGGTACGTAGACCGTATAGTTATACTTATCGAAGAGACGAATATTCAGGTTGTTCTCCGAGTTGGCACAAGTATAGCTACCCGACGAGCGCACCAGGAGGTTGTTAGCAGGAGCGTCTTTGTCGGTACCATTGAGCAGGTTGAGGAACTCACTCATCTGCTCGGGATATTCGTTCAGGGTCTGGTACACCGAGCGTGATGCACCTTCAATGACGCCGTTTTCCAACTGGTACGACTTACCGTTACCCGTGGCGCTATGGTCATAGATGGTGCTCACTGTCAGCGGTTGGTTGTCTTCCTGTTGCAATCCACCGCTTACTGTCATCACGTTCTCCTGTCCGGCATTGGTCACCTTCACCATGCTTCCACCTTTGGTCTTATAGTATTGATGTCCGTCTTCCACGTTTCCGACGACAATCAACATGTTGAGCATGTCGTTGAGACGATTGCGCACGGGGTCGTTGCTGATGGTACCACCGGCTTTACTCTGTACCTCGTCGATGTAGTCGTCAATATTATATTGTCCTGTCACCGGATCCTTGATGACCCAGTAGCGCTTTGCCTTCACGCGCTGTTGCTTCGAAGCCTCCTTGCCAGCAAACGAGAAGCGCCATAGTATTTGTCTGTTCTCTCCGTAGCTGACGGGGTCGATATAGTTCAACAGGGCATTGTTGGTAGGCAAAAAGAGACTGTAGTAGGTCTCCATAGAGTTGAGGTAAGGTCCGAACGAGAGTGTCTCGTCGTCGATAGCCCAGTAGATCACGTTCATGATGTCCTGGTGAATCAGTGCCGGGAACGACACGCTACTGTATTCACGTGGTGCGAAGACACGGTTGGTGAGGTAGACCACGCCATTACATCCCATGAAGCACGAGTCGATGTGTTCGGGCTTTATACCCAGTTCCATCTTAGAGTCGTCGAGCACCGAGCCGAACTTTGAAGGCACGCTTTCCACGAACGAAGTCAGCATGTTGACTCTGAGCAGTTTCGAGAGTGTCAGGTCGGGAATAGAGTCCCATTCTGCATACTTCTCTTTCAGCACCCTGCCGCCGCCATTGTTCCACCACTGGTTGATGGCCGAGTCAGACGGTACGATGAGCACGGCAGCATCCGGTCCTATGCCATTGATTTCCGATGCTCCATAATTATAATAGGTATTCCATCCTGGATCAAACTTCAATGTAGCATCCACTGCCTGTGGTTCCACGTTTTGGTCGCCAGGGGTAAATTCGTTCTTCTCGCCACGTGATGTGATATCAGCAAAGTAGCGCAACTCAAAGAGTGAGTCGATGCCCATTGAGCTGTAGCTGCCTATATAATATGGTGCTGAGAATCGATCCATGAGTTGTGACCATCGTGTCATTCTGGGATGGTTGCGCACGATCTCTGCCATATTGGTTGATGACTCGATGACGCCGTCGACCTTCTGTATGTAACCATTCTTACAGGTGATATCGTTCTCGATGACCTTCTTGCCATTGACCCATGCGTCTTCAATGGTCTTCGACACACCATTGGTGAGAATCTCCAGGTCGCTCGACAAGATGTTGTTGGTACGCATGAAAGCGGGCAGGAAGTGAATCATCGGAGCCGGGTTGGCATCCTTCAGGATGTGAATACCGCCCTGTCGCTCACGTACATAGTCCCATGACAGTGTGTTAGGCATGTCGCCACTCTTCACCACCGATACCGAGTCATAAGGTGAGGTGGCAGTGGCTCTTCTCATACACATGCCCTGGAGGGGTACACTGTTGTTAGTGGGCAGGTTCGACAACAATTCAATGAGATAGGCATTGTCTATCATTGCATTGTTGACGAGCAACGTTTTCTGGGCCATTGTCAGGTCTTCGTACCTGCTTACGTTCCAGTCGTTGTGCTTAAACCACTCAGCAAATGCGGCATCATCAGCCACAAAGAGCGTCTTGGAACCCGTTCGACTGAGTGTCTCCTTCAGTTTCATGTGCTCCATGTCATCGATCAGACGAAGCATGACGGTATAGTTGCCGTCATCCTGCAGACGCTCATAGATGGAGTTGCCCAACCACGACGGTTGACCAGTGAGCACGAGGTCGTCTTCTTGGCACGACTGCAACGCGCTTCCTCCTATCAGCAGAGAGCAGGCAACGATGAGCATGCTACGTCCTCGCATCAAGATAGTTTTACGTTTCATAGTTATTGTTTGTTATTATATAGTTATTTACTCTTGAATCTTATTGATATATATGGATGCCCGTCGTCTGTTTCAGGAGGGCAGGGATAGTCTGCTTTTGGTGGCGGCCTGTGGGCCGCAGGGATTTTTTTCTATTTTATAGTGACTATAGGAACTATAGGAACTATAGATTTAATAAATACGAAGGAGCGGAGACAGCGTTTTTTCACGCTGTCCCCGTTCCTTTCAGTCAGAGGTTATGTTGCTGATAATGCGACATTTACTTACGAATCTTCTTCACGATGACACGACCGTCGGCAGAGGTCATCTTCTGGATGAGGATACCCTTCTGTGCAGCCGTAGCCTTACGTCCGTCGAGAGTGAAGACCTCTACTCTGTAGATGTTCTCGGTGTTCACATCCTCGATACCTGAAGGATCGTTGTCGGCAGGCTTAGCGCTCTCTGTGCCGAAGTACCAGAGCTCCCAGTTGTCGAAGCAGGTCCAGTCGTTGGTTCTCTTAGCAGTCTTCACCAGACCGATGCGCAGCTTACCGTCCTCGCCTACCTTCGTGGTCACCACGTTGCCTTCGCCAGTGAGCTTATTGCCACCATAGTAGCCATCCTCAGCCTCAAAGAGAAGTCCTGCAGAAACCATATCATTGGCAAGCAAGTGGTATCTGTATAACATATTATCTGCGTCAATGGTGTCAATCTGGGCCACTACGAGTTTTGCATTTTCGAAGCCTACTTCATCTGTGACAACAGCTCCAAGAGTTAAGGTCTCAGAACTCTCACGAGGTATATCGAAAGAAGACAGACGGGTGAGTGCCTTACTTGAGAATTTTCCGTTACCTTCAGCAAAGAGGTATGCGACGCTGTACTCAGTGCTATCCTTCAGAGCGTAGTCCTGAGTAGCCTCACCGGCACGATAGAATCCATTTACTACAACGCGATAGGTACCTGCGGGCAGACCCGAGATATCCTGATAGAAGGTGTAATCGGTGTTGAAGAACTCAGCATTACCTGCGTCTGCATTATGTGCGGCAGCGGAGCCTGACCAGTTCTGAACACCTGTAGCAAACTTAGGATTGTTGATGACGCGCGTGAAGTCTACAGGATCAGTATCGGTAGCGCTGCCAGCATTGCGGATGCGCAACTTGGTAATCATCTCGTTGATCTGTGCTGTCAGACCAGCGATATCGCTATCGTCATAGGTGTGATTACCCAGATTGTCTTCAATCTGCCCCTTCAGTGCGTTAGCAGCCACCACGTCGGGATCTGATGCACCCTTCACATCGGTAGCAGTTTTGATTTCCTCACCGAAGGTATCGAGAAGTTTGGTCAGATCAGCGAAGTTCTTTACAGAAGCAGTAACGAGTGAATCTGTATCGAAGAGGCCGCTCAGTGCATTGAACATAGCCTCACCATCAGTACCATTGAGAGCGGTCTGAGCAGCAGTGATAGCGACTGACAATGTCTGATAAGCCGACTTACTCATATTCTCCTTGGCACGTTCGTTAGCCTTTGAAAGCTCCTCCTCGAGGATAGGCTTGATAACGTCTGCCTGGAATCCCTTCCAAGTGAGTTTGAAGTTATCAAAGATCACCCAGCTGTCGTTTCCTTGATTGCTAGCGCCCTTCACACCAATGCGCATCACATCACCTTCCTTCACCAGGCCATAGGCCTTTTGAGTGTACATTTTATCGCCCTCGTGTCCGGCTACGGTAGAAGGCAATGAGAATGCAATAGCAGCATCCACCATTCCGTTAGCATAATAAAGATTTTCGGGGCTCTTGTAAGCAGCGAGGTTACCAGTAGCAACAAAGACACCGTCTTCCATACCTTGTTCCTCAAAGACATTCATAAACGGTGTCTGCTTAGCGTTCAGATATACGAATACAGGAGTACCACCGGGTTGTACATAGCTTTCGGTCTGAGCTGTCCATGCATTCCAAGCATCATTACCACGCAGGTAGCGATAGAAGCCTTGCACTGAGATCTCATACACACCGACAGGTGCATTCTTCACTTCCTGATAGATATCGAATTTAGAATTGTTATATGCCTCGGCACAAGATTGAGCCACAGCCACGTTACCACCCGATGCAGCTTCACGGGTCCAACCGGTCCAGTCGTTAGTAGCGAAGTCAGGATTCTTCAGCATACTTGTCATATCGCGCTCGGTTCCCGGGTGCTTCACTGCCTCGTCAATAGCCTTAGAGATTTCTGCGATGGCGGCCTCGATCTGGGCGTTGTCAAATTCTTCGGGAGACAGAGCCCACCCACCGTTAACGAAATACCACATGGCGACGGGGTCACGATAGCTCTGCATCAAGGTTTCGTCGTTTAGAACCACAGCTGCGCTATCTACCCACATCTGGAATTCTTTCCAGAGCTGAATGTTCTTCATCAACGAGTCAGCGGCGGCCTCAGCATTCTTGATAATTACAAGAGCCTCAGCTTTGTTGGAAGCATTAGCATTGGCTGAAATGCTCTTGTAGGCTGTCAGATACTTTTCAGTATACACTGCATTCTTGAGGAAGAACTCATTGAACTGGTCAGCAGAAACCTCTTTTGCCCAATAGGTATAGGCGTCGGCACCATTACCATAATAGGTCAGAGAGAACTTGTCGAATACCGACCAGTCATTCGTGACGGCAACAGTCTTCTTCAAACCAACGGTAGCTTCATTGCCATCCTCTACACTGAAGAAGAGATTAGTGTCATAATAGTTCTGACCTTCCTCCTCGTAGTACAGACGGAACGTAGAGGGATTGTTAGGAATATAATAGGTAGTACCATTATATGTAGCGCTTGCCTCTACGTTAGGAGTTTCAAAATAGGTTTTATCACCATATTTAACTACAAACGACACTGTATTTACCGGAGACCATGCGTTGTTGAACGGAGTGGTCAGCGTGTCTTCTCCAACAGCTGCATAAAGGTAAGCATTGCTCTTGACACCATCCATAAACTCGTTGATAGTGCCACGATAGAAGGTCTTGGCATTCAACTTGAACACGCCCTTAGGCATACCACCAAGATTCTGATAGGTATCGAAGTTGGTATTGTAGTGCTCAGCAACCTCTGCTTTAGCATGATTTCCGTCACCCTTCAGTCCGGGAACAGAACCCTTCCAACCATTGGCTGTGCCTGCAAAATCGGGATTCTGCAAGTTGGTCATAACGGTGGGATTGTCTACAGAACCCTGTATGAGCGAAGCAATGGCTTGGTTGACAGCTGCTAATGCAGCTTCCAACTCTTCCATAGTGGCAGACTCATTCAGATAAACAGCTTCCTGTGCAGAAACATCAATACCTTTTTTCTTGGCCTCATCGATGGCAGCCTTCAATTCTTGAGCCTTTTCGTAGATAGGCAGAAGCGTTTTCAGATCTTCCTGGAACTGCTCATACACCTCGGGGGTGACGAGTTTCCAGTCTATAGAGTTGGCCGGCTCGTCAGCCAACAGATAGAGGACATCATCGCCCTTCCAACCCAGGAACTTGTCGGTCTCGTTAATAGCATTGGCGATGCGGATAACGTCACCAGATACTGTGACAGTCCAGAAGCGGTCAGCACGACCATCGTTATCACACCAGATGTCATCTACTCCACCTGCAAAAGCACTTAAGAACTTTGAGAACTTTGGCACGTAGTTTTTCAACTCAACAATACCTTCACCTTGACCAATAGCAGCATCGGTGACAGTAAAAAACACTTTCTGACCAACTGGGTTTACAGAAGCACGAGTTCCCCAGTAAGGGCCATCGGTGCCACCAGTGTGAGCAGTAAAGAACTGTCCTGCTCCCGTGTTGTAGAGATAGTACTGAACTTCTACCTCATAGGAAGCATACGACTGTGGTGCCGGCTTCTGTCGAACTCCGTCTACAATAGCAGCCATAGCATTGCCGCCCATAAGCAGCATTGCTCCCAAAACGAGTAGTTTTGAAAATTTCATAAGCTTAATTTTTGTAAAGTTAGTAAATAATATAGTTAATGGTTTTATTCGGGAGCAAAGATAAGTATTTATTTTAAAACTCGTATCGTTTTTTTCGCTTTTTTTAAGGCCTCAAACAAAAAAAAGTGTCATTTTAACACTTCGCCGCTAAAAAAGGTAAAAAATGCTATGTGACGTAAGCAAATGTCGGAGAACAAGAAAAATCCCGACAATATACCCCGTTAATTTTCGCGAATTCTGAAACAAAAATTAATTTTTTGGAAATAGGCCAGTATTTCAGAAGTTGGTAAACCATTGATTTACTGTAACTTCCGTTTTCCGTACAAAAAGCAGTTTTCCAATTTAGCCAAAATTGCATTCCAATCTTGGCTAAGTTACACTCCAACTTTGGCTAAATTGCGATGCAATCTTGGCTAAATTAGGTTGTAAAACTGTCAAAATTAGGATGAAAAACAGCCAAAATCGCTTTTCAACTCTTTCTCGCTTGCATTTTTAGAGCGGTTTTTTGTTCTAGATTGATCATTTTCACAGACCTGTTTTTTGACCAATTATCTTGACAAAAAAAAAGCCAGACAGGTTTTTTTGACCTGTCTGGCTCTGAAAGTGTATGACTCTTCCGGATTTAGAAGTCCATGTGATCGAGTGCATCACTGAAGTCCTTCGGCTCACGATTCTCTGCGGGATCACGATAGGGCTCACCCTCATTCTGCTCATGATGCTCATGACGAGGCTGACGACGCTCACCACGATCCTGACGGGGCTCACGACGCTCACGACGGTCGCCACGCTCAGGGCGCTCACCACGCTCACGGCGTGCAGGACGCTCGCGCTCTACATAGCCCTCGGGCTTGTCGATGAGCACGCGGTGCGACAGTTTGTACTTACCTGTCTTAGGATCAATCTCGAGCAACTTCACCTTAATCTTGTCGCCTTCCTTGATGCCTGCCTCTTCGACGGTCTCCAGACGCTTCCAGTCAATCTCAGAGATATGGAGCAGGCCATCCTTGCCAGGCATGATCTCTACGAAGCAACCGTAAGGCATGATGCTGCGTACGGTACCCTCGTAGACCTCGCCCACCTCGGGGATAGCCACGATAGCCTTGATCTTGGCCAGAGCAGCGTCGATCGACTCCTTGTCGGGACCGCTGACCTGCACCTTGCCCACACCGTCGGCTTCGTCGATGGTGATGGTGGTGTTGGTGTCTTCCTGCATCTGCTGGATAATCTTTCCACCAGGGCCGATGACAGCACCGATGAACTCCTTGGGTATCTCGATCTGAACGATGCGAGGCACCTGAGGCTTGAACTCGGCACGGGGCTCAGCAATGGTGTCGGTCAGGCATTTGAGGATGTGCTCACGACCAGCCTTGGCCTGCATCAGAGCCTTCTCAAGGATGTCAAACGACAGACCGTCGCACTTGATATCCATCTGGGTGGCGGTCAGACCGTCGCGTGTACCGGTGGTCTTGAAGTCCATGTCGCCCAGGTGGTCCTCGTCGCCAAGGATATCGCTCAGCACGGCATATTTCTCTTCACCGGGGTTCTTAATCAGACCCATAGCGATACCGCTCACGGGCTTCTTCATAGGCACACCGGCATCCATCAGAGCCAGCGTACCGGCACATACGGTAGCCATCGAACTGGAACCGTTTGACTCCAGAATCTGGCTCACCAGACGTACGGTGTAAGGGAAGTCCTCGGGAATCTGACCCTTCAGTCCGCGCCATGCCAGGTGACCGTGACCAATCTCACGACGGCCTACGCCACGCTGTGCCTTGGCCTCGCCTGTGCAGAACGGGGGGAAGTTATAGTGGAGCAGGAAACGCATGTAGCTCTTGTCGAGCACGTCGTCGACCATCTTCTCATCGAGCTTAGTACCCAGCGTACAGGTAGAGAGCGACTGGGTCTCACCACGGGTGAAGATAGCGCTGCCGTGAGGCATGGGCAGGGGTGACACCTCGCACCAGATGGGACGGATGTCGGTGGTCTTACGACCATCGAGACGGATACCCTCGTCGAGGATGCAACGGCGCATAGCATCGCGCTCTACGTCGTGGTAGTAGCGGTCCATCATGGCGCTGTAGTCGTCCTTGGAGATCTCCGAGTCCTCAGGAACCTCTTCCAAGAACTTCTCCTTGAAGTCCTCGAGCAGTTTCTCGAAGGCATCAGCACGATCCTGCTTGGGCAGGGCCTGCTTGGTGATGTCGTAGCAGGGCTGATACAACTCTTTATTCATGCGGGCGCGAAGGTCCTCATCGTTCACCTCATGGCAGTACTCGCGCTTCACGTCCTTACCAAGTTCCTTAGAAAGGGCGGTCTGCAGTTCACACATGGGCTTGATAGCAGCCATAGCTGCTTTCAGGGCACCAAGGAGATCCTGCTCGCTCACCTCGTTCATCTCGCCTTCCACCATCATGATGTTCTCGGCTGAAGCACCTACCATGATGTCCATGTCGGCCTGCTTCATCTGTTCGAAGGTAGGATCAATCACGTACTCGCCATTGATACGAGCCACGCGCACCTCACTGATGGGGCACTCGAAGGGGATATCTGAACATGCCAGGGCTGCAGAGGCGGCAAAGCCGGCCAGTGCATCGGGCTGGTCAACACCATCGGCTGACAGCAACATGACATTCACAAAAACTTCTGCGTGATAGTTACTGGGGAACAGTGGACGAAGAACGCGGTCCACAAGACGCGATGTAAGGATTTCGTTGTCAGAGGCTTTGCCTTCGCGCTTGGTAAATCCACCGGGGAAACGACCGGCTGCACTGTACTGCTCACGATAATCTACCTGCAAAGGCATGAAATCGGTTCCGGGAACTGCATCTTTTGCGGCACAAACGGTGGCCAGAAGCACGGTGTTGTTCATACGGAGAACGACGCTGCCGTCGGTCTGTTTTGCCACTTTCCCGGTTTCAATGGTGATGGTCCTTCCATCAGCCAATTGAAGGGTTTTTGTAATTACATTCATCTTAAATTAAAACATCTAATAAAATAAAAATCGTGCAAAGTTACTGATTTTCCCCCAAAGACGTGCATAAAACCATAAATATTTACTATTTTTTAGGAAAAAAGAAAAACTTTCATTACCTTTGCAACCGATTTTTTCAGTTAGAATATCAGAATAAATAGTTCAGGACATGAGAAAACTAATGATGATTGCCGCCGCTGCACTGATGATGCTGACCACGGCATGCAGCGATAAGAAAGCCAGAGTAAGAGGCACCAACGACTTTGCCATAGAGGGCACTGTCACAGGGGCTGCCAACCAGACCCTATACCTGCAACTGGTGACACCCGACGAGGTGAAGACCATCGACTCACTGACGCTGGGAGACAACGGCCAGTTTGCCTTCTACTACCAGCGTGCCAAGTCACCGGAGATCTACCGGTTGTCGCTCAACGAGCAGTATATCTACCTCGCTATCGATTCCACAGAGACAGTGAACGTCAACGCTACTTATCCCAAGATGAGCGAATACACCGTGAAGGGGTCTGACGACTGTCTGAAACTCAAGGAGCTGAACAAGAAACAGGCTGAACTGCAGAAGCGTGCGCATGAGATAGAAATGTCGGAGAAACTGTTCCCCGGACAGGTACGCGACTCACTGCTGAAGGTCATCAGGGCTTACAAGCAGGACATCGCAGAGAATTATCTGCTGCCGGAGCCCAACAAGGCGTACTCCTACTATGCTCTGTTCCAGACACTGCAACACGCGAATGGCGGAAAGATGCTGATCTACAGCCCCTACGACACGGAGGACTTCTGGGCATTCGGTGCCGTGGCTACCAGCTGGTCGGTATTCTACCCCGAATCGGAACGCGCCAAGCAACTGGAGGCGATGACTCTCGATGCCCGCAAAGCGCTCTACAAGCGACAGGCTACTATCGACGAGAGCATCATCCATGAGACGGGCATCTTCGACATCGCCCTGCCCGACGCACTGGAGAAAACACATAAGTTGAGCGAACTGAACGGACAGGTGGTGGTACTCAACTTCAACGACTTCCACGCACCGGAATCGGGAGCTATCGTACTGGCTCTGCGAGAGCTCTACGCCAAGTACCACGAACGGGGACTGGAGATCTACCAGGTGGGCGTCACACAGGATGCTTCGTGGTGGAGACAGTCGGTAGACCGCCTGCCATGGATCAACGTGCAAGACAGAAACGGCTACGCCGCCAAGCTCTACAACGTCAACAAACTGGGCGAGTTCTTCATCATCGACCGCAACAGCACACTGCAACTGCGCGTCAGCGATCCCGCACAACTGGAAGCAGAAATAGTAAAGCTTCTGTAGAAAAAGCATGCATCCTTTAGAAAAATTCCAGTACTGTCCCGTCTGCGGAAGCGCACATTTCGAAGAGAACAACTTCAAAAGCAAGCGCTGCCGTGACTGCGGGTTCGTTTATTATGCTAACCCGTCGTCGGCAACGGCAGCTTTTATATTGAGAAAAGACGGACAGGAACTACTGGTGGCACGAAGAGGCAAAGAGCCGGCAAAAGGCACACTCGACCTGCCGGGCGGCTTCGTAGACATGTACGAGACGGGCGAAGAGGGCATGCAAAGGGAGATTCAAGAGGAAACCGGACTGGTGATTACACGGCTGACCTACCTCTTCTCCATACCCAACCGCTACCGCTACTCAGGCATGACAATCCATACACTCGACATGTTCTACAAGGCAGAGGTGGACGACAACGCCATGCCACAGGCTGCCGACGATGCCGCAGAACTGATGTGGATGCCACTCGACAAGGTCAATCCTAAGGACTTCGGACTACAGAGTATCAGTCAGGCTGTAGACCGCTTTTTAACGGAAAAACGTTAAGAAAACAAAAAAACTACTATATATATAAGGTAGTAGAAAACTTTTTGCGTACTTTTGCACCCCAATTTAAGTGAAAAGTAAAAGTATATAAGATATGCAGAACAACTTAGTCATCGTAGAGTCGCCTGCCAAAGCGAAAACCATTGAGAAATTCCTTGGCGACGATTACAAAGTAATGTCGAGTTATGGTCATATTCGCGATTTGAAAAAACGCGAGTTGAGCATCGACGAGAAAACACTGGAACCTGAATACGAGATTCCCGAAGAAAAGAAGAAACTGGTCAACGACCTGAAAAACCAGGCAAAGAAGGCACAACAGGTGTGGCTCGCAAGTGATGAGGACCGCGAGGGAGAAGCTATCTCATGGCACCTCTGCGAAGTGCTCGGACTCGATGAAGAGAAAACCAAGCGTATCGTCTTCCACGAGATTACAAAGCCTGCCATACTGAACGCCATAGAACACCCACGCACCATCGACATGAACCTGGTAAACGCACAGCAGGCACGACGGGTGCTCGACCGACTGGTGGGCTTCAAACTCTCGCCCGTGCTATGGCGCAAGGTGAAACCGGCTCTCTCGGCAGGACGTGTGCAGAGTGTCGCTGTAAGACTCCTCGTGGAACGTGAACGAGAGATTCAGGCATTCAAGACAGAGACTTACTATAGCGTGAACGGAATATTTGCCATTACCAATGCCGATGGCTCGGCTTCGGAGGTGAAGGCTGTCCTGTCACAGCGCTTCAAGACGCAACAAGAGGCAGAGGCGTTCCTGGAGAAGTGCAAAGACGCTTCATTCACAGTGGAGTCTATACAGAAGAAACCTATCAAACGCACACCGGCTCCTCCATTTACGACAAGTACGCTCCAACAGGAGGCTGCACGCAAACTGGGATTTACGGTCAGCCAGACTATGATGGTGGCACAACACCTCTATGAAAACGGACGCATCACGTACATGCGTACAGACTCGGTAAACCTGTCGGCTCTATGCATCAATGCAGCAAAGGAGAAAATCTCAGAACTCTACGGATCTGACTACAGCAAGGTACGCCAATACCACACAAGCTCAAAGGGGGCACAAGAGGCGCACGAGGCTATACGTCCTACCTATATGGAACAGACCAACATCGAGGGTACTATACAGGAGAGACGCCTTTATGACTTGATATGGAAACGCACGGCGGCCTCACAGATGTCGGACGCAGAGATAGAGAAAACCACAGTGGAAATCACTATCGACAACGATGAGAATAAGTTTGTCGCACAAGGCGAAGTGGTGAAGTTCGACGGATTCCTCAAGGTCTATCGCGAATCGGTAGACGATGAGGAAGAAAACATCGACGAGTTCGCACACATACTGCCACCACTGAAAAAGGGACAGGAACTGACACGACGTGAGATACAGGCAACAGAACGCTTTAGCCAAAGCCCACAGCGATACACAGAAGCATCGCTCGTACATAAGCTGGAGGAACTGGGCATCGGACGTCCGTCAACCTACGCACCGACCATCTCCACCATACAACAGCGAGAGTACGTGGTAAAGGGCGATAAGAAAGGCGAGGAGCGCAGGTATAACGTCGTCATACTCAAAGGTAAGCAGATCAGCGAGAAGACGCGCATGGAGTTGACTGGCTCTGACAAGGGCAAACTCATTCCTACCGACATCGGCTGCGTAGTCAACGACTTCCTGATGGAAAACTTCCCGGAAATTATGGACTATAACTTCACTGCGAAGGTGGAGAAAGACTTCGATAAGATTGCCGAGGGTAAGCAGGTATGGGAGAAGATGCTGAAAGCGTTCTATAAGAGCTTCGAACCTAACGTAGAGAAAACCATCAACGCACGCTCAGAACATAAAGCGGGAGAGCGACAACTGGGTATCGACCCAAGGACCAAAAGACCGGTCTTCGTGAAGATAGGACGCTTCGGACCCGTCATACAGATTGGTACGGCTGAGGATAAGGACAAACCGCTCTTTGCACACATGCCAAAGGAACTGAGCATGGAGACTATCACACTGGAAGAGGCGCTGGAACTCTTCCGACTGCCGCGCATGTTGGGAGAATACGAAGGCGAGCCTGTCACAGTAGGCGCCGGACGCTTCGGACCTTATATCCTACACAAGAAAATGTACACCTCACTGCCAAAGGAACTGGATCCGCTGAAGGTCACCATAGCAGATGCAGTGAAACTCATCGACGCTAAACGCAAACAGGAAGCGCAGAAACTCCTGAAGACTTTCGAAGAGGATGAAGAACTCACCGTACTCAACGGACGCTATGGACCTTATCTGGCTTACCAAGGAAAGAACTATCGTCTGCCAAGGAATATGCACGAGCGTGCTAAGGAACTGACATACGATGAGTGCATGGCTATCATCAACAAATGAAAAGGGTAATCCTCATAGGCTACATGGGCGCCGGAAAGACTACCGTCGGAAGGGCCTTGGCCAAGGAATTGGGACTACAGTTCTATGACCTGGACTGGTATATAGAAAACCGCAGGCGAAAGAAGGTGTCACAAATCTTCTCAGAAATGGGAGAAGACAACTTCAGGAAGATTGAACAAGCCATGCTCCATGAAGTGGCGGAATTCGAGGATGTGATCATCAGCTGCGGAGGGGGAACACCCTGTTTCTTCGATAATATCGACTATATGAACCAACAGGCTGACGTGGTCTATCTGAAGGCGGAACCCGACGTGCTATACAAGCACTTGCTCATGAGCAAAAACGAAAGGCCACTACTCAAAGGAAAAAGTGCCGACGAGCTTGTCGCCTTCATCACAGAACAACTGGCCTATAGAGAACAGTTCTACAACAAGGCACGATACACACTCGATATCAGCCTCATGGACAACTACGAGAAAATAGCTGTCACAATAGATAAGCTAAGGCAAATGCTTTCCATATAATAACTAATCAACTTTCCCTCTATGAAGAAATGGACCATTGACGACGCCCGCGAACTGTACAACATCAACGGTTGGGGCACCAGCTATTTCGGCATCAACGACAAAGGTAATGTCTACGTCACACCCAGTAAGGACGGCGAACAAATAGACCTCAGAGAGGTGATGGACGAACTTTCACTCAGAGACGTGACATCACCAGTACTACTCCGCTTCCCGGATATTCTCGACAACCGTATCGAGAAGACGTGGAGCTGCTTCAAGAAAGCAGCACAGGAGTACGACTACAAGGGCGAAAACTACGTGGTCTATCCCATCAAGGTCAACCAGATGCAACCGGTGGTGGAGGAAATCATCAGTCACGGACGTAAGTTCAACCTAGGACTGGAGGCTGGCTCAAAACCGGAACTGCATGCGGTCATCGCCATGCAGTGCCAAAGCGACTCTATCATCATCTGCAACGGATATAAAGACCAAAGCTACATCGAACTGGCACTGTTGGCACAGAAGATGGGAAAGCATATCTTCATCGTAGTAGAGAAGATGAATGAACTGGAAATCATCGCACGGGAAGCCAAGAAACTTAACGTGAAACCTAACATCGGCATTCGCATCAAACTGGCAAGCAGCGGAGCAGGAAAATGGGAGGAAAGCGGAGGTGATGCCTCGAAATTCGGACTGACAAGTGCAGAACTGTTAGAGGCACTCGACTTCCTGGATAAGAAAGGACTGCGCGACTGCCTGAGACTGATTCACTTCCATATCGGATCGCAAATCACAAAGATACGACGTATACAGACGGCACTCAGAGAGGCGTCACAGTTCTATATACAACTGCACAAGATGGGATATAACGTGGACTTCGTGGACTGCGGCGGCGGACTGGGCGTCGACTACGACGGCACACGGTCACCATCATCAGAGAGCTCGGTGAACTACTCTATACAGGAGTATGTCAACGACTGTATCTACACCTTCGTAGATGCCGCCAACAAAAACGAACTACCCCACCCCAATATCATCACAGAAAGCGGACGATCGCTGGCGGCACACCACTCGGTGCTGGTCATCGACGTACTGGAGACAGCATCGCTTCCAGAGATGCCAGAGGAGTTTGAACCGGATGAGAACTCACACCAACTGGTAAAAGACCTCTATGAGATATGGGATAACCTCTCGCCGCGCAATGTACTCGAAGACTGGCACGATGCAGAACAGATTCGAGAGGAGGTGCTCAACCTCTTCTCACACGGCATCGTAGACCTGAAGACAAGGGCAGAGATTGAGGCCATGTACTGGAGCGTCTGTCATGAGATCAACGCACTGGCAAAGAACATGAAACATGTGCCGGAGGAACTAATGAATATCGACAAGCTGTTGGCTGATAAGTATTTCTGTAACTTCTCGCTCTTCCAAAGCCTCAGCGACTCATGGGCCATAGACCAGCTCTTCCCCATCATGCCGATACAACGACTCGATGAGCGTCCTACTCGCAATGCTACCATACAGGATATCACATGCGACAGCGATGGTAAGATAGCCAACTTCGTGACCAACCGTCACAACTCACACTCACTGCCTGTGCATGCATTGAAGAAAAACGAAGCCTATTACCTCGGCGTCTTCCTCGTGGGGGCCTACCAAGAGATACTGGGCGATATGCACAACCTCTTCGGAGATACCAATGCAGTACATATCTCGGTGAAGGACGGGCACTATCACATTGACCAGATTATAGATGGCGAGACCGTGGAAGAGGTACTCGAATACGTGCAGTATAATCCCAAGAAACTGGTGCGACAACTGGAGATATGGGTGACAAAGAGTGTGAAAGAGGGAAAGATCACACTGGAAGAAGGCAAGGAGTTCCTCAGCAACTACCGCTCAGGACTCTACGGATATACCTATTTGGAATAAACGATAGCCACTATAAAAAAAGAAGCCTCCCTGAATCATCAGAGAGGCTTCTTTTTATTTCTTTCGGGGCTTACGGCGCGCCCAACCTTCCTCAGAGAAATCGGGAATCTCACCTTTGAACTCACGCTTGTCACGGGGCTTCATCAGCTCGCGCCAGTCATCCTTTTTATATGATTTCCCATGACTCCCATTCTTCACATAGTTCCCATTACTCCCATTCTTTCCATTACCAGCCTTATCATCCTCAGCATTGCAGCGCACCACACGACCTTTATAGCGGATGCCTGTCAACTGCGACATCACCTTCTTGGCATCCTTCGTAGGCACTTCGAAATAAGAGATGGTATCAAGCAAATCAATATGGCCCACCTCCTGACGACCGCCAACATAGCGGTTCAACGTCTGCATCAGCTCGCCAGGATAGAATCCGTCACGCTTGCCAAGATTGATAAACAGACGACTGAAACCTGCTTGCGCCTTGTTCATGCGCTTCTGCTTGTCATTCTGGGGCTTCTTCTCACGCTTATCGGCGACGGGCTTTTCAAGCTCAGGGGCATCGGCATAATAGAGCAGGAAACGACCAAACTCACGACTGACAATCTTCTTTATCAGTTCGTCTTTATCGATATACTCGAAATAACGGCTGATATCCTGCATGAAGGGGGCTATCTCATCATCATTCACGTCGGTCTTTACAATCTGATCCATCACCTTATAGAGCTGTTTCTTACAGATCTCTTCAGCCGACGGTATCTCAGCCTCCACAAACTGCTTGCCTATCTCCTTCTCAATGTTACGAATCTTATGCTTCTCCTTGGAATGGACAATAGAGATGGAAGTGCCTTTCTTACCGGCTCGGCCCGTGCGGCCTGAACGGTGTGTGTAGTTCTCAATATCATCGGGCAGACCGAAATTGATGACATGTGTCAGATCATCCACATCAAGACCGCGGGCGGCCACATCAGTGGCAATGAGCAACTGCGTCAGATGCTGACGGAACTTCTGCATCGTCAGGTCGCGCTGCTGCTGACTGAGGTCACCATGCAAGGCCTCGGCATTATAGCCGTCTTTTATCAGTTTATCGGCCACCTCTTGTGTCTCTAACTTGGTACGGCAGAAGACAATGGCGAAAATCTTGGGATAGTAGTCGACAATACGTTTCAGAGCCAGGTATTTGTCTTTAGCATGCACCATATAATAAATATGGTTCACATTCTCAGCACCTTCGTTGCGAGAGCCGACAACAATCTCTTTATAGTCTTTCAGATATTTCTTGGCGATACGCTCCACCTCACGACTCATCGTGGCTGAGAACATCAGTGTGGAGTGTTCGGAAGGCAACGATTCGAAGATGTCATTGATACTGTCAGAGAAACCCATGTTCAACATCTCATCGGCCTCATCAAGCACAATGTTGCTCACCTGATCAAGGTGAGCATAACCGCGATTTTTTAGGTCAATCAAGCGACCTGGAGTAGCGACAATTATATTTACACCTTTCTTCAATGCCCGGATCTGAGGTTCAATGGCCGCACCACCATAAACAGCTTCTACGTGAATACCATCCATGTACTTTGAAAATTCACGGAGATCATCTGCTATCTGAAGGCACAACTCACGCGTGGGACTCAGCACCAGCGCCTGAGGATAACTGCCACCTGCGCTTGGCTGGATGCGCTGCAACAAGGGAATACCAAAGGCGGCGGTCTTGCCGGTGCCCGTCTGTGCTAAAGCAATAACGTCTTGACGACCGTCAAGCAAAAAGGGAATAACTTCTTCTTGCACAGGCATCGGCTGCACAAATCCCATCTCTTCAATAGACTGTCGGATTTCACGACAGACTCCTAATTCTTCGAATGTTTTCATATCTCAGATGCAAAGATACTGAAAATCAATGAGATTTGCAAACTTTAAGTCATTTTTATTCATAAACAAAACGCAAAAATACTACTTTTGGTTTATCGATTTTTGAAAAAAATAGTGGAAATATTGACTATTCCATGACAAAAATGCGTACCTTTGCATTTGAAAAAATTTGCGTTCTAAACAAAAACGCAAGCAATCATGGGCAATCAACTTATTTTCAAGGTAAACCTATTATAATCTCATTATGACCAGAAGGAAGTTAAGAGGAGAAGAACTTTTCAAAAAGATTGATTCAACAATCAACAGTCGATTGTTGTATCTCAATCCTCGTCTGACCCGTATGGATATTTGCAAATTGTTTAAGATTGATAAAAATACCCTTTGCAACATCGTCAAGCAATATGGTTGTTCAGCTAACTTTCCTGAATACATCAACAAAAAACGCATGGACTATTGTGTTACCAAAATGAACAGTACGCCCGACTGTCCTATCAAGGTCATTGCACTCGAAAGTGGTTTCCAAAGTGCCATTTCTTTCAACCGCGTTTTCAAACGTTTCTTCAATATGACTCCTACCGAGTATATGGTAAGTCAAAAAAAATCATAATTTTTAATTCATAGTTTATAATTCACAATTATTTTCATACCTTTGTAGCATGAAAATAGGTGTATTCTGCTCGGCTAACAACAATATTGATGCCGACTTCTTTGAACAGACAAGGGAATTAGGAAAATGGTGTGCCGATAAGGGGCATGCCGTTGTCTTTGGTGGTCACGACGCGGGTCTGATGCACGCCGTGAGCATAGCAGCCAAAGAGAATGGAGGAAGGGTTATCGGTGTCGTGCCACGTAAGATTGAGGAGATGGGCCGACTGACTCCTTTCCTCGATGAACACATACCCACGCAAGACCTTACTGACCGCAAACAGATAATGATGGATATCAGTGATGCCTTCATCATACTCCCAGGTGGCATCGGCACCCTTGACGAACTCTTCACCGTTTGCTCAAATGTCACACTGGGCTATCACCACAAGCCCATCATTGTCTATAACATGAAGGGATTCTGGTCGTCACTGGTCGCACTTCTCGATAGCCTCGAACGGCAAGGCATGATGCGCTGTCCGTGGCGAGAGATTATCCATTTCGCCGACAGCCTTGAAGACATTCAAAGAATACTTCGGAACTAATAAATCAGTTGCTTTTTCATCTGCTCACCAAAAGTAGGATCAACAGAGTTGTTGATTGACTCACACACATTGGCAGAGAACTGTTGGGCACAAGCTATCACATCGTCCCACTGTTCTTCAGTAAGGCCTTTCTCTATAACACTGCGGGTAATACCATACTGTATCATGCCATAGACAAAGCCGGCATTGAAGTTATCACCAGCTCCGATAGTACTCTCCACCTTACTCGTCTTCAGCACTGGGTATCTCTTGGAAAAACCATTCTCGGCACGAAGCTCAACGGGTTCAGCACCTTGAGTACAGATAAACTTCTTAGTATAAAAAGCTATCTGTGAGCGATAGATGGAGTCAGGGTCTGTCTTATGAAACATCACCTCGAAGTCTTCAGTAGAACCTCGCACAATGTCAGCATACTCCAAATTCTCAAGGATATTAGGGGTCAACTTCAAGACTTCGTTCTTGTGTGACGAACGGAAATTCACATCGTAATACAAAATGGCACCTTTACTGCGCGCATATTCCAGGAAGCCTACTACCTGAGGACGTATTACCGGATTGACAGCATAGTAAGAAGCAAACAGGACAATATCGTCTTTCGACACCTCAGGGTAGGTAAAGTCCAGACGGTCGTGAGGATGATCCTTGTAGAAGAGATACTCCGCATCGTTCTTTTCATTCAGAAAAGCCAGTGAGAGCGGTGACTTAGAGTCAGGATAGACGTTGACACACGAAGCATCCACACCGTTCTGCTCCAAGTAGGAGATGATACGCCGACCCACACGGTCGTTGCCGGTCTCACTGATAAAAGCGGCATGGACACCGCAGCGGCCTAACGAAATAAGGCTATTGAACACAGAACCTCCGGGTACTGCACCTATGGGTTGGTCGTTTCTGAATATGATGTCGAGAACTGTCTCGCCAATGCCTATCACACGTCTCATAAGGATTCTATTCTTTCTATTTGGGTGCAAAGTTACAAAATAATTCATAATTTATAATTCATAATTCATAATTATTTTCTACCTTTGTACCAATGAAATACAATGTTTGTACTTTAGACAACGGATTAAGGGTCATACACCTGCCTTCAGACTCACAGGTGGTATATTGCGGCATCAGCGTAAAGGCTGGCACCCGACACGAGAGGAAAGGCGAGGAAGGACTGGCTCACTTCTGCGAACACCTCTTATTCAAAGGTACCGAGAGAAGAACATCAGTACAGATTATCAATGCCATAGAAGGCTTGGGAGGTGAACTGAATGCCTTTACCAACAAAGAAGACACTACTTTTTATTGTGCTATACAGCGACGTCACTTCCGACAAGCAGTCGACGTGCTTTGCGACATCTTGTTTCATAGTACCTTTCCACAGGAAGAGGTGGAAAAGGAACGTGAGGTGGTCTGTGAAGAGATTGAAAGCTACGAGGACACACCGGCGGAACTCATCTACGATGAATTCGAGAACATTCTTTTCGAGGGACATCCTCTAGGGCACAACATCCTGGGATCATCTGCACAGGTGCGCAGTTACACCGCGGATGATGCACGGCGCTTCACATCACGCTATTACCATCCATCCAACTGCGTGTTCTTTGCCAGTGGCGACATCAACTTCAGCACCCTCACTCGCCATCTGGCTGCAATAGAAGCGACTAGCCCTTTGATTAACCAGAATAATCAAACTACTCATAATACTCAGATTACCCCAATCACCATCACCCGTCAACGCTCTACTCATCAGGCTCACGTCATGCTGGGATCAAAAGCCTACGCCGCCGACGACAAACGCCGATGGGCACTCTATCTGCTCAACAACATCTTAGGCGGACCGGGTCTTAACTCGCGACTAAACCTAGCACTGCGTGAACGTCACGGATTGGTGTATAGCGTGGAGAGCACGATGGTGAGCTATAGCGACACCGGACTATGGTCGGTCTATTTCGGATGCGACCAAACGGATGTCAAACGCTGTCTCAGACTCGTCAGACACGAACTAGACCGTCTCTGTCAGAAACCACTCTCACCCACCCAACTGCATAGCGCCAAACGACAATTACAAGGTCAACTGGCCATTGCCAGTGACAGCCGCGAACAGTTTGCGCTCGACTTCGCGAAGAACTACCTGCACTCAGGTAAGCTGCGCGACCTCAACGACATCATGGAGCATATAGACCGGCTCACCGCCGATGACTTGCAACAGGTGGCTTGCGACATATTCGCCGAAAACCGTCTCACCACCCTGATTTACCAATGATGCACCTTGCGGAAGCAGCAAAGATTAGCGTGGTGCCTCATAGCCTTATCCGTTTGTATCTTCCGCTTTATATGACACTACTTAATTAAAACAAATATACACCACCAAATAACAACCAAAAAGAAGCGGCAGCACCAAAAAGATCCAGATCTGATGATGAACAACCAGTAACGGTAGAAGCATCGTAATTAAAATGAATAAAACCAGATTTTGTCAGATAATAGTCCACACCACCCAATGTATTATCGTGTACATATACGTGACATGCTACATCATAAGTACCGGAGTTTCCAAGGTGGAGCTCAGAATAAGGAAGGAAAAGTTGCAGGTCTTTAATAAAGGTGTCGTCACCATTATTGTTTATGGATAATTCTGTGCAAATGACCCCATTGTATCCTCTGTATTGCCCATTCTGGTCTTGCATTCCGTTGTTTTCGGGACGGTCAAAGTAAGCTGATATGCGTAATTGATGGTTACTGACATGGAAAAACTGTGCATCAACATGTACTATCAATCCTTTTTGGTTGTTCCTGTAAACATTATGCTCAATGGTGTAAGATGTTATTTCCGCTCCAGGACCTGTGATGACGGGTTGGCGCTTTGTGCTAAAAATTCGATATACGCCGTTATTGGAACGAGTTAGCACGTTGTCACCCTGAATCTTGATAATCTCTATGTATTTGTCATTCGGATCATAACTACCGCTGCGGGGTTTCATGTTGATACGTTTTCCATTCATGGTATAAGTATAGGAAGAGTTTGTTCCGCCATAGCGAGAGTTCCAGGTCAGAATGCCATTCATCCCAAATGTCATATATTCACCAAACCGGCAGACAAGGGGGTTCTTGCATGAATTCGTAGAAGGATTGTACGCTCCATAAGATGCAAGATAAAGAGTTTTGCCCCTGTAAGCAGACCATGACTGGCAGTAAGAAGAAATACAACTTGCCAAGATTAAGAAAAGAACAATAAACTTTTTCATTTTATATTAAATTATAATTTCACTACTATAGCCAAATATTCAAACAATGTTTTCTGGATGCAAAGATATGAAATAATAATAATACTAACAAGTTTATTATTCACAAAGGTATTACTTTTAACATTCTATACCTAGTCTTAGGCTACCTAACACCCCATCATCGCTTTGTTTGATTAGTGTCTTTAGTTGGAAAAATGTGCACGAAAAGTGGGCTTTTCAGGTGGCATTTTATAGTTTTTTCTGCGAAAATACTGTTGTATGTTTACCTTTCTACGTATAAGTCTCTTTAGTCTCACGGAATTTTATTAACTTTGCATCAAAGTTTATTTTTATTGACTAACATGGCGAAGTTAAATCGTATAAAAGCTGTTCTCGCTGAACAAGAGAAAACAAGTAAATGGCTGGCTGAACAAGTCGGGAAGTCAGCCTGTACCGTTAGCAAATGGTGCGGCAATACCGTTCAACCAGACCTTAAAACTTTGAATGAGATTGCAAACGTACTCTCTATAGATGTAAAAGACTTATTAGTAAGCAATAATTCATAATTGTTATGGCAGGAAAAATCCGTGCAGAACGTAATAGAACATTGACTGTTTCTGAAAGTGAAATACCAGGATTAGAAAGATTCATTTTGTCAGCAAATGACATCAAAAATGAATTCGTTGATGATTGTGTTATTAACGCAGATCTTTTTGATTGCTTGGATTCTATTCCTGATGGATATTTCAATTTAATTATCATTGATCCTCCATATAATCTAGACAAGGACTTTCATGGCAAGAAGTTTTCGTCGATGAAGTCTGATGCATACGAAGAATATCTAAGAAGTTGGTTTTACAAAGTGTGCGATAAACTTGCACCAAATGGAACTCTATACATGTGTGGTGATTGGAAGTGTACTTCGTCAATGCAGAGAGTTATTGAAGAAAAACTAACTGTTATTAACCGTATTACATGGCAACGTGAAAAGGGAAGAGGTGCAAAATCTAACTGGAAAAATGCCATGGAAGACATTTGGTTTGCAGTTAAGAATCCCAAGGACTATTATTTTGAAGTTGAATCAGTAATGATGAAGCGTAAAGTCATTGCACCTTACAAGGTGGATGGAAAACCTAAAGATTGGGAAGAAACTGAATCAGGCAATTTCCGAATCACATATCCATCAAATTTCTGGGATGACATCAGCATTCCTTTCTGGTCAATGCCAGAGAACACTGACCATCCAACCCAAAAGCCAGAAAAACTATATGCCAAGTTGGTTCTTGCTTCATCAAAGCCTGGAGATAAAATATTTGACCCATTCTTAGGAAGTGGAACTGCTGCTGTTGTGGCAAATAAACTCGGCAGAAAGTACTGCGGTGTAGAAATTAACCGAGAGTACTGTTTATGGGCTGTTAAGCGATTGATTAATTCTATCTCTGATAATACCATACAAGGTTATGCTGATGGTGTCTTTTGGGAAAGAAATTCTTTAGGTGACCAGAAAAAACAACAGCCATCAAAATCTACCCCGAAGAAGGGTAAAGCAAAAGAAGTAATTACAGAAACAGCAAGACTATTTGATTAAATCTATGTATTATGAATTCCAAATGTAAAGAGTTCGTAGATTACATTGTTAATCACGCTCCACAGCAGAACTAGCAAACCCACTGACTATCAGCAGTTATGCCAAAGATCAGTGGGTTAAATGTTCCCACTTATCCATAGCGTGAGAGATGTATATATGGCGCAGTATGTTATGAATGTATTTCTTGAACTCACAAAAAATCTTTCTACGTTTCAGAGGGTCACGCGAGGTCACTTTTGTCTCAAAAAAGGTCACCTGAAGGTCACCTTTCGGCTTCTAACGACAAGCAAAAAAGCAGCCGAGGCGAGAAATGTTTGGCCAAATTCACATCTTCCAATGGAAGTGTTTTTGGTTCATTGACGCTTGACATCCGTAAGGCTGGCG
>Ga0247609_10000331_pt1 | contig 68117 bp, 56 predicted proteins | sample 172DNAGHGlowgp2_FD_193487 | JGI IMG/M metagenome (GOLD analysis project Ga0247609, IMG submission 193487) | Sheep rumen microbial communities from Palmerston North, Manawatu-Wanganui, New Zealand - 1728 DNA GHGlow gp2 | ecosystem: Host-associated > Mammals > Digestive system > Stomach > Rumen ...
CGAAGTCATCCTCCATCTTGCGTCCGCAGTAGAACTTGTAGGCGGCGGCCAGATTGCGGCGCTCCATCTTCTTGAAGATGGTGCAGGCGTCAATGAGCTTGCACTTCGAGAAGTCGAAGTCGATGCCGGCACGCAGAAACTCCTCTGCCAGCAGGGGTACGTCGAAGTGGTTGGAGTTGAAGCCGGCAATATCGCTGCCCGTGAAGACAGCGTTCAGCTTGCTGCCCAGCTGCTTGAAGGTCGGCTTGTCCTTGACGTCATCGTCGGAAATGCCTGTCAGCTGGGTGATAAACTCGTCGATGTGGCACTCCGGATTGATGATCTCGTTGCCACGCTCCTCGCGGCCGTCGGGATACACCTTAATATATGATAGCTGTATGACGCGGTCTTTCACCAGGTCGAGTCCTGTCGTCTCCAGGTCGAAGATGACCAGCGGTTTTTTCAGATTCAGTTTCATGGCCGTTCCTTAGTCGTTAAGCAACATGGGCATCATGAGCATCAGTACGTCCTCGCCTTCGGGCTGTTCCGATGGCAGCACCAGTCCGGCACGGCTGGGGTCGGCCAGCTGTATGACAACCTCCGGGCAGTCGAAGTTGCTCAACACCTCAATGAATGACGAGCCTTTGAAGCCGATGCTCATCGGCTGACCGTTATAGTCGCAGGTCATGCGCTCAGTAGCCGTCTTGGAGAAGTCGTAGTCTTCGGCATCCAACTGTAGTACGGAACCCTCCACCTTGAAGCGGATAAGATTGCTGGAGTCGTTGGCAAAGGGCTGGACGCGACGCAGGGCTGCCAGCAGACTGTTCCTGTCAACACGCAGCTCGTTGGGGTTGTTCTGCGGAATCACCGAGTTGTAGTTGGGATAGCGACCCTCTATGAGGCGGCAGATGATGATGCCGTCGCCGTAGTTGATTTCTGCGTTGCGCTCGTCAAAGCGGATGGTGACGTCGCCGCCGTCTTTTCCCAGCAGGTTCTTCAACAGGCCTGCGGGCTTCTTCGGCAGTATGAAGGAAGCAGGCTGCTCGCTTCTGACGCTGTAGATGCGGTTGCGCACCAGCTTGTGTCCGTCGGATGCCACCACTCCCAGCCATTCTGTTGTCAGGTCGAAGTAGATGCCGTTCATCACCGGCCTCAGTTCGTCCTGGGCCGTAGCAAAGATGCTGCGGTTGATGTTTTCGCTCAGCAGACCATTGCTGATGACGATGGTCGATGCCTGCTCGCCTACAGACTGCGGTACGGGAAACTCATCGGCATTCTCAATGGGGAGCGAGAACAGACCGTTCTGGTAACTGATCTTGGCAATGTTGGTCTGCTGGTCAACGTCGAAGATGATGGGCTGCTCAGAAAAGCCCTTCACAGCCTCTAATAAATCATGGTTGCCAATGGCAAAGCGTCCTTCGCCGTCGCTCTCGTTCAGTTCGACGGCAGTCTGCATCGTGTTCTCGCTGTCCGATGCTGTCAGCCGTAGTGTCTGTCCTGAAACATCGAAGACGAAGTCGCCCAGGATAGGCAGCGCATTCTTGCTGTTAATAACTTTGGAGAGTGCAACGAGCTTTGAGCTCAATGCGGTGCTTGATACTGTAAATCTCATATTGTCTTTTTGTTTTTTAGTTCCTTAATCTGAGCACAAAATTACAAAAAAATGCGTGATTAGAAAAATTTATGCCCAAAAATTCTGCTTTTCAAACTATTTTTAGTACTTTCGCGGTCGCAAAACGCTTAAATCAACATTTAAAACAAAACAATAACATGGAATTAACAGGAAGAATTATTGCAGTAATGCCTGCCCAAAGTGGTGTCTCAGCTCGTACAGGAAACTCATGGATGTCTCAGGATTATGTTATTGAGGTGCCTGGACAATATCCTCGCAAGTGTCTGTTTCGGATATTCGGCGAGGATAGAATCAAGCAGTTCAATATCCAGATGAACGAGGATGTTACCGTCCAGTTCGATATTGACGCCCATGAGTATCAGGGCCGTTGGTTCAACGACATCCGTGCCTATAACGTCATCCGCGGTCAGGTAGCCCCTGCGGCCGCTCCCGCCATGCCTGGTGCCGCACCCTTCCCGCCGGCCCAGACCGCTGCTCCTGCCGCAGCTCCGTTCCCGCCGGCACAGGAGGCTCCGGCAGAAGGTTCGACCGACGACCTGCCCTTCTAAGGCTTGTCGAAATAGTATTGTCCGCGCTTGCGTGTGATGCGCCCGTAGTTGATGGCGTGGACCGGACAATGATGATAGCAGCTGAGACAACATGTGCAGCTGCTATCATTTTTCCATTGCGGCATTTTGTCGAACACGATGTCGCCCACCGGACATTCCCTGGCGCAGCGGCCGCAATGGGTACACAGGTCGGTGTCCACGGTGAACTTCTTGTCGGTAATCATAAATCGGTTAAAGTAGGCGCCTATCACGTGGCTCAACGTCCAGGGCATCATCCCTAACGTCAACTGGCTGTAGCCCGTGCGCCGTTCGTTCACCACCTTAATATATTCTTCCAGGTCGTGGCGTGCCGTCTCTTTCTTTTCCGCTTCCCGTTCCGGCGTGTCGGTGTACATGAAGGGCAGGCAGACGTAGCTTTCAGGCATGATGAGCGACTGGCAGCTGCCAAGCGCTATGCCCCTGGCTGCCAGCTCGTCTCTGAACATGGTCATGGCCAGTCCCGTGCTGTCGCCACAGCTGCAGATGGCATAGGCATAGTGTCCTGCGGCGTTGGTGATGAGCAGTCTGCTGATGAATGTTCTCACGATATGCGGAGGCTGCCATCCGTGTACTGGAAAACAAAAACCTATGCGCTCGTCATCTTGCAGCGTATATTCGCATGATGACCGAAGCTCCTCGGGTATGAAGAGCAGTCTCTCTTGCGTTGCGGCAGCCACCTGCTGGGCTGCCCACCGCGTGTTGCCTGTTCCGGAAAAATAGAAAATCATGTTGCAAAGATATGAAATAATGCTGACATACGGAAGCATTTTGGAAGAATTTTTGCAATTTGCCCCTTCGCTATATATAGGTAAAAGGAAAAATAGCCCTCACCTCTGACACCCAGCCTGAGTGTCAGCAACTTACAAGCGTTTTTGCTAACACCCGAGGTGACACCCAGGTAACACCCAAACAGCGCCCCAAAGTCGACTCGCCAGAAAATCCCGGCCTCTCATAAACGCGAGAGGCTTGGATTTTTTGGCGAGAGGCTTGGATTTTCTGGTGAGAAGCCTGGATTCTTTTTGCAGGAAACTGGCATGTGGGTGCTACATCGGGTGCCACCCAAAGCCCCTAACCCTCACTCAAAATGTGTGCTGATTACCAGCAAGTTATGTCCTTGGGTGTCAGAGGTGAGGGTTCTTTTACCCTTGTCTATATAGTGCTTGGCACATTAGGTACCCTCGCATTCCCCAGGGTTCCGCATCTCGGCCCAGCAAGACCGGCGTTCCGGTTTGAACGATACGTATTTTATACTAAAACCTGCCGATATTAGTTAAAAAGGTTTGTATTCGGCAAAATTTAGCATATTATATTTCGCCGAATGTATTGTTTTTTGTATCTTTGCGGCAAAATATAGCGAATTATGAGTAACATCATTGGTAGAAAACTGGAAATTGAGGAACTGGAGAGGCACTATCAGAGTGACCGTTCGGAGTTTATAGCCGTGTATGGACGTCGTCGTGTAGGCAAGACGTTCTTGGTTAAGCAGACGTTTAAAGAACGGTTAGCTTTCCAGCATACCGGTGTCTCTCCCGTAGATCAGGAGGACGAGAAGAACCGTATGAAGACTCAGTTGGAGAGTTTCTATTATTCACTTTTGAATCATGGCTTGGAGGGCTATAAAAAGCCCAAGACATGGATGGAAGCTTTCTTCCAACTGGAGCAACTGCTCACGGCACTTGATGATGGCAGCCGCCAGGTGGTGTTCATCGACGAACTGCCGTGGATGGACACACCAAAATCTGGTTTCCTGTCTGCCTTCGAGAATTTTGCCAACGGATGGTGCAGTGGTCGCGACAACATGATGCTCATTGTTTGTGGCAGCGCTACGTCGTGGATACTGAAGAACCTCTCCTATAATCATGGTGGACTCTATGGTCGCTTGACCTGTGAGATGAAACTGTCGCCCTTCACCCTGAAAGAGTGTGAAGAATACTTCGCCGCAGAGCAGATAGCCCTGTCGCGTTACGACATCGTACAATCTTACATGGTGTTTGGCGGCATACCCTATTATCTCAGTTATTTCCGTAAGGGTCTGAGCTTCGAAGGGAATACCGACAGTTTGTTTTTCGGACGTAATCCGAAACTAAAGGACGAGTTCAACCGACTGTTCCGTGCCGTGTTCGACAATGCAGAAAGTTGCAAGAAGATTGTGCGTTTCCTGGCTACACGTCACGGCGGCTACACTCGTGAGGAGATTGCTGCCAAGACAGGCCTGCCGCTGGGGGGAGGTCTCTCTGATACGCTCAAAGCTTTGGCGGAAAGCGATTTCATCTTGCGCTATGTCCCATACGGACAGCCTGGCAATGTGGAACACTACAAACTGATGGACAATTTCTGTCTATTTTGGCTGAAATACGTGGAACAAAATCTGTTAGATTCGACCTTTATGGCTGACCATATCACCTCCGATATCATGAAGTCGTGGCGAGGGGTGGCTTTCGAGGAGGTCTGTTGGCAGCATATCCCCCAGATGCTGAAGGCATTGGAGATTGGAGGTGTGAAATCCACTGTTTCAGCTTGGGCTATAAAGGGTAATGACGGACACACAGGGGCACAAATCGACCTGCTGATCATGAGGGCCGACAATGTGGTGAACCTTTGCGAAATGAAATTTGCCAGTACGCCATACACGATTGATAAAGAAGAATCGGAAAAATTGCAGGTTCGTATTGAGTCTCTAAAAGAAACGCTCAGTGCCAAGCAGACCATTCATCTGACTATGGTGACAACATTCGGCATCGACTACGGCAAACATAGCGGCATGGTTCAGCGACAAATACTGATGGACGACTTGTTCGCCTAAAAAATACGTAATCTTGTCATCAGATACGGAAGCCATGCGCACACCGTGCCACTTTTGCTCCAGTTCCTTATCTACAAGCACCATCGTGCCATCCTTTCCCTTCTACGATTTTTATTTCTTCGCTCATATCCTTCTTCTCATAGGTGCTCAGGCGAGCCTTTTATGTCTTTTAGGTAATAACGGGTGATTAGAGCTTATTTGACAAAGAGCGGGAAGCTGCGCCGACATCCTCGGCCACGGCTTCCCGCCCTTTGTCTTTCCACCTTTATTCTTATTACACCGTTACACCTGTCCGCATTACGTCGTCGTAGAGCGGCGACCAGCGGTCTTCAGCCATGAGGACTGGCTCAATGAGGAAACTGACGCTGCGAACATCGCGCCATAGACCCATTGAGATTTCATGTTTGCGGTCGCCATAGGTGGGCACGATAACGGCCACGTCGATGTCGCTGTCGGGGTTGGCGTAGCCCTTACTGTAGGAACCGTACATCATAACCTTCGGCTCGACGGCAAAACGGGGACTGATGATCTCCTTGTATCGGCGGACGAGAGAGAGAGCCTCTTCACGGGTCAAAGTTTGTCTTTTATCCATTGTTGCAGTTGTTTGGTTTCGTCAATCATCTGTCGGCAAAATTCGTCGGTGAGCGTGCGGGAGAGTTCCTCCTTGTCCTCGGGATAGCGGGCCTCGATATTATAATTGGTAATGAGGTCGAGGAAGTCGCGCTGGTCGTCATCCATCTGCTCGTAGAGTCCGCTTCCGTTGGCCAACCGTGTGTGGCTGTGAGTGTATGGAGGGTCTTGAGACTGTGTGGCGCACCAGTAGGCTTTCAATGACTTTTGCCATATTCAATGCTTCATAATTAGAATTTCCGGTGCAAAGATACGAAAAAGTTTCCAAAGATATTCTCTTTCGCCCACCTTTTATTATATATTAAGGACGCGAGGCAAAAAAAGGCTTGAGTGTACACAAGAACCGCTCCTGCTGCGCATGCTTTTATTATGCTAACGGCGTAAATCTTCCAAATCCGTTGCTCTATACAAGTTTTTTTTCGTAACTTTGCACCCGCAATGAGATATTTTGTGACATTCAGCTACAATGGGAGCCGTTACCACGGATGGCAGATTCAGCCCAATGGCGACTCCGTGCAGGCACAGCTACAACGAGCCTTGTCGTTGCTGCTACGTAGTGAAATAATCGTGACAGGCGCAGGGCGTACCGATGCTGGCGTACATGCGCGGATGATGGTGGCCCATTTCGACTATGCTGCTGAGATCGACGGCAGGCAGCTGGCTTACAAACTCAATAAGCTCTTACCCCGCGACATTGCCGTGAGCCGTGTAGAGCGTGTGGACGATGACCTGCATGCGCGTTTTTCGGCTACCAGCCGTATGTACAGATACTATCTGCATACCGCCAAAGACCCGTTTCTGAGTTTTACTTCATACGAAACACATTACCAGCTGGATTTCAACAAGATGAACGAGGCGGCAAGGGTGTTGATGGAGTATAGCGATTTCGGCGCATTCTGCAAGTCACATGCCGACGTGAAGACCACGATATGTCATGTGACCGTAGCCGAATGGCATCAGACGTCGCCCACGACCTGGTATTTTGAGATACGCGCCAACCGGTTCCTCCGTAACATGGTGCGTGCTGTTGTCGGTACCCTTGTCGACGTGGGACGTGGCCGGGTAACATTAGATGATTTCCGAAAAATAGTTGAAGGAAAAAAGCGGACAGAAGCAGGCGAGTCGATGCCTGCCCATGCCCTTTTCTTGGAAGATATAACATATTAAGACCATGTGGTTAATACTTGCTTTTCTGTCGGCAGCCCTTTTAGGCTGTTATGATTCATTTAAGAAAGAGGCTTTGAAGGATAATGCAGTACTGCCGGTACTGTTTCTCAACACCTTGTTTTCTTCGCTGATCTTTTTGCCGTTCATTATCCTCAGTCATACCGGGACTCTGCCTGACAGTTCCGTTTTTCATGTCGGCTCCGGCGGTTGGGAGGTCCACAAGTATGTAGTCCTGAAGGCGCTGATCGTGCTTACGTCATGGGTCCTGGGCTATTTCGGCATGAAACATCTGCCACTTACCATTGTCGGTCCTATCAATGCCACACGTCCTGTGATGGTGTTGATTGGTGCCATGGTCATCTTCGGAGAGCGTCTAAATGTCTGGCAGTGGATAGGTGTGCTGTTGGCTGTTGCGTCTTTCTTCATGCTGAGTCGTTCCGGTAAGAAAGAAGGCATCGACTTCAAGCACGACGTCTGGATCTATATGGTTGTAGGTGCTGCTGCCGTCGGTGCCCTTAGCGGCCTGTACGACAAGTATCTGATGGCGCCGGTCAGCGATGGCGGCGTAGGGCTTGACCGTATGCTTGTACAGTCATGGTATAACATCTACCAGTGTCTGATGATGCTCGTCATGCTTCTGCTGCTATGGTGGCCCAAGCATAAGTCTACCACGCCCTTTCATTGGGCCTGGTCGATACTGGGTGTCAGCATTTTCCTGTCCACGGCCGACTTCCTCTATTTCTATTCCCTGTCGCTTCCCTCAGCCATGATCAGCATCGTGTCGATGGTGCGTCGCGGCTCGGTGGTTGTCAGTTTCCTGTTTGGTGCCCTCATCTTCCGTGAGAAGAATCTTCGTGCCAAAGCCCTCGACCTGGCATTGGTGCTTCTCGGAATGCTTTTCCTGTATATCGGTTCGCAGGGTTGAATCAAATAATTTGCTCTGACTTTGTTGGAGATTACAGAAATATTGCTTAAATTTGCAACCGAACTATTAAAAGAATAAGTTATGTTAGAGTATTTATCGGCAAATATGTGGCAGGCGTGGACGGCTGCGGCCGTCGTCTGCCTGATATTGGAGCTGACAGCCGGTGATTTCTTCATCATCTGTTTCTCCATTGGTGCAGTCTTTGCAGCCCTTACTGCTGCCTTAGGACTGGGTATCTATGTTCAGTTGGCCGTTTTTGCGGTCTTCACTTTGGCATGCCTGTTTTGGGTGCGTCCCTTTGCCCGACGCTACCTGCACAAGGGTGAAGACCGCAGGGTGAGTAATGCCGAAGCCCTCATGGGCCGGCAGGGCAGGGTAGTGGAGACGGTGAAGGCCGGTGGCTATGGCCGCGTACAGATTGACGGCGACGTCTGGAAGGCTGTGACCCATGAGGCTGCTGACCTTGCAGAGGGTACCCCCGTGAGGGTTGTTGGCCGCGAGAGTACCATCATAACGGTAGAAAGCATATAATAACTTCTTTACACATATTATGATTATGAGTTACATTTTGATTGCCATTGTTGTGTGCGTGATTATCTTTGCCAAGATGGCCTTAGTGATTATCCCGCAGTCGGAAACCAAGATTGTAGAGCGTCTGGGCAGATATTATGCTACGCTCCAGCCGGGTATCAACGTCATTATCCCCTTTATCGACCGTGCCAAGTCGATAGTGGTGCTTAATCACGGACGCTACCAGTATTCAACAACCATCGACCTGCGTGAACAGGTCTATGACTTCCCCAAGCAGAACGTTATCACGAAGGATAATGTGCAGACAGAGATTAATGCCTTGTTGTACTTCCAGATTGTAGACCCGTTCAAGGCTACCTACGAGATTAACAATCTTCCGAATGCCATCGAGAAGCTGACGCAGACCACCCTCCGTAACATCATCGGCGAACTGGAACTTGATGAGACCCTGACTTCGCGCGATACCATTAACAAGAAACTGTCGGCTGTGCTCGACGATGCTACCGATAAGTGGGGCGTCAAGGTCAACCGCGTTGAGCTGCAGGATATTACGCCCCCCGACTCTGTGCTGACAGCCATGGAGAAGCAGATGCAGGCCGAGCGTAACAAGCGCGCACAGATTCTTACCTCAGAAGGACAAAAGGCTGCTGAGATTCTGGCTTCGGAAGGTGAGAAGACCGCCATCGTCAACAAGGCTGAGGCCGCCAAGCAAGAGGCCATCCTGCAGGCTGAGGGTGAGGCTCAGGCCCGTATCCGGGTGGCTGAGGCTGAGGCCAAGGCCATTGAGCTTATCACCGAGGCTGTTGGCAAGTCGACCAATCCTGCCAACTACCTGCTGGCCCAGAAGTATATCCAGATGATGCAGGAACTGGCTGAGGGCGACAAGACCAAGACCGTTTACCTGCCATACGAGGCCACCAATTTGCTGGGCAGCATCGGCGGTATCAAAGATTTGTTTAAGGCAGAATGATGTTTTTTTGGCTGATTTGTTGCAGAATCGAATCTTTTTGTGTAATTTTGCAGCGAATTTGACGAATAAGGTAACATCATGGTACAAAACATATTCAAGGGGCTGGGCATTGCCCTCATTACCCCGTTCAAGGAAGACGGCTCTGTTGACTACGACTCGCTGAAGCGTTTGGTTCAGTATCAGTTGGACAACGGTGCCGACTTCTTTTGTATTCTCGCCACAACTGGTGAAACGCCCACGCTGACGGCTGAAGAGAAACAGCGCATCAAGGACTTGGTGGTGGAGATTGTGCATGGGCGCGTTCCCATTGCCATCGGTTGTGGAGGATTTAACACGGCTGCCATTGTTGAGGAGTTGAAGACCGGCGACTTTAAGGGTATCGACGGTATTCTCAGCGTTTGTCCCTACTACAACAAGCCGTCGCAGGAAGGTCTCTACCAGCATTTCAAGGCCATTGCCGGAGCCACCTCGCTGCCCGTGATACTCTATAACGTTCCAGGACGTACGGGTGTGAACATGACCGCCGAGACCACCGTTCGCCTGGCCCGCGACTGCAAGAATATCGTGGCTATCAAGGAGGCCAGCGGCAAACTGGAGCAGGTGGACGAGATTATCAAGAACAAGCCCAAGGATTTTGACGTCATCTCAGGCGACGACGCCCTCACCTTCCCGATGGTGTCCTGTGGTGCCGTTGGCGTCATCTCGGTCATTGGCAATGCCTTGCCTAAGGAGTTCTCCAAGATGATACGCCTGCAGATGCGTGGCGAGTATGATGCCGCCCGCAAGATTCATCATCGTTTCATCGACCTCTTCTCGCTGCTTTTTGTCGACGGCAACCCTGCCGGTGTAAAAGCCATGCTGAGCGAGATGGGCTTTATCAACAACGTGCTGCGCCTGCCCCTGGTGCCCATGCGCATTAAGAACATGCAGCGCATGGCCGAGATTTTGAAAGAACTGAAGATTTAGCAATTATCATAAAAAAAGAAAGGCGTTGAAAATCATCAGCGCCTTTCTTTTTGCCGCTTAGCAGAGCTTGCGTGAACCGTCGTCGATGACGACGTCGTAAACCTTCGGCTCATGGCCGTATTTCTCGTTGAAGCGCTTCTTGGCATCCTCAACAAACTTCTTGTAAAGGTCGTTGCGTACCAGGTTGATGGTGCAGCCTCCGAAGCCGCCGCCCATGATGCGCGAACCGGTAACACCGTTTTCCTTGGCAATGTCGTTCAGGAAGTCAAGTTCCTCGCAAGACACCTCATAGTCCTTCGACAGGCCTTCGTGAGTCTTGTACATCATCTCGCCAACCTTCTCGTAGTCGCCTTCGCCGAGGGCGTCGCAGACGGCCAGCACACGGTCTTTCTCGCCCAGGACGAACTTGGCGCGCTTGTAGTCCTCTTCGCCCACTTCGGCCTTCACCTCCTCAAGCTGCTCCCATGTGCAGTCGCGCAGGGTCTCGAACTTACCCTCAGGATGCTTCTCCTGGATGTGCTTGACCACGTTCTCGCATGAGTTGCGACGGTCGTTATAGGGCGAGCCAGCCAGCTGATGCTTCACCACAGAGTCGAGCAGCACCAGACGATAGCCATCGGGCTTGAAGGGGAAGTACTCAAACTCACGGCTGCGGCAGTCGAGACGCATCAGGCAGCCGGCCTTTCCGAAGACGGAGGCAAACTGGTCCATGATGCCACAGTTCACACCGCAGTAGTTGTGCTCGGTAGCCTGTCCGGCCAGCACCATATCCCACTGCGACACCTTGTTCTCGCCGAAGATGTCGTTCAAGCCGCAAGCAAAGCAGCTTTCCATAGCGGCACTCGACGACATGCCGGCACCCAGGGGCACATCACCGGCAAAGGCAATGTTGAAGCCTTTGACGGGTACGCCTAGCTTCTTCATCTCCAGGGCGATGCCGTAGATATAGCGTGCCCAGCTGGCCTTAGGTCCGGCGGGGTCGCTCAGCTTGAAGTCCACACGGTCCTTCAGGTCAATGGCGTAGGCCATGACGGTGTCTTCGGTACCGTTGGCGCGCATTTCTGCTGTCACGCCCTTGTCAACTGCTCCGGGGAATACGAATCCGCCGTTATAATCGGTGTGCTCGCCAATGAGGTTAATACGCCCAGGCGATGTGTACACATTTCCTGTCTTTCCGTCAAAGTGCTTGATGAAGCGACTTCTTACAAATTCAATGTCAATCATGATTGATACTGTTTACAGATTTTTAAAATTATTGTTTTAAAGATTAGTCTACGGGGATTTCCGGGTTGACGTTCTTGCAGCCGAGCAGCGCATAGTAGAACATATAGGCCATAGCCAGCAGGTAGATGAAGTAGCTTGGCATGTAGCCCATGATGTCGGCGAAGAAGTTCTGCACAACAGGCAGCACACCGCCGCCAACCACCATCATCATGAAGATACCGCTGGCCTGGGCTGTATATTTGCCCAGTCCCTCTGTTGCGAGGTTGAAGATAGAGGCCCACATGATTGACGTACACAGACCGCAGAGCACCAGCAGCATGGCACTCATAGGTACCACGGCTGTTGTCACCGTGCCTTCCAGGATAGAGAAGAGCGGCATGGAGACGGTCGTGGTCTTGGGAGTCATCATGGCAGCCACAATCAGCAGCATGCCAACACTGGTCGTAGCGAGCATGAGCTGGCGTGACGACACCTTGCCGGCAATGAAGCCTGCCACAAAGCGGCCGATAAGCATCAGCAGCCAGTACATGGCAGCCACGGCACCGCCGATGGTGGCGGCATTCTCCATCAGACCGGCACCCTTGTCGCTGGTGTCAGACAGATAGAAGTTCAGACCGCCGGGGATACCCACCTCAACGCCCACATAGACGAAGATGGCAATAACGCCGAGCAGACAATGGCGGAACGACCAGGGAGAATGCTCGAACTTCGTCTCAGCCGTGACCTTACCCATCTCAGGATCCTGGATGGGGATGAAGAGCAGGGCAAAGAAGGCGCAGGCAAAGACGGTCATGGCGATGTACATCACCAGGTTGACGTCGGCCATCTGCGTCGAGGCTGTCACCGTGCCAATCAGCGCACCCACCAGCATCGGGGTCATGGTGCCTGAGAGCGAGTTCAGCGTACCGCCGATGAGGTTCAGCTGGTTACCACGGTTGCCACCGCCGCCCAGCAGGTTGAGCATCGGGTTAACAACGGTGTTGAGGATGCAGACTGAGAAGCCGGAGATGAATGCACCAAACAGATAGATGCAGAATCCGGGAATACCGCCTGAGAAGCTTGAGAGGAACTGTATCAGCACTCCCACGAAACCTACGGCGATACCTATCAGAGCCGTCTTCTTATAGCCCACCTTGGTCAGCATCTTGCCGGCAGGAATACCCATGAAGAGGTAGGCAAAGAAATTCATGAAGTTACCCATGATACCGAGCACGTTCGAGCCGCCAATCTCAGGCTGGTTCTTCCAGATGACACCGATAGGTGCACCCAGGTTCGTGACAAACGAAATCATGGCATAGAGGAAGAACATTGTTATGATGGCAATGATGCTTCCGTTTTTCTGTTGCTGTGACATTATCGTTTAGAACTTAAATGTTGTCGTGTAACTGTTTGAACATCTTCTCTTTATTCTACAACGCCAAAGCGATATACGGTCTTTTGCTTATAGCGCTGTCCGGGGTTCAGCACAACGCTGGGGAAGTACGGACGGTTAGGCGTGTCGGGGAAGTGCTGGGCCTCGAAGCAGACAGCAGAACGGCGGGGGAAGGTGGCTCCGTTGGCACCCTTGTAGCCATTCAGATAGTTGCCTGAATAGAGCTGCATGCCTGGTTCGGTGGTATATACCTCAAGTGTGCGGCCGCTCTTCGGCTCTGTCACGCGGGCAGCAAACGAGAGCTCGCCCTCTTCCTTCTTGTTCAGCACGTAGTTGTGGTCGTAGCCGTTGCCGAACTTGATCTGCTCGTTGTCGGCGTCAATCTCCTGACCGAAAGTCTTCGGTGTGCGGAAGTCGAACGGCGTTCCGTCAACCTTTAGGATTTCACCGGTAGGTATGGCTGTGTCGTCGGTGGGCAGATAGAAGTCGGCATTGATTTCGCAAATCTGGTCATCAATCGTGGGCGTGGGGTCGGCGGTTCCTGCCAGCGAGAAGAAGGCGTGGTGGGTCAGGTTGACAATGGTCTTCTTGTTGGTCGTGGCCAGATACTCTATCACCAGTTCGTTCTGGTCGGTGAACGTAAACTCTACGGTGACATCCAGTTCGCCGGTGAAACCCTCCTCGCCGTACGACGAGATGCGGTGCAGGGCCAGAGAGCGCGGACCCATCTGACGGGCGTCCCATACTTTTGCATTGAAGCCCACGGCTCCGCCATGCAGGTGGTTGGGCCCGTTGTTGATAAACAACTGGTAATCCTTGCCGTTCAGCGTGAACTGTCCCTTGCAGATACGGTTGCCCCAGCGGCCGATGAGGGTAGAGAGATACGGTTCGTTACCGCTGGTGAGCTGCTCAATGTTGGCATGCCCCTGGATTACGTTTGCAACTTTGCCATCCTTGTCAGGAACCATGATAGCACAGATAGCACCACCGTAGTTTGAGATAGCTACTTCATAACCTTTGCGGTTCTTCAGAATGTAAAGGTCGGTTTTCTTACCATTAATCGTGGTCTGGAAGTCTTCGCGCTTCAGACCACACAAATTCGCATTTTCTAATGTGTTTGCCATATTGCTTTTGTTAAGTTATAGGTTATTTGCCTACAAAGTAACAAAAAAATAACCAAACAAACGAACGAAACGACGAAAAAAACGTTTAGGGAGTGTTAAAAACACCTAATCTCTTGTTTTCAGGAAGTCTGCGACCACATAGTTGCTGCCTCCAACAAAGATGCAGTCGCTTTTTTCGGCTGCTTTCATGGCTGCCGAAAAGGCCTCTGCCACAGTGGGATAGCACTCGCCCGTCAGTTCAAACTGCTGCCCGAATACCTGTACCGACTGTTCTGGCAGCGCCCGTTTGGTGCTGGCCTTGGTAAAATAATAAGTGGCGTCTTTCGGCATCAGCGACATGACGCCGTAGATGTCTTTATCGTCTACCATGCCGAAGACGATGTGCAGCTGGCGGCAGTCGAGGGCTGCCAGCTGGCGGCTGATGTGTGTCCATGCTGCCACGTTGTGTCCGATGTCGCAGATGACGGTGGGGTTGATGCGTACCGTCTGCCACCGTCCTTTCAGTCCTGTGATGGCCGTGACGTGCAGGAAGGCTTCGCTTAGTTCTTTTTGCACCACAATCTTTGTGGCCTGGTCTGTAACCTGGCAGAGGTAGCCCAGCTTGACAAGTTCGTAAAGGACTGTCAGTATGGTTCGTGTGTTCTTTACCTGATATATTCCGCAAAGCTCACCTTTGAAGTCTCCCAGGTGTCTGGTGGTGTAGTAGATGCTGCCGTCGCCGGGCAGGAATTCGTCCGTGACGACTTCGTCATCGTCTTCAGCAAAGACGAGCGGCGCATCACATTGCAGTGCCAGTGCTTCAAAGATGGGCCTTATCTCAGGGGCGGCTTCGCCAACCACTACGGGCACGGCATCCTTGATGATGCCGCCTTTCTCCATGGCTATCTGTTCTACCGAGCTGCCCAGTATCTGCGTGTGATCCAGGCTGACATTGGTGATGACCGACACCAGTGGCGTAATGATGTTGGTGCTGTCGAGGCGTCCGCCCAGTCCCACCTCAACGATGGCAATGTCTACTTCGTTGTCGCTGAAGTACTTGAAAGCCATGGCCGTGGTAATCTCAAAGAAGGTGGCTCCTACCGACTCAAAGAGTTCTCGTCCTTCTTCCACGAAGTCGATAACATATTCCTGTGGTATGGGCTGGCCGTTGAGGCGGATGCGCTCGCTGAAGTCCACCAGATGGGGCGAAGTGTAGAGCCCCACTTTGTAGCCGCAAACCTGCAGTATGGCTGCCAGCGTGTGCGACACCGAACCCTTTCCGTTGGTGCCTGCCACGTGTATCGACTTGAAGTTCTGATGCGGATGTTCATAGTGTTCATCCAGTTTCAGCATGTTGTCAAGTCCCGTCTTGTAGCCTCCCTGTCCCTGACTCTCGTAGTTGGCCGTCTGGTTGAACAGGTACTCGCAGGTTTCTTCGTAGTTCATCCCTTACCTTATTATTAATTAAAGTAGTTCTTGAAGCGCTGGAAGATGGTGTCCTTCGTGTGCTTGTCGCCCTTGAAGTTGTCGCTCTCCCTGAAGCGCATCATGGCTTCCTTCTCGTCGCGGCTCAAGGTCTTCGGCACGTACACGCTGATGTTCACCACCAGGTCGCCCCGGCCATTTCCATATCCCTGTACTGCGGGCAAACCCTTGCCTCTCAGCCGCAGGGTCTTGCCGGGCTGTGTGCCGTTCTCAATCTTTACGCGCAGTTTATTGCCCTCAATGGTCGGAATTTCAATCTCGCCACCAAGTGCTGCTGTAGGAAAGTCGAGCAGTAGGTTGTATATCAGGTCGTTACCGTCTCTTATAAAGGTTTCGTTCGGCTCTTCCTCTATAAACACCTGAATGTCGCCATTGATGCCGTTGCGGCGTCCGGCGTTGCCCTTGCCGGGCACGTTCACAACCATTCCCTCTGCCACGCCGGCGGGAATCTTGATTTCTACCACCTCATCGCCCTTGACAACACCTTCGCCCTGGCAGTCATGACACTTGTTCTTGATGATAGTGCCTTCGCCGCCACAGGTGGGGCAGACGCCCTGTGTCTGCATCATGCCGAAGATGCTCTGTGTGGTATGGGTGATGACGCCCGAGCCGTGACAGGTGGGGCACTGCTCACGTCCGGAGCCGTCTTCGGCACCCGTGCCATGGCAATGCTGGCAGACCACGTCCTTGCGTACCTTGAACTTCTTGGTCACGCCCTGGTTGATTTCCTCCAGCGTCAGACGCACCTTCAGGCGCAGGTCAGAACCCCGGTGCTGCTGTGTACGGCGAGCACCGCCTCCAAACCCACCGAATCCGTGTCCGCCGAAGATGTCGCCGAACATCGAGAAGATGTCGTCCATGTTCATCGATGCACCGCCAAATCCTCCGAAGCCGCCGCCTATGGGACCGTCGAATCCGAATTGGTCATACTGTTGTCTCTTCTGCGGATCGTGCAGCACGTCGTAGGCTTCGGCAGCCTCTTTAAACTTCTCCTCGGCCTCTTTATCGCCGGGGTTACGGTCGGGGTGATATTTGATGGCTATCTTGCGGTAAGCCTTCTTGATTTCGTCTTCAGATGCGCCCTTGCTGACGCCCAGCACCTCGTAGTAGTCTCTTTTTTGTGCCATCAATTATTTATTTTCGATTTTCGATTTGCGATTTTCGATTTTCGATTTTCGATTTACGATTGCCAATTCATTACTGTCCAACAGCTACTTTTGCGTGGCGTATCACCTTGTCGTTCAGCTTATAGCCCTTCTGTAGGCAGTCAATCACCTTGCCCTTCTTGTCGTCGCCCATGCCCGGCACCATGGCCACGGCTTCATGCACGTCGGTGTCAAAGTCGGCGTTGTCGGTCTCAATGGTACTCACCCCCTGGGCCTCCATCACCTTCAGCAACTTGTGGTAAATCAGTTCCATACCCTCGCGCAGCACCTGCGGATCATCTGTCTTGGAACCGTTCTCAATGGCACGCTCCATGTCGTCTACCACTGGCAGAATGGCGGTCAGCACCTTCTCACCGCCGTTCAGTATCAGTTCGGCACGCTCTTTCAGCGTGCGCTTGCGGTAGTTGTCAAACTCTGCCACCGAGCGCAGGTATTTGTCCTTCAACTCTGCTATCTCCTCCTGGGCCTTGGTCAGTGGGTCGGTGGCCTCTGTGTCTTCTGTGTCTTCTGGGGCCTCTGAGACTTCTGGGGTTTCATTAACAGGATTCTCTACCGGCTGCTCCTCGTTGGGGGTCTGCTCTTCTGTGATGTTGATATCTTTTTCTGTCATAATCCGTTGTTTTTAAATGTTGTTTTCCATCGTTGCAGCAAAAACCGTGCCAAACAGCGGCTCAGGCATACAGTTCAGCCTTCTTTTCCTTGATGGCCTCGTCGTAGATGTAGTCATCGTAGGTGGTCAGCTTGTCGATGGTGCCGCGTGGTGTCAGTTCTATGATGCGGTCGGCCACGGTGTTGATAAACTCATGGTCGTGCGATGCAAACAGGATGTTGCCCTTAAACTGTATCAGGTTGTTGTTGAAAGCCTGGATAGACTCCAGGTCCAGGTGGTTCGTCGGCGTGTCCAGAATCAGGCAGTTGGCATTCTTCAGCTGCATACGGGCAATCATGCAGCGCATCTTCTCGCCGCCCGAGAGCACGTTCACATGCTTCAGCACGTCCTCCTCCTTGAACAGCATACGGCCCAGGAACGACTTCATGGTCACCTCGTTGCCCGGTCCCCATTGCGACAGCCAGTCCACCAGGTTCATTTCCGACTGGAAGAACTCCGTGTTGTCCAGGGGCAGATAGGCCGTGGTGATGGTCACCCCCCACTTGTAGGTGCCTGCCTGTGCCTCGCGGTTGCCGTTGATAATCTCAAAGAGGGCTGTCATGGCTTTGGGGTTGTGGCTCAGGAACACCGTCTTCTGTCCCTTCTCTATGGTGAACGATACGTTGTCGAACAATACCGTGCCGTCGGCATCGGTGGCTTTCAGGCCTTCCACTTCCAGAATCTGTGTTCCCGGCTCCCGTTCCATCTGGAAGATGATGCCCGGATACTTACGCGTTGACGGTGTAATCTCCTCCACGTTCAGTTTCTCCAGCATCTTCTTGCGCGACGTGGTCTGCTTCGACTTGGCCACGTTGGCAGAGAAGCGGCGTATGAACTCTTCCAGCTGTTTGCGCTTCTCTTCGGCTTTCATCTTCTGGTTTTGGGCCTGACGCAGGGCCAGCTGACTCGACTCGTACCAGAACGAGTAGTTGCCTGAGAACAGCGTTACCTTGCCGAAGTCAATGTCTACGGTCTGTGTCGATACGGCGTCGAGGAAGTGACGGTCGTGCGATACCACGAGCACACATTGCTCCAGGTTCGACAGATATTCCTCTAACCATTGCACGGTGTCCAGGTCCAGGTCGTTGGTAGGCTCGTCCAGCAGCAGGTTGTCAGGATGTCCGAACAGCGCCTTGGCCAGCATCACGCGTACCTTTTCATTATTCGAAATGTCACTCATCTGCTTATAGTGCTGACCTTCGCCTACACCCAGGTTCTGCAGCAGCTGGGCAGCCTCGCTCTCAGCCTCGTAGCCGTTCATCTCGGCAAAGGCCATCTCCAGCTCGGCGGCCCGGTTGCCATCCTCCTCCGTCATCTCGGCCTTTGAGTAGAGGGCCTCGCGCTCCTTCATGTTGTCCCACATGGGCTTGTGGCCCATCAGCACGGTGTCCATCACCGTGAATTCGTCATATTTAAAGTGGTCCTGTTCCAGCACCGACAGACGCTCTCCAGGCTGCATCTCCACGCTGCCCTTGTTGGGTTCCAGCTCGCCGCTGATGGCGCGCAGCAGAGTTGACTTGCCTGCGCCGTTAGCACCGATGATGCCGTAGATGTTTCCACTTGTAAACTTCAGGTTCACGTCCTTATACAGGACTTTCTTTCCGAACTGGATAGCCAGATTTGTGACTGTAATCATTTATTCTTCCTAATACTATATTAAATAATGTGTGTCCTTATTTCGATTGCTTTTCAAAAGCGTCAATCTTGTCAAGATAATACTGACGCAGGTCTTGCCAGCGGTAGTAGGGGCCACTGACGGGCTTCACGGGCAGCGTCATCTCGCGTTCGTTCAGCAGCGCCTTCACCAGGACGTCGCCCGGCTTGCCCTTCTTCGGACGGTAGAAAACCAGTTGCACGTTGCAGGCCATGGGGAATATGCGGTAGTTGCGCCATACGCGGTCCAGCGTGTCGAGCTGTTCCACCTGAGCACCACATTGTCCCAGTTCCAGCAGACAGGCCAGAGGCATCACGCACACCTCGTGGCCGAAGCGCAGGGTGGCCTGCGTCTGTGTCACGGTATCTGCCGTCTCAATGATGTTCTTCAGCAGGTTCAGCTGACTGAAGGGCATAATGCCGCCCGACTGCGGGGCAGGGCCATAGTCCAGGTACCACCCGATGTTGCGCAGCTGCCACTGCTGGTAAACCTCCTCTTCCGTGAAATGCGACAGCAGTTCGATGTCCGTGTCGTGGCTCTGCATGTTGGTGGCCACTTCAAAGATTTGCCTCATCAATGCCCCTGCGCTGATATTGTCATACACCCAACTCTGGTCGTTGAAGAGCGCCTTCATCAGCCGTTCGGGGTGTGTCAGCTTTTGTTTGTATTCGCGGGCGATGCTTGGCGACTGTTCCCGTGCCTTCTTCAGCTTCGTGCTCCATGGCTGGTTCAGGTAGTACTGCAGCGACTCGCTCACATCGTTATGAAAGCGTGCCGTGGGGTTGGCAGCCGCCAGTTCCTCACACTCGGCCTCCATCGACAGGATACAGCGTATCACCACCGTCGAGCGTGCGTCGATGGCCACGTTCTTCGCCTTGAATATCTCAGGGAAGTTCTTGGCCATGCGGCTGCCGATGCCGTGGTGCTGCCGCTCGCCGACGGTGGTCAGTTCGCCCAGCCGTTTGATGGTGGTGGGGTAGAAGTCCTCCAGTTTCTTCAGCACCTTCTTGCCCTCGGCAGTCAGTTTTCCCGCCTTGTCGGCATCGCGCAGCGTGTTCAGCGGCGTGGTGTAGTCCCCCTCGCCGATAAGCCATCGTGAGCCGTGGCGCCCATAGTGGCTCATATAGTACGGTTCGTAGCCTTTCGGGGCTGGTGTCAGCGGTTCGGTGGCCAGCTGGTGGTCGTAGTCCAGATAGTTACTGCCTGCCAGGAAGATGTTCTCCCTGATTTCCTCGCGAGCCGTCTGTGCTGTAGCGCTGAGGCAGGCGCCAAGCAGCAGCATGGTGGTTATTGCTTTCATTTATTGCTGTGTATTGATAGTCTGCTGCAAAGGTACGAAAATAACAAGAATTGGCCAAATGAATGAATGGAAAAAGTCCTTCTTACCGTTGTTTTTACGACTTTGCGTTCAAAACAAGAGTTTGCCCGGAGCAAAGTCAGACTTTGCTCCGGGCAAACTTGGAGTTTACTCCGGGTAAACTCAGATGCCGAGTTTCTTGCGGATTTCGGCGGGGATAGCCTTCTTGTTGACGAGGAAGTCCATGGTGTTAGCGGCGATGAAGGTCTTGGTCATATACCAGATGCCCTTGTAGGTGCCGGTCTCGCCCCATGAGTTCTTCACCATATAGTATTCCTTGCCGTTCTGGTCCTTGGCTGTGCCGTAGATGAGCATGCCGTGGTCGTCGGTCAGTTCCCAGTTGTCGAAGCGCTCCTGGCGCAGTTCCTGTGTGGCCACGATTTCGGGCACGGTGCATCCTAAGGAGTCGATGATGTTCTTCTTCTTCTCAGCTGTCAGTTTCAGCCATTTAGCCATGTCGCTGCCAGCCAGACTCTCCGTCTTCTTGGTGTCCACGGCGTAGGCCAGACCCTGACGTGTGAAGCCCGGCTCCGACACATCACCGCCCCAGGCGATGGTGTAGCCCTGTTCAATGGCGTTGTCGATGACCTGCATCATCTCCGCCATGGGCAGGTTATACGACAGAGGGAAGCGCCAGTTGTCCTGCACCTCGACGGCAAAGGCCGTGTAGAAGGGATGGTGGGTGTAGCTGGTGATGCTCACATAGTCGTTCAGGTCGATGCCTAATGACTTAACGAAGGTCTTTGGGGTGTACTCCTTACCCTCGAAGGTGAACTTCTCGGGACACTTGCCTAAGTAGGCATCGAGGATGCCCTGCAGACCGGCTTTCCACTGGTTCGAGATTTTCTTGGCGTCGCTCTTGGCGATGGCAGCCACGTAGGGCTCCAGCAGCGAGAAGAACTCGTTGAAGTTGTTCAGCGAGTCGCCGTAGAGCGAACCGGGGAAGGGCATGATGCCCTGGGGAATGATGCCGTGGGTCTTCATCGTGGCCAGCACGTCCTCAGCCGAGCCGCCCTGCGAGAACTGGCAGTCGCCGTGATAGCGCACCACCTGGATGGCCCGCTCCATGTAGGTCTTGTTAGCCACGAACGACTCCTCAAGGTCGTAGGTCTTGCCTGTGGCCTTCAGAATCTCTGCCTCAAAGAAGGAGAGTGTAGAGTAGTCCCAGCAGGTGCCCGATCGGTTCTGGTCCTTGATGCTGGTGATGGGGTTCTCCTTGATGACGGTGAACACGGGTTTGTTCTTGTCTTTGGCAGCCACCTTCTTCTTGGCGGCACCGGCACTGACGGCCACCATGGCCATGAGTGCGAAAGTAATGATTTTCTTCATAATATTTGTCTTAAACTTCTCAATTCCTTAATTCCTTGATTCCTTAGACTGATACGGTATGCGCTTGCTGCCCATAAACCGGCAGCCATCCTCGGTTATCAGCAGGTCATCCTCGATGCGGATGCCGCCGAAGTCCTTGTACTGCTCCAGCATGTCGAAGTTGAGGAAGTCCTTGCAATGGCCGCTGGCACGCCACTCGTCGATGAGTGCCGGAATGAAGTAGATGCCAGGTTCGTCGGTGACGACGAAACCGGGCTGCAGGCGCCGGCCCATGCGCAGACAGTTGGTGCCGAACTGCTCCAGGTTAGGTCGTGTCTCCTCGTCGAAGCCAACGTATATCTGTCCCAGCCCCTCCATGTCATGCACGTCCATGCCCATCATGTGTCCCAGTCCGTGAGGCAGGAACATGGCGTGGGCACCCTGGCGTACGGCCTCGTCGAGGTCGCCCTTCATCAGTCCCAGCTCTTTCAGCCGTTCGGCCATGAGGCGGCAGACGGCGAAGTGTACTTCCTGGTATTTCACACCGGGTCTGGCCACCTTCAGCACGTGGTCGTGGCACTCCTCAACGATGCTGTATATCTCCAGTTGCCGCTGGGTAAACTGTCCGTTCACCGGCATCGTGCGCGTGTGGTCCGAGCAGTAGTCGTTCAGTTCGCAGCCCGCATCGCAGAGCACCAGCCGTCCGTCCTCCAGCGGACTGTCGGAGGGTGTGCCGTGCATGATCTCGCCATGCTGTGTGAAGATGGTGGCAAAACTGTTGCCCTGGGCCAGTGAGCGGGCTATGCCGTCCACCTGTCCGGCAATGAAACGCTCCGTCACTCCCGGTCTGATGAGCCTCTGTGCCGTGGTGTGCATCTCGTAGCCCACGTCGCAGGCGGCGTCGATGCAGGCAATCTCCTCAGCACTCTTTGTGGCACGCTGTTTCACCACGGCCTTGATAAGTGCCAGCGAGGCGGCCTCCTTCTGTTTCGAGGGGTGTATGCCCGTCAGGTCCATGATCTGGATTTTCGTGTCGTGACGGTAGGGTGGGAGGAAATGAACGGATTTACTATTTGACGATTTTCTATTGACGATTTTCTCCAGCTCCTTCATTGGTGCGGTCTTGGTGATGCCCACCTCGGCAGCCAGGTCGCTGACCGATGGTGTGAAGCCCATCCAGACAATGTCTTCTACGTCGATGTCGTCGCCAATGAGCCACTCCTCGTCGTTGTCAATATCGATGACGCCCACCAGTCCGTCGCGGTGCTGTCCGAAGTAATAAAGGAAGGTAGAGTCCTGGCGGAAGGGGGCATAGCCGTTGGCAGGATAATTGCAGGGTGACTCGTTGTTGCCGAAGAGCAGCACGATGCCTTCTCCTACCAGTTGTTTCAGTTCAGCACGACGCTGAATATAGGTGTTTTTTGTGAACATTTTTTGGTTTTGTAGTAGATTTGAGCGCAAAGATATACATAATTTATTAAAAACCATTATCTTTGCACCGAAAATTTGTAGAGAATGATGAAAATAGGCAGAAAAACCGGATTAGTGCTTGAAGGAGGCGGTATGCGTGGTGTGTTTACCTCGGGTGTGCTCGATGCGTTTATGAAACACGGTCTTTACTTCCCCTATGTGGTGGCCGTCTCGGCGGGTGCCTGCAACGGTGTGTCGTACATGAGCCGTCAGCCCCGTCGTGCCCGTTTCTCCAATATCGACATGCTGGAGAAGTATGACTATATCTCGCTGAAGAGTCTGCTGATGCAGGGTTCGATCTTCGACCCAAACATTCTCTATGACCGGTTTCCCAACGAGATTATCCCCTTCGACTATGATGCCTATGCCACTAACCCGGCTACGTTTGAGGTGGTGACCACCAACTGCCTGACAGGTCGCGCCGAGTACCTGACGGAGCGCCGTGATGCTGGGCGCCTGACGGCCATTATCAAGGCATCGAGTTCGCTGCCCTACGTGGCACAGATAACCGAGGTGGACGGCGTGCCCATGCTCGACGGCGGCATCGTTGACAGCATACCCATCGTGCGTGCCGTAGACATGGGCTATTCGCCCAACGTGGTGGTGCTGACGCGTAACCGCGGCTACCGTTCACAGGAGCCCGACATCAAGGTACCCAAGTTCTTCTATAAGGACTATCCCCGTCTGCGCGTGGCCTTGAGCCATCATGTGGAAGTCTACAACGAGCAGCTTGCCCTGATAGAGCGCATGGAGGACTGGGGCGAGGTGGTCTGCATACGGCCGGAGCGCCCCTTGGAGGTAGACCGCATCTGCCGCGACACGAAAAAACTGGAAGCACTCTATGAGGAGGGCTTCCAGTTGGGCGAACAGTTCTGCACGTCTATTTGACGGGCAGAGGGTCGGGACCGTTCAGGGTGGGGGTGACAGGCAGGATGCGGCCCTGCTTGTCGAAAGTCAGGCGGTCAATACATACCTCGCGGTGAGTGCCGGGAACGCCCTTGCCCAGTTTCTTGTCGACATAGTTCTTGTTGATGCGGTGGTAGACAATATACCACACGTCCTTGCCCGGCAACTGGAGCACGCTGTTGTGAGCCGTGCCGTAGATCTTGTCCTCAGGCTTCTGGCTGATAACCATGTAACTCTGTTCATCAATGGTGATGGGGCCGAGCGGCGACTTCGACGTGCCGTAGCACACGTGATAGTTGGGCGAGCCGGTATCGTCGACCGACCACATGAAATAATAGGTGTCCTTGCGGTAGAACACGTAGCCCCCCTCGCGGTAGGCCCAGGTGCGGAGCGAGCCGCCCTTGGGAGTGAGCAGTCTGACGGTCTCTTTCTTGACAGACAGCATGTCGGCGTTGAGTTCGGCACCGGCCATGAAGCCGTTGCCCCAGTACAGATAGTATTTGCCCGACTTGGGGTCGCGGAACACATCGACGTCGATGGCCTGCCCGCCGCGTGCCTCTGCCGGACGGTCGGCATCGGTGATGATGGGAGCGCCTGAGTCTACGAACGGTCCTGTGGGACTGTCGCTCACGGCTACACCAATCTCCTTACGCTTCGACACGGGGTTGTTGGCTGAGAAGTAGAAGTAGTATCTGTAGGTGCCGTCCTTCTGCTTCACCTCTTCAATGGCGGGTGCCCAGGCATTGCCGTTGGCCCATTTCACCTGGTCGCCCTTCACGTCGAGCATCTTGCCCTCGTCAGTCCAGTCGATGAGGTTGACGGACGAGAACACGCTGAAGTCATGACCGCCCCATCCCGGCGTGCCGTCGGTGGTGCTGTAGATATAGTACTTCTTGGTCTTGTTAGAATAAAGCACTTCCGGGTCGGCATGCAGGCCGCTGAGTATAGGCTGCCTGTGATTGCCAAATTCCTTGATGAGGCGTTCCTTCTCGGCCCTTGTGATGGGGATGACGGTGCCGTGGCGCGGGGTGAAGGCCCCCTTCGTCTTGGTGTTCTGCACCAGCTGGAAGGTCTTCAGGTCGGCTGAGCGGCAGAACTGGTAGTGGCCGTTGCCGTAGCAGTCGTACATGATAATCCACGACTGTCCGTCGATGGTGCGGCACACGCCGACGCCCTCCACCGACTCCTTGGTCTGCTCCACGTTGCCAGGCAGCATCTGCCACTTGTCGGTCAGTTGTCTGGCCGTGGCCTGGTAGATGCCGCGTCCCGACTCCTGTTTATAAAAGAGGTGATAGAGCTGGTCGGCGGGGTTATAGACAATGTCGCCGTCGATGGTGGCATTGCCGGCGTCGAAGAGCCACTGCGGCTCACCCTCCAGGTCGGTAAAGTCCGAGTTGGCATACTGGTAGTAAATCTTGTCGTACGACTTCTCGTCGCTGGTTCGCAGGGAGTAGAACACCATGTACTTGCCTGCCTGCCGGTCGTAGATGGTCTCCGGTGCCCAGACGCGTGTGACATTCTTCCAGGCCTTAGTGTAGCGGGTGGGGAAGTTGATGGCCGTATGCTGCCAGTTAATCAGGTCGGCAGACTTCAGCAGCACCATGCCGCGGTTGCTGGCCCATCCCAGCGACGAGCGCATGTCGGTGCAGACCATATAGAAGGTCTTGCCGTCTTCGCAGCGCAGGATGTGCGGGTCGCGTACACACTGTGTCAGGGCTATGGTGTCGCTGCTGATGACGGGAGCACCGTGGTTCAGCGGCGTATAGTTGTAGCCGTCGTCGCTCAGCGCATAGCATATCTGCTCCTTCTCGGGGGCGTTGCCTGTGAAATAAGTGAAGAGGTAAGCCACCATCTCGTTGGGGTCATTCGGTGCCTCCACAGCCGTCTTCTTCCTGGCTGCATGAGTGGCGACGGCGGCTGCCATCAGCATGGCCGCCAAGAGGGTTATTGTCTTGTTCATAGTTGTAATGAGTTTGTTTTGCCTGCAAAGTTACGATATTTTTCTAAATTTTGAGGCTTGCGGATTTGTAATCTCATTTTTTTTTATTATTTTTGCAGGCGTAAACCTTACAGAAGATAATAATTGAAGTGAAATTCCACAAAATCAACATAGGCTTTTGGCTTTTATGCATTGTGCTGACCGCACTTGTCGCTGTGTCCTGCGGCAGCGACTGGAAGCGCATGCTCGACGCTGACGACCAGGCCGTGGTTGTCAGTCCGCTGGCCACGGAACTGGGTTTCTCGAAAGACCGGCCCTTAGTGATGGGCATGAACACCAGTTATGCCCCGCTGCAGTATGTCGACGACAAGGGCACGCCCAGCGGCTACGATGTGGAGTTCACCAAGAAGCTGATGCGCCGCATGGGCATCCCCTTCGCCTTTGCGCCGAACCACTGGGACAAGATGTCGCCGGGCATCATTGAAGGCAAGTACGATATGGGGCTGCTGGTCTACTCGCCCTACCGTAAGGAACTGACAAACTATTCCAATGCGGTGTTCCGTATGTACTACCAGATAGCCTACCGCAAGAAAGACTATGCTGACTTTGACTTCCGCCACCTGAAGGGCAAGGAGATAGCCTATATGAAGTCGCGTCCCATAGGGCTGATGCTGAAGGATGCTGAGGCCAAGGATGTTCCCATTACCGACCTGAGCGCGGCCTTTGCCGACCTGGCAGCGGGAAAGTATGACGGTCTGATATGCTATCGCTTCCAGGCACAGTATAATATCGACTTGCTGGGCCTGCGCGGTGTGCTGAATACCGATGAGCTGTCGCTCGAACCGCGTGAATACTGCTATGCCAGCCACGACTCGCTGCTGATAAAGGCCATCAACAACGAGTTGAAGCTCATGGAGGCCGAGGGCATCGTCGACGAGGTGTATGGTGACAACGTGCTGACGCAGTTTGGCGTTATCAAGATTCCTGTGTGGATATGGGTCTTACTGGCTGTGCTCACGTTTGTCTTCCTTGTGGTGTTCAGTTTCAACCGCTACCGCCTGAGCAGGCGTCTGCAGATAGCCCACCGGCGGCTGCAGATGGCCTACGACCAGATGGCTGAGAAAAACGAGGAGTTGCAGGCGGCCAACGCGCGGGCCGAGGAGTCGACGCGCATGAAGAGTGCCTTTATCAAGCAGATCTCCCACGAGATACGTACGCCGCTGAACATCCTGAGCGGCTATACCCAGATACTGACGGCTGCCGACACCGTGCTGTCGCAGGCTGAGAAGAAGTTGGCCGCCTCACAGGTAGTAGATAGCACGGCGCGCATTACCGGCCTTGTCAATAAGATGCTCGAACTGTCGGACGTGAGCAGTCAGAACGTGCTGGAGCGCGATGACGAGGTGACGGCTGAGTACCTGGCACAGCTGGCCGTGCTGACCTCAGGCATAGACAAAGCCGCCCACCTTGACTTCAAGACCGTTCTGGAGGAGGATGCCGACAAACCGTTCAAGACCCACATGCGCTCTGCCGTCCGCATCATAGAACTGCTGCTTGACAACGCCATGAAATTCACCCATCCGGCTGAGGCCCTGATGACACAGTACCGGGTAGTGAAGAAGGAAAAGGCTACCCTGACAGTAGGGCAGAAAGACGGCAACGTATATTTTGTTATTGAGGATACAGGCATAGGCATACCCGAATCGCAGTCGGAACGCATCTTTGACGAGTTTGTGCAGTTAGACGAGTACTATGACGGCACTGGCATAGGTCTGGCCGTAGCACGCAGTCTGGCCCGCCGTCTTGGGGGCGACATTGTGCTCGACAACACCTATTCCGGCGGTGCACGCTTTATCATTACCATGCCGGCCACCCATTAACTACACAGTATCCCCCTATGAGATATGACAGACAATACATTACTTTTAGACTTGAACGACAGCCAGCGTGAGGCAGTTCTGTTTTGCGACGGTCCCTCGCTGGTGATAGCAGGTGCCGGCTCAGGCAAGACGCGTGTGCTGACCTATAAGATAGCATGGCTGTTGGAGCAGGGGCTGAAACCGTGGCAGATTATGGCCCTGACGTTTACCAACAAGGCGGCGCGTGAGATGAGGGAGCGCATAGGCCGACTGGTAGGCGAGGAGAGGGCTCGATATCTGCAGATGGGCACCTTCCACTCCATCTTTGCACGGATACTGCGGGCAGAGGCCGACAGGATAGGCTTCAGCTCCAACTTTACCATCTACGACCAGACAGACGCCCGATCGCTGGTGAAGGCCATCATCAAGGAGATGGGCCTCGACGACAAGGTGTACAAGCCGGCGTCGGTGGCCGACCGCATATCGATGGCCAAGAACCACCTGATACTGGCAGCCCACTACGGGCATATGGCATGGGCCAAGGACGACGTGCAGAGCAAGCGTCCTCAGATAGCCAATATATATATAAGGTACGCTGAGCGTTGCCGGCAGGCCAATGCCATGGACTTTGATGACCTGCTTGTGCAGACCTATGTGCTCTTCCAGAATCATGAGGATGTGCGCAAGAAGTATACAGACAAGTTCCACTTCGTGCTTGTCGATGAGTATCAGGACACCAACTTCGCCCAGCAGGCCATCTTGCTGCAGCTGACACAGGAGCGGCAAAGGGTGTGCGTGGTTGGCGATGACGCGCAGAGTATCTACAGTTTCCGTGGTGCCAATATTGACAATATCCTGAACTTCCGCTCATCGTACAACGATGCCCGCCTCTTCAAGCTGGAACAGAACTACCGTTCCACCCAGCTCATTGTGCAGGCGGCCAACTCGCTTATCCGCAAGAACGAGCACCAGATACCCAAGGATGTGTTCAGCGAGAACGAGGAGGGAGAGCGGCTGATGCTGAAGCCGGCCTACTCTGACCGTGAGGAGGCCATGGTGGTCTGTAAGGATATCAAGCGCATACGCCGTCAGGACGGGTGCGAATACAGCGACTTTGCCATTCTGTACCGCACCAACTCGCAGAGCCGCCCCTTTGAGGAGCAGATGCGCAAGGACAATATCCCCTACCGTATCTACGGCGGCCTGTCGTTCTACCAGCGCAAGGAAATCAAAGATGTCATTGCCTATTTCCGCCTGGTGGCCAATCCTGACGATGAGGAGGCCTTCAAGCGTATTGTGAACTATCCGACGCGCGGTATCGGCGGAACGACGGTTGACAAGATTATCAAGGCAGCTTCTGACTACGGTGTCAGCCTGTGGCGTGTCATCTCGGATCCCGTGCTCTTCCCCTTAGATGTGAGCAAGGGCACGATGACGAAAATCGATAGCTTCAGGAGTCTGATACAAGGCTGGCGCGACCGTCTGCAGACGGAGGATGCCTATGCCCTGGGTCACGACATCATCATGAACAGCGGCATCAGCCGTGACATCTACAGCGGACGCAACCCGGAGGACATCTCGCGGCAGGAGAATCTTGAGGAGTTTTTAAGCGGCATGCAGGACTTTGTGGGGAGTCGGCGTGAGGAGGACATGGGCGACCAGGTGAGCCTGCCGGACTTCCTGCAGGAGGTGGCCCTGCTGACCGACCTTGACAGCGATAGCGGCGATGACAACAACCGCGTGACGCTGATGACCGTCCATGCCGCCAAGGGTCTGGAGTTCCCCACCGTCTTCGTCGTTGGGCTTGAGGAGAACATTTTTCCGTCGCCCATGTGTACCGGTTCCATGCGCGAGCTGGAAGAGGAGCGCCGCCTGCTCTACGTGGCCATTACCCGGGCTGAGAAACACTGCATACTGACCTGTGCCCAAAACAGGTTCCGCTATGGTCGTATGGAGTACGATACACCGTCGCGATTCATCAATGACATCGACCCGAGGCTGTTACGTGTGGAGTCGGAGAAAGACGACTATACCACCAGCAAAACCCGCCAGTACGGTCAGATACCCAGCCGTAACAGTCAGTGGATGCAGAACCCGTGTCCGGTAGCCACGCAGTTCCGTGCCGACCCCAAACCCCGTGCCGTGCCCACGCCTCAGCCTGCTGCCGTGCCCCCGCCTCAGCCCCAGCCTGCTGCCTCCGGCAACAACGGTATAGCCGAGGGGTCTGTCATCGAGCACCAGCGCTTTGGCATCGGCCGTGTGCTGAAGGTGGAGGGTTATGGTGATAATCAAAAAGCAACTGTCGAGTTCCGCAATGCGGGAACCAAACAGTTGCTGATGAAATATGCTCGCTACAAGCTCATATCATAGAGCCTCGTCGTCGGGCTTTGCTATCTGGCGCTTCTGCTGTTTAGGCAGGTGCGCCTTTTTTTTCAGCCAGGCCGCCTTGCGGGCTTCGTACTCCTGCTGGTGTGTTTCCAGATAACCGTCGGCCATGATAGGTTGTTAGCGGTTGAATTTTCCGTAGACAATGTTCAGCTTGTTCTCAGGGAAGATGCTTGCGCTGCCGCCCACCAGCTTGGTGCTGACTATGCCGACGTAATGCTCAATGCCGGTGACCGTCGTTGTCGACGACGTGGTGTTGGTCTTCAGCTGAATGGGCACCAGCAGCACCTTGTTCCAGTTGGGGTGCTCAGTGAGCCACTGCGGGTTGCTCTTCAGACCCTCGGTCTTGGCTTTCTTCATGGCCGACACCAGGTTGGAGATGTTTGAGAACGTGTACTGGTTGGTATAGCCGCCTGACGGTGAGAACGCGGTGTAATAGCTCGTGATATTGTCGGTCAGCTTTTTCTTCTCAAAGAAGTTCGTCAGACTGTCGGCAGGGAGCATCAGCACGTAAGGCGGCACCTCGAGCGAATAGTCCTTATACTCGTTGTTGATACGCTGGAAGCTGATCTTTGCCGTGAGGATGGAGTCCTGCTCGTGATCTTTGTAAATATCGTCGACGGGCAGCGTTACCTCGGTGTAGAGTCCTGCCGGTGCTTTCAGATAGGTGTATTCATTGACTGAGGCCAGGAGTTCCAGAACGTCGGTCTCGTTCTCTATCTTCGAGGTCTGCAGCACCTCTTCCGTACCGGCAAAGGTGGCGGCATAGGTTTCGATGCTGTCTTTGCTGTTCTTGGCATTATAGAAGTATCGCAGGCACATGTCGGGCACCTCGGTATAGACGCCCTCGCCGTCCTTCACGGTGACATAAAATCCCGGACAGACGTTGTGCGTGAAAGTGTAGGAATTCTTGAAGTATTCCGGATGCCGGTAGTACTGCTGCATGACATACGTTCCATAGTTGCTATACACGGTACCGTCCTTGGCCGTGTATGGCTTGTTCATCTTGACTACGATGCAGTTGTAGTAGGTTGACTTTTTCCTCAGGGTGTCGGATACGGTCAGGTCGCTGTATGAGAACATCTTGTCGGCTACCAGACCATTGGCGCGTATCTTGCCTGCGGCAAAGGGGTCGTAGTTAGAGTAGTACTTGTTGGTCTCTTCCATGGGCTCTGCCAGTTCCCATACGCCAATCTTCATGGCTGCCAGCGTGTCTACGACGCCTGTGGGGTCTGACATATAGAACTCCAGCTGGCAGGAGTCGGCAACGGCCATGTTGGTGCTGCCGTCACGGCTTGTTACCTTGTCTTCGGCAATCAGGGCGAATGAGTCCAGGATATTGAACTGAGTCATCAGTTCGCTGGTGATGTAGGCGCCTGTCTCCGGGTCTTTGATTCTGCCTAAGTAGCAATAGCTGCTTCTTAGCAGCACCGAGTCTGCCAGTGTTGTCCGTGTCGTTACTTTATAGTCTGCTGAGCTGATGCTTAGTTTGTCAGCCTCTTGTGTCAGTGTGTTTCCGAAGTCGAATGTATCATCACTACATGCAGCAAATGAAAGCACGGAAAGCATCATTCCTGCCAGTAATATCTGTTTCATCATTGAAGTTTGGTTAAAATCTTAATGACAGTGTGTGTCCTAAAAAAAAGTATTGCTTTAATCTTCCGGGCAAATCTGTTGGTAGAACTCCTCATAGCTGTCGGCAAAGTCGGGGTTGTAGCCCAGCACCGGGATGTTCTTGCCTTTGGCATAGGTCTCAAGTGCGCTGTTCACTTCAGCACTGGCCAGTACGATGCCGTCTGAGTAGTCGATAGCCAGCTTGCCCATTTCCTCGAAGTCGAAGTTGTCGTTATAGGGCGTCAGCAGGTCGGCTTTGGCATCGCGGAATTCCACGCATTTCTTGAAGTTCTGCCCCAGGTCGTTCTGCAGGCTCTTGGCAAAGAGCGAGGTCACCACCTTGGTGTTCGAAAACGACGGTTCGTCCTTGTAGGCAGTCTTGATGTACAATGGAACGACGGCGCTCATCCATCCTTGGCAGTGGATGATGTCGGGCACCCAGCGCAGTTTCTTCACGGTCTCCAGTACGCCACGAGCAAAGAAGATGGCACGCTCACCGTTGTCGGGATAGTCGTTGCCCATCTCGTCTTTTTCCATCTGTCGTTTTGAGAAGTAGTCGTCGTTGTCAATGAAATAGACCTGGACACGGGCTTGCTGAATAGACGCCACCTTGATAATCAGCGGATGGTCGGTATCATTGATGATAAGATTCATGCCCGAGAGGCGGATGACTTCATGCAGCTGTCCGCGGCGTTCGTTGATGTTGCCCCACTTGGGCATAAACGTACGAATTTCGTGACCTTTCTCCTGCATGGCCTGTGGCAATGCCTTACCCATGAGCGACATTTCTGTTTCGGGAACGTAGGGAGTAATCTCCTGATTGATAAATAATATCTTCTTCTTTGCCATCTTTTGATGATTAAACCTTTGCAAAGGTACGAAAAAATATTCACAATTTGAGTCTTTCCCTTTGGTTTTTACGTTTTTTTGTGAAAAACGGGCCTCTTAATCGCGGTAAATCCATGATAAAAGGGTATTTATCCAGCGCATGGAACATCTGAACCACCGGAAAGTGCTCACGGGCTTGCCGCCAAAGCGGAGTATGAATTCCCGGAAGGGATTGCGTGAGAAGGGTAGTCCGACATCAAGGAAATACACATGTTGGTAGCCGCGCTGGTGTGAGTCTTTCAAGACATGCCATAGCGTCAGTTCGTCAGGATGTACCAGGGCATACGATTTCCGCCTGAAGGCGGTGTACCACAGATAGGCGTTCTGCTTGCTGTAGGCTACTGCCGAGCATCCTATCGTCCGGTTGCGGTAGCGTGTCAGGAAGAGTCTGCCGTGCCCTTTCTGCTTGATGTCGTAGAAGAATTTCTTGTCGGGAATATACCTTTTGGGTTTCAGCCAGTGGTGATGTTTCAGTAGTTTGAAGAACTCCTGGAAGTCATCCTCGGTTTTCACCTCGTCGGTGACCACCCCTCTGGTATATGCATTGTCAATGTGCTTCTTCAGCCGCTCTGAGATGCGCTCTTCCGGTGTATGGCTGTGCAGGGAGTTATGAATGCTCATCCAGTGAACGGGAAAAAACTTCAGCTGTTTCAGTTCGCGGTAGGCAAACATCTTTTCGCTCAGGTTACTCACCTCTATGTAGAAGGTCTGACTGCCCAGGGTGTTGCGTAGCGATTCCAGCATCAGTCCAAAGAGCTGAGCTGGGGTGAATCCCTCATGGGGGTAGCTGTAGACCCCTTCGCCCAGGATGCGGCAGTGTTTATATAAATATGGTGGCAGCCAGAGTGTGCGGTAGCGCACGATGGCCAGCATGTGTCCCATGACCCGTCCGTCAGCCGTCAGCGCTATGGCCATGTACGGCCGTTGGCGTGGCGTCAGTTTGGCTATTTCGAACAGCTGCCTGCTGTGGAAGAAGTTGCTGTTGTCCAGCAGCGGCAGGTCGTGTAGCTTGGTGACGATTTGGATAATAGGTTCGTTCATGGGGGCAAAGATAGAAAATATTTGTGAAATTATCCGAATAAATTATGTTTTTTTCGTAATTTTGCAGCGCAAATGTAAAAAAAGGACTTATTATGACAGAATTCAAGGATTTGGCGCAGATGCGCCGCTCGCACCGTAAGTTTACCGAACAGGAACTTAGCGCCGACGATGTCAGGCTGATTATGCGTGCAGCCCTCATGGCACCCACGTCAAAGGGTCAGCGTGCCTGGCAGTTTGTGGTTGTCGACGACAAGCAGGATCTGGAGAAGCTGGCCGATGCCAAGGATCTTGGGGCCCAGTTCCTCAAGGATGCCCCGCTGGCTATTGTCGTACTGGGCGACCCCGTGCAGAACGACTGCTGGGTAGAGGACGGGTCCATAGCAGCCATCTCCATGCAGTATCAGGCCGAAGACTTAGGGCTGGGCTCTTGCTGGGTTCAGATGCGTGGCCGCGGATTGTCTGACGGCACCTCGGCCGATACCGTCATCCGTGGCATTCTCGACATCCCCGAGAACCTGTGCGTGCTCTGCGTCATTGCCCTCGGCTATAAGGCCGACGAGCGGAAGCCTCAGAATGAGGATAAGCTGAAGTGGGAGAATGTGCATATAGGCAAGTTCCGTCATGATTAACTACGACCTTCGGCGCATCCGGGCCATTATCTTCGACGTCGACGGTGTCTTGTCGGCAGAGACCATTACGCTGGCAGCCAGTGGCGAGCCGCTGCGCACGGTGAACATCAAGGACGGCTATGCCATACAGCTGGCGGTGAAGATGGGCTTGCGCATCGTTATCCTCACGGGCGGCACCACGGAGTCCGTCCGTCAGCGCTACCAGCGGCTGGGCGTGGAAGACATCTATATGGGCTGTGCCGTCAAGATTCGTACCTACGACGACTTCTTGAAGACCCGTCAGCTGACCGACCAGGAGGTGATGTACATGGGCGACGATGTTCCCGACATAGAGATACTGCGTAGGGTAGGGTGCCCGGTGTGTCCGGCCGATGCCTGTGCCGATGTCAAGGACTGCTGCCTGTATATCAGTCCCTACAAGGGTGGCTACGGCTGTGGGCGCGATATCATTGAGCAGACGCTCAGGGCCCAGGGTAAATGGCTGAGTAACGAGAAAGCATTCGGATGGTAGACTGTAAAATAATTCTGGCCAGCAATTCGCCGCGTCGTCGAGAGTTGCTGGCAGGCCTCGGACTTAGCTTCGAGGTACGTGTGCTGCAGGGAATCGACGAGAGCTATCCCGCCACGCTGCCGGCATTGGAAACGGCAGAGTATATTGCGTCCAAGAAAGCGGCTGCCTATCAGCAGCAGATGGCTGCCGACGAGCTGATTATCACGGCCGACACGGTGGTCATCGTCAACGACGAGGTGTTAGGCAAGCCGGCTGATGCCGGTGAGGCCCGGGCGATGCTCCACAAGCTGAGCGACCGCAGCCACCAGGTGGTTACCGGTGTCTGCCTGACCACTCTTGAGCAGTCTGTTCGTTTCTCTGTGACCACTGAGGTGGCTTTCAAGCGGCTGACCGATGCCGAGATTGACTATTACATAAAAAAATACCAGCCTTTCGACAAGGCTGGTGCTTATGGTATCCAGGAGTGGATAGGCTACATTGGGTGTACGGGCTTGCGGGGCAGCTATTACAATGTCATGGGCCTGCCCGTACAGCGCATCTATACTGAGTTGCAGCGGTTTACTCGTCAGCGTAGTCTTCCAGACTGTCAGCTGTGATGTCTTCATCGTCACCGCTCAAGTCCATCATCGTTGAGTAGTTCTCTTCATTGATGTCGTCATCGTCGGGCTCGCCTATCTCAACATCGTCCTCATCGGGCTTGTTGTAGTTGTCTTCAATCTCAACATCCTCGTCCTCGTTGCCAGGATCTTCATCGTCGTTCATCGAGGCGTATTTGATGCGGGGCTTTTCTGTCTCAGGCTTCAACTTGGCGAAAATGGCCTCCACCCATGTGCCCTTTTCCACTTCCAGCACTTCATAGCCGTCTGCCATTTTCTTTTCATACATGCCGCCCTTCTTGTGCAGACGGTCTTTGGGCAGAGTGGTCGTAGAGATGTCGAAGCCGCTCTCAATGATGTCCTTGATAGACTGTGACAGAGAGTCCCAGCCGCCGCCGAAGTTACGGTCGAGCACCTCCACCAGCTTGGCTGCCGAGATATGGCGGATATTCTCGTAGGTCAGGTCAGTTACCCTGACGATGGGCTTCTTTTTCAAGGCCCACGTCACCTTCATGTTCTCACCGATGGTGACCTGAGCCACCTTGTAGCCCATTTTCTCATATTTCGCTTTGATGGCTTTCGAGTCATCCTTGATATCCTCAATCAAGAAGGCACTGCGGATGATGGTCTGATAGTGGCGCGGATTCTCCTGCACATCGGCATCTTTTTCGGCACTTTCCCAGAGTCTGAAGACATCGTTCTCCTGAATGTCCCATACATTACTCTTTGTCAACGTTTTGAGTGTCAGGCCATTGTCTTTTTCTTCATTCTTTTCCATACGCTTTTCGATTTGAATTATGCTGCAAAGATAGAAAATTATTTTTAATTATGAATTATAATTTATAATTTATTTTTTGTACCTTTGTCGCCGATTATGTCACAACCACTGGCAGAAAGGCTGCGTCCGCGTACGCTCGACGACTATATCGGACAGCGACATCTGGTAGGCGAGGGGGCCGTGCTGCGTCGAATGATTGACGCAGGGCGCATCTCGTCCTTTATCCTGTGGGGACCTCCAGGCGTGGGAAAGACCACGCTGGCCCAGATTATTGCCGCGAGGCTGGAAACACCTTTCTACACGCTCTCGGCTGTCACCAGTGGTGTCAAGGACGTTCGCGACGTCATCGAGAAGGCGCAGAAGGGCCGGTTCTTCAACGAGGCTTCACCTATTTTATTTATAGATGAGATACACCGCTTCTCAAAGTCACAGCAGGACTCCCTGCTGGGGGCCGTTGAGCGCGGCGTCATCACGCTGATAGGTGCTACCACGGAGAACCCCTCCTTTGAGGTCATCAGACCGTTGCTTTCGCGCTGCCAGCTCTATGTGCTGAACTCGTTAGAGAAAGACGACCTGCTGCAACTGCTCGACCGTGCCATACACACCGACATCGTTCTCAAGGAGCGCCACATTGAACTGCGTGAGACCGATGCGCTGCTGCGCTTCAGCGGGGGCGATGCCCGCAAGCTGCTCAATATCCTGGAGCTGCTGGTAGAGGCGGAATCTGGCGATGTCGTCATCACCGACGACCTGGTAGTGGCGCGTCTGCAGCAGAACCCGCTGGCCTACGATAAGGATGGTGAGATGCACTACGATGTCATCTCGGCGTTTATCAAGTCCATCCGCGGCAGCGACCCTGATGCTGCCCTCTATTGGCTGGCACGTATGATAGAAGGGGGCGAAGACCCCAAGTTTATTGCCCGGCGACTGGTCATCTCGGCTGCCGAAGATATCGGACTGGCTAACCCCAATGCCCTGCTGCTGGCCAACACGGCCTTCGATGTCATCCAGAAGATAGGATGGCCCGAGGGGCGCATACCCCTTGCTGAGGCTACGGTCTATCTGGCCACCTCGCCCAAGAGCAACTCTGCCTATCTGGGTATCGACGCTGCCTTGCAGCTGGTGCGCCAGACCGGCAATCAGCCCGTGCCACTGCCCATCCGTAATGCCCCGACACAGTTGATGAAAGACTTGGGCTACCACGACGGCTATAAATACCCCCATGACTTCCCCGGCCATTTCACGCCTCAGCAGTATCTGCCTGACGCCCTTCTGGGGCAGCGGCTGTGGCATGCCCAGCACTCGCCGTCAGAGCAGAAACTCTATGAGCGCATGCTGGCCTATTGGGGCGACAGGTATAAAGATTGAGAAACGGAAGAACAGAGAGATATAGGAGTGGAGCAAGATATTGTCATCAAGATTATTGAGCTGTTAGGCACCTTCGCCTTTGCCATCTCTGGCATCCGCCATGCTGCTGCCAAGCATTTCGACTGGTTCGGCGGCTATGTCTGCGGCATCGCGGTGGCTATTGGTGGCGGTACTATCCGCGACGTCATGCTGGGCACCACACCCTTCTGGATGACCACACCTATTTATATGATATGTACAGCCGTAGCCCTGCTTACCGTGGTTTTTTTCGGACGATGGATGGAGGTGCTTAAAAATGCATGGTTTGTGTTCGACACCCTGGGACTCGCACTTTTCACCATTGCCGGCATACAGAAGTCGCTGGCCTTCGGACAGCCTTTCTGGGTGGCTATCATCATGGGTTGCATCACAGGGTCGGCAGGAGGCGTCATCCGCGATGTGCTGCTCAACAACGAGCCCGTCATCTTCCACAAGGAAATCTATGCCATGGCCTGTGTCCTCGGCGGAACGGTCTATTGGGGGGCTGCCAGCATGGGGGCTCCTGTCGAGTTCACCGTTCTTGCATCGTTCTTTACCACCTGCATCATCCGTTTCCTGGCTGTCCGCTATCACATCTCGCTGCCTACGTTGAAGGGTGACAACCTCAGACAGGCAGGCATCCTCTTGCTTGTTGCCTCTCTGACCCTCTCCTGTGCAGAGACGAAGTACGTGCCCGACGGGAGCTATCTGCTTGATGAGGTTAAAATCAAGACAGATACAGGTCATTATCCTGATATCAGCCCGACAGCCGCCAAGAATTACGTTCGCCAGCATAACAATACCAAGTGGTTCTCTGTGGCCAAACTGCCCCTGAAGGTCTATTCACTCTCCGGTCGCGACACTACGAGGTGGGTTAACCGCATGCTGCGCAATATGGGCGAAGCCCCCGTGCTGTACGACTCGGCGTTAGCGCGGCTTACCTGTGCCGACCTACAGCAGATGCTTGTCAACAAGGGGTATCTGGACGGTCAGGTGGAACTGTGGACACGAACTCGCGGCAAGCGTCTGTCTGCCATTTATAAGCTGACGCCAGGTACCGCCTATAAAATTGGCAAGGTTGGCTACACCATCGCCGACCCTGACATCGAAAATCTGCTGCAGCTGTCAAATCCGGAGAGCAGACAACTGAAAAGTGGACAGCAGTTTACCATCGACGGCCTGGAGGCTGAGCGAAGGCGCATCACACAGTTGCTTAACAACAAAGGCTACTACCGCTTTCACAAAGAGTTCATACGCTATGAGGCCGACACCCTTGACGGCGGCCACAACGTCAATCTGCAACTCATTCTCAGTGCTGACCAGACAGCCGAGAACCGTGATACCTTACATCGGCGCTATGCCTTGAGGCATGTCACCTTTGAGAACGGCTCCAAGCGCGATTCTGTTATCCACCTGCGGCGGAAAGTGCTCAACGAGTGTAACTACATCACCCCCGGCGACTACTACTCCGCACAGAACCTGCAGAACACCTACAACCACTTTGCACGGCTTGGTGCCGTCAAGTACACCAATATAACCTTCAGCGAGGTGCCCGACACCACTTTGCTCGACTGTCACATTCAGCTGCAGACCAACAAACCGTCGACACTCAGCTTCCAGCCCGAGGGAACCAATACCGCAGGCGACCTGGGAGCGGCGGCTACGCTGACTTACCAGAACCGCAACCTCTTCCACGGTTCCGAAGACCTGTCCGTTGAGCTGCGCGGCGCCTATGAGGCCATCAAGGGGCTGGAGGGCTACTCCAATCAGGACTTTATTGAGTACAGCCTTGAGACGCGTCTCGCCTTTCCCCGCTTCATCATACCTTTTATCAGTTATGATTTGCGGCGCAGGGTGAATGCCACCAGCGAGGTGTCGCTGAGATACGACATGCAGAACCGCCCAGAGTTCCACCGCCGGCTGTGGTCGGCCTCGTGGCGCTATCGGTGGACTCCCGTCAATAAGCCTTATCAGTACCTGCTCGACGTGCTCGACCTGAATTACGTGCTCATGCCGTGGATTAGCGAGACCTTCTCGCGCCTGTATCTCGACGATGCCTCGTCGCGCAATGCCATCCTGAGCTATAACTACAAAGACCTGTTCATCACCAAGATAGGCTTCGGCTTCACCTTCAACAACGGCCGTGTGGCTCTGAAGACCAATATCGAGACCTCCGGCAACCTGCTCAATCTGGCATCGTCAGTATTCGACACCAGGAAAAACGACCAGGGGCAGCGACAGATTTTCAACATCGCCTTTGCACAATATATAAAAGGTGATATCGACTTTACGCGCAGCTTCCGGCTCGCCTACCGCGACCAGCTGGTATTCCATGTCGGTCTCGGACTGGCCTATCCATACGGCAATTCCACGCTGCTGCCGTTTGAGAAGCGTTACTTCTCAGGCGGTGCCAACTCCCTCAGGGGCTGGACGGTCAGAGGCATCGGCCCCGGTAAGTTCAAGGGATTCGACGGGCGTATAGACTTCATCAACCAGACGGGCGACATGAAGCTCGACATGAATGTGGAATACCGTACACACCTGTTCTGGAAACTCGACGGCGCACTCTTTGTCGATGCGGGCAACATCTGGACCCTGCGCGACTATAGCGACCAGCCCGGGGGGCAGTTCCGCCTGAAGGATTTTCCCAGCCAGCTGGCTGCCAACTACGGTATCGGCTTCCGTTTCAACTTCGACTACTTCATCGTGCGCTTCGACCTTGGCATGAAAGCCGTCAATCCTGCATACGAGGCAGAGTCAGAAGACCATTTCCCCATCATCCATCCGCGCATCAGTCGCGACTTTGCCTTTCACTTCGCAGTGGGCATGCCATTCTGACGTAGTATCGGCCGTCGCGCTTTACGACCGTCAGCCTGTATTCTGCCTCTTCATGCCAATAAGCCGCCTTGCCAATACTGTCCTTCACCATCAGGTTGCTGGCAGTAATGGCTACAACGGCCGTGCTGTCGCTTGTCCATGTCACGTCGTCAGCCTCAACGGTGGCTGCCTCTTCCTGCCCGTTCACTGCGTCAATGTCTTCCTGCGTCAGGTTCGAGGCGGCGTAACGCAGCCATTTTTCTGACTCTGGCGTCACGTGCCTTAACGCTTCCTGATAGTCATAGTTAAGGTAGGCTTCGGCAAAGGCCAGGGCCTTGTCACTAACCAGAGCGTCGGGGGCTTTGGGCGTTTCCGAGCAGGCTGTCGCCAGCAGCACGACACTAACAAGAATGGCAACTTTCTTCATGACGTAATTCTTAATAAAGTACAAAGGTAAGAAATAATTATGAATTATGGCTGAAAAATTATGAAATATTTTGTACTTTTGCAGAAAATACTAACGAAATGCTGAAATTTGTATCCTTTGGGAGCGGCAGTAGCGGCAATTGCTACTTTCTGTTTACTGAAACGGATGGATTGATAATAGATATAGGAGTTGGCATCAGGGCCTTAAAGAAACACTTCAGGGACTACGGGCTCAGCCTGAGTTCCATTCATCATGTCCTGATCACTCACGACCATGCCGACCATATCAAGTCAGTAGGCAGCATCAGCCACGAATGCCGCCTGCCTGTCTATGCCACGCAGAATGTGCATGCAGGCATAGACCGTAACTATTGCGTCACCCGCAAACTGACTTCCGACATGAAGCGTATGGTTGTACCAGGGCAGCCTCTGCAGCTTGGCAGCTTTTTGGTGACACCCTTCAGCGTGCCCCACGATGCCACTGAGAACGTGGGCTATCAGATACAGGCCGGCGGCGTTACCTTCTGCATCATCACCGATGCCGGCAGCGTCACCGACGAGATGCGCCGCTATATCCGGCAGGCCGACTATCTGGTCATCGAGGCCAACCATGACGTAGAGATGCTGCAGCAGGGACCTTATCCGCAATACCTCAAGGAGCGCATACAAAGCGATATGGGCCATCTCAGCAATACCGATTGTGCCAGGGCCATAGCCGAGAACATGAGCGAACGGCTCAGGCATGTCTGGCTCTGCCATCTCAGCGAAGAGAACAACCACCCTGAGCTGGCGCGTAAGACGGTGGAGAGCGTCTTGCGCAGTTATGGCATCATTGCCGGTAAGGATTTGCAACTGGAAGTGCTGAAGCGTAAGACGCCAACGGGCATCTATGAACTGACCTGACAGTCAGCAAAGAGCGGGATACGGGAATCGAACCCGCCTCCCAGGCTTGGGAAGCCCGTGCACTACCGATGTGCTAATCCCGCATGAAAATTTTTAGAATTGTGATTTTCACTTGAGCCGATACCCGGACTCGAACCGGGGACCCACGCATTACGAATGCGTTGCTCTACCAACTGAGCCATATCGGCAGTCCCTTCAGAAATCTTTAACAACCACATCTCTTGACAGGTTGCTTTTCAGATTGCGGCTGCAAAGGTACACATTTTTTCTGTTACCAACAAATTTTAAACCGAGTTTTTTGTCTGTAATTGGTGTTTAATTGCGCAATTACGTTAAATTTGTTGGTTAGTTATCAACTTTTCTGCTTTTTCTGTCTTTTTTTCAGGAAATTGTTTACCTTTGTACATAAAAAGTAGCGACTGATTCTAATATGACACAGAGATATGCATTGTTTTTCGACATTGACGGCACGCTGGTGAGTTTTAAGACCCACGAGATACCGCCATCGGCCATCTTTGCGCTGACACAAGCCAAGGCCAATGGCTCAAGGGTGTATATAGCCACGGGACGTCCACCTATTATCATTACCAATCTGGGGGCTATCGAGCACCTGATAGACGGCTATATCACCACCAACGGCGCACTGTGCTTTGTGGGCGACAAGCTGGTATGCTGTCAGTCCATTCCCAAGGACGATGTGATGACGTGTATCGACGACTGCAAGGCGAAAGGTAACAGCCTGATAGTAGTAGGGCGCAAGGATGTGGCTGTGCTCGACCCTAAAGGTGACGTCGACCGTATCTTCCGTCAGATGCTGGCTGTGAAGAACCTCGACAAGGCAGCCCCGTTAGATGTCGTGCTCCAGCAGGATATCCTGCAGCTGACGCCGTTCTTCCCTGCTGCATACGAGCCAGAGCTGATGAGCCGTATGCCCCGGTGCGTGTCTGGTCGCTGGCATCCGGAGTTTACGGATATTACAGCCAACGGTGCCGACAAGGGCAAGGGTGTACTCGCGATGGCACGTCACGAGGGTTTTGACCCCAGTCGGACGATGGCTTTCGGCGACGGTGGCAACGATACTTCCATGATATTGCATGCAGGCATTGGCATTGCGATGGGTAATGCCATCGATGCGCTGAAACAACAGGCAGACTACGTCACGACAACTGTCGATGACGAAGGCATCCTCCATGCTCTTCGGCATTTTGGGGTAATATAAACGGTTCCCGAGGCTGATACTTTTGGGGCAATGGTGGCATGGTGGCAAGAAAAGTGGAATATAACAAAAAAGGCAGACTTCTGTCTACCTTTTGTACACCCGCAGGGGCTCGAACCCTGGACACCCTGATTAAGAGTCAGGTGCTCTACCAACTGAGCTACGGGTGCAAACGTTTTGTCGATGAAAGTACACCCGCAGGGGCTCGAACCCTGGACACCCTGATTAAGAGTCAGGTGCTCTACCAACTGAGCTACGGGTGCATCGCTTTTCGTTTAGCGGGTGCAAAGGTACGCATTTTATTTGAAGTGACCAAACTTTTCGGCATTTTTCTTTCAAAAAAATCTATTACTCAGTCTGTTGATGCGCCTTTTCATTAAACTTATATAAAAAAGGTGTGGTTCTGTACAGGAAATATTCTCTTTTTCGTATCTTTGTAGACACAAATCTGAATGTCATGCCACCAAAGATAAAATACGGAATCTACCCAAATCCGCTGCCCGATGAGCGGGGAAACACTACCTATCAGGTGCGTCATAAGCCTGAGGCCACCATGGACGAGAAGGCTTTTCTCGACCATCTGAAGATGCACAACACCTATAACACCACGATGATGCAGTCGTCGCTCATCATCCTCAAGGATGAGATTATTGAGCAGCTGCGCAACAACCGGCGCTTCCGCATCGACGGTCTGGGAACCTTCCAGATGAAGGTGGGGCTGAAGATGCAATACGATGAGGAGGGTAACCCCGTGAAGCCCCATTTCACCGATCCCGATAAGATTACGGCCCGCGATGTCGAGGTGCAGGGCGTGTCCTTTACACCCGACCCCAGCTTTGTCAGTCAGCTGAAGGACACCACGTCGACGCAGAACATCAACGGACGCGGGGTGGCAGGACCTAACCGTCCCTACACTCGTGAAGAGATTATCGACTTCCTCGACAAATACCTGCGCGAGAACCACTTCATCACTCGCCGCCAGATGGAGCAGAAGCTTGGCATCACCGCCTACCGTGCCCAGCGCTGGCTCGATGAGCTGACGGCCGAACCCTATTCCCACTACTACGCCAAGAAGCAGGGCAACACGTGGGTGTACTATCGCTACGGATGGGAAGGGTGATTTTTTTAAATTGATAATTGACAATTGATAATTGATAATTATGAATTGATAATTGCTCCGCCACGGCAGGTAACCTGCTGTAAGTCAATTATATCATGGCGGAGCAATTATCAATTGTCAATTATCAATTTTCAATTAGTACATATCCGTCGGTCTCATGCCTTGACACCCGCTTCACCCCCAATCGTGTCATGGAACGGCCAAAGGCATTCGTGGTGACACCCGCCATCGTCTTCGGCGAGTGCTTCGCCAACTCCCTGATAATCTCGGCACCGGTCATGAACTGGCCCTGCTCATTCTCATCGGGTGTCCGGAAATACCTCATGAACAGCTGCTCCACATCGCTGAGCACATAGTAGCGCTGGTTCTGGCGCTCCATCTCGGCCTCGTCATCCTTCGAGAACCAGTGGGGCAGGTGCTCCACTTCCACCTCGTGCATCACCTGTGCGTAGAGCTGGTCATGCTGTATGCCGTTCACGTCAATCATGCCGTCAGGCTCCAATATCAGAAAGCGGCGCGAGCCCGTCCTGTCTGTCAGCACATGCCGCTCGTTGGTGGTGCCCACAAACGAGGCGATGCGGGGCAGCTGGTTGAAGTTCTTCTTGTACGACCCGATATATGCGGGCTTCAGCGTCTGCATCAGCGACTTCAGGTGGGGCATCTTCTTACGTCCCAGTTTCTCGAATTCATCGAGGCTCACCATCGCAAACTCCACCATCTTGCGTGGTGCATTGCCTTTCTGCTTCAGGTCGATGTCGTCAGTATAGTATTCGGCGAGTTCGCGCGGCAGCAGCGAGGTGAACAGGGTGCTCTTGCCCAGTCCCTGCTGCTTGCTGATGAGCAGCAGCATCACCGCGTTGGCGTGCAGCTGGTCCAGGCCGAGCCACTGCACCACCACTGCCCTGAGCCAGATGCGCACCATGCGCTGGCAGTAGTCCGATGTGCTGATGCGTCTCGCCAGGTCGCCGATGTAGTCTGTCTGACCGTCCCACAGTCCGCGTATCCTGTTCAGATATTCTCTTACCGGATGGTAGTCCACGGCCAGGTTGCTCTCTATGCGCTGCCTGACATAGCTCGACAGACAGAAGATTTCGCCGTTGTCCTGAATCTGGCAGTTGATGGAGTTCAGCTGCCGCTTGTCTACGATGGTCCATTCCCTGGGCTCGGCTGTCTTCGACCGGTATTCATACACGTCGCGCAGCACATTGTGACGGAACTCATAGTGATCCATCACATACTGCGCCATGTCGTGGATGGGCAGCAGCATCGCCTGCTGTCGCTCCTCATGGCGGCTGCGGGCTGTTGCTGCCTCCGTCTTCCTGTTCTTACTGGGGGCGGGGTCTGTAGCCTGCAACCGGGCTATCTGCCCCTCCACCTTTTCCAGTCGCTCCCGAAGCAGAACGTCATGAGCTTCGGGCGTGGCGTCATCCTTCTTGTTCCGCCACATCTTTCTCGTCAAAAAATTCAGTATCTTCATGTGCATTTCTTTGTTTTTTAGTGCAAAGATAGCACTATGACGGTCTCGTTGCAAGCCGCTGCCACCCCTTTTTCGGTGTTCAAGATGCCAGTTTTCTGCCACCCGATTTCTGCCTTTTCATACCCTGAAAACTCCCCCTTTGCCCGCTTTAAACTCTTCTGCCACTTTAGTTCCGGCTATCTGCCACTTTAGTAGCAGCATCCTGCCACTATAGTAGCAAGTGTCTGCCACTTCAGTGGTAGAAGAGTTTCAAGGCGGCAAACCCTGCTTTTCCGCCTTTCTTTCCATCACTTCTCAACGCCCTGTCATCAAAAACAGCTGTACTTTTTCATCGCCTTCTGTCAGAATAGTCATCTACAAGAATCCTCCGCTACGATTCTGCTGATTATCAGTTGGTTAGGTGTTGTGGCGGAGGAATTGTAAGGACCCATCCTTTCTGCGGAGGGGAAATAATTTCCTCCCCTGAGTCAGGGGAGGTCAGGAGGGGTCTGAACGTCCTCAGAACTTCCGCTGCTCAGACCACCCCTGGCCCCTCCTAACTTAGGAGGGGAACTGGTGGAGGGGAATCAACCACCCCCAACCCCTCCTTTCTAAGGAGGGAAGTGCAGAAGTAGCCCCTCCTTTCTAAGGAGGAGGGTGATGTGGTTGTAAACTGCTAAAAAAGCGGCCTCCGTGGGGGCCGCTTTTGATGGTATCAAGTGATGATGGGGAATGACGGTTACTCGGCGGGAGCCAGGATGACGAGCATGACGATGCTCTCGGCGCTGCCCTTTGTCAGCACGTACTTGGTGCCGGCGGTGAGGGCTATAGGCTCCATCTGGTAGTAGGCACCTTCAGCGTTCTCCGTGCCGCCGACGGTGGTCTTGGCAGCCTCGGCATCGCCAGCCTGCAGCTTGACGTCGCGTCCGCTCTTGGCAGTAGCCAGCACGAGAGTCATGTTGACGTTCTGCGAGGGGGTGAAGGTGATGCTGCCCTTGCTGTCGAGCTTCACACCTTTTTTATAAGATGTGTCGTTGTAGGTGATCTTGCCGTCGCCGTAGCTGCCGCCCACGGTGAACATGGCGTTGGAGGGGCTGCCGTCGAACGAGTAGACGGTGGCACCGGTTATCGGGGTATCGCTGCCGGGATTGTCACCGCCGGGGTTGTCGCCACCCTGTTCGCCGCTATTGGCGTTTTCATCGCCGAAGATACCTACGAGCGACGACTTATAGTTGTCGAGCAGTCCTCCGAGCTTGGAGTCATAGGCTGAGTCGGTATCGTCGCTACCCACATTGTCGGCAAATGTGTAGGTGAAGTCGCCGTGGTTCAGGCGTCCGGCACCGTAGAAGCCCGTCAGCAAGGCAGGTACAGCCTCAGCAGCATCAGGCGTGTAGCTGTACATCAGCGTGCTGTTTGTGTCGAAGTTGTTGTAGCCTGTTCCGCCGACCTTCGTCACCTCTGTCGAGGGCACCTGCTCGTCGCGTGTGCTGGTCTCATAGGCATCGTAGCCTGTTGAGGCTGCGTTTTTCTGCGTGTAGTACTTGAAGTTCTTGGCCGAACGGTCGAAGTAGTTGCCATAGGCCTTGATCATGCCGCCGTTCTCGCCTGAGAAGGTGCCGCTGCCCTGTGCGTCGGTACCCTGGAGCGACGAGAGGATGGGCTTCTTGGTATTCAGGAAGTAGTTGTTCTCAACAAAGACGCTGGCGCCTGTTGTGGCTCCTACGCCATATTTGGCCACATTGTCGAAGTAGTTGTTGTAGACGTGAACCGTCATGGTACGTACACGTGGGTGACGGGAGTCGCTGTGGTCGAACCAGTTGTGGTGGTAGCTGATGTAGTTGGGGCCTGATTCGCTCTTCATTCCGAACATGTTGGTCTTGCCGGTGTCCCAATAGCGGCAGTAGCTGACGGTGACGTACTTCGAGTCGCTCTTCACGTCGACAGAGCCGTCGCCCTTGGCGTGGTCACCTCCGCCGTTGGGACCGTAGAACACGTCGAGGTGGTGTACCCAGATGTTGGAGTTGTCGGTGTCGAGCGACACACCGTCGTCCATGCAGCGCATGATGCCGAAGTTACGGAACTCGACGCTCTTGGCATTGCGTACGAGGAATCCGAAGCCCTTGATGGTGGCATCGTTGCCAATGCCCTCAAAGGTGAGGTTCATCTCGCTGTCAGCCTTGCGTCCCTTTACCTGGATACCCTCTTCCTTGCTGCCTAAAGCGTCAAGGTCGTCCTTGGTGACAAGTCCGATGAAGCGGAAAGCGATGGGCGTTGTGTCACATCCCTTCTCGTAGGCGGTGATGATAGCCTGCAGGCCGGTAAATTCCTCAGCCACCCCCTTGTTGTTGGTGATGACGCTGGTCTTGATAGTCTTGGCAGTGTTCTTGGTGACATAGAACACCTTGGCACCGCTCTTCAGCGTGCCGTCGTTGTTGTAAGCACCTACGCCGGAAGGATAGTTGAAGTGGGCGAAACCCGCACGGTCGTAGTTCTTTACCGTCAGGTTGGTGATGGTGCTGCCTTTGCCGGTCTCTTCGCTGCCGGTGCTATTGACAGGCACCACTTTCAGCTCGTAGGTGCCGGCTTTCAGGCCGACGACGTCAGCGCGTCCGTAGGTGCCGTAGTTGCGCACCAGCTGGTCGTCAATCTTTGTGAAGTCGGCATACTGTCCGCCTTTGACGTAGACATGGTAGCTCTTGGCACCTTCCAGTATATCCCACACGGCATAGAGCGACTCAAACCAGCCTTTCGACTCCGTAATTTTCAGGTCGCCATTGATAATCTTGGTGGCCTTTGCAAAGCTGATGCCCTGAACCGTACCGCTGAACACATCCTGAAGGGCATTCTTGGTATTGATGGTTACGGTGGCGTTGTCGTTGGCGATGTCTATGCTGTTCAGGTCGTCGGTGTTGTAATACTTCATGGTGCCAGTGGTCAGCGTTACCTGTGCCTGATTGGCATAGATGTTCATGGGAACGTCGGCCGTCGTCTGTGCGTTGGCCGCTGTCATGCTGACGAGGGCCAAAAGTGAAAGAAGTGTCTTTTTCATCCTCTGTTTACTTGGTCAGTAGTTTTACGATCTTGTCGCCTTTCTTCATGATGTAGGCACCCTTCTGGGGGGCTTGCTTCAGCTGTCGGCCGCTGAGGTCGAAGAAAAGGGTGGGGGCATCCTTGTCGGTAGCCGTGGCCAGCGCCTTGACGGCATCGGCAATAGTGAAGGTGATGACCACGCTGGCCATGTCGACGGTCTGCGTGGTTCCGTCGGCAAAGGTCAGCACGATATTGTCGGCGCTGAAGGTCAGCTTGGTGACTGCCTGCGCCTGCTTCTGGCCGTTGACGGTGACCACCTGCTCATTGTCGGCAAACGTAGCGAGGGTGCCGGCAGCCATGAGGAGAAGAAGTGAAAGTAGTTGTTTCTTCATAATGGTTTTTTTATTAGTAAAATGTTGATGGCTGCGGTTATCGCAGGTCGATGACCTCTGCCGAGGGGAAGTCCTTGGAGTTGAAGGAGAAGATGGCGTCAGAGAGCGTCTCGGCCTTGAGGTTGGTAATCTCGAAGCTGGCCCATTTGTTGCCCTGCAGCATCTTCACCTGGGTGGGGTGGTAGGTCTTCTTGTCGACGGTGATGAAGAGCTCCTTGATTTTCTGGTTGCCTTGAGCCGTCAGGTGTACGGTGTTGGTGGCCGTTCCCTTGCTCATGGTCATGTCGTAGCCCTTCTTGTAGAGGTTGATGAAGTTGTAGGGGTTGATTTTCTGCAGCTGTGCCTCGTTGGGTGTGGTGATGCTCACCTCGTCGTTCTTCTTGACGTGTGTCCACATGGTCTTGCCATCGAACCAGATGGTGGCGATGGGGCTTGAGGCCTGGAACTTCTTACCCTTGACCGATATGCTGCCAGTGGCGCTGCCCATGCCACCGGTCATGCGGAAGTCGGCGCTGATGCCGCCGGGGTTGCTCACCACGGCTGCCGTCTTGTCAAGTACTTCTTTGGCCGTCTGTGCAAAAGCGGTGGCACAGGCCATCATTAGTGATAGTGCAAACACAATCTTTTTCATGTCCGTTTCTTCTTATAGGTTTTTTAAATTACTAATCAGGTTGTTCAGCGTCACCTCGTCCTGGATGAGCACCTCACGCGGCTTCGAGCCCATGGCCACGCCCACGACGCCGGCTTTCTCGAGCTGATCCATCAGGCGGCCGGCGCGGTTGTAGCCAATGGCGAACTTACGCTGGATGAGGCTGGTGGAGCCGCTCTGGCTCATCACTATCAGGCGGGCGGCGTCCTCGAACATGGGGTCGAGGTGAGTCATGTCAACGTCACGCGACTCGCCTCCCATGTCGGCATCCTCCATCTTGGGCTCGGGCAGTTCGTAAGGCTCCGAGTAGCCCTGCTGCGAGGCGATGTAGTTGTTGATGTCGACCACCTCGGGCGTGTCGACGAAGGCACACTGCACGCGGATGGGGTCGTTGCCCTGCAGGTAGAGCATGTCGCCGCGGCCTATGAGCTGGTTGGCGCCCATGCGGTCGAGGATGGTCTTCGAGTCGATGCCCTGCGACACCTTGAAGGCGATGCGTCCGGGGAAGTTGGCCTTGATGGTGCCGGTGATGATGTTCGTGGTGGGGCGCTGCGTGGCAATAATCATGTGGATGCCCACGGCGCGGGCTTTCTGGGCGATGCGTGCTATGGGCAGCTCTATCTCCTTGCCGGCGGTCATGATGAGGTCGCCGTACTCGTCGATGACCACGACGATGTAAGGCATGTAGCGGTGGCCTTTCTCAGGATTCAGGCGGCGCTCCTTGAACTTCTTGTTGTAGTCCTTGATGTTACGCTCGCCGGCCGCCATGAGCAGCTCGTAGCGGGCGTCCATCTCTACGCAGAGCGAGTTGAGCGTGCGCACCACCTTCGAGGTGTCGGTGATGATGGGGTTCTCTGCCTCCTCAGGCAGGGCGGCGAGGAAGTGGCGCTCAATGGTCTTGTAGATGCTGAACTCGACCATCTTCGGGTCGACGAGCACGATTTTCATCTCTGCCGGGTGCTTCTTATATAATAAAGAGGTAAGGATGGCATTCAGACCTACCGACTTACCCTGGCCAGTAGCACCGGCCACCAGCAGGTGGGGAGCCTTCGTCAGGTCGAACATGAACACCTCGTTGGTGATGGTCTTACCCATGGCGCACGGGAGCTCCATCGTCGTCTCCTGGAACTTCTTCGAGTTGAGGATGGACTCCATCGACACCACCGAGGGCTTGGCGTTAGGCACCTCGATACCGATGGTGCCCTTGCCGGGAATGGGGGCAATGATACGGATGCCGAGGGCCGAGAGGCTCAGGGCAATGTCGTCCTCCAGGGAGCGCACCTTGGAGATGCGCACGCCGGGAGCCAGCGTTATCTCGTAGAGGGTGATGGTAGGGCCGACGGTGGCCTTGATGGTGGAGATCTCCACGCCGAACGTGCGCAGCACCTCGACGATGCGGTTCTTGTTCTTCGTCTGCTCGGCCATGTCTATATAGGGCTTGCCGTCGTTCTCGTAGGTCTTCAGCAGGTCGAGGGTGGGGTAGTGGTAGTTCTCCAGGTCGCGCTTAGGGTCGTAGGGCTCCAGCTCCTTCTCGCCCACCTGCACCATGGTCTTCTTGTCGGCGGTCTCCTCGGCTTTGGCCACCTCGACGGTGAAGTCGGAGTCGGCGGCAACCTCTTTTTTCTCACGCTCAGGGCGAGGGGTGGCAGCGGGGAGTACGCTGACAGGGGCGGTGGTGGGGTCTGTCTTGCCGAAGTCAACCACCTGTTCCGTGGGGTCGTCAAACACCTCGGGGTCTTCCAGCGTCTGTATCTGCTGCTCGTAGGAGTCTATAGGCTCGTCGGGGTCGTTGTTGGTAATCTTGAACTTCACGCGATCCAGGAATTTGCGGGGGTTCAGCAGCTTGCGGATGACGTAGATGGTCTCTGCGCTAATGTAAGTCAGGAAGACGATAGCCACCACAGCCAGGATGGCGGTCAGGCCAGGCGTGCCCACGACGCCCTCTATCTGCTGGCAGATGTAGATACCGTGGTCGCCGCCGGGGTTGAAGTGTGACTCGACGAACAACGGCGACAGGAACTTTGCCAGCGTGACAGAGCCCCATATCATGATGATCATCAGCGAGAAGAACCACTTGGCCACCTTCACCTTGTAGGCCTTCATCAGGTGCAGCGACGCAATGAAGAAGAATGCCGGTATCATGAAGGCGGAAACGCCGAAGCAGCGCTTGATGAGGAACCATGAGAGGTAGGCACCAAGCGAACCGCAATAGTTAGAGAACTCATGGTTCTGATTGGCAAATTCGCCATCGCGCAACTCCTCGATGATGCTCTGGTCTGTGGCTCCCGATGAGAAGAACGAGCAGAAGGAGAGAATCATGTAGATGGAACCGACAAACAGCAACAGTCCTGTGAAGAACTTCAGCCGTTCGCTATAGAATATGGTGTTGATGCCCAATACTTCTGCAAAGCTGGCAGAAGGCTTGTCTGCCTTTGATTTCTGTGTCTTTTTCTTTACCATTATCTGTGTGTCTTTGAAATTCCGTGCAAAATTAGCAGATTTTTTTCACATTTTACCAAATAATCCTCTTTTTTTTTGTAATTTTGCACCTTGTAAACAATTTGTGCATGACAAAACAAATATACAGCAAGTTTGATAAAACCCTGATACCAACGCTGCCGCGTATCGTCTTCACTGGCAGAATACACGTCGTGCTGTCAAGGGCACAGGCCGAGAAGGCCGTTAACTACCTGCTCACACAGCCCATCCTGGGCTTTGACACCGAGACGCGCCCTTCGTTCTCAAAAGGCTCCAGCCATAAGGTGGCCTTGCTGCAGGTAGCCACACACGACGCCTGCTTCCTGTTCCGGCTGAACACCATAGGGCTGACCCCTGCCATCGTCAGACTGCTGGAAGACACTGCCGTTACCAAGATTGGCCTGTCGTGGCATGACGATATCAACTCGTTACGCCGTCTGGGAGAGTTTACCCCGGGAAGCTTTATCGACATACAGAAGCACGTCAGCGAACTGGGTATTGAGGACTTGAGCCTGCAGAAACTCTATGCCAACATCTTCGGCGGCTTTATCAGCAAGAGCCAGCAGCTGACCAATTGGGAGCGCGACGTGCTGACTGATAAGCAGAAAGAATATGCCGCTACCGATGCCTGGGCATGTATCATGCTGTTTGAGGAACTGCAGCGGCTGAAGCAGACGGGCGATTACACATTAATCAAAGTAGAAGACAAATGAAAGAAATCCAGCTGAAACGAGGAAAAGAAGATAGCTTGCGGCGATACCACCCGTGGGTGTTTTCCGGTGCCATCCAACATATCGACGGCGACATTAGCGAGGGCGACACCGTGCGTGTCAGGACTGCCGACGGACAGTTTATTGCCGTGGGCCACTATCAGCAGGGCTCCATTGCCGTGCGGGTGCTGTCATTCCACGACGTTGCCATTGACGACGCTTTCTGGGCTTCGCGACTGCTGTCGGCCCTGAAGATGCGGCAGGCTGTAGGACTGGCTGACTCGCCGAAGAACAACACCTACCGGCTGGTACACGGCGAGGGCGACCATCTGCCCGGCCTGATTATCGATGTCTATGGTGAGACGGCTGTCATCCAGGCTCACAGTATCGGCATGCACCTGTGCCGTCAGCAGATAACCAACCAGCTGGTAAGCGTCATGGGACAGCGCATCAGGCACGTCTATTACAAGAGCGAGACCACGCTGTCGTTTATGGACCCTGAGAACGGATTCCTCTATGGCGGCAGCGATGATAATATTGCCACCGAGAACGGACTGAAATTCTATGTCGACTGGCTGCGCGGACAGAAGACGGGCTTCTTTGTTGACCAGCGCGAGAACCGCTCGCTGCTGGAGCAGTATGCCCACGGACGGCGGGTGCTGAACATGTTCTGCTACACGGGCGGATTCTCTGTCTATGCCATGCGCGGCGGGGCCGAGCTGGTGCATTCCGTTGACAGCAGCGCCAAGGCCATCGACCTGACCAATCGTAACGTAGCCCTGAATTTCGCCGGCGACACACGCCATGAGGCCTTCTGCGAAGATGCCTTTAAGTTTATGGAGAACCAGAAAGGCACTTCCTACGACCTCGTCATCCTCGATCCCCCGGCCTTTGCCAAGCACCGGGGGGCGCTGCACAACGCCCTGAAGGGCTACACCCGACTGAACCTGAAGGCCATGCAGATGATAGAGCCCGGCGGACTGCTGTTCACCTTCTCCTGCTCACAGGTGGTCAGCAAGGACCATTTCCGTAATGCTGTCTTCACGGCTGCCGCCCAGGCTAACCGTAAGGTGCGCATCCTGCACCAGCTGCACCAGCCCGCCGACCATCCCATCAACATCTATCATCCTGAGGGTGAGTATCTGAAAGGACTCGTTCTGTATGTTGAGTCTTGAGGAAAGTGTCAGGCAGTTTATCGCTTCTGAGCAGCTGCTGACCACCGGCGACAGCCATCTGGTAGCGCTGAGCGGCGGTGCTGACAGCGTGGCTTTGCTGCTGGCGCTCCATCGTCTGGGCTATCACGTAGAGGCTGCCCATTGCAATTTCCGGCTGCGGGGAGCAGAGTCTGACCGCGACGAGGCGTTTGCCAGAAATCTGTGCGGGCGGCTTGGTGTGGCGTTTCACACAATTCATTTTGACACAAGGACTTACGCATCGCTCCATAAAGTAAGCATTGAAATGGCGGCACGCGAGTTGCGCTACCGCTATTTCGAACAGCTCCGGCAGGATATTGGCGCTGGCGGCATCTGCGTGGCTCATCATCAGGACGACGCCGTGGAGACGCTGCTGCTGAACCTTGTCAGGGGGACGGGTATTCACGGACTGACAGGACTCCGGCCAAGAAACGGCCACGTCGTCCGTCCGCTGCTATGTGTGAGCAGGGCGCAGATACTACATTATTTAAATGACTTGGGACAGGATTACGTGACTGACAGCACCAACCTGGTGGCCGATGTGACGCGTAACAAAATCCGCCTTCAGATTCTGCCTCTGCTGCACGACATCAATCCTGCTGCGTCGGCCAGCATTGCCAAGACTGCCCGGCGGATGTCGGCAGTAGAGAGGGTGTTTAACCGCTCAGTACAAGCTTCACTGGAACAGCTGACAGAGAACAACCGGCTGGCTATCGGCGAACTGTTGCAGCATCCGGCTCCAGAGTATCTGCTGTTTGAATGGCTCACGCCCCGTTCGTTCACGCCGCAACAGATAGAGCAGATTTTTGACAGCCTGCATTTGCCGTCAGGACGCACGTTCTGCTCTGCCACCCATCAGGTGGCCATCGACCGTGGCTGTCTGGTCGTTGAGGAGTGCCAGCCGGAACTGCCAACACGTTCCATACCAGAGCCGGGCACATACCGCTATACGGAAGATGAGAAATGGCGTTTCACGCTGACAGACGGTGCCGCGATTTCCAGAAAACCGGAATGTGCCACGCTCGACGCAACAGCCGTCAGATTTCCGCTGACCATACGTCCGGTGCAGACCGGCGACCGCTTTCAGCCTTTCGGCATGAGCGGGTCGCGACTGGTAAGCGACTATCTGACCGACCTCAAGCTGACGGTGTTCGAGAAGCGCCGGCAACTGGTGGTGACCGATGCCACGGGCACCATCGTGTGGCTTGCAGGAAAGCGTACCAGCCAGCGCTTTGCCGTCAGCACTTCAACCCGTCAGACGCTGACGATAGAGGTGCTGAAAGGTTAAAAAATCAAAAAAGCCTGCTCTTTCGCGCGTTATTCCGTAATTATTGCTTATCTTTGTCAGACAATAACGTTTTTGTAAGAATCTAATCTAAAACTTAAACACAGATTATGGAAAATAACGCTCAGCTCATTGCCCAGTGTGAAGCACAGGCAAAGCAATGGCTTTCTCCGGCCTTCGACGAGGAGACACGTAACGCAGTACAGGCTATGCTTGACAATCCTGACAAGACAGACCTCATCGACGCTTTCTATCAGAACCTGGAGTTCGGTACGGGTGGCCTGCGCGGCATCATGGGTGCCGGCACCAACCGCATGAACAAGTATATTGTGGGTATGGCCACACAGGGCTTTGCCAACTATATTCTGAAGGCTTTCCCCGGCAAGCAGTGCTCGGTGGTGGTAGGTCATGACTGCCGCAACAACGGACGTTTGTTTGCCGAGACCGTGGCCGACATCTTCTCGGCTAACGGCATCAAGGTGTACCTCTTTGAGAGCCTGCGCCCCACACCTGAGATTTCATTCGCCATCCGCCAGCTGGGCTGCCAGGCTGGTGTCAACGTCACCGCATCGCACAACCCCCGCGAGTATAACGGCTACAAGGCTTATTGGGACGACGGTGCACAGGTGCTGGCACCCCACGACAAGGGCATCATCGACGAGGTGAACAAGGTGACTATTGACGACGTGAAGTTTGAGGGCAACAAGGAACTCATCGACATCATCGGCGGCGAGATGGACTGGGACTACATCCAGGCTGTCAAGGAGGCCATGGTGGACCAGGACGTCATCCTGCGCCAGAAGGACCTCAACATCGTCTACTCGCCCATGCACGGCACTGGCCGCGTCATCATACCGATGGCTCTGCGCTCTTGGGGCTTCCAGAACATCCACGTGGTGCCCGAGCAGATGGTCATCGACGGTAACTTCCCCACCGTTGTCAGCCCGAATCCCGAGAATGCCGAGGCTATGACCTTGGGCATGAAGTTAGGTACGCGCCTGAATGCTGACCTGGTGATAGCTTCCGACCCCGATGCCGACCGCTTGGCCATCGTCTGCCGCAACCCCAAGGGTGAGTGGGAGATTCTGAACGGCAACCAGACCTGCATGATGTTCTCATGGTATATCATTGCCAATAAGAAGAAGCTGGGTCAGCTGAAGGGCAATGAGTTCCTGGTGAAGACCATCGTCACCACCGAGGTGATTGCTGAGATTGCCAAGAAGAACGGCGTGGAGTACAAGGACTGCTACACCGGCTTCAAGTGGATTGCCAATGAGATTCGCGTCAACGAGGGCAAGAAGAAGTACATCGGCGGTGGTGAGGAGTCGTTCGGATTCCTGCCGTTCGACAAGGTCCGCGATAAGGACTCCCCCGCATCTATCTGTCTGATTTGCGAGATTGCAGCATGGGCTCGCGACAACGGCATGACGCTGTACGACCTGCTGATGAATATCTATAAGGAATATGGCTTCTCGAAGGAGGTAACCATCAACGTGGTACGTCCGGGCAAGACGGGTGCTGACGAGATCAAGCAGATGATGACCAACTTCCGCAACAATCCTCCCACGGAACTGGGCGGTTCGAAGATTTGTCTGTGGAAGGACTTCCAGACGCTGGAGGCCAAGAAGGCTGACGGTACTGTCGACAAGATTGACATGCCTGCCACCTCGAATGTGCTCCAGTGGTTCTGCGAAGACGGCACAAAGGTGTCTGTACGTCCTTCCGGCACAGAGCCTAAGATCAAGTTCTATACCGAGGTGAAGGACGCTTCCTTCAAGGGTGCTGCTGACTATGAGCGCTGCATCAAGACTGCTGAGGAGAAGATTGAGGGCATCAAGAAGAGCCTGAACCTCTAAGCTCTCAGTTCCCAGAAGGCTACGGCAGCAGCTGCTGCCACATTCAGTGAATCTACGTGGTGCGACATTGGAATGCGCACCACGTAGTTTGCTTTTGTCAGGGTGGAGTGGGGCAGGCCGTCACCCTCGGTGCCCATGATGAGCGCCAGGCGGTCGATGCTTTTCAGAAGGGGATTGTCTAATGCGATAGAGTCGTCGCTGAGTGCCATGGCGGCGGTCTGGAATCCCAGCTCGTTGAGGCTGTCAACGGGGGCGTCAAGCCATGCCCAGGGCACCAGGAACACCGAGCCCATGGACACACGGACCGCACGGCGGTTCAGCGGGTCGCACGACTGGCGGGTCAGCAGGACGGCATCAATGCCCAAGGCTGCTGCCGAGCGGAAGATGGCTCCGATATTGGTGGTGTCGCAGACACCGTCGATGACAACAATGCGTCGAGCGTTGCGGCATACGTCGCCGACGCTCCTTTCCTGCGGACGCTGCATGGCACAGAGCACTCCACGGGTCAGCGTGTAGCCCGTCAGCTGCTGCAGCAGCTGGCGGTCGCCGGTGTAGATGGGAATGTCGCCACAGCGTGCTATCAGCTCACGGGCATCACCCTCAATATGGCGTCGCTCGCAGAGCAGTGCTGTGGGCTGGTAGCCGGCATCCAGGGCTACGTTGATAACCTTCGGACTCTCAGCAATGAAGATGCCCTTCCCGGATTCCGTCTTGTGGCGCAACTGGGCTTCCGTCAAGGTGCTGAACACCTCGATGCCCGGTTGGCTGAGCGAAGCTATTTCTATGATGTTCATGGTGTTGTTCTTCTTTCCCGTAGCCAGGGGTGCTCACAGTTTCGTCTGCTTATAGGTGCGATAGCCATAAGCCATGATGACGATGAAGCAAAGGAACGGCAGGCAGAACGACACATTGACAGCCGGATGTCCAAGAATCTGCTGTTGGTCGATAATCATACCCTGCAGGGGCGGCATGAGCGCGCCGCCTACGATGGCCATGACGAGGAAGGCAGCACCGAGCGTCGTGTCCTGGCTGTCAACATTTTCCAAGGCGATACCGTAGATGGAGGGGAACATCAGGGACATGAAGATGCTGATGCCTACCAGCGAGTAGAGGCCAATCATGCCAACGAAGACGATTGCTCCCAACGTGCAGAGTGCGCCACCAATGGCAAAGAGCATCAGCATGAGTCGTGTGTTGATGTATTTCATCAGCATGGTTGAGACAAAGCGGCTGCACAGGAAGAGCGACATGGCCACGATGTTGTAGCGCTGGGCTGTGGCTTTCGAGATGCCTAAGTAGTCGGCATATTGAATGATGAATGTCCACACCATGATCTGGGCGGCCACATAGCTGACCTGTGCCAGCACACCCTCGCGGTAGATGCTGTTGTGCCATAGGTTGCGCAGCGTGTGACTGGCTGTGCGTCGCTCACCGCGGGCGTTCTGCTGCTCGCCTTGTGTCTGTGGCATCTTTGTCAGGGCAATGATTACCAGCATGGCAACGACGACCAGGCCTATGGCTACATACGGATTGCGGATAACAGCCAGGTCGTGAAGCCTGATGGTGGCTTTCTCTGCCTCCGTCAGTGAGTAGAAGATGATTTGTCCGGCAGCATCGCGGCGGTCGCTCCATAATTGTGGCAATACCACGAACGAAGCCACGGCCATGCCCGTGAGCGAACCCATGGGGTTGAACGACTGTGCCATGTTCAGACGGCGCGTCGATGTTTCTTTCGAGCCTAATGAGAGGATGAAGGGATTGGCCGTTGTTTCCAGGAATGCCAGGCCAAACGTCAGGATATAGAGTGACAGGCAGAAGAACGTGAAATTCTGTGTCTCGGCAGCAGGGATAAACAGGAAGGCTCCTATGGCGTAAAGTGCCAGTCCCAGGATGATGCCTCGCTTGTAGCTGTAGCGGCGGATAAACAGGGCGGCAGGGATGGCCATCGTGGCGTAGCCGCCGTAGAAGGCGAACTGCACCATCGATGCCTTTGCTGCCGATAGCTCCATGACGGTCTGGAAGGCTGCAACCATCGGGTTGGTGATGTCGTTGGCAAAGCCCCAGAGTGCGAAGAGCGATGTGATGAGTATGAACGTCAGCAGATACTTCCGTTCCACTAATACCTTGTTGTTCATTTGTAAAGCGGTCCGAAGTTTTGACAAGCACGGTAGTCGGCACCTTCCTTGTCCATGCCGAAGGCGTTCCAGGCGGCAGGACGGAAGATGTCTTCATCCTTAATGTTATGCATAGAGACAGGTATGCGCAGGATGCTGCACAGCGTTAGCATGTCGGCACCGATGTGTCCGTAGGCAATGGCTCCGTGGTTGGCGCCCCACCCGTTCATGACGGAGTAGACATCCTTGAAGCAGTCCTTTGTGGCATCCAGACGCGGCACGAACCAGGTGGTGGGCCAGGTGGGGTCTGTCCGTTTGTCGAGTATGTCGTGCGTCTGCGGGTCGAGCTCCACCGTCCATCCCTCTGCCAGCTGCAGCACGGGGCCGAGGCCCTGAACCATGTTCAGGCGCATCATCGTCATAGGCATGCCGCCCCTGGTGACGAAGTGCGAGCTGTAGCCTCCTCCGCGGAAATAGTCGCGGTCGGCGGGCATCCACGAGGTAGCCTTCAGACAGGCTTCCACATCATCGTCAGTCAGCTCCCAGTGGGGCTTCATGGTTGGGTTGCCGTTGCTGTCGGTGGCGGCACCGGTGGCATCCAGCGTGGTGGCGCCACTGTTTATCAGGTGAATGAAACCGCCGGCAGCGGTGCCTTCGGGGCGTTTGCCGGCAACACGCTCCACAGCCTCCGGGCTCCAGTAGGTGCGTATGTCAGAGAACATCACGCCGCGGTTTGTAAGCAGGTGACCGAAGAGCATCGTCATGCCGTTGAGGAAGTCGTTCTCCGTAGCCAGGATCTTGGCCTCGCGCTTGCCGTTCCAGTCGAAGCTGGTACACATCAGTGCCTCCGGGAAGTCGAAGTTCGGCTTGTAGTCTGTCCACTGGCGCTGTCCCTGCACACCGCCGGCAATGGCGTTGTGTCCCAGCGCCTCCTCCTTGTAGCCCATCTCCAGCAGACGGGGGTTGCCTTCCATCAGGTCGCGGATAATCATCATCGTTTTCACCGTGAAAGCCCAGTCCTGGTCTTTCTCCTCGCGGTTCTTGCCCTTGCCCTTGCCGTTGAAGCTGGTCATCGGCGTTCCGGGGAAGAGCGGGCGGTCTTCATTGTAGTCGTGCCCTTCCTGTGGTTTGCAGTATTTCTCCACCCACTCCATGGCCTTCAGGTATTCCTCGGGGTCGAAGATGTTGAAGTCAACGCGGCGAAGTATCTCTACCAGAGACACATACTCCGTGCGCATACCGAGGTAGTGCTGCAGGAAGTCGGCATTGACAATAGAGCCGGCGATACCCATGCAGGTGTTGCCCAGCGAGAGGTAACTCCTGCCTTTCATCGTCGCCACTGCCTGGGCGGCCTTGGCAAAGCGCAGAATCTTCTCTGCCACATCGGCAGGGATGGTGTTGTCCTGCAGGTCCTGCACGTCATGGCCGTAAATGCCGAAGGCCGGCAATCCCTTCTGGGCATGGGCGGCGAGCACGGCTGCCAGATAGACGGCACCCGGACGTTCAGTACCGTTGAACCCCCATACGGCCTTCGGGTAGTGTGGGTTCATGTCCATCGTTTCCGAGCCGTAGCACCAGCAGGAGGTGACGGTAATGGTTGAGCCAACGCCACAGCGCTCAAACTTCTCGGCACAGGCTGCACTCTCGGCTACGCGTCCGATGGTAGTGTCGGCAATGACGCACTCCACGGGTGAGCCGTCGCCATTGCGCAGGTTGCTCTCTATCAGGTTTTTCACTGCATTGGCCAAAGCCATAGTCTTCTCTTCCAGACTCTCACGAACGCCACCTTGACGACCGTCAATGGTAGGGCGAATGCCTATTTTAGGGTAGTTTGCCATATTGTTTTTAATTAAGGTGTATAGTCTAAACTTTGTTAGGTTAGTCTTTGATGCCGCAAAGGTAGCATTTTTTTTCGTAACAAAAGAGTGATTTGTTGTTTTTTCTGAAAACTGTCATCACTTTGTCTGGTCATCCAGCCATGAAAAGTCTTCGGTCACTTCACTCTCTAAGCAGATTGCAGCATCTTGTGTGGCACTTGCCAGAAAAGTGCGTATTAGGCTACGTCCTATTACCGAATTAACTTGTGGATATAACCGAGTTATCTCGCACTCAGTTTAGCTTCTATCTCTTCTATAGTAGGAATTGTACCTTCAACCTTCTCAGGATAGAACTTCTCTAACTCATATTCGGAGATAGCCAGAGGCTGGCTACTGGATTCCAATGCATATTGTGCCTGAACACGGTCTTTTTCCTTGCAAATAAGCAAACCAATTGTAGGATTGTCACGTCCTTCTTTGCGAAGAGTATGATTGCAGGCAACCACATAGCCACCCAATTGACCAATATCCGCGAACTCGAATTTTCCAATCTTTACCTCGATGACGACATAACAAGAGAGATTAAGATTGTAGAACAACAGGTCTATAAACTGCTCCCTTTCGCCAACTTGCAGTCGATACTCTTTACCCAAGTATCCAAAGCCAGTACCAAGCTCCACCAAGAACTGAGTAATATTACTTAGCAGTTTTTCCTTCAGAAGAGCCTCATTGTATTTGCCCGTTATGCCGGTGAATGCAAAATCGTATGGATCCTTTGTCAACTCACGTGCTAAGTCGCTCGTTTCTTCTGGCAATGTTCGCTGGAAGTTTGTCAAAGCCTTGCCTTGACGCTCATATAAGTCAGTCCCCATGAAGTTCAACAACATATTTCTGCTCCAGCCGTTCTCCACAGTTTGATGAACAAAGAACAAAGCTTTCTCTGGACTATTCTTGAGTTTGTCTATCAATAACATGTGATGGCCCCACGGAACAGAAAATAGGTCTTGCTTAATTTGCTCAACAAGTTGCTGAGTAAATGCAACTCCATGAAATTGCTCAGCAACTTGCTGAGTAATTTGCTCCCCAACTTGTGGAGTAATTGTCAGATAGGGCTGGTATAGCAGATAGAAGTTCTTCATATACAGCAGATTCGTCTCTGAAAAGCAGGTCGCATCAGGATTCACCTCCTTCAAATCCCTGCTCAGGTTCTTTATAAATCCGCTGCCCCAACGACTCTCTGCTTTCTTTTCCACAATATCCCTGCCCAATTCCCAATAGAACCGTAGCATTACCTCATTCACCTTTACAGAAGCCTTTACCTGACTCCTGCGAAAACGTGTACTCAGCTCCTTTATCCACTGGAGGTAATCCTTTTCCAGGATACTCAATGACTTTATCCCTTCGTTTGCCATATCTCGTTTCATTTGCAAAGTTAATCAATTATTTCGTGATTCTACTTTCTCACTAATTAATCAAGTGCCAGTCCCCATGATTTTTTGACACGATACCCCACACTGATAATGGCATCGAGGTTATAGAACTGCGTCATATAGTTCTTCCCATCAGAGGCAGTTGCCGAGATTTTCTCGGTAACTGAATCCTTTACCAGTTCACCACTTGCAAATATGTTCTTCAGGTGAAGTCCAACATTGTCCGTTGAGCAGTCGAATAACACACCCATCGCCTTCTGGGTACACCACACCGTTTTGTCCTTATAGTAAACCTCTACCCCTTGTCCCTTCCCTTCTATCTGAAAGATAAGGAACTCAGCCGTACTGTTTCTTATTTCTCTGCGTTTTGACATATAACGTTTGCAAAGTTAATCGATTATTTCGTAATCACAAGAACCGTCCCCTCTGATTTTTCGAACACCTTTATATGGTTCCTTTCTTGATACATATCTTATGGCTTTTGTCATTAAAACGTTTTAGTTCCTTGTTCTATTGTTTACGTAAATGAATCAGGAGAACCGTCCCCGTGATTCTCCGGGGATAGACTACGTTATTTTTGCACAACAGTTTTCTTTCCTTGTATAATATATATACCTTTGTGCATTAGCTGTCCATTGGGTTTCCTACCAAAAATATCATAGACTGGAGCATCAGTTTTCTTAGTACTTGTCACATTTGTGATAGCCGATGGAACATCGCCAGTTTTAGTAATATATACCAAGTCAACGCCTTGACGCCAGTTACCACATTTGCCGACATAAACAATCGTTTCTTCCGTCAGTGCAAAAGGTTCTGAAGATAGCACTTGTTTATTTATAACGGTACAATGCATCCTGGCAACCTCTGTTGAACCAGCATAGAAAGGCCAGTAGCTGTCTGGCTTTGTTGATGCGTCGTGTATGACAGCAGTCAGACAATAGATACCAGGCTGGAGCCTAGTGAGTGCAACATTACCGTCGGCAGCGTATGCAGCTGCCGAGTTGCTACTGCGTATAGCAGAATTGTCATCGGTACAGAGCGTCATCCCTTCTATGTCCTCACCTTCACTTAGGAAAACAACATTCTTGATGTCTGTCTTGTCATAAATCAGATTTTCTTCCTGTTCCTCGATAGTAACATTGAAGTAGTGGTTGAATTCAAGTTTCTTATTTTCACCCTTAGCATCTCGTTTGTATAGTTGACCATCTACCACGTTATACCATCTGTAAGGTATGCTCACTTCTTTGCCCTCAATAACTTCGCCCTTTGTTGTGCGTACCGTTTGCCCTTCACAAATTTCGTTTACCGTATAACTCAGCATCGGTTTCGGCGAGTAGATTTTGATGCTTTTGATGGCACCGCTGTACCGCCAGGCACCGCAGAACCCAATTTGTCCGTTAGCTGTCATGGTGCAGTAGTACTTCGTGGCATCGTTGCTGCGAGCGAAAGTGAATGGTCCGTCGGCGCTTCCGCTGCCATTGGTGAGCGTCAACGTTCCGTCAACACTGTTGGTCGCCTCAAAGATGACGATGTCTCCCTTCTTCAGGTTGATGACAGCAGCTGAGCGATGAGCGCCCTCTGTGACTAGCCCTCCAGCTTTACTGTTCACCCACCAGCCCTTGGTGCCGCTGCCGCTGTATGTGGCTTGGAAAGCAAGCACATCGCGCATGGTTTCAGGAGTAGCGGCATTGTATATCTTCTGTTGCCGCTTGTTACCGTTTTCCCAAGCCGTGCCCTTCTGCTCATTTGGATGAGTGGTGATATATGTCTCACCCATCGAGCTGAAGTCAAGTTCCTTTGTCAGCTTATAGTCGGTCAGGTCAGGAGCAGCTTCGTCAGGCAATTCTCCTGGATAGGAAAAGTCGGTATCGGGGAGATAATAACCCAGCATTGGCATTTGGTTGTAGCACACGTTTTGCCGTGCTATTGCCAACCGATAGTAATGGTCGTGCATCAGTGTGGGAACCCGGTATTTACTTGGAATGTTTGTGGTGAAGATGTTGATGCTTGCAGAGTCCGTGTTGCTCCAGCAAATCATTTCTTCGCGCCAGTCGCCGAAGAGATCTGCTTGAAGTGATGCTCCACCGACATCAGCGTATGATGAACCGGATAGCTGATAGAAATTCTTCCCGTTCAGGTAAAGTCTTTGATTACCCTCGCTTGTCAATTTGTCTATAGAGCCTCTATAGTATCGCTCGTCCTGAAGGTCACCATCCCAATAGATTCGGAATCCATGGTACCCTAAATCCGCAGCTTTATAGGATACTGGCTCAAATCTCGAGTTGATGATTACGGTAGAGTCTGCTGACCACAATTCGTAGCCTCTATGATTGGCATCGATATCCGCCGCCATGCAAGCTCCGGTATCTCCCTTGTCTTCTGCCTTTCGGTAATACAGTTTCTCCCCTGTCATTGCATCGTGCATTTCGCACCCATGAGGCTTATCCTCTATACAACGGAAGACCTCCAGGCCAGGACGGTCAGGAATCAAGTCACCGACATGGAGACGGTCGCCATGTCCCAATCCCGTAGAGTAGAGAAGCCACCCGTCGTTATCAATGGTGGCGGCTCCATAGATCATTTCGTCACATCCATCATTGTCAACGTCTGCTATTGCAAGCTGGTGATTGCCCTGTCCGTAAGCGGTATAGCTGTTGCTTGTTCCAAAAGTGTTTGACGTGTAAGTCCGCTCTTCAACGGTTCCGTTAGCATCAGTTCGCTCAACTTGACTTTTTGTTTTGGAAGCATGCAACCACTTGGTGCTAAGTTTCTTTCCGTCGAAATCAACAGCCCACAGGAATGCATAGGTATAATAGCCACGGCACATGATAGCCGAGGGATTCCTGTCTGTTCCGTCAAGATAGGCAACGGCTGCCAGGTATCGCTCGCCACGATTACCATAGGTGGCTTTGTCTTCCTCCCTTGTGTCACTCCAATCAAACGAACCATCGGCTTCGCCTCCATACCCAGTGTTGCGGTTAGGATTGTAGAATACTGTATGAATTGCTTTTCCTGTCAATCCGTCAAACACCGTAAGATATTCCTGCCCACCTATTATCTTTCCAACTTCGCTTCGCCAGTCCTTTGCATTATCAGCCTGTCTTATTTCTTCATCGTCTGTAGCCTGATTAACATAGTTACCTGCTCCGTCAATGCTGCCAGGAGCAGTTTTGCAAATCATTTCCGCATGGCCGTCCCCATCGAAGTCGTAGACAAGGAATTGTGTGTAATGCGCCCCGGCGCGAATATTCACTCCCAAATCCACACGCCATAGTTTCGTCCCGTCCAGACGATAACAATCCAGATAAACATTACCGGTCTTACCATAACTCTGTGAATTGTCCTGCGCATTGGTAGGATTCCACTTTACGAACAATTCGTAAACACCGTCACCATCAACATCGCCAACAGAACATTCGTATGGGTAATAACTGTAAGGAGTATCAACAAACGCATTATCTTTTATGAAAGGGTAAATTCCTCCTTCCGGCCTTTCAAGCTTGACATTACGATAGAAGTCTGCCCACGGTTTGACGGCATCAGTAGTTTCAACAACCTTACCATCCACCTTCACCGCCACCTGATACTGACTCTCACTCGTGCCCTGCGGGTCGGTGAAGTTCGTGCGGTTTCCAAGGTTTTTAGCGATTGGCTGTCCGTCACGTAGCAGGTCAAAAGTCGTGGTGAGAGGATCAGTGCCAAGCATACGCCAGCTAACAAACTGCCCTCCGCTTTCTGATGGCAACGCAACCACACCACGTGTAAGTTTTTCCATTTGTGACGTTGGCGTCGTCTGTGCCTGAATGTCATTTACAGAAATCAGATAGATTGCGCACAAACATGCTCTCAACAAAGCTTTTGTCTTTGTTAGAAGGATGTTGGACTTGAGGAATGAAAGACTACTATTCATAGATATTACACAGATATACTCCTTGAATTTTGTTATTATGTTCATAATGATGCTTATTTTGTGCGCAAATATAATCAAAAATGTTGAGGATACAATAATTCAAGAAAATAAATTAAGAAAAGAGCGGTCTTTTCTCTTTGATATGGCATCATTCCACACTAATTTCTACTTGCAATACCATAAAAGGGTGTAGCTAATACCCCGTTATGGCCTCAATGCCGCAATGGGAGTTGCCGCACACCAAGGTTGAGCAAGCTCATCGGACAGTAGGCTTGCAGTATAAGGATTTCCATATCTGTGTTAAAAACCAAGAACTAATTTTCAGCGCAGTATCATTTGTTTGTTTTGATATACCTTTGCAATCACGAGGGACAGGTCAACTGATACAACTCCTTAGCGTGAATCAAAGTTCCTGTCCCCCTGATTGGATAACCTTTCACAAGGCTTGTGAAACCACTTTTGGAGCGAAAATTGGCAAAAATGTCTCAAAAAGTTTGGAAGATTCAGAAATAAAGCCTATCTTTGCACCGACAAATCCCGCCCGCTTCCCATAAGAACAGCGTACCCAGCGGGACATTTTTTGTATATAGACATGAGATATACCAAACAAGCAATGACGCTGGCACAGCAGATTCTGACACTGCAAGGCAGAGGTCTGATGATTGCTGATACCAATAAGGCAGAACAAGCTCTTGATGCTATCAGTTACTTCCGATTGGCAGACTACTGGTATCATTTGGAAGCTGATCATCATACTCATCAGTTCCTTCCCAACAGTCATTTTGAAGAGGTATTAGCTTGTTACTTTTTTGACAAGGACTTGAAGGCTTTGCTCTTCAAGGCTATTCAGACTATTTAGGTGGCGGTCAGATCAAAGGTCATCAAACACTTTGCCCCAACTTGTGGTCCGTTCTGGTTTATGGATGCGACAAAGGCTGTAAATCAAAGGCGTTTCCAGACTAACCTCGAAACCATCAAGAAAGAAGTAGGACGCTCTAAGGAGCGGTATATCCGTGAACACTTCCGTAAATACTCTGATCCAGACCTGCCGCCTGTTTGGAAAACGCTGGAGGTGATTTCGTTGGGTGAACTCTCAAAACTCTTCAATAACTTCAATGATTCGCAACTGAAACATAATGTTGCACATGAGTTTGGACTGAATCACCACAAGTTTCTTTCAAGTTGGCTGGAAAGTCTGACCTCGCTACGTAATCATTGTGCCCACCATGCCAGAGTGTGGAATCGGGCATATCCTTTGAAGCCAGCGACACCGCAAATAATGCCCAACAAGTGGATTACCAACTTCACATTCAGGGAAGAGTCACTTTATGCCCAGCTCTGTTGTATTGCCTATTGGCTGAATGCTATCGACGCCAACAACACTTTCGTTGGCGACCTCAAGCTATTGCTGCTTCGCAATCCGTCAATAGATCCAGCCATGATGGGATTCCCGTCTAATTGGCGGCAGGAGCCCCTTTGGCAGTTGTAGAGTCTGTAGGATAGTGAGTTAGTAGTCAAGTCATGGATGATTTGAAAACTGATTCGTACAGGTTTCTTGTGTTGGTTAGGTTACAGATAAGAAACCTAACTACTTCTTAATTCCTCCCAAATTTGCTCTCAGCCCAAAATCGAGATTCCTCGTTTTTCCCCTGATTGCCTTTTATTTACGCGCTTTCCGCGTTAATCTTCCAAAATCGCTTCGCTTTTACAAGCTTTTTTCGTTATGCGAACCTTCGCATAACGAAAAAAATGCGAACTTAGCAAAAATGCGAACCTAATTCTGCTGTTTCCAGTGGATAAAGTG
>Ga0247609_10000332_pt1 | contig 67963 bp, 63 predicted proteins | sample 172DNAGHGlowgp2_FD_193487 | JGI IMG/M metagenome (GOLD analysis project Ga0247609, IMG submission 193487) | Sheep rumen microbial communities from Palmerston North, Manawatu-Wanganui, New Zealand - 1728 DNA GHGlow gp2 | ecosystem: Host-associated > Mammals > Digestive system > Stomach > Rumen ...
AAATCATCAAATGAATTATTATGACTATGGCAAAAACCTTGACATACAAGGAGTTATGCCTGTAATTGTGGGGGTGGGGGTAAACACTGATACCCATGAATATGTAGACCTTGGATTGCCGTCAGGCACATTGTGGGCAACGGAAAACATAAAGGATGCTGATGGGAATGAGTTGTATTTTGCTTGGGGTGAGACTCAAGGGTATGCATCTGGACAAGTTGGGACAGATAAGTATTTTGCAGGGAATGGAGAGCATGCGGACTATAAGTATGGTACTTATAACAATAGTGATTACCAAAATTATGGTATGACCAAGTACAACAAAACAGATGGGAAGACTGAACTTGACTCAGAAGATGACGCTGCAACCGTAAATTGGGGTGAAGAATGGAGAATGCCAACAGAAGAAGAATTTGAGGAATTGACAGCGAACACAACCACGGCTTGGACACAAGTTGACGGGGTTAATGGTATGTTGTTTACTTCAAAGGCTAATACTAATACCTTGTTTTTGCCTGCTGTTGGCAGCGCAAGCTACGGAAAATTTTACAGTGTTGGGAGTGGCGGCGGATGTTGGTCTATTTCTTTGAATAAAGGTAATGTTGGAAAATCTAACCGACTCCTCTTCACAAGTGAACACTGTTTTATGGAAAGCGATTCTACCCGTTACGATGGCTGCTCTGTGCGTCCTGTTCGTTCAAATAACTAATAGTAAAAAGGATAATGCGAAAGAAAAAAAGCGCTCCAAATTATTGGAACGTTTTTTTTATGCCAAATAGTATATGGTTACAAAAAAAACCTCACAATCGTTTCATATTGTGAGGCAAAAACTAAAACATTATGACATCACTTTTTAATAATAGACTTGTACCATTCTGCACGTGTCTTAGTAACATTTTTTATATTGTATTTATCCTTTACGGTTTCATACATATTATCTGTCATTAACTTGATATATTCGGGATGTTCAACAATTTTCTTTATTGCTTGTCCCCACGCTTTGTACCTCTTTTCTGGTTCAACCAAAATGCAATTTCCTTCATGGTCAATTTCTCCACCTTTCTTGAAAATTGATTTACTTCCAATTGTATATGGACCAAAATTAGTAGCAACAACAGCAGTTCTTGTAAATCCTCCCTCGATGAATTTAAGTTCAGATTTTACTTCATTGAATGGATTACATTCCAAAGGAGCAAATAGAACATCAATATTTCTATAATGTTCTGCAAAATTTTTTACATCTTTGGTCCATTCTCTTCTATATGGCTCTTGGCCAACCATTGGCCATTGAACGTTTTTCAAGAATTTCAGCAAGAAATCCTTATATGCCGGGCTACAAATATTATAGTTGTCAGTAACAGTCTTTTCATATGAATACCAAACGGACTCAGTTGGCTTTATTGGCCTTTGCCCTTGAATGCTTCCATCAGGATTCATTAATGTCATTGTACCCCTAAGGTCATATCCGCAAAGAACAATTTGTATTTTATCCAAGATTTCTTTTGGTAATGCATTTACAACACCTTTAAATTGCTCCATATCCTTTTCGTGAGAAGAACCCATGACAAAACCGAATCTAATCCTATCTGACGGATTCTTTTCAGAACTATATTGTGGTTCTTCCGGGTCAATTGCGTTAGGATACACAAATACATTCTTATTGTATTTTTTTATTTTGTTTGCAAAAATCTCAGTCGTTGTCGTTACATAATCAGCGCGTTTAAGACTTTCTATGATTTTTTCAGCAACGTGCATTGATTTGTTTTGAGCATAAAGAGGGTGATTGGGACCAACTTCCCAATTATCGTCTATATCAATAATACTTACTATATTATTTTTCTTAAAGTAATCAAGAGCAGCCCAAAACGGCTCCATTTGCCCAAACAAGCCTTTGTGAACATGAACTATATGAAATTTATCAAAATAAGACAAATCCTGCCAATTTGGTTGATAGTTTATCTCAACATCGAATTCATTTCCGTATAGTTTATCCAATTGAGTATGTGGGCTTAATGACCTATAAAGGCCAACACCAAACGTATCACTTGGAACAACAAGTACTTTTATTTTATCGCTCATTATAATTTCATTTAATTAATTATTAAGACAATAAATCATCTGCATTCAAATTATTTTCATTTGCATATTCTCTTGTAGCATTCTCACAAGATTCAGATAATGAAGTTGTAAATGCAAGCCCCTTTTCTCCTACATCACCACATGCACCTCTATATGCGGTAATTGAAGTGTTAATTATGTCATAATTTCCAAGATATGCTGATTTCTTTGCAAATGCTCTTGTTTTAATTCCAAGGCTGTTTGCATCTTGTGCATCTGTCAAATCGCTTCCCATATACACAAAACTCCAATTATATTTGTCTTCTTGCTCTTTAATCATTTCCCTAACTCTTGCTGCACTATATTCAACTGAAGAATTTTCACCTCCGTCAGTCATAACGACAACAAGAACTTTTTCTGGCCTGTCTTCTTCATTCATATCACTAAGCCATTTTCCAGTATTATCAATTGCAACACCAACGCCATCGAAAAGTGCTGTCATTCCATTTGGATTGTATTTATCGTCAATATATTCAATATATTCAACATTCTTTCCAACATACACTTCATCAACTTTTCCATTGAATTTATAATAAGATACTGAGCAACTGCCTTCTTTATTTTCACGTTGTTCATCAACAACCTTTTTGAAACCTCCAATAACATCGGCTTCAGTTCCTGTCATACTGCCAGATGCATCTATTACAAAAGTTACATGCACATAATTTGATTTCATACCTTTTTTTTATTACAATTATTCATTTATTTGATTTTAATAAAAAAACTTAAATTGTCAACTATTTATTTGTAAGAATTATAATATTATGAAAAAAGAATACATAGATTTTATATGTGCATTGCACGGATATACAATAAGAGTAAAAGAAATACATTGGAACACAACAAATAATTCTGAACATTTGTTATGTGATGAAATAAATGATTGTATCTTTGATTGCGAAGATGCTTTTACTGAATGTTGTATGGGAATTGAAGGAAAACATTTTCAAATAGGAAAATTATTACCTATTTTGCCAAATTCAGAAAGTCTTTTGCCTATGTTAAAAGAGCTTGAAGAAGATGTATTGAAAATGAAGAAAAAATGTAATGATACAACTGAAAGCGGGCTTACAAACGTATTAGATGATATGATGCAAAACGTTAATAAATACAAATATAGAGCAACACAAAAATGAATAAAAAAACCATCATATTAACAGATAAGCAGCTTGACGAAATTGCAAATGGCGTAAGTAGTTACTTAGACACGTTGGGAACCACACCTGATATGCCTGATGATTTTGCAAGCCAAGTAAGTGCGCAGGGTTCTGGCGGAGAAGGAGAATCATATGCCGACCCTGAAACAACAGATGACTTTGGTAAAAGGCATTATCCTGAATATAGGTGGGCAATTGGCCCAAGAACATTTGGTAAAGGTCCGTCAAATATCCATGAAATGTCAAAAAAAGATTGGGAAAGAAAATATGTTTTGAATGAAGTAGAAAAAAACGGACAACATTTGTCAAATATTAAATTCGGAAATTCAGACAAGCAATATTCAGACGATGCAATGACACAATATCAATACAGAAAAAGGAAAGCTGCAAAACAAGCATTGAATGGTTCAACCCCTGAAGAAAAAATGAAAGGGCTCCAATCATTACAAAGAATAAATAATAACAATGGAGAAAGTAGGTATGTTGCTGAAAAACAATTTAATGCCGCAAAAGCATCTGCAAAAGTTTTACCAAAAAAAATAAAATCAGCGCCAAAACCAGGTGTCAGAACAACGCATGATAAAAACATTAAAAACGGTATAATAACATTACCAAATAAATAAGACTAAAAAAAAACTATTATATTATGCAAACTTGTTTAGAAGTAAAAGGTATTCAATCAAGAAATAATTTAATCACTAGAAATGATTACACAAGAGCTGAAGAATATTCACCAACACACCCAGACGCATTATCCACAGGTGACCCTCAAGGTAAAGGTACCGGACATGGTGGACATACACACTCAATTCCTGATTGTACAGCGCCATCAACAATCAATTATTCAAACTTCGACACCAATGGAGGTGGAGGTGAATATGATATTAATGGAAGAAATGGCGTTGGCGGAAGAATTTTCTGTCAAAACATATCAATGTACAACGAATCAAACAGTTATTGTAATGTATCAATAGATACAAGTGCAAATGTAGCAGATGGACAAATAGTAATACCAGGTTAATGAAAAAGAAAATAGAAAATATAAATGAGGCTTCTTCATTGTCTAAAAAAAGATTCGGAAAAGAAACTTGGCAATTAAGCAAAGAAGAGAAAATCCAATTTGCAATTGAAAATTGCCGTAGAATCCGAATTACTTATGACGATAAAAAAGGTGGAAAAGGTAAAAATACAAGATACCTTTTGCCATTGGTATATGGTATTACAAAAAACGGGAAAAGTGCAATTAGGGCCTTTCAGACTTATGGCTCAACAAAAAGAGGTGTTCCAAAATACAAACTATTCCTAACTGACAACATAGGACAAGTTGATTTAGGACGTGTAAAATATTATGATTATGAACAAGAATTACTAAGAACTGGATTTAACGATTCTGGAGATAAAGGATTCTCCGACATTTATTCGATAACTCCACTTGCAAGAAATTTCAATGGGGCAAATCTATCAAATCAAAATCAACCAATAGATTCAAAACCGGTTCAAAAATCAGATATTGACAAAGGAGAAAAGCCACAAGCAACGACAATACATCAAACACAGCCAACACAAACAATAAATGTTGCGCAAAAAAATATTGACAATTTAGGGCAAAAAAGTTACTTTCAAAATAAAGTTGAGGCACCAGATACTGAGCCTGTTTCAAAAGGAGAAGTCGAAAACGGGGAAAATATGCCACAACCAACACAGGTAAGCCAATCGCCAATTGATATTGGTGATGAAACGGAACCCGTAGAAAAATCAGATATCGAGCCTCAAATTAATACAGATAATGTTTTATCTAAGTCTTATAAAGATATGATGGATAGAATGGATAATCTTTATAACGATGAAGATGAAGAAAATGATGAAGATAATTTATAATTAAAATGGCAGTTTCAAAACAACAATTAGCACAAATTATAGGAAAAGCAAGGGATTTATGTAATCCTGAAGGCGACAGGCTTGTTGAATCATATAAAGGTGATGGTATGGGCTCATATGACATGAACAATCCAGACCCGTCTCAATTCACTGATTATGAACAATTCGATAGAATGTATCTCAATGAAGAAGAGGATTATCAGCCGCAAAAAAGAAATGTTCAAACAAAAGACATTCGATATAATCAGCAAACGGCAGCAAATAGCAAAATGCCTGACAAAATCAAACAATCAATGCTTAATGAAGTCATAGATGTAACTGCATTGGACAATCAGTCTGTTTTATCAGGAATGGAAATACCTGGCGGAAACAGAAAACCTAAACAAAGTAGAAGGCCCGTTAATGAACAACAATATCAGGCACAAGGCGGAAACATTGACTATTCAATAATAAAAGCAATTGTAAATGAATGTCTTAATGAATATTTTTCAAGACAGCCGTTAAACGAAAGCAATTCAATAAGCACAATCGGGCTAAAAGCCGGCGCAATAAAGATTGTTGACAATAAAGGAAACGTTTATGCAGCTAAACTTGAAAAAATTGGAAATGCAAAAAATTAACGAAATAATTAATTTATAAAGAAAAGTCGGTCAGAAACGGCTGACTTTTTTGTTTATAACAAACTATTTATAAAGAAAAGTTTTAGAAATGAGTAAAAAACAAGTAATTAAAATTAACGAAAATAAACTTAAACAGATAGTAATGGAGTCTGTGAAAAGGGTGCTAAAAGAAGAAGTTGATATTGGACAGATTCTGTCTTCATATGATAATAAAGTTGCAAGACAGAATAGAATGAATCTTGAAAATCGCCCAGAAATAACCGCTGCCAGAAAAGAACTAAGACGTTTAAGAAATTCCATTGAAGATGTAGAACAAAAAGGTGGTGATATTACACCTATAAGACAAAAGATGATAAACATATCAAATCATTATTTTGATAGAAATTACATTTGGCATTTGCAAAGAGGTGATAAATGGGTTGATTTCAAAGGCTGGTTTGATATTGACGGAAATCCTGCTCCAGGAAATGAAGAATTGGAATGGGATTAAGCAGCGCACTTGACAACTTTAACTTCCTAGAATGTGACAACATTCAGGGCGTGTTCCATAATAGCAGCGAATCTTTCGCCGCACTTCTTTTTTCTAATTTTGTGCCATCATGTATATAGTTCCCTAAAAAAGTCGGCCATTTGACCGGCCTTTTTTGTATTACTGACTATTTATAAAGAAAAGTTTTGAAAAATGAACAAGAAACAAAAAATTAGAATTAACGAGAACCAATTAAAGAAAATCGTTACGGAATCTGTGAAAAATGTTTTGAAAGAAGAACAAGAAAATACATATGAAACATTAATAGAAATCATGAATAAACTTGATATGATTATGCATAGCGGATTTATACCATTTTCTTCACCAAGTCCATCATCGACAGAAAAAAAAGTCGCTGATTCAATAAGGCAAGCAAATGAATTATTAAAACAAGCCGCTATTGGTTGTAAACAATTAGGATATGGGCTTAATTAAGAAAAAAAAGTCGGCCATTTGACCGACTTTTTTATGCTTCAGTTTCTACTTCATTTTCAAATTCAAGAGCATTTATTTTTTCTTCTTTGGCATCCAAAACATCAAGTATTGTACCGATTACAATGTCTTTATATTCTTTTGACATAAACTTTCCTGTCAATGGGTCAACATCAACAATTTCAAGCATTGCTTTTGGCATGTCTCCATCTTCAAAATCCTCAAGTTCTTCAAGAGTCATATTTGATACTATTTCATTGAATTTTGCCTTTACCTTATCAATTCCAAGTTGTCTTTCAATTTCCATTCTTTCAATGTAATCATTTTTGATTTGTTCCCAATCCATTTCACAGTAATCCAAATACGGTGGTTCCCATTCAGGATGTGACATCCAAAACTTAATTTCCCTATCATCAAGAGTCATAAGTTGTTCATATGTGTCTTGGTCGGTTTCTTTATTTGGGAAGCCATTGCATAATTCACATTGGTCATATGTGAAATATTGTCTGTCATCAGGATTTGTAATTAGAATTTTATTTCTAATTTCAGGCCTGAAACAAACCAAAAGAGGTGTAATTCTTTTATTGAATTGGTCAATATACTTTTGTACATTATATTCTTCGCCCTCTTTACACATTATATCTTCTTCTGAATCAACAATTTCTCTTGGTACCAATTTGCAATTAAGTATTACCTCATCTTCGATTATAACATCTGAATGATGTTTTTTTACATAATCGTTAAATGACAAAGCACGTTCTTTTGGCGCTAACTTTCCATCAACATTGTTTTTTTTCCATTCTTTTTCCAATGCAACCCTGTAATCGGTTTTTTCTCCAAATAATCCGTCTACCTTATAATAATGTGTTACTTTTTTTGCATCAGTTTGTGACTTTGTTTTTCCGATATTGATATAATAAATTGTTTCACCCATACTAACATTAAGATTTTCTCTTAATGCAAGTTCCATCCATGCTTGTCTTGATTTTGGCCTACCTGCTTTTGTTATTGTTTTGCAATCTTCAATATATTCATCCAATGATTTTTTAATTTTTCCTTTTGAAGCAATCATTTTCAATGGAATTTGATAATTGTAAATTTTTTCGATATAGTCATAATATGCTTCAATAAAGTCTTGGCCTTTTTTGCGCAAAAGAAGTCTTATACCTTTTTCCAAGAATTTTGAAATATATTCAGGCATTTTTTTTGACTTAATTGTGTTACCAACCATTTTAACATCCTTCGGAAATTCTTCATCAGGGAAATAGTCTGCATAGTTCTTTCTACTAAAGTTAATTGTTGCTGAAACAACTTCATCTCATAATATAACACTTTTATCTATATGTGTCTTTAAGACTATATCATCACCTTTTTTTAAAAAAGGGCCTCCCATTTCCACTTAATAGTGTACTTCCTTTCGGAATAGTCGTTGAACCTTTATCTCATTGAGATACTTGGCTGCTTTTAGTTGATTGTCCCATATATAAGGTTTTCACGGTTAAATTGGCATTGCCCAATCTTTTTTATCTATATTACTATGATAAAATCGTACTTATATACTCGTTTTTTTTGGGATTTCCAGCAATTAGAGAGGTTATTGCCCTAACATCACTGTTAGGCGGCACAGATTCTGTTTATGCCAAGACCCATCTTGTTTACACAATTTGGGCCATAGTGGAAGTCTTTCATGAACAAATCATTGAATTCAGCAACATCTGCTTTGAACCCTATATATTCAACATCTTTTTTCGTTTCCCTCGACAAGCCAGGGCTTATATATGGATGTTCTTTCGTATATCTGAATCTATCATCATCAGGTAATTTAAAGTTGAACCCATCAGTGTTTGAAATTGCATTACATCCAAGTGCGTTTACAACACTACCATCAAGTGATATATCGTAAACATAACTAGTTGTTTTTCCTTTGTTTTTAACTTTCATCATTTATGCGATTTTTATAAAAGTACAAATTATCTTTCGTTTTTCCAAACATATTTTATTAATCCGCAGTCATATATTTTATAATAGCCCAATTTTTCAGTCATTTCAGATTCTGTCATTGATAATTGGAAACCATATTTTTTGTGAAGTATTTGCTTTCTTAAATTAAATTTATGAACTCTTTTTTGCGTGAAATTTATGTTAACATATCTGTAATCAGGCGGAAGAATTTTAATTAGTTTAAATCCTATTTTTGTATATACATTGTTTTCATAATTAATCGTCCATCTTCTATCAGCAAATGATTTAACTTCTTTTGGATTAAATATTTTTAAAAAATGCTTAAATAATTTACCGCCAACTCCACAGCAAACATAGTTATAATTTGTTGCAAATCTAATTAATTCCCATTCGTTATTGTTGTTTACTTTTTTAAATTGCATAACACCGACTAATTTATTTTCAAAAAAAGCTCCATAACTTACTGTAGAATTGCCATACCCTTGAATATGATATTCTGTTAAAAAGCATTTTGCTTCTTGTTTTGTAATCTCTTTTATTTCACAATTTCTTGCATATATTTTTTCTTTATTATTATTTAAGCCTAATATATGCTTTAATTTTTCTTTTACGATTTTATCATGGTATAGCCATTCATCTTCGAAAATATGTAATAGGTCTATCCCTTTATCTTTACATTGTTCAGTTTTAAGCAAATGATAATTTTTATCTTTGTTAAATAACTCAGAGTGCCATCTAATACCATCAAATTCTATAGCTATTTTTTTTTCAGGTATATATATGTCTAATTCTTTTGGCTTAATAACATTTCTGTTTCTTGTTTCAATTTTTCCTGTATATATTTCTTTTAAAAAACTTATAAGTTCTTCTTCCCCTGTTGATTTTGAATGCCCACATATTTGGCATCCACTGCCATGAATATGTGCATCTGGCGTTTGTAAAAATTCTCCATGTTTAGGACAAATTATTGTTATATTGGATTTAGAATTAATATAGTTAACTTTTGAATAATCATACTTATCTCCATGTATTTCTTTTGCCTTTTTAACAAAATCATCAAGTTTCATTGTCTCTGCAAAAGAAGCGTTAATTCTTCCACATTTAGGACATCCACATTTTAAATTATTATGTGCATATGGAGTTTGCCAAAACTCGCCATGCTCAGGACATATGATGCAAACTTTAGTATTTGCATTAACATATTCTGTTTTTGAGTAGTCATATTTGTTTCCATGAACTTCTTTTGCTTTTTCTATAAAATCTTCTTTTTTAAATGAAAATAAAATCCTTTTTTTATTTGAAAAGCATTTTGGACAGCCATTACCATTTAAATGAGCATATGGTGCTTGACAAAATTCTCCATGTTCAGGACAAATTATACAGACTTTAGTCCTATTGTTTACATATTTCACTCTTGAATAATCATATTTTTCACCGTGTACTTTTTTTGCTTTTTCTATAAAATCTTCTTTATTATTTTTTTTTGCATTATTTGATTTTATATGGCCACATTTAGGACATCCACATTTTAAATTGTTATGCACATATGGAGTTTGCCAAAATTCACCGTGCTCAGGACAAATTATACAAACTTTAGTATCACAATTTTTATAAATTACTTTTGAATAATCATATCTATTATTGTGAATTTCTTTTGCTTTATTAATAAAAAATATATTTTTATTTTTTTCCATTTTCGTTTTTTTTATAAATAGTTTATAATCCTAAATTATTAAACATTTTACCATCAAATCAAATTATCTTTTGTTTTTCCAAATATATTTTAAAGTTCCGCAATCATATATTCTATACCACCCATTGTTTTCACAAAATTGTTTTTCTGTCATATTTTTAGGACATCCATATTTTTCAACTAAAATATTTTTCCTTAATGAAAATCTATTAATTCGTTTTTTATTTATAACATAAAAATAACTTGGTTCTGTTGTTCCATAAAATTCAAATCCAATGGCTTCATATAAGTTTCCATTCGACCATCTTCTATCGGCAAAAGTTTCAATTTTTAAAGGATTGTATTTTTCAATAAAATATTTAATCAATTTACTTGCTGCACCAATAACATTAAAATCTATCTTGTTACAAAATCGAATGAGTTCATAAGTGTTGTCTTCATTTTTTCTTGAAATGTTTATTCTTTTTTTGCCAAAAGTCATCAATGAAACTAATTCATCTTTATAATAAAGTCCAATTCTTATTTTTGACGGTACGTATCCTTGTAAATGATTTGTTTGTAAAAATAATTTACTGTCACTTAATGACACTTCTTTTATTTCACAATTCCTTGCGTATATTTTTTCGCTTGTTAAATGTAATATATTTCTTATTCTACTTTTGCAAATTTCATTTTTATACTTCCATTCATCTTCGAAAATATGAATTAGAGTAACATTTTTTTCTGCGCATTTTTCCGTTTTTAATAAATGATAATTTTTATTGTTTTCAAATTTTTCAGAATGCCAAATCAACCCATTCATTTCAAAGCCAATTTTATGCTTTGGTACATAGACATCTATTTCTTTTCCGTCTAATATGCTCCTATCATTTTCTACGATGGTTTCGTTTGGTAATATTTCTTGTATAAACTCTAACAATTCTTTTTCCACAAAAGATTTATCTTTAAAGCATTTAGGACAGCCTTCGCCAAAAATATGGTTTCTTGCTATTTGCGAAAATTCTCCATGAATAGGGCAAATTATAGTAACATTATTTTTACTGTTAGTATAATCAACTTTGGAATAATCATATTTATTACCATGTGTTATTTTTGCCTTTTCAATAAATTCTTCTGTTGTTAATGTTTTCTCTCCTGAAGTTTTTTCATGCCCACAAATAGGACACCCTTGTTTCCCTTTTATGTGGTTGTTGAATGTTTGATAAAAAACTCCATGTTGTTTACATATAATAGGATATTTTTCTCTATCATTTTTATATTCAGTAATTAACGAATAATCATATTTATTTCCGTGAATTTCTTTAGCCAGAGAAATGACATCTTCAAGGCTTCTTCTTTTACCATTTGCTGATTTTATATATCTACACTTTGGGCAGCCTTCACCGGAAAGCAAATGTCCTGGCACTATTTCGAAATCTCCATGGTCTTTACATGTAACAACTATTTTTGTCTTATTGTTTATATATTCAACTTTGTCAAATGAATAATTAGAGCAATGTTCCAATTTTGATACTTTCTCTATGAATCTTTTTGTGTCATATCTGCCTTTATTACTACAGAATGGACATCCTTGTTTCCTACTTATGTGGTGTTCAAAATCCTTATAAAAAACGCCATGCTCTTTGCATATTATAGGGTTTTTTATTTTCATTCCTCTATATTCATTAATCAATGAATAATCATAAGCATTGTTATGAATTTCATTTGATTTTGTAATTAAATCGTTTAATTTGTTTTCCATAGCATTATTTATATATAAATATCCAAATAATCCAAAAAAGCAATTATTTTATTGTACATTTTTTAGAAATTGTAATCCGGCTAAACATGTTTTTGAAAATTTTACGTTTTCATCATAATTTTCCATGAAAATTTTATAAAAAAGTTTTTTATATGATTCTGAATAATTAAGTACTTTTTGTGGAACCCTATCTATTTCTCCTTTTGCAAGTGCAATTGCAGACTCATGGATATATTTTCCTTGGCTCGCAAGATATCTTATATTAGGAAAATCTATTTTTCCGTTAAAATATTCAAGTTTAGTATTGTCTGTTATTTCAGAAGGCTTGATTTTTTCTTTATTTGAATCAAACAGGCTATGGTCTTCTGTGACTTCAACAAACATTTCTCCATCTGAAATTTCATAAATATCCTTATCCGTTTTATGCCTATAAATATAAGATGGCTCTACCCATCCACTTCTACATAATACATAATATGGTTTTTCCCCATAATCGTATTCACGGCCTAATTCATCAATGCTAATTTGACTTTCATCAATAAGTTCACATATAGGAACAATGTCAATAAGCCCTGTTTCTTTGTACTTAATAAACAACGGCGTATCTTCTGTAAAAGAATCTCCAACAATTGGTTGATATCCAAGTTTTGTAAACCAATAAATCATTAGTCTAAGTGCCATTCTACCGGTACAAGTTGTTCTCTCAGCGCAAGCAATAGAAGCCCACGGAAAAACATTAGGTGCACCATAAGAACCAAAAAATGAATTGCCAAAAATTTTCAGAGGTAACTGTTTTTTATCATTTGCAGATTCCTCTTGTGCAGCATCCAACATTTTCCTGTTAAGTTCGTCTTTTAAATGTAAATCCGAACAAGATTCTATTTCTTTTTTATATTTGTCTTTTTCTTTACCTGCTTTTTTCTTTAAATCTTTATATTTTTCACGCTGTGTTAAAACGTGTTCCAAGAAATAAAGCATAGAATGAAGCAAATCTTTTGCATCAGTGATACCCCAAGTAAGAATTATTGATGGATAAAGTGAATTATAGTCAAATTTTGCAACATTGTCAACGAATCCAACTTTAAGAAGACGTGAAAGTCCACCTGTGAAAGTTTTTCTTTCTGAAAATTGAGGGATTGCCAAGTTGTTTTCATAACTCCAAGCAAGCATAATTGATTTCCACTGGCCAGCTGTACCCATTGTACAGCACTTGTCAAATGGAACAGGAATCATTTTACAAATAAGGAAGTTTGGTGTGTTGTAACGATGTTCCACCATGTCACATTCCCACAAGTCATCAAGCAAATATTTTTGTCCTATATATTTTCCGTCAACAACTTTATATCCTTCCAAAAGTTTGTTCTTTGTGTAAAGGACAAAAGTTGGGTTGTCTTTTCCTTTTTTCAATAATAGTTCTTCACTTTCACAAGAATGATTTTCATCATATATATACCAATCACCTGTTTCATCGTTAATTGCAAATTTCCTATCATTATCATTCCAAATGTCTGAAATTTTATCACCCGGTATGTAAACACGGTTTTCTTTAATCAAATCTGAATACTTACTAACATACTTCAAATTTGAGAAAAGCATATTTGAATCCAATGCTTGTGCTCTTCTAACAGCATGCAAAGAATCGGTGATTATTATATTTGGAACAATAGTTTTATTGAATTTTTCAATTTCGCCACCTAATTTCAAAATTGACTCACGTTCATCTTTTCTGATTGACTCTCCATTGAAAAATTTCTTTGATAGTTCTTCAAGAGAAGTTCCAAGTCTTTCACAAGCGCCAATAATTAACTGCCAGTCAAATGCCTCTCCATTATGTGCAGTAATTACATCGGGCCTAAAAGTATAAATTATTTTTAAAAATGTTATAATGCCATTTAATTCTGAAATATTTTTTTCTTCTTCAGTATTACCTTCAACATTAATTAATTTTTCAAATTTAATATATTCCCCTTTATATTTTACAGGGCGATTAAATCTTATACCAAACTGTTCTATTCTATCCTTTTTTGTGTTAAGACCAGTTGATTCCAAGTCGAATATAAGTCTTAAAATATCATTATAATCCTCATACCCCTTAAAGAACCTCTTTCCTGTTGAAATCATGAATTGCTCTTTGGGCGTAACAGTTAAATACTGTTTTTCTTCATTTTTTTGGGTTCCACCTTTGTCATCTTTCTTTTTTCTACTCGAAACAGGATTTCCTGCTTTTTTGAAAAAGTCCAAAAAGTCAGAATAACTCATCGGTACTGTTGCATAGAACAAATATGTATATCCATTCTTAATTTCTTCTACAACTTCACCATCAGAATTTGTCACATCAAGTGCCTTAACCCATATTCTATATTTTTTTAGCAGATATCTTACTTTTTGTTTATCACCATCACATAGCCTTTTGCAAGCCTTTTCTGTCGCCCACAAAAACGGCATAAATGGTTCTTGAGAAACACATTTGTCATCGTTTTCGTTTCTGTAAAATACTGTTATGAAATTATTTTGATATTTGTAATCAAGGTTTACAATTCTTTCTTGTTCGTCTCTACCATTTAAAAACGTACTGATTACTTCAGGAGTAATCTCTTTTTTAATAAAATTTTGCCCCATTTGAAATAGCCAAATCCCTTGGCATGCTTATTCGCTGTTATTTTTATACTATTATAGTACATTAATCATATAGTCCCTTACCCTTCCAAGGACTTTTCCTAAAAGATTTTTACCTTTCCAATTTGATTCATCGTCTATAATTGGGTTATTCCATTCAATACCGCAACCCCATATAAAATCATATTTAGAACCTTCAACAAAAGTCTTATCTAACAAGTCTCGTCTTGTAATCAATCGTGCCAAATATTCATTTTGGCAAAATTTTGCAAGTACAACATTATACATTATGTCTTCGCAAACCTCAGACCATTGTTCTGAATTAAAATTTTTAACTTGCCTACCCAATTCCTTTGCCTCTTTTGGCGTTTTTGCCTTTAAGATAAGTTCTGCAATTTCATTGTCTTTGAAAAACAACGCTTTTTCATACATAAACGCTTGTTCAGAAGATTTAAATTCAATTCCTAAATATGTAAACTTGCATCCATGAAAGTTTGAGAATTCAGAACCCCAAAACGCAACGTGATTGTCATAAACAATAAAACCGTCTCTTTCAAAATTTTGTCCCATAATTAAAATTTTATTTTTTACATATTTTACAAAAAATTATTTGAATTTCCAACCATACAAGTTCAATTTATCTTCAACTGAATAGTAAGATTCTCCAAAATGCATAGTTAATCTGCCATGTTGCGGATATTCTTCTAGGTTTTCTATATTAAGCCATGTTAGCGCCAATATTCCATAAGTTGCATACTCCATTGAATAGCAAGATGTTTCTTCTGCCGTTGTGAATGGTAAATCTGTTATTGCCTGTTTTACAACCGAATATGTAGTTGAATCTGGCGTTATATCTCCATTACTGCTTGGATTGTCAACGTCCCATGACGGGCCCCATACATATTCAGGCGTTTCACTGAAGAAAAAATTATAGACATAAGTTCCATCAGTATTTTTCCCCAAATATTTTACATAAACCAATTTTAAATTATCTTCTTTTTCCATTTTTAAAATTATTAATTAAAATAATATTTTCATGCGTTTTGTTTTCAATTTGTACTTATTAAGACTTCTTTTAATCATTGATTTACTATGGACCCACGGCCTTGTTTCCTTAAACATAAAATTGTCAATTGGTTCTTTAAAATAATGTGACTCTCCTTCTTCTAAACTATATATACTAATCATCTCCATTTATTAAATCAATATTATCAATCAAATCATCAATTGCGCTCTCATCACCTTTTTTAACGTCTTCAATATCATATAATTCAATGTTTATTGATTGAAGTGTTTCTTTTATTGTTTCAAAATTTTCTCCAAATTTAAAGAACAAAGGAGCGTCTTTATATTCAATTCCTTCTTCTGAAATTTCAGAAAATATCAAAGGGATTATTCCATCAATACAATCTTGCATTGAAAAACAATAGTTTTTCTTAGCCAATTGCATTTCTGTTGGAAAATTTACCTTACAACTTTTCGATAATGAATTTATATCAGGTTGCAAATCTGGAACTATTCCAGCCGGTGTTACATTGAAGTATTCACCCCACACACTATCAGCATCCACAGTAAAATCAAACCTGTAAATATATTGGCCATCTATGGTTCTACCAATGTAATCAACGAATGCTAGGTATTCCTCCATGTTTCGGTTTATTTTCATCCTTATTCATTGAATAATACTCTGCTGTCTTTTTACATGCTTCGGCAACCTTATCATCTGATGAAACTATTGATGAATAGTAGTTTCTGTATGTCTGCAATATTTCTTTCGGTATGAACGGGCCGTTCCATTCTCCGCAATCTTTCATAACCCTGCAAATAATAGCAAAAGCGGCGGTCTCAAACTCTTGTGCATTAGACTCTTCTTTCAATATGTAATTTGCCATCTTGCTATACATTTTTGCAACATTCTTTTTCTTTACTTCGTCAGTCTTAAAAGGTTCAAGTAACCCTGTCTGTTCCCATATTTCATAATTATCTTCGTCAAACATAATCAATACCTGTATATTTTACTGTCCGCATAATAATCAGTTGTATTTTTTATTGCAACACTATCATTATTATTTGCGGTTATTAATTCATTATCATAGTGTGAGTGTATTTCACTTGGATTAAACCTAAACTTTTTCCAATCACCATCACGCCTTATAACATTGTTTACAATTATCAAAGCAGCCCATCCAAACATGGTATCGCCAAGATTATTGTTATAAATATAACTTATAATTTTTTTAAAATAAGTTATCATTTTTCTTTTAACTTTTTTGTTTTCATTATTAATCATTAAAACGTCTTCCAAAACTTTATTGTTTTCTGAACTTGTACAATTTTGCATATTATATCCATGCCCTTCTAAAGTCTCAATCATGTTCATATAAAATCCATCACTTTTTAAATTTTTTTATAAATTTCCACTTACTGCATATATATGGCCTCTTGTTTTGTTCACGCAATTTATTTGCGTCTTCAACTTTAACGCCTAACAAATTCATTCTCTCGCTTCCGAAAAACCTTGAATATGCCATGCGTTTTATTCGCTCTTCAAATTCGGGTGAGATTGAGCCATCCACAATTACAATTATAGAATCAATGAATTTTGCCTGTTCCTCATTCATTCATCTTCCTCCATTTCATCTAACGCTATCCATTTGAATAATCCAATCTCCCAATACTTATAGGTTTTGTTACGTGTCTTGAATACACATACGCCGTATGTTGGCTCAATTCCGTTTAACGTTTCGTAAAAAGTTCTGTTTCCACGATATATTGATGCGGTATTTGGCTGTATTCCTCCAAGGTATTTATGTCCCTCTTTAAGTTTGAAAGCCGCTTTATACCAACCAATTATTGAAAAGACAAATTTAACTATGTAATATTTAATTTTTTTCATTTTTATAAAATCTTTTTTCCATAAAATAACATGTTGTCATTGCACATGCATTAGCTTCAATGTCTTCAAATTTTGACCCTTCTAATTTATCAAGGAAAAAATCAAATTTCTGTTTACATTCATCAAAATCAAAATCAGAAAAGTCATAATTTCTTATAACAAGTCTTTTTAGTATTGCAAAAACAACATTATCAAAGTTGTTATCATATTCTTTTTCGCCTTTCAAAAAATAATCAACAGATTTATTAAACCATATTTTAAACATTTCTTTTTGCCTTTCGTTAAGTGAATCACTTAACATATCACTAATTTCATTAAATTTTTCCATATTACTTTTCATTTTATTTTTTAATTATCTTCATTAAAAATTCTTTTATTAATTTAATATCATATGTGTTATTTTCGTTATAAATTTCTTCATTTTTATTACTATAGTTTTTATTAATTATATACAAAATTCTTATTCCATTATTTTCACATAGTTTCTTTTTGTTTTTATCTCTTTCTACTATAGTTTCCAAATCTTCCCATAATTTTGAGCCAATAAAATGTTGTTTTCCTTGACACTCAATTGCTGTTTTATAGTCTGGTAAATAAAAATCTAAACTTAGTTTTCCTAAAAAATCAAATCGTTGTTGCTCTGTAAAATTAATGTTTAATTCTTGTAATATCATTCTAATTCTTTTTTCTAATACTGAATTACATTTACATTTTGGACATCCTTCTCCTTTTAAATGATTATGTGGCAACTGTTTAAAATCTCCGTGAATTTGGCATGTAATTATTACATTTTCTTTACTGTTTTTATATATTGTTTTTTCGTAGTTATATAAATCCCCATGTATTTTTCTTGCACGTTCTATAAATTTATTAGTATTCAAGCATAAATTATGAGTTGAATATCCAAATGTTAAATGATTGTTTGGAGTTTGCCAAAACTCTCCAATTTCAACGCCATATGCATCTTTTTCATGTGATATTATGCATACTTTTTCATTACTTTTAACATAATTAACTTTTGAATAGTCAAATTTATTGCCATACTTTTTGATGGCTTTTTTTATAAAACTTTCAGTATTCTCTCTTAAATTTTTGCCTTCTTTTATCCATCCGCATTTATGGCATCCATATTTTCTACATAAATGGTCATTTGGCTTCATCCAAAATTCTCCATGCTCAGGACATATTATGCAAACTTTTGTTTTTGTGTTTACATATTCAACTTTAGAATAATCATATTTATCACCATGGATATCTTTTGCTTTCTTAATAAATTCAGAATTTGTTAATTTTTTAGGCATATATACTGTCTTTTAATTGTACGTTATTTTTACAATTATAAATATGCTCATTTATTTTTTTCATTTTCTTTTTTTATTATTTGATTTATTGTCAGTTCTTTTTTCATAACAGTATTCCATATCTTTTCATATTGTGTTCCTCTGAAAATTTGATAATATATATCAACATCTTTTTTTTGGCCTATGCGGAAAATTCTATCTTCCATCTGTTTATTGGAACTTGGTACATAATCAATATCATTGAATATAAGTTTGTTTGAAACAACCAAATTAAGGCCGACTCCAGCGGCAAACAATTGCCCAATGAAAACCATTTTGTCAGGATTTGTTAAAAATGCTTCTTTTGCAGCATCTTTTTGCTTTGGATTTAATTTTCCGTTGAAAATAACACATTTATCGCCATAATAATCCCTTAACGTATATAATTCTTCGTCATAACAAGTTGCAATAATAACTTTGTCACCGTTTTTTATGAACTCGTCAGTAAGTTTTATGGTATTTGGAATCATTTGATTGGAACAATACTTTCTATAAACAGCACCTTCTAATAAATCCTTGTTTATTTCTTTTGTTGGGTCCAATTCGAGTTGTGCAGCCTCATATTCTTCCCAAAGACGTGCATATTCAAACTCTTGCTTCATATCGAAATCATAGAATAGTTCGTGTATTGTCTTATTTGGCAATCCTTCGGCAATATCTTCTTTTGTACGTCTCAAATATATGTGAGATACTTTAAGTTTTAACTCTTCAAGGTTAGTCGGGTCTTTTAAAATTGTTATTTTCCTTGCATTTGCATTAATGTATTCCTTTAACTCATCCTTTTCCTTAGATGTTAGTTCTCCCCAACATGTCGGCGCAACTTTTCCTGCATTTCCATACTCACGTTTTTTCTTTTCAAAGAAAAACTTGGACCATTTTTCCTTTTCTCCTTTTGCTGGTATTTTCATCGCGCCGCAATATCTTTCCATGTAATAATTCCAATCATTTGTAATGTCTTCATTTAGAAGTTTCAATAAACAATAGAAATTTGCAGGATTATTGGTAATAGGTGTCCCTGTTGCAAGGTATATGCTATGTGGATTTCCACGTTTTATGAAATCGCTTATTATTTTGTACCTATCTGATGTTGAATTGGACAGCCTATGTGCTTCGTCAATTATCAAAAGTGTCTTTTTATTCATTGCATATTGAAGCATAGGGCTTTCATCATATGCTTTTTTTATGTTTTCAGCACTTCTTGTCCTTGGAATCTTGTAAAATTCATCAAGAATATCAAAATTGACAATAACAAACCTATTATCTTCCCATTTTCCACGATTTTTCGCTTCTTCAAGCAATTGTTCTCTTTTAAGTCCTGATTTGCCAACGCCATATCCAAGCAATTTTTCTAATTCAGGCTTTGTTTTGTCGTTAACTCCATCAATAATTGATATATCCTTTTCAGGAACATACCAAAGTAACTCATCACGCCAATTTGTCTTTAAAGAAGCGGGACAAATTATCAATACAGAGTCGAAATTTCCTTCAATTGCAGCAACAGACAGTTCGGTGGTATTATGTGTAACTATGTAATTTTTACCCGTCAAATAAGTATGTTCATCATAATCAACCATAATACATCTTGCATCCTCGTTTCTATCATATTCTGCTGATACAATATATTTAGAGCAATATTTTAAATATGCAGGATGGTATTTTTCTGATTTTCTTGTTAAATAAAACGGATTTTCTTTTATTTGTATTCTTACTTGATATTCTGTATTTTTTTTGTTTTTATGATTATATTTTCCAATTCTTGCAATTCCTCCAAGCGAAAAAACAAGTTCAGCGACATCATTTGCTAATTTTTCTGAATTTGTGGAAAAAGATATTCTGTTGTTTTTTCCAATTGTACCATCTGAATCCATTAAGCCTCTTAATAAATCTAAGCGTTGTGAAATTGAGCCAAGTTTATATTCGGTTGGGATAAATTTATAATTTCCTTTTACATTTAGCCCTAATCTTTTTATTTCAGATATATAATCATTCCTAAACTTTCTAACTTTATGCATTATTCTATATCTTGGACAATTTGTGCTTCTGTCTTCTTTTAGAATCATATCTTCTCTAAGCAATGCTTCAATTCTATTTGCTGTTTCTTTTTCATTATCAGGTATTGAAATATTTATTCCGTTATTACACAAATTTCCATCTCCAATGCACATTCCTAATATATATGGATGAATTAAATAGTCTTTTTCTTTATATTGGACTGGTAATGTAACCGGTATTTCATACTTGTTTCTTGGATTTAACCCAATTTTTACCCTACTTTCATCTGTATATTGTAATTTTGATTCTATTAGTTCTTTTAATGACATAGTTTTCCAACCCTGTTTCCTTTTTGTCATATTTTTAGTCCTAACTTTCCACAAATGGTCAAGGCCGCAATAAGAAAAAGTACCATCACTAAATGTTATTTTATAGATTTCTTTATCTTTATGTTCGAATATTTTTGTTATTGGGTATAAATTGCCATCTTCACCAAAGACCATATCACCAAGTTTTAATTCTCCAAAAGTCTTAAATCCATTTTCTGTTGGAATTAATGATGATATTGGCTCCATTTTTCCTAATCCCATGTCATCTGCTAAAATACACTTTTTCCTATGCAAAAGGAATTGAACTGCTTCTTTTTGGTGAGGTTTAAGTATTCTGTTTGGGTCTTTTTCTGTTGATAAGTTGTCATAACGGTCAAAATCCACTTGAACAGAGTGATAATCTCCAATCAAGAAGTTTCCAAGTACTGCTTTCTTTGGTAAAAAAATCTCCATCGTTTCCATATTTTGCCTATATTTGATAGTGCAATGGAAAGCAACTGATGTTTCCCCAAAATATGTGTAAATTCTTATCTTTTGAGGAATAAATTCTAATTCATAGTCGTTTTTAAGTTTTTCGCCATACCAGTCAGCAATTGAAACGTTCTTGTTTATCTGAATTGGTGAAAAATTATGGTTTTTCTTTATATACTCAACCACGTATTCATTAAGCAAATCCGTTTTTCTGCATAAAATAATGTCTCTTTTAAGCCTTAAAAGGTACGGATTAGGACCATTGTAACTGTTTAGTATGTCTATTGCTTCATTTTTTCCTTTTATCGTGTTAAACATTAAATTTTATATAATTTCTAAATATTATTTACAAAAATTTTTTCAAAAAAGCAAATACTAGTGCTATAAGAACTAGTTTTTTTTATTAATATATTAATTATATTTTTAAATTAATTATTATTATTAAATAAATATATTTCTAGAAGCAATAGTATACCACACGCGCGAAGAACATTTTTTGTTATGATTTAACTATTTATCTTTAAAGAATTAAAAAACAATGGCACTTGAATTTAATCAAACAAAAAATGCGAACAAAGTACCCATAACAAGAAACAATAAGTTTTTTGGGATGGAGGATTTTGATTTGGAAGTAGGTTTTTCCACTGAATATTTGGAACAAGATGCAAATCAGGAGATAATTCTTTATCAAGTTGATTATGAAAAGACAAAAGTTAACGACACGTATAATGAGGCTTCAAAAGATGCCATAAGATTCAAAACTCCTATTGTTCTTCCGGTGATTTATGAGATAAATGACGCTGAAACTAAGGCATATAACAACAAAATTCAAACAGGTTATTACGCCAAGACAGGAAAATTGACGTTTAGTGTTCTTTTGACAACACTTGAAGAAAATCACTGTGATATTTCAAGGGGCGATTACATTGGAATACAGATAGATACAGAACATCGTGAATATTTCACAGTAGTTGACGATGGAAGGGTAAATATGACTTCAAATAAGTTTACATTGTTCGGAAAAAAACCTTATGCACGTCAAATTATAGCAGTTCCTATAGATTCTAATGAGTTTAATGGGTAATGCGCAAAGAAGTTATTAAAAAAATATTTTCATTTAAATGAGTAGAAATTATAAAAATATTATAAAACTTAAACGAGATATCGTTGGTAAAGAAAGACGTGAAAATTTGGTGAAAGAAGTTCTCCAAGATAACACTCCATTGCCAAAACCTTTGGAATACGAAGATATTGACAAGGAATTTGAAAGATGGGTGTCTGAAGATTTGGATATTTCATTCGAGGAACAGAAATTACCTACGTATTTGATGCTTACAAATCAAAGATTTTCCGAATACCTTCAATCTTGGCAGCATGTTGACGAAAAAAAGAACCTTATTCTTAATTTCAAGGCAATAACGAGGGAAAATAACCCAAAATTGGGTAGCATAGTTGGTGATACAAGGAACATTCCTGGTGATATTGATTTTTTAATGAAGAGAGTTCAGGCTGTCGATAAAAGTGGACGTAGATATTTTATTGATTATCGTGTCAAACAGCCAATTTCAATTGATTTGATATATACCGTATCAATTTTCACAAACAAATATCAATTATTGAATGATTTCAATATGATGATGAATGAAAAATTCAAGGCAATTGATTGTTATATAAGGCCAAACGGACATTTTATTCCAATGAAGTTGACAGATATATCTGACGAGTCTGAATATAACATTGATGATAGGCGTTATTATTCACAATCGTATGCTATAACCGTTATGGCATATATAATGCCTAAAGATAGTTTTAGGGTTGTTGAACAACCAATGCTTGTTCTTGAGTGCTTTGATGGTGAAATTAAGCCAAAAACAATTATTGAATCTTTTGACCCAGATATAGAATGTGAAGATAATCCAAATTCTGCATATGAACAAATAGAGGTAATAACAACAATTCCACGTGATAAAATGGGACACGGGTTTAGAATTGACTGCGATTCAGAAATTACGTCAATAGTCATTCAAAATGTAAGGTATTTTAGAATGTCAATAAACGGAACATATGTTGATTTGGACAAATATCTTAATAACATAGAAAGTTCATGCTATAAAGACGTAGAAATAACACTTGATGAACCAATAAAATTAAGCATGAATGATTCAATAAAATTTGATAGTGTGTCAAGGTATAAGACTTTTGATAATTCAGTAATAAAACTTAAAGGAAAAGACCTAACAAGCGTTATGGAAAAACAATAAAGATATATAAATGTTAATTTTAGACTAAAACGATTATTTTTTGGTTTTTTTGTGCTATTTATAAAGAAAATAATAAAGTAAAAAAATAAAACAATATGATAAGTGATGCAAGAGGTAGGCATGTTTCACCTGGTGTATATACCGAAGAAAAAGATGTAACTTATTCAGTTAAAAGTCTTGGTATTACAAGTCTTGGACTTGTTGGTGAAACCTTGTATGGTCCTGCTTTTGAAAACATTGAAATTGAAGAATGGAGTGATTTTGTTGATTACTTTGGCGGAACTTCATCTGAAAAATTCAGGAAAACTGGATTGCCAAAATATGAACTTCCATACGTTGCTAAGAGTTATTTGACAAAATCAAAGAGACTTAACGTTGTTAAGGTTCTTGGACTTTCAGGATATGAAGCTGGTAGATGTTGGGTTATTAAAACAGCAAAAGTTGAACCAACGGCAGAATCAGGATGGACTTATAATGATGGGGTAGATAAAAATGGAAATACTTTGCCACCATTTGAGGCAAAGCCATTGATTATTTTGAGAAGTAAAATGACTTATAATGCGCCAGGAGAAGGTGGAATTTGTAAGCCACAAACAGATACACCATCAGAGTTGGTAGAAAGTATCTCAGTTGTTCCATATAAACCAGCATTTTACAGTTCAGACTGTGTTGTGGTCGGTAGTGGGAAAACATTTGATTCTTGCAGAAAGCTATGTATAGACGTTATGTTGAAAGAAAAAGTAGGCGAAGACAATATTCATGAAGTATATAATGTTTCATTGGACCCAAGAGACAGCGACTATATTTACAAAGTTATTAGTTCAAGTCCTGAATATGGAAAAAGTTCAATTTATGTTGAAGAAATTTTTGAAGCAGGTTTGAATGAAGTTGTTGGTAGATTAACAAGTGGTACTACTGAAAGAACCTTTATTAAAGAAGTTTATGCTTGTGTTGATATACCTTCAGGAACAACTTCAGAACTAGAACCTTTAACTGACGATGACGATTTATATAACGATTATAAGAGCCAATACAGATGTGCTCAAACTCCTTGGGTCGTATCTGAAGCATATGCTTCACAAAATCAGCCTGATGGTAACGGTAACGGAGACTGTGGATTGAACATTACACTTAGAAGATTGTTCAAACTATTGACTATTTCAGACGGTAATGCCGCAAACTATCAAGTAAAAGTTTCATTTGAAAAAATTAATCCATTCGATGGAACATTTGATGTTGTTGTAAGGGATTTTAACGATAATGACACATATCCTGTAGTGCTTGAGAAGTTCGCAAAGTGTACAATGACAAAAGGAGATACTTCATTCATTGGCTACAAAATCGGTACAAGCGATGGCATGTATGCAACAAAGTCAAAATATATCACAGTTATGCTTGCTGATGATATGGAAGATTATAGTGGAAGCGTACCTTGCGGATTCTTAGGCTATCCTTGCCCAACATATGGAACTAATGTTGTTCCCGAAATTTCATACAATACTGTTTATAATCCTAATATTAAGGCAAAGAAACAATATTTTGGGCTTTCTGGAATTGATAATGATTTCTTGTCATTCAAAGGCATTAAACTTTATGACGATGACCTTGGAGGACGTTCAATGAATGATAGCTGCGAAGGTGATGAAACAGGATGCTGCTTTGTTTTGCAAGATACATATACAAAAGGTTTCCATATGGATTCAATCTTCAGTATGCTTGGAACTAACGGAAAGATAACAATTGATGGTGATGTATATACAGACGGATTTGACTATGTTTCACCGTTGAAAGTTACGGCACACAATTATATCCCAAGAATTACATCAGAAACTCTTCCTGGGACAAACGAAACAGAAAAGCAACAAAGAATTATTAACGGTGGTTATATGTCAGAAACCATATACAAAGACCCTGAAGTACGTAAGTTTACTGTTTGCTTCTATGGAGGTTTTGATGGATGGGATGTGCACAGAGGATATAGAACTAATTTAGATGCCTTCAACGCAAATGCGTATGGTACAACAGATACCTATGGACAAGTTTGCAATTGGCAATATTTCAAGTTGCCACAATATATGAATAATACAAGTGACTATTATGCATATCTTGCGGGATATCAAGTATTATCCAACCCACAAGACGTTGAAATCAATGTGTTTGCAACACCCGGAATAGACTGGTTTAACAATTCACTTTTGACACAGGATGCAATTCATATGATTGAAGACCCTGATGATGGCAGAGGCGGTGATGCATTATACATAATGAATTCACCATATTATGACTATAAGAATGTTACAACTTCACCTGAAGGCTATGGAGTTTATCCTATCACAGACGTTGATGAATTAGTTTCATTGTTTGACGATACTGAAATAAATTCTTCATATGCTTGTACATATTTCCCATGGGTTCTTTTCAAAGATACCGTAAGAAATGAGTACTTGTATTTGCCACCAACAAAGGATGTTGTAAGAAATATTGCTGATACTGATAACACATTGTTCCCATGGTATTCACCTGCTGGTATCTCGCGTGGTTCTGTTGTTTGCGAAAAAGCTGCATTCAAGACAACGTTGCCTGAGGAAGATGTTTTGTACGGAAACAGAATCAATCCTATCAAGACATTTGGTAAAGACGGTGTTAAGGTTTGGGGCAACAAGACTGCTTATGAAATTGATAGTCCTCTTAACAGAATCAATGTCAGAAGACTTATGATTAGGGTTAAGAAACTTGTCACATCAGCAGCTAAACATTTGATATTTGAACAATATGACGATGCTCTTGAAAAGCAATTTAGGGGATTGGTTGAACCAATTCTTGCGGAAGTTAAGTCAAATAGAGGTATCTTCGATTATAGGGTTATCACAGAAGTAACTCCTGAAACAAGAGACCAACATATATTACCTGCTAAGATTATGATTAAGCCAACTCCTGCTTTGGAATATATTTCTATCTCATTCGTTGTATATCCTGAGAGCGTTGCATTTGAAGAATAAAATTGTTTAAATGATAATTATTATAAAGTCAGTCAGAAATGGCTGACTTTTTTTTGTTTTAATTTAATATTTATTGTATGATAAAGTTAAAATAAATGTTATTCAACCATGAGAAAACTTACAAAAGAACAGTTTATTGAAAAAGCAATAGAAATACACGGCAACAAATATGATTACTCGAAAGTAAATTATGTTGATGCGAAAACAAAGGTTTGCATTGTTTGCCCAGAACATGGTGATTTTTTGCAATTACCATATAATCATTTGAATGGGAACGGATGTCCTTCTTGCGTAAGACATAAATGGGATACAGATAGTTTCATAAAGAAAGCCATGGAGGTACATGGTGACAAGTATGATTATTCAAAGACTGAATTTAAGTCAACAAGAGAAAAAGTTTGTATAATATGCCACGAGCATGGTGAATTTTGGCAATATCCGTTATCACATTTGAATGGAATGGGATGTGGAAAAGAAAGTAGGGGAATAAGGGAAAATTGCTGGGAAAACAGGAAATGCCCTGTATGCGGAAAAATATTCAAAGAGCGTAAGAAATATAAGAAAATATGTTGTTCCGAAGAATGCCGCAAAATATATGTCAAAGAACATATGGATGAAATAAACAGAAAGCGTTCAGAATCATTAAAAGAAACTTTTTCAAAAAAGACGAAATTCGATTACGAGAAAGCATACGAAAAGAAAAAGAAACTTGCATTGAAAGGTATGGCGTTGCTAATTTCTCAAAAACAGAAATGGGACGCGAAATATCAAGAAAAAACATGACAAAGTTAAGAAGGGAAAATGTCGAAACGATTAAAAATGAAATTTTGATTCCGAAATATAAGGAATTGTGTGAAAATGATGGCTTGGAACTATTGGAATTTAGGAACCGATTTGATTGTACTGTAATGTGCAAAAAATGCGGAAACATATTTGTGACAAGAACACTTGGCTATTTAACTGAAAAAGACACGACAAAAAGATGTAAAATATGTAACCCATATTTGGTTGTCCCAAATAAAAACAATGAAATTGAGAATGATTTTTCAAAGTTTCTTGAAGAATGTAATGTTAAATTTTATCGTAATTATAGGGGAATAATATCGTCAATGGAGATTGATTTTTATTTGCCTGACTATAAAATTGGATTTGAAATTGATGGTATATATTGGCATTCAGAAGTATATAAAAACAAAATGTACCATAAGGAAAAAACAAATAAATATCAAGAAAATGGGGTTATGCTGATTCATATTTTCGAGGATGAATGGTGTTTCAAGAAGGAAATATGCAAATCAAGGATAAAAAGCATATTAAATATGACGGAAACGAAATTATATGCAAGAAACTGTGATATAAGAACCGCTGATAAAAAAAGTGCAATAAAGTTTTTGGAAGAAAACCATATACAGGGAAATACGGTTTTTAAATATGCTTACGGATTATATTATGAAAATGAATTGGTATCTTTAATGACATTTGGCTCGCTTAGGAAAAATTTGGGGCAAAAAAGCAAGGAAGGACATTATGAAATGCTAAGGTTTTGCAATAAAATTGGGCATAATGTTGTTGGCGGTGCAAGTAAACTATTAAAGCGTTTTATTAATGAAAAGAGCCCTAAACAAATAATATCATATTCAGACAATAGATGGTCAACGGGAAATTTGTATGACAAATTAGGGTTTACGTTAGAACGAGAGACGGACCCAAATTATTATTATGTTATTGGAAATAAGAGAATTAATAGATATTCATTACGAAAAAACATTCTTGTTGAAAAGTATGGATGCCCAAAAGAAATGAGCGAACATGATTTTTGCATTAGTAAAAGATGGTATAGGATATATGATTGTGGAAACAAATTATGGTCAATAAATTTATAAAAGGATTAAACTATTTATTGTAAAATAAATGCTATGAAAAAGATTTTTACTTTTTTACTAATTATGCTCTTGATGTTTTCGTGCAAAACGCATCAGAATGTTGGTGAAATCACATTTGGGGCACCAATAATGATTAATTTATATGAAATGGCAATAACACAACACCAACTTGATTCCATATGCAATGTTGATATGCTTCCGACATACGACAAATGGATAAAAACAAGTTTCATTGATTATGAAACAGATTCTGTTTTCACGAAAAGACTTTATTTGAAATCATATTCAGAAGAAAATGAAGTAATATATATTCTTCTTGGTGAAAAAGAGCCATATAAAATAACAAAAAGAATTGCTGAACAATGAAAAATGTAGATAATTTAGGATTTGTTCCTTCAATAATAAATGGCACTGAAATTTTGTTTGAACGCCCTAAAGAAGCAAAATTGCCTGAGAAATTTTCTTATGTGAATGTATTGCCACAAGTTATAAATCAAGGAAAACTATCAATATGCGTACCTTGTTCAATGTCTGCATATTTGAATTGGAAAGCGAATTTGAATACAATGACAAATAATGATAATGCCATTGTTTTGTTTGACATTTATAATAGCCGTGAAAACAAGGGCGATGGAATGACATTCAAGGCTGCTTTTAAATATCTAAGGCATAATGGCGTTGACTCTGCAATTGGGATTTTAAAAATAGGGCATTATGGAAAAATAAACAAAATAGATGATTTGAAATTTGCAATAGTTTCAAATGGCCCTTGCTTTGGCGCTTTACCAGTATATGGTGACCACTGTGATTTTTGGAACAAGAGAATAGGGACCACATTGCACGGTTATCATGCAATATCCATTGTTGGCTATGATACAGATGGATTTATAATAAGAAATTCTTGGGGAAAAGATTTTTGTGATAATGGCTATACTAAAATAAGTTATGGCGATTTTAAAAAATTGCTTGAGATTTGGACCGTAATTGATTAGTTTTATAGAAAAAAGTATGAATGTTTTAGTTACTGGCGCAGAAGGACAACTTGGCAGGTGTATTGTTGATGTGTTCAAATATTTTGACAACGAAAACAAATATATTTTTATGCCAAGAGAACTTTTTGATTTAACAAATAAAGAGCAAATGCATGAGCAGTTTGAAATGTTTAATCCTAATATTGTTGTAAATTGTGCTGCATATACAAATGTAGAAAAAGCTGAAGAAAATTCAATTGATACAATTAGCGTTAATTATCTTGGAGTTGGGGATTTAGTAAAACTATGTGAAACTTATGGTGTGTATTTAATTCATATTTCAAGTGATTATGTTTTTAATGGAAAGTCAAGTAAACCATACAAAGAAGATTCAAATGTAAACCCATTAAATATTTATGGGGTTTCTAAGGTAGGTGGAGACAATTTTGTTGTCGGATACAACAGAGGAATTGTTTTAAGGACTTCTTGGCTTTATTCTGAATATGGGCATAATTTCTATAGAACTATGATTGAACGAATAAAGGAGCAAAAAGAAACAAACGTAGTTAATGACCAAATAGGAACGCCAACATATGCAAAAGATTTGGCTTTGTTTATAGTAAGAGATTTGATTGCTTCAAATAAATATAAAGAAGTTAGAGGCATTTACAATTTTTCAAATAATGGAATTGCTTCTTGGTATGATTTTGCTTCAATGATAGAAACATTCTATCAAAATTTCGGTCCATATGAGCCAATGATAAAAGACCCTGTTGATATTAAATTTGAAGTAAGTCCATATCCTAAAAAATACATAAGTCCAACAACAAAAAAATATAAGACAAAAGCAAAAAGGCCAATGTATTCAGTTCTTGACAAAACAAAAGTTGAAAATGAATTTGGAATTAAGATTCCGCATTGGACTGAATCATTATTGAAGTGTATGAAAAACGATGGAAAAATAAAAGGCTGATTGTTAGTCAGCCTTTTTACATATATAATGGTGTTTTTAATCCTTGTTAAAAGTTTTCAAGTATTTCTTCAAATACTCTTCTTCTTTCTGGTTTACTAAGATTTAGTTCTTCTGCATACTTATCGGTATTTGGGTTCCCTGACCAAATCTGAACTATCCCATCATCAGTAAGATGAATGTAGTCAACTAAACTGCCATTAGCCACAATTCTGAATTTTGAAACACTAATTGTATTTGTACCAAATTCCTCAAATAGTTCATAGATATCAGAATATCCATTCTCTTTCAATAATCTCGTTTCCTTTAGTACTTTCTTTACACTTTCAGCAACAATCTTCTTAAGTTGTTGCTCATTTAATTTTATTATATTCTTTTTCATATTCTTGTTTATTTTTGATTCTTTTGTTATTCCTTCATCAATAAAGATAATAGAAATGTTGATACAATGAGACGGTTCTATTAAACGTTATCTACTTTTATTATAAATAGTTTATCTTTGTGAAAAAGATGAAATATGTACAAGAAATTAGCTGACTTAAATACTGTTGTGATATTATTTGTTGCCAATATATTGAAACAACAAGTATATTATCCCAAAAACAAAAGGCTGATTGCTAGTCAGCCTTTTTCCATATATACCTGATTAAGCCACAGTCGTATATCTTTTCGTACCCAAGTTGCTTCGTCATTTCTGATTCTGTCATTGATAACGGTAATCCATATTTATGGTTTAGCAGTTTTTTTCTAAAGCCAAACTTATGCTGCCTTTTGATTCCATCGGAAGGGCTGAAGTATTTGTAATCCGGCTCTGTATATCCGTCAAATACAAACCCAAGTTTTGTATAGACATTTGATTCTTCGTTTATTGTCCATCTTCTGTCTGCAAAGGATTTAATAACGTCAGGGCCGTATTCCCTTACGAAATATTTGAAAAGTTTACCACCAACACCTTGGCAAATGTAATTGTAATCACTTGCAAATCTAACCAATTCCCATCTATTGCTTTCTTTTGTTTCTTTTTTGAATGACATTACTGCTATTAGCAAATCGTTAAAAAATGCCCCAATGCTAATCGTAGAAGGACCATATCCTTGTATATGGTATTTGTTAAGGAAACTTTTAGCCAAACCATTGTCAATTTCCTTTATTTCACATTTTCTTCCCATTATCTTTGGAAGGTTTTCGCTAACACCAACCAAATGCTTTATCTTGTTTAGCACAATATCCTTGCTGTTTACGTATTCGTCTTCGAAAATCTGGATTAGTTTTACCCCCTTTTCTTTACAAGCATTTAGTTTTTTTAAATGGTTGCTTTTTTCTATGTTTGAATGCCAAAAAAGGCCATTATATTCAATCCCAATTTTTAATGACGGAACATAAATATCTATTTCTTTTGGAGGAATTAGTTTTCTTTCGCTTTGTATTACATTTTCTTTTCCAATTAATGATGTAATATAATCAAAAATTTCAGATTCTGCTTTTGATATATGATGAACACACTTTGGGCATCCGTTTCCGTCAAGATGCCTCCATGGAGCTTGCCAAAATTCGCCGTGTTTTGGGCATATTATGCAAACTTTGTTTTTTCCCGTAACATATTCAGTTTTTGAATAATCATATTTGTTATTATGTATTTTGTTTGATTTTTCAATGAAATCTTCAGTTGTTAATCTTTTTGACAAACCAAGTTCTTCATGGGCACATTTTTTACAAGATGAACCTTTAAGATGCAAATATGGCAATTGATAAAATTCTCCATGTTTAGGGCAAATTATACAAACTTTTGTAAGCATATCAATGTATTCTGTTTTTGAATAGTCATATTTACAATTATGAACTTTATTTGCCTCTTGTACAAAAGTTTCCGTTGTGTATTTTTTATTCTTATGGATTGATTTCGAACATATAGGACAACCTTTTCCTTTTAAATGGTTATGTGGGTCTTGAAAAAATTCGCCGTGTTCTGGGCATATTATACAAACTTTTGTGTGGCTATTAACATATTCAACTTTTGAGTAGTCATATCTATCCCCATGTATTTGCTTTGCTTTTTCAATGAACGAGTTATTAGAGCTCTTCATTGTTTTTGAACAGAATGGGCATCCTTGTCCAATTAAATGTTTATCTGGCCTTTGAGAAAATTTTCCATGTTTTTTACAAATTATTGTTATGTTAGTTTTATTGTTTGTATAAGATACTTTTGAATAGTCATATCTATCTCCATGTATCTGTTTTGCTTTTTCTATAAAAGTTTTTGTTGTATTTTTTTTACTCATTAAGTTTTTGTTTATTATATATTATATAAATAAATATTCAAAAAGTCAAAAAAAATAGGACCATAATGTGTCTTTTATTTTTTTTTAAAAAATAGGCCATAAAAGGTCTGTTAATATGAACAAAATAAAAAAAGCAGCAAAAAATGCTGCTTTAAAATAATTTGTAATTTGTTGACTATTAATTAATAGCACAATATACAATAATCAGGTCTCAATGTTGCGGAAATTGTTGCCAATCCATCTTCTGAATAATTAAGGTCGCCAAATTCAACATTCGTGAGGAATACGCCTTTAAGTATCCACTTCTGAACAACAGCGCCTGTTGGGTCTAACATCTCAAGTTCCACATCGCGTTTATAACCAGCAGCATAGCCTTGTCTACCAGTTATACTTTCAGAACCAAGTCTAACCCATTCCATAATTGCTTGTGTTGTTGAAGGACCAATTGCATCACGGAATGTCAATTGCATTTCTTGCCAAGTGTATCTACCCAATACCCATGTTGATGTGTTAAGGAATTGGATTTCAGTTGCATTTTGGTTTATTGAAGGACGTTTTCCTGATTCTACAGTCCATTCTTGTATGCCTAAGTCAGCTGGAAAACGGAATATAAACCTATTTTTCCTTAGTGGCTCATAGACGTTAGGCATTTTTAAAAGTAAATCACTCATTATCAATTAATTAATTAATTTTATTATTTTTTACATTAGTTTATATTCTTTGGCCACCACCGTTTATTTGCTGTGGATTGCCTTGCATATTGCCTTGATTTGGGCTACTAAAAGCAGTTTGCTGTTCTGGCTTTTTGTCACAGATTTGCCAAATTTTCTTTAAAAGTTGGTATCTTTCATCATCTGGGTTATCTGCTAATTGAGCCATGCCCCTAAGTGATTTTTTCCTAATATCGTCAACAAATTGCATTACATCCATTCCTTTTTCTTCAGGTTCATCCTGAGTTTCAGGTTCATCAGTCAATTCATCACCCATAAGTTCTTCATCTTCTTCATATGGTTGTTCCCCAAAATTTATTGCTTCATTGATTGATTTTGGCATTTTTGAGGAAACTTTTTTCATTTGTTGAATATTTTCTTTAATTGTTTTCTTTTTCATGACAATATTAATATTTTCATTTATAAATAGTCTAATTTTAAAAAATTATTGACTAACATATTAGTATAATGTATATTTAATAAAAAAAATAATGGGTGTAGTGTATTTGCTTGGAGATAGAGGAAAAGAAGGTGAGTATAAAATTGGGGTTACAACAGGTAAAATAGAAAGCAGAATAAAAAAACTTCAAACAGGAAATTCAGGGGAAATATATCTGATAAACAGTTATAATACGGACCATCCGTTTATTATGGAAAAAATGCTTCATACCAAGTATTTTGCAGATAGGTCACTTGGTGAATGGTTTAAATTACCTTTTGATGAAGTTGTTAAGTTTTCAGACACTTGTGAAAAAATGCAAAAGGCAATAGATGCGCTTAAAGAAAATTATTTTTTCAAAAAAAAGTATAATAAGAACAATATTTTAGACTATGGATAATCACGGAGTTATTGGCGTTCCTAAAGACTTAATGGGTATGGATTCATATAATAGATTTCAAAATGAGTTTTATGGATATCCTGAACGGAACGATTATAATAAATATGAAAAACTTAAAATTAAATCAGCAATTAAAGGAAAAGAATATCACAGAATATCTTCTTCTTTATGGGTTGCTGAATGTATGGACATTCCTTCAGAATTGATAAAAAGTGTTGAGTTTGTATCTGAATATAAATTGGCGATTACATTTTATGAATCTGAAGAATTTTGCGTTGAAAAATATTTTCAGACAAATTTTGATATTATAAAAGATAAAAATTTTATTATTAAATATTTAAATAAAGAAGGGTATGCTATAAGAACGGATTCTTATACTATTTCTAAATTGTGTAGTATTGATAAAAAGCCGTTAACTAATGAAATCGAAGATATAAAAGTGAAGATAACATTGGAGTGTAAAAATCATGACATCTCAACCTGTAAGGAGTAATATAGTACAGCCAAAGAAAAAGACGAAGGTAAAGCCAACTAAAAGAGAAGTTATAAGAAAGGCTGTTGAACGGAGCAAGAAAAAACACCCAGAATATGGAACTTCAAAACTTGAGGAAAAATTTGCCAAAGAGTTTTTGGATAAACTTGGTGTAAAGTATCAATATCAGTATTTAGCAGAAGACATAAAAAGATATTATGATTTTTATTTACCTGAACAAAGGGTTCTCATAGAAATTGATGGGGATTTTTTCCACGGGTATGGAAAACTTTATGAACAAATGTCACCAATGCAGAAAAAGAACAACAGGGTTGACGAAATAAAGAACAAATGGGCAGCTTTACATTCGATTCCGTTATTAAGATTTTGGGAACATGACATAAACAAGAATCCACAAAAAGTAATGGAAGAATTAAAAAGTTGGATAAATATATATACGGAAAAGATGATAACTGACGAAAATAAAAAGAAAAGACATTAACAATATGGCAGAAGAAACTGGTTACACAAAAGAAAAAATTTTAAAGCAGTTGAAGAATTCTTTTGAAATGTATGAAAACACAAAGAAGTCAACGGAAAAAAGAATGAAAGAGGCTCTTACAAAAGAGGGAACAAAGAAGTATACACAAAGCGACATTGACAAAGAACTTGAATTAATCAATGAAGCACAAGATGATGTTATTAGGCAATATGTTGAATGTGGAGGAAATGAAGAAGATTTGAAGAAAGCAGGTAGAAAGAAATCATCAAAGAAATCTAATGAGCAACCAACAATTGTTGATATGATGAACAAGATGGATGAAGACAGAAAAAAGGAACTTGAAAAGGCAGTTAGTGCAACAGCAACAAAGTTAGAACAAGAATATATTCCTCCAAAGGGAAATTATAATCCTGAGGCCGCATTTGACGTTATTCCTTTACCATCAAAGGGCGAAGGGTATAAAGATAAAATTGCAAAGGCATCAGTCGCATACCTTACTGCATATGACGAAAACATGATTGTATCTCCAAACCTTTATAGGGATAATCTTATTTTGGATTACATTCTACAAGAAAAACTTTTGAGCCAAGAAATTGAGCCAATGGATTTGCTTGAGGGTGACAGGGAAGCAATCATTCTTTTCTTGAGAGCAAGCGGATATGGAAATGAATATCCTATTAGTGCAACAGATGACGTAACAGGAAAAGAATTTGAGACAATTGTTGACCTTTCAAAATTAAAATATAAAGAGTTTAATTTAAAGGGTGATGCAAATGGATGGTTTGATTTTGAACTTCCATATAGTAAAAAGATTGTAAAATTTAGATTCCCAACACATAGAGACATTGTTTTACTTGACAAGATGCAAAAGGCAGAAGACCCTAAATTAAGAATGGAAACAATTAAAAACTATGTTGACACTCTTGATACGTTTATTGAGGCAGATAACGATGTTAATAAGGAAGAAAAGGTTAACATTCGTAAATCAATTAGAGCAATTGAGAAATGGGCTGATGGAATGGACGAAGAAGAAGCAATAAAATTCAACCATTCATTAACTAACAGAATGAAATTGCTTATTATGGCTGTTGATGGAATTACAGATAAGAGTTATATTTCTGATTTTATTATGAAGATGAATGTAAGGGATTCTTCTGCATTGAGGAAATATATGCAAAAGAATGAGCCTGGTGTTGATTATAACATTGAAGTTCAAAGACCTGAGAGTCTTGGAGGTGGCTCATTTACTACCTTTCTGCAACTTGACCAATTTCTATTTCTTAATATCCCCGAATGAGTACTCTAAAAACCTTCTTGAAGAAGAATGGGGGTGCTTTAAGCATATAGGAATGTCTTGGGATATGATAATGCGATTGCCTATACAAGACAGGCGTTCTTTAATAAGAAAGCATAACATTGAACAAGAGGCTGAAAACAAAGCAATTGAAGGGTCAAATAACGGAGATATTAGAACATATGAAGGCGAGGCAATTAATTCATTTGCTAAACTCGAACAAGACCAAAACAAAAAGCGGTAAATGCCGCTTTTTTTTTGTTTTTAGAAATTAATTTACACCTATTTATATTTGAAATATTATATTGTAATGACATATACATTAGATGACATATATTCTCAACTAAATGAAATAAAGTTAATGATGGCTGAAAATAACAGCAATGGATGGGAAGACAAAAAAGCGGAAGGCTTGTATGCTTCGGCCATAGGAAAAGGCGCAAATGCGGGCGGAAGCCGTATTGTAAACCTTATTAACAACATTAATGCGGCGCTTGGATACACAAAAACAAATTTAAGAGGAATTTATGACCATATTCAGCACATGGTAGAACCATGGGCTAAAGCCGATGAAGCTGCATCTAAATATGCAAAGACTATTGCAATGACAGCAGAAGGAATGAGGAAACTCACGAAAACTTCCATTGAAAATGTCGTTAGCCAAAAAATCGGTATTCATTATAACGTTTCAACAGATGAACTTCTTAAAATTCAGAACGATTATGCTAAAGCTGTTGGGCGTGGTATTAGGGTAGATGATACACAACAAGAAAGCCTTGCAGCAATGCATGCTGTAATGAATGGCAAGGAAATTGAACTTGCAGCAGCATTTGAGAATTTTGGAGTAAGCCTTAATGGGGTTGCTGACCATGCAGGAAAAATGTTTGCAGATGCTTCAAAAAATGGACTTTCATTTGAAAAATATTCTGATAATGTTGCTAAAAACATAAAGATAGCACAGAATTATACTTTTAAGAATGGTCTTAAAGGTCTTGAAAGCATGGCTAAAAAAGCAACTGCAATTAAACTTGATATGGGGCAAGTTGCAAGTTTTGCCGAAAAGGTAAGTACAATTGAGGGCGCAATAGATGTTGCTTCAAAGTTACAAGTTTTGGGCGGCTCATTTGCTGGAATCGCAGACCCATTGGGAATGCTTAATGAGGGCCTTATGGATATGGAAGGGCTTACAGATAGAGTCATAAAGATGATTGGCGGAATGGGTGCTTTTAATAAGCAAACCGGCGAGGTAGAAGTTTCTGCATTTAACAAACAGCGTATTAAGGCTGCTGCTCAAGCAATGGGAATGGATTATTCTCAATTGATGGAGAGTGTTAATGCAGGCGCAAAACGAGAAGAAATTACAAGACAAATTAGTGCATCTGCCAATGCAACAGGCCTTGATGATAAAATGAAGGAATTACTTAAAAACTCTGCAACTTTTGAAAATGGAAAGGCCGGTGTTTCAATTAATGGGAAATTCAAGACTTTAGATGATTTAACAAATGAAGATTACAAAGATTTAGTAAAAGAAACACAAGACCAAGCTGCCGATATTAAAGATATTGCAAAAGACCTTAGAAGTATTAAAGATATGGAACAAGGTACAAAAAAACAATATGAAGCCATGAAAGCAAGAATGGCAAAAAGATGGGGGCTTGGCTCACTTGTTAAAGGTGTTGTTGGCTTTGTTGGTGCGTGGAATCTTCTTTTATGGGTTGTTGCTCATGGAAGTTGGATAAAGAGTATTTTGGGAATGGTAGGAAACGGAGCCAACCTAATAGGTGGATGGAAAAACATATTCTCAGGAAAAAGATGGCATGGTGATAAGAGTATATTTGCTAATAGAATTGGAGCAAGCGGTATATTTAGCAAACTTGGAGGAAAGTTTGGTGGTATATTTAGCAAACTTGTGGGAAAGTTTGGAGGTATTATTGGAAAATTAGGAAGTATAGTTGGAAAATTTGGAGGAATAAGCGGAAAATTTGCAAATAAAATAGGCACAAAATTAATTTCACAATTATTTTCAAAAACAGGTGGAAAAGTTTTAACAACGGCAGCAGGTAAGACATTTACTGTTGCTGCAAATGGTGTTATGAGGAATGCAAGTGGCAAAGTGATATCTGGTGCTGCAAGACAAAAAGTTTTACAATCAGCTTCAAAACTTGCATCAACGACAGAAAAATCAGCAAAATTTGCATCAGCGTTAAATATATCAAAAAATATAAGAAAAACAAAACAGGCAGTAAAACTTATTAAAGCTGGTAAAGCCGGAAAAGTTATTGCAAGTGGCGTTAAAACTGTTGGAAAAAAAGTTCCAATTGTAGGTGGATTGATAGCCGGTGGGATAGAAGCATTTGAAAACAAAGATAAATTTAAAGATAGGGCAACAAGAGGGGAAGCGGTAGGAAAAACAGCAGGTGCTGCTGTTGGTGCTGCCGCAGGAGCCGCTGCTTTGGCATGGATACCTGTTGTCGGACCTTTGGTTGGAGGTGTCGTTGGTGAGTTTTTAGGTAAACACATAGGAGGATTTATAGGAAAAATACAAGGAAATAGAGTAAAAAAGAATAGGGATATTGTTGATAAACAATTGTCAAAGTATGGAATTGAAAGAAAGGGCGATTACAGTGTACGTGAATTAAAAAAAATAGACGAAGCGTTGCAGACTGGTAAATTGTCGAACAAAATGAGGAAGAAACTGATTAAAGATGGTGATGCTGATATTGTTGAAAAAATAGAAGAAATTGGCAGCAAGAAAAAACAAGAAAGAACTGACAGAAAATCGTCAAAGAGCACAATTGCGAAATCAATTAAGGATGGAATGTTCAAAGTAGGCGTTGCATATATTAATGCCGAAAAAATCGGTGGAAATGGTATATTAGGAAAAGGCATTAACCCGAAACTAGGATTTGGTATCACAAATAAAGCATCTCATTTTGGAGGTATTGGTGAAAATTTTGGCTTGCAAAGAATAAAGGGTAAACCAAAAACTGGTATATCAAATATAAAAGGACTTCCTGAAGAAGGGTTTAGTAGTGAATTGGCAGGGCTAAAGAAATCTGCTGAACGTTTTGAACAAAAGAAAGGTAATGGGATAAATCAACAACAATCTGAAAGCCAAAATTCATTGAATGGCGGAAAGATTGACCTTAATATAAGTGGCACTATTAAACTAGAGGGTGCTAATGGAAAACAAGTTGATATAACAAAAGATTTGTTGAAGGACAGTAATTTCATACGTGAGATAACTAAACTTATCACTCAAAGAATTGGCGAAAATCAAGTTGGTTCTAACCGTCAAGACAATAATAATATGGCAAGAACAATTTAATTATTGATATTTTAAAGAATAAAATTAAATTATAATAATACATATGGAAACTTTAGGCCACATAGCAAAATCTTTAACCATTGGCGCATTGGATGCGTTACAGGCAGTATTGTCTATTGTTCAGACAATTCACATGACTGGTGGCGTTAGCATATATACTGTAACACATAGGGATTTTAACGGTTATGATTTGAGAAGTGCAAATCTTTCTAACAATTTTGGAAACGGAAGGTCTTTAAGGGTTGATAAATCCCAAATAAAATCAACAAATGCATATGTTTATAATGATAATGGTGAATTAGATAGTCCCGTTATATATTCTGATTATATAGGTAGATTGTATCATCAGGATGATTTCATTGAAAGTTCTTCGTTTGGATTCATAACTGAAGAGGGGTTTGGCAAGTTTGAAAGAGCAATAATGAACAAGAATTTAAATAATGTTATCCCAAAAAGCGAATATTATTTAAATGCAATGCCAACTGATTATGGTGCTCCATTTTTAGGTGGAGATTTCCGTAGAACAGTATATCCAATGGTTATTGGAGATGAATATTCAGTCGAAGAAAGAGAACATATAATTTTCCATAGTGAGTTAAGAAAAAGTAGAAAACATTTTTCTGACAAAATGATGGAAAACACAAAATATGTTGATAGTAAAATTGGTGCTACAAATGAAAGCGAAAGATATGCAGGTCTTCATCCAAGCAATCTTATTTCTTCTAATGGAGATGAGATTGATGTTTCAGATGGGCATTTAGGGAGAACATATGCTGATGAAAAGCCAAAAGATATAAAAACTTTTGGAAAAATGTTTTTTGACGGGGATTTAGGCCCAAAGAGTGGGCTTTCTAAATATAGGATAAATTATAATTATATTGATAAATTTCCCCCTTATGATGGTGTTAACGTAAATGGCCGTTCTTTTTTAGAATATGTTGATATTCCTGAGATGATATCTGATTTGTCATATTTAAGAGGAAAACCGATAGAGATTTTAGATTATTCAAGTTCATTCAGGGAAAGGAATTTTAACGAGTCATTTTTCTACAGGTATAATAATCCTTATGCCGTTGGCAATAGTAGTGACATTATTAATACTTATTTCGTTGCAAAAAGACCAATTGGAGAATATAATGAAATAAAAATAGAAAGTGGTAATGGTGATAAAGGAAACATTATAACCAAATCAACGGAAAATGGTCCTGTTAATAAGTACCAAGAATTAGAGAGTTCAAGCGATTCAATAAGTGATAAAGGCGGAGGTTTTATTGGTGATAGTGGCTATTCAAAGTTGATTCATAGGACAAATGACTTGTTCAAAAATATGAAACTTGGAACACTTGTTAATAGGTTCCATACATCTTCAAAAGACTTACATGACTATGATGATGATGAACTTGTTACATCATCATCAAGATATGGGTTATCAAGGGGGAGAAACTTGCTTTCTACTGAAGAAAAGACAACAAATGGATATTCTAACCCGTATTGCCGTGTTTGGACAGCACATCATCAATATACAAAGTTGAGTAGGCTTATAAGGCCGTTTACAACTAATGAAAAAACAATGAGTGTTTCAGAAACACAAGGATTTATTGAAAATGATACTAATTTAAGACCGGGTAATGGCGGAACTGTACATTTAGGTAACCATACCGTATTAATGGACAATGGATATGTAAGAATGTCACCTGCACACGATGATGGGAGTAGGGATATAAAGAATTTTATGTTCTCAATTGAAAATTTAGCGTGGCGTGACGTTAATTGGGATAGTGCAAGGGTTACAAAGGAACAACAGGGGCCAAATGGGGGGAGAATGATGTGGTTTCCACCATATAATCTAAAATTCAGCGAAAACGTGAATGTTGAATGGAATGCAAACAAATTTATTGGGCGTGGTGAACAGATATATACATACACAAACACTGATAGAAGTGGAACTTTAAGTTTTACTTTACTTATAGACCATCCATCAATTATAAATAAATGGAGAGGAACTGCTAAGGTAGTTGACGAACCTAAAGAAAGGGAAACAGAAATATTGAGGTTTTTTGCTGGATGCGGAATGCTGGAAGGTACGGTTCCTGCCGGTTCAGGAAATTCACAAAGCGAAAATATAGTTTCTCAAAATGTAAATCCAAAATATAATGGTAGAACAAGAAATGTTGCATTGGTTTTGTTTTTCCCTAATAATTTTTCTGGCTATGATTATAAAGGGGACCCTTCTTCTGCAATTGATATGTTAAGGGGATATGAAAATGGGCAATCGTGGGATAACGAACAAGATTCAGATATTGAAAACACGGTATATCCAAATAACAATTCAGCAAATTTGTTTAATTTGAATAAAATAACAAGTGATGATGAAAACGCTTGGTATGTGAAAGATATGCTTTTTGGGGGTGATGAAGATGTTGAATTTTATGGATTTTTTGATGGTGAAAAAGGATATGATAGTCTAAACAATGTCATTAAGAATATAGACACTGAAAATGGTGAAATATTTGGTGATAAGCACAAAAACATATCAATAGAAAAAATTGAACTTTATGGGTTTGCTTCTTCACATGGAACAGAAGAAAACAACAAAAAACTAACACAAAGACGTGCTGATTTCATCAAAAATGCGGTTATTTCAAAATGCAAAGAAATAACACCTGAAATGTTTAATGAAGCGAAAACTGAAATAAAAGAGGTAACAGACGTTAGTACAAACCCAATGGACCGTGACATTAATATGATAACTGCTAAAGTTGCACGTTCAGCATATGTCTTGTTTAGGGTGAGATGGGATGACGATACAACAACAAATTCGATTATTGAAGATAACACATTTGTTGTACAAAATCAAAATTATGACAACGTTCCTCAAGAAGTTACAACTGAATCGGTTCCTGAGGAAGCAACTGTTGTAACAGAATCTACCGAAGAGGACACATATAGGGCTGACAATGAATATTTGTATTTTGCTAATTTGGAAAGGAATGATGAGGTTGCTTACCAAAAAATAATTGATAGAATAAGATATTTCAATCCTGCCTACCATTCAATAACACCGGAGGGCTTTAATGCAAGATTGACATTCTTGCATCAATGTACAAGACAAGGACCAACCGTTGATTTGTCTTCTGGAATACATTCTGCTTCTGGTAGTACAAATTACACTAAATATGCAGGAAATCTTTCATTTGGAAGAGCTCCTTATTGTATATTAAGGATTGGCGACTTTTTCCACACAAAGATATGTATCACATCATTAAGCATTGATTATGATGGAGGCGGGGGAATACAATGGGATTTGAATCCTGAAGGTGTTGGTGTACAACCAATGTTTGCAAATGTTAATATAAACTTTAATTTCATTGGCGGCCAAGACCTTAAAGGGCCAATTGAAAGGCTTCAAAATGCAGTTACGTCTAATTATTATGCAAATGCTTCTGTTTATGACCACAAGGCAGACAAAAAGGGAAGCGGATTCCCGTATGATGTTAGACTTAATGTACCTGACAAAAATCCACGTGAGGATGAATTAGCGCCACCAGCACCAAGTTCTGAATTTAGTAAAACAACAGAAAAGACTCCTGATTAAAGATATATGGATTATAAGTCTGGAAATAATATATGGTTGAAATAAATAAGTAATTTAAATTTAATATGGGAACATTTGATAGATATGCTCAGTTTAGAAATGGTAATAAAATAGACATTGTAACGTTTGGAGAAGTACCTGAAAAGGCGAGTGATAAATTTATAACATATGAAAAGGGGGTTACAAGATTGGACCAAGTTTCATATCAATTTTATGGCAGTTCGAGTTATGCTTGGCTTATTTTACAAGCAAACGCAAAATATGGTTCTTTAGAGTTTAGGATTCCCGATGGTGTTACTCTTAGAATACCATATCCGTTAAATGTTTCATTGTCTGATTATCAGAAATCAATAGAAAAAAATAAAGAGTATTACAGATAATTTCATATATGGATGAGCATAAAAACATGGGTAGGTTAAGATATTTTGACCCAAATACTACTGTTTTGGAAAACAGGGAGGGGACTAATTCTGATTCCATAACGTTTCCATATGAAGATTACAATATTGCTGTTGATTTGCAGATAAGGGTATATAATAGATATTCTTGCGGGTTTGGCGATATGACAGGGGATATGCAGGTTTTTGAATATTCAACTCAGAACGGGACGTTATCTTTTTTAGGTGGAACTGATGGTTTTTTAACTACAAACTATACAGACATACAGATGATAAATCCTTCTGGAAACACAACAGAATGCCTTGGCATAGAATCAATACAAGTTTCATATGAAAGTTGGCTACATCCAGTTGTAAATGTTGTATTTGTTGATGTTAGGGGCGGTACTGTTATGCAACCCGCAGAATCTCATTATTATAATGAGAATGAAAAAGGTAATACATATCAAATATATAAGTCACTGTTTTCTTTTCCATATCCTTTGTTTCTTTTAAAGGTTAAAGGATTCTATGGACGTGGTGTTACTTATAGACTTGCTGTTAGTAAAACAGATATAGATTTTGACGCAAATAGTGGTAATTTTAAGATTTCTGTTGATTTTATTGGTCATATTTATGGGCTTTTTGCGGATATACCAATGACATATATTGCTGTTGCTCCATATATGGAAGAGGGTGATAGATATTGGATGCAAAAAGTGAATGAAAAGAAGTTTTGGTTCTATAAAATGGATAAAAATGGAGATTTAGTAGCACAATCTCCAATGCTTAAATTTCCAGAATTAACGCTGAGAGTTGCTGAAGTTGCATATTCACAGCCAGTTGCAAAGGTAAATGCAGATTCAGAATTGGCAATGCAAACTCTTGACGAAGAGGTTAATTCATTAAATTCAATTATGGAATCATATAAGGTGTTTATTGATGGCTCTAATGTTGTGTATTATTGTAATGATTCAGGACATCCTGACCAATCTTTTATTTTCTACACACTTGCAGACAGTGGTGAAATGAGGAAAAACGATGTTGTTAGTGGCGCTGCTAACACTTTTTTCACAAAACTTGAAGAACACGATAAAACATATAATACGACTTATAAGAGTAAATTTAATAGCCTATGTTTAATTTGGAAAAACGAAGAAAACACAGTTGATTGTGAAATCCTTGAAGACGGGTCTGTTAAACGAAAAGACGGAAATGAAGAAATTTTTGATATTTATATGAAAAACAATCCTAATTTACAGAAATTTGTTAAGGAAAATTTAAATGTAAATAATGTTAACATAATAAGTTTTGGCTTTCGTAATTTTGCAAAAAACGGAGAGGATTTTAATGATATTATCAATGTTCAAATTCCTGAGGAGATAAAGAAAATACAAGAAAATAAAGGTAAGGTAGAAAAGGAATTTAAGGACAAACAAAATGCCTTAATTGAAGATGCTCTTGGGTTTAGACCATCAATTAAGAATATGTATGATTTGGCATTTGCTCATCTTGACACATTCATGTATGTCTACTATGAAATGCTTAGAAAAATTAGAAGACAACTTGAAATGAAAGGTGATGAACGGAAGAAGGTTACGTATTCTATAAGTGATGAATATACAGATACTGAAAAATCCGATGCGCCTGGTGCAAATGGGTTTGTTAGGGGTGCGTATTTACCACCATATACAGGATTTTACAAAGATACGGTTGATGCATCTGATGGCTTTAAAAAGAAAAAAACAATGATGTGGCCTGGTGATTTACCAAATGGCGATAGAAAATTAGAGGAAGTAAAATTTGTTTTTGAATTACTTAGTGGGGCAAAATTGTATTTTAACAGGTCAGACGATGTTAATTTTGCCATTGATGGATTTAGGGCTTCTGGCTCAACAGGTGCTATATCAGGAAAACATCCATTGACAGATGTTAAGCGTTTTATACCGTTGACAATTTATGATATTGCAAACAATGGAAAAACTATTAATCCATATTTGAGCGTTGCAAGTAAAATAAAAAATAATGCGCCATTTGATGAGGTCATAGGTGATGTTTATGGGATTTTCGCATTAAGATTGTTCTATTATATGAATTCTTGTAGTGATGGAGGTAACAATGTTGATGATAACGAAAGTAAATTTTTCGGCAGACTGGACGCTATTAACTTTTTCAAAGCTGTTGGCAAAAGCGAATCTCCTGTTCTTCATAAGTTTGTTAAGGAATTTGCCGATGAAAATATGAGAAAAGACAGAATTGCATTTGAATCTGCAATATCTTATGATGGTAGTTCGGTTGAGACTATGGATATTGGCGGTAGAAACGTAAATGTTAAGCCTGTAATGTCATGGCGTGTCGATGATTCTGCTAATACAAATATAAATTTGTTTAACCGTTCAAAAGGAATATATACTTATTACTATTCAAGTATCAATACCGTTTATAATAATGGGACATATTTTGCTAATTTTAGGTATTTTCCTATTCGTTTAACCAGTATGGAAGATTTAAAAAATACGTTTTCAAACGGATACCCATTGTATAAAGAGGGGTTTATTTCTTCGATACAACATGAATCATATTCAGGGAGTACCGATGGGTTTAGTGAAGGAAAAACGCTTAAAGGAGGTACTTTTATGCTTTACGAAACAAGGGATTATATTAAGACTTTGTATAAAAACATAGAGGCTGAGTTGAATCAAGAAAAAGGTGATAATACGAATGAAATAATAGATGATAAATATTTTGAAGCAGTAAAGGGCGGAAGTACATTCAGAGGTTTCGCAAACAATATTGATGAAGATTTTCCAAGAATGTATAATAAAAGAATTGTAGAAAAAGTTGATAATGCCGAAACGAAGGCTGGTAGGAAAGATGTTGCCACTATGACCGCCGAAGACATGGCACAATTTATTATTGTATATCCTGATGCTATTGACGAGGGAAGAAGCAAATCGCAATTCGATGTAAATGAAGACAACCTTGTTGACGAGGCAGATTCTTTGTTGGAATGCCCATTGTATTGGATACAAGATAATGATTATGCAAAGGCATTTTTATTTGTGCAAGCGGCAAGATTGATAAATGGTGATTCAAGCACTTCTGTTTTAGGAATGGATTATGGGACAAATAAAATCATACAAAAGGGACCATTGCTTAGAGAAGGCGCTTTTTATTGGTGGCATGATAATTATGCAATGGTAAAAACAGAGGGCCATTGCAAGTTTAATATTGCTTTAAATAAATCTGGCGGATATGATGTGGCTGAGGGCGATGTAAAATATAAGTCACCAAGTAATAAGGAAACGTTTATTTCTAATTTTAGTAATTCTGTTTTTGGCAGCCAAACATTAAATTATAACGATGATTCTGAAACTTTTAACCCGATACCTACCAATTCAAACGCTCAATATTACGAAATACCTTATTATAGTAATAGTTCGTTTCTTAGAGAAAAGGTAAAAAATGTAACGCCATCAAGAGTTGAATATTTGAAAAAATATTTTGAAAATTGGGTTGAAAAAGAATTTAAGCCAATTGCTAGAATTTATGAAAATATAAGAATATATGGCTCTCCTGAAGAAGACAAAAGGAAGTATAGTGACGGCCTTGATAAAACGTTATTAAATGCTGCAATAACATCAGGTGAGTCAAATCTAATACCTGATGCAAGGAAATTACAGGAATTTTTAAGGTCGTTTTATTTTGGCGTATGTACTGTTTTTGATTATTATGGCGGATTCTTTAGGAAAACTATGTCTTTAAAAGAGAGTTTATTCACCAGTGGATTCCGTGGATTTATGGACCAATTGAGAAAAATATATGGCAAAACGGAAGATGCTTCGCAATCAGAAATAAATGCTGCTTTTGCCGCTGCTTATGCTGAAGACCCGTTTAGGAACAAAGATTTGAGGCTTAGTACATATATGACTTTGAAATCTTTGTATGATAAATGGATATGTAATTCGTTAAAGGGCGATAAAACATATAGGTTTAATAGGGTTGAGGATGGAAGTAATGAACCTGGAACATATGAGCTGGATAATTTCATATATGTTGATAATTTTTATCGTAATATTGGATATGATTTAACCATTAATTTGACAAAATTTGTTGAATGGATGGGAAAATGTTTGCCAACTTCAAAAATGTACACAGTTGAGGGGATTATGTCATACAATGGTAGAACTTTGTATGAATTCTTGACTGATATTGCACAAGATTGTGGCGCTATATTGCTTGCAATACCACAGAGATTTATGTATGATTGCGGGGAAAACATAAAAACAGTGTTTACTCCAATACCTTCTTGTCAGGCTTGGGATGATGATACATATACCTATATGTTCTTGTATACATATAAGCCATCTGAACATCTTGGCGACAAAGGAGCAAGTAATATGGATATGAATGGGTGGTCTCCTGAGGGCGATGGCTATGACTTGACTGATGAAGATATTGTTGGCTCGTTATTTGATGATAACGAGATAGGATATGCTGTACCAGCATTCGGAGTTACATTTGCAAAAGAAAATCAGGCGTATTTTAAAAATATTTCATTGTCAACAAAACAACATGGGGTAACAGAGGCTGGGTTGAATGCAACAATGAATATAGCAGCAAAGGCTTCTGAAACAATAAGGGAAACGACACTTTATGGACAGGATATTTATAAAGTATTTTCTAATAATTCATATGAGTGTACTGTCGAAATGATGGGAGATATGCAAATATTCCCACCAATGTATTTCCAATTAAACAATATACCAATGTGGAAAGGTGCATACCTTATCAAAAAGGTAACTCATAGTATAAGGCCAGGAGATGTCACTACAACAATAGTTGGCGTAAGGCAGAACAGGTATTTGATACCGTTGGTCGAAGGTACTGTTGTTTCTTTAAACACCAACGAAAATAGGGCTTCTGAAGATAATGTAGAAAATGGCGGAAGTGGCGTAGATGTTACTAATTTATCAATTGGAAATGTTGAAAGTAATGGCGTTGATACAAATATTGCAGGTGACAGGTCTAAATTAATAGCAGAGCAACAAGGATTATCTGAAGATATAACACCAACAAAGCCAGTTATTATATTAACACCGGGCCACTCTGTTAGTCGAAAAGCAGAAGAGCATAAATGGGCAACAAGGCTTATTAAGGATTATATTATACCAAAATTAAAACAAAAGACTTTTAAAGACGGTACTTCATATGCAGACCATGTTGTTCAAGGCGGTAAAAAAAATAAGGAAGATTTGCAGTCTTCTAGTTATGATTTTTGGCCGGTTAGACATTTGGTTGATAAGTACGGTTCAAAAAGCGTTGTGTCTATAAACGTACACTGGAATGGTGATGGTGGGCAGTATTTCGCTGCGTTTTGGGCACATAAAACAGCATCAGGCGGCGTTAATATGAGAAATGATTCACAAAAACTTGGATTGTATTTTAGGGAAGCGTTTAAGGAAGTTGTTTCAAAAAAAGACACATATTCAAAAATGCCTATAGGAATGATGGATAAAGGTGTACCAACATGGCATTATGCTTTAGATGCTGATAATACAGACCCGGGCGTTGGATGGACTTCTAATCCTACACATTGCGCATGTGTTCTTACAGAGAACTTCTTTGCAAATTATTATCCATCAGATAGACATGTGAATTGGCTTGCTGAAAATTATAAAGAAATTAACCCAGAAACTGGGCGATATCAAAATGGTAGGGCTTGGCTTGAGAGTGAGGAAGGATGTAATGTTATTGCTAATGCGCATGTGAATGCAATAGTGAATTATATTAACTCACTTGGAAATGATTCCGATAAACAAGTTCCTGAGCCCCAACAAGGCTGAAATTGAAATAAAACAAATACAGGACCTGTTGTCTATTGCACTGTACAATTAGAAAGGTCTTATTGGTTGCTTAATTTTGAAAGATAAATATCAGTTGGCAACAACTAATTGAAAGCATGTTTGAAAAGGCATGCTTTTTTTGCCTTATAGCACTATTTATAAATGTAAATAAAAACCGATTAATTATGAAGACAAATCATCAAATGAACTATTATGACTACGGCAAAAACCTTGACATACAAGGAGTTATGCCAGTAATTGGGGGGGGGTGTAAACCCTGAACCTGAATTACCAGAAACTATTGATATTTATTATACACGAAGTGACGTTTCTGGCTTTTCTACAACATACAATATAATTTTAGACGAGCCACTACAACAAGGTTATTATCCATATGCCTCTTATTATAAATACGAGATTAGTGGCTCGGAATATATAAATAAATTTGTTCAATGGGACTATACAGAAGAAGAAACCACACATTATTCAAAAAACAGTTCACATTCTGTTAATGATGGAGTTGATGTATTTACAATAATAAAAGGCCCAAATGACTATTCAATTGATATACCAGGAAAAGCAATACAAAATTAATTAAATAAATAACATATCATAAAAAAAAACACATTCCTACAATGTTCAATAAGCACAAACAAGGGTATGTGTTTTTTATTTTGTGTTAACTGGTATATAATTTTCTTTTGAAAATTGATATGGCTTTTGTATATTAATTAAAATTTTATTCATGAAAAAAATAGCAAATATTTTAACTAAAAACTTGTTTAATGATAAAATTTTTTACAATGTCATTGATAATAAGAATGATATAATTAAGGGGATTCCTGTGTTATGTGTTGGGGTTGATTTCACAAAAAAGAATTATCCTAATTTTAATAGGATAAATATGAGAATAGACGAAATGACAAGTTGGACTTATGGCCCGCGTGAAAAGAGAAATGTCTATGAGTCAAGGTTGAAAATATTTATTAATGACGCAATAGAAAAATTTAAATCAAGAATTAAGTATAAATATATTAATGTTGTAGTTGACCAAAATTCAGACGATTTCTTGTTAGTGAAAGAGATTGTCAATTGTGGTAATAAAAAAATCATATCATTCATATATAATGGTGTTATATACATTTATGATAACGTTGGGACTGTTTATGGAGTTTCGATAAGGGAGATGTCATATGTTTGTATTGACGTTAAGTCTTTTTTGAGAAACATATATTTAAATACGACCGTAATAACCAACAAGGATTCTATACCGTTGGATGTAAGAATAATGTTTAATGGCTGTGATTATTTGATTCCGTGTTTGTTTTCTGATGATAATAATTAGTTTTTCTGTTTTTAAACTATTTATATGTAAAATAATGTATTATGTTTTCACCAAGGTTAGTGATTAAGAATTATGGTTTAAGCAGGAAAAGGCCGAAGAAAAGTGTTACAAAAAAAGAAAATGCTGATAACACTTTAGGAAACCATAATGAAAAGAAAGAAGAAAAGGTTGAAGAGGTATATATTGAAAAAGAAAAAACTAGTAAGAATAATAAGAAAAAAAATAAAAAAGACATGGCAATTAATGAAGAATTAATTTCAGCTGCTGAAGAGCAAGCAAGTGCGTTATCTAATAATGTAAAAGTAGTTAAAAAAGACCGTGGCTTGATTGAAAGAACCGAGTCATCTAAAATAATTCTTACGGAGGATAATAGACAAGTGTTAAATGACTAAGAATAGTTTAAATGAAATAAAATATAACTTTAGGCATTTGGTTGAATACGTAACACCTGATGGTGTCGTTGAAGATGAAAACGACCCAAATGCTATGGGCGGTGGCGACCCAAATGCCGGTGGTGATGCTATGGGTGGAGACCCAATGGCTATGGGTGGTGAACCAAATGGAATGGGAGGTGCTCCTATGGGCGGTGACCCAAATGCGATGGGGGACGCTCCTATGGGTGGCGACCCTAATGCAATGGGTGGTGGACAATCTCCTGAAGGATTTTCTCCACAGGGCGTTGACCCAAATGCAGGAATGGATGGAATGGGTAGTGACCCAAATGCAATTGGAGGCGCTCCTATGGGCGGCGATACAAATGCAATGGGAAGCGACCAAAATATGCCAGGTCCTAATGATGATGTCATTGAAATTGATGATTTAACCGATGCTCAAGAAGATACTGATAAAAAAGTTGATTCATTGACTTCAAAATTTGAAAAATTAATGTCTTCAATTGATGGAATAGAAAAAAGAATCAATGACATTGATGCACATACAAATCAATATCTTGGGGCACTTAAAGGTGAAATAGAAAAAAGAAATCCAACACCGATGCAAAGATTAACAATGCGTTCAACAAAGTCAGCACCATATGATATGACACCAAACGAGTATATGAATAATTATGCTCCTGAAAATTATAGTGATGCTTCAGACAACAATGGCGCTGATGACCCTCAATATAAAATAACAAAGGGTGATATTGATGATTTTGTTGATTATGGCTCAATTGCAAAAGATATTGAAAACAAAAAAATTGGATTAAATGATATATTTGGATATTAATAATTATTGGGCTACATTTGTGGCCCAATAATTGTTTTTTTTGCAAACTTTTTGTATATTATATAAAAGTTAGTTTTTATTTATTAACATTTTTAAAATAATAATTTTATGAAAAAATTTTTGTAATTTATGGGTAATTTAATTGATTTACCAAACATTAGTTTAGATTCAGTAGTAAATGAAAAAAACAACGAACAAAAGACAAAAAAAGAAGGTTTTGATGTAAAAAACTACCTAAATGTAAGACTTTCAGAAGGCGAAGACCAAAAGACACTTACAATAAGGCTGTTACCGATGGACTTGGAAACAGGTAGTCCGTTTGCGAAGATACACATTCACAACGTTAAAGTCCCTCAAGATATGGTAAAGCCTGGCGAAAAGCCGTATAAATCCTACATTTGTTTAAATAAGACAGTTGGAATTGACCATGAAAAGTATGGCACAAAATGTCCATTTTGCGAAATGAACTATGCTGCTTATTTGGAATCAACAAAAGAAACAGACCCTGTAAAAAAGAAGGCATTGCAGGATGCTTCTCTTGCGTTTAAGAGCCAAGAGGCTGTAATCGTTAGGTGTATTGAACGTGGAAAAGAGTCAGATGGAGTTAAGTTTTGGAAATTTAACATTAGGGCAAAGGATAAAACTGACCCATATAACCAAATTTTAAATTTGGCAAAATTAAGAGAAGAAGCTGCAAAGAAAAAGGGTGAAGTTAATAATATTCTTGACATTTATAATGGGCGTGATTTGAATGTTACAATAACTTCAGCTGAAAAATCAGCACCAAGTATTATTGATGATGGTGATAGGAGCCCGTTGTCAAAGGATGAGGAACAAATGAAGAGATGGATTTTCGACACGAAGAAATGGCAAGACGTGTTCACTTGCAAACCTTATGAATATCTTAATCTTGTCGCTCAAATGAGAACTCCGTGGTTTGATAAGGCAAAAGGAATTTGGGTTGATAAAGAAGAATACGAGTCTGAACATGGCGCAAATACAAAAGACATTAATGATGAAATCAAAAATGCAGAGAACAAGGTAAGGGAAAACGAAAAGACTAATAATAATTCATTTGTTGGTTCATTGGAAATTAACGATGATGATTTACCTTATTAATGTATGTGTAATCACGGAAAAATTAAATTCAATTATGGGGCAATGGGTAGTGGAAAAAGTCTTCATTTGATTGCCACTGCCCATAACTTCAAAATGCATTCAATACCTTTTATTGTTCTTAAAAGCAGAATAGACGATAGGGATGGTGAAGATATTGTTCATTCTAGGGCAATAGGCGACATTGAATGTGTTGGAATCACTGTTGAAGATAACATTTTTAGCCTTGTTTCAAATTATCTAAATGCAGACCTGTTTTACGGGGCAAAGGGCCTTAAATGGATTCTTATAGATGAATGCCAATTTTTAACCGAAAAACAAGTTGATGAATTGGCAGCAGTTGCAGATAATTTTGGAATAAATGTTTTATGCTATGGATTGAGAACCGATTTTAAAACACAGTTGTTTCCTGGCTCAAAAAGACTATTTGAAATAGCAGATAGCTTTGAAGAAATAAAATCAAGTTGCTATTGCAACAGTAAGACTATTTTTAATGCAAGAATAAATAAAGAGGGTGAAATCGTTACTGACGGAGAGCAAATTGAAGTTGGAGGAGACGACAGATATGTGTCTTTGTGCAGAAAATGCTATTTTGAAAAGACAAATAACCCTTTGTATAATAAAAATGATTAATTATGGCACAGCCACAAAAAAAAGCACCTATTAAAAAGAAGAATACAATTTCAGATTTAAAAGCGAAAATGGGATTTGGAGTTTCTGTTGAAAAGGGAGAGATACAAAACGCAAGTAATGCAGATAAACCACTGGAATGGTTGATTATGCCTAAAGCATTTCAGGATGCACTGAAACTTCCCGGTTATCCGATTGGGTTCGTAAGCACAGTATGCGGACATAGCAACAGTGGAAAATCCACATTAATAAATCATGCAATTGTAGCAGCACAGAGACAGGGGTTAATACCAATTATATATGATACTGAGAATAATTTTGACTTTCAGTATGCAATAGATATGGGAATGGATGCAACACCTGTTTATGGCGATGTAAACGTTGAAGTTGTTGACCCAGAAACAGGTGATGTTTCAGTTGTTAAAGAAAATAGGATAATTGAATATGATGGCCCTTTTGTTTATTTTAATAATTCAATTTTAATTGAAAGATACGGCGATATTGATTATTCAACAGGAAAACGAGGCTCGAAAAAAAGAAATAAGGCTGTAATTGAAGATATTGCATATTCAATAAATGAATTTTTAGAATATCAATCAAATGGAGATATAGAACAAGGATTCGTGTTTTTATGGGATTCTGTTGGAAGTATTGGCGGTTTGAAATCTTATAATAGTAAAGTTGGAAATCCTATGTTTGATGCTGGAACTATTTCGGCTGCAATGCAAGATATTATGGACAGTGCAATACCTTCTTCGAGGAAAGTTTCCTCTAAATACACAAATACAATGATAATGGTTAATAAGGTTTGGCTTGATAATACAACAAATCCAGTAGGGCCACCAAGTTTAGAATTAAAGGGTGGTAGAAGCATTTTCTTTAGAAGCAGACTTATAATTTTGTGCGGTGGGATGCTCAAGTCATCTGTAAAAAAATTAACAGCAACTTCAAAAGGGCTTAATTATAACTGGGGTATACAAACAAAAATAAAGGTTTTAAAAAATCAATTGCCAAGCCCGTTTAATGTAACATATGAAGGTGAATTTATTTGTACTGATATTGGTATTATTGGCACAAGTAAGGAGGAACAAGATGAGTATAAAAAGACAAGAGCAAACGAATTACTTAAAAAACTAAACGAAATTGCGGAAGGTAATGGATGCTCAAAAATTAACGATATTGGTGAGATTTCATTTGAAGAAAGTAGTGAAGATGAAATAATTGATTAAAAATCCGAATTTTTTTTATTTTTCAATTACTATTTATGTTAAAGTAAATTACAATGTATTGTATGACTTTTAATATAAATTAAACAACAACAAGGTGCTACTATGGATATAGTAGTGCCTTTTTTTGTTGTTCGTTAATAACTCTAAAAAACTATTTTTATGGCTAAGAAAAAGAGACTTGTGGAATCGTTAGATGAAGATGAACTTGAATACATCAAGACAAAAATGAATCCTGAAAAGGGGGAAGACAATCCAATTCCTTCAAAGTTGTTAAATTTTAAATTAAAGCTTAAATGCAAAAACCAAAAGCAAAAAGAGTTGCATAATTTAATAAAAGAGAAACAAATAGTTTTTTGTCAAGGTTCGGCTGGAACCGGAAAATCGTACATTGCGGCTGAGACAGCCCTTGAATTGCTTAAAAACGGGCCATATAGGAGAGTTATAATTTGTTGTCCAAATGTGGAGTCCTCAACAATGGAAATTGGCTTTTTGCCTGGTGATTTAAGAGATAAAACAAAAGTTTTTTTTGATGCAATTGAATTTACAATTGAAAAGATACTTGATGATAGTGGAAACTTCAATAGCAAGGATGTTGTTTCAAATTTAATGAAAAATGGCCTAATAACAGAAGAGGTTGCTTCATTCTTAAGGGGTAAAACATTTGATGATAGTATTATAATTGTTGACGAATCAGAAAATTTTAACAAGCAGGAAATGCTTTTGATATTAACGAGAATAGGTAGAAATAGTAAAATGGTGTTTCTTGGTGATAATATGCAAATAGATAGAAAAGACATTAAGAAATCAGGAGAAAAATGTGGACTTGATTATGCTTTTGAAACATTAAAAGATGTAGATGACATCGGGTTTCTTGAATTCACAGAAGAGGATATTGTAAGGAACCCAATCATCACGGAGATACTTAAAAAATGGAATAGTTTAGGGAAAACTGACAATAACAACTATTTATCATAACATAAACGAAAATCAGAAACACTTGAAGATTTTAGTGCAAACAAGAAAAAATAAGTAAGAAATATTAAAGTTCAATGAAAGTTTTGATTTCAGAGGAGAGACTGTATGGGTTGATTTCAGAATGTGTAAAGAGAATCCTTTCTGAGAGCAAAGTTATTACGGAAGGTTCAAGCCTGTTGTATCATTTTTTGAATTTTGACAGGTTTAAGTCTGTAGTGGAGACCAATATGTTTACTCCTACATCTTTCGAGAAAGGATGGTTCGGCGGTAAAAACTCTATTTCACTGTCTAGAACCAAGAATTTCAGGGAAGGATGGCCTGTTATAATGTATTCAGGTGATGACGGAAAGGGTGACGATTGGTGTGCTATAAGGCTTACGATTGACGGAGATTTAATCAATAGGAAACCGAACTTTAAATATAACGGAAAGCAATACAATATGTCAACCAAGGCTTTTGATTGGGCCTACAAGGAGTTTGGGGACGGGGACCCGTATGATTTTTCAGACAATACTGGTGTTTTCGCCAACAACGGGAAGGAATGGATGGAGAGGTCCGATGGATACACTACTTCGTATCTTCCGATAGACTATAATGGAGACGATGAATACTACAATGGAGTGTGTGATAAGCAAGGCCATCCATATTCACAGGCAGAAGACAGACTTACGACATATGCAGACAAAATACCAAACGCAAACCAATACATACTTAGCGTAGACATAGTGTTGCTTACGCACAATTTTAACGACGACAACATGAATGAGCGTATTGAACTTTGCAAGATATGTGAGAATTCTTTCCTTAAAGGAAAAATACACATTTATCGTAGCGAGCGCGACTTGATGCTCGGCAGATGGCGTGAAATACGCAACATTCGTGGCTTTTTGCTAGATGATTCTTATTATGAGAATCCGATACCTTTTTATGACAATGTAAAAAGGGACTTTTAGATGTTGTTTTTTTGGGATAAAATTTGTATATTATATAAAAAGCATTGGAAATGGGTCAACCTGTAAGACCAAATATAAAAGAATTACATCCTGAGTTGTCCGCAAAGCCGTTTTTTACGTTGATAATTGACGGAAACAATCTTTTGCGCCAATGTATGGCTGATACTAAGGTGAATGCTGATGGTATTCACTATGGCGGTATATTTCAATTTTTGCTTCAAATTAAGTTAATGCTAAAAGACTATCAATATTCATATGTTTATGTGATTTTTGATGACTCTGAATCTGGCATTTTGAGGTATCAGTTATACAATGAATACAAATCCAATAGAGATAAAAACTATGCAAAGCACGTTATTGATGGCGATGAGGAAAGTGACTATTGGAAACGCTTGAATATGACTATTAAGTGTATGGAAAAGGCCATATATAATAAAAGTAAGAAAAAAGAGCGTGAAGAATTACTTTCTGACGAAGAAAGGGCTTTAAAAGAAGAAAGAAAGAAGAAAAAAGAGATTGTTGACGAAAATTTTGAGCGAGAACGAAACATTATAATGCAATATTGCGATGAATTGTTCATAAGGGTGCTTTTTGATAATAAAACAGAGGGTGATGATTTCATTGCATACTACACATTACATAAAAAGCCCGAAGAAAGGGTTGTTATAGTAAGTTCTGACCAAGATTTAACACAACTAATAACGTCAACTGTTTCAGTTTATGATAGAAGGATTAAAAAATACCTTTCTGTAAAAAATTTCAAGTCAATTAAGGGATACCCTATTGAAAACGTATTAATAAAAAAGATTTTATGCGGTGACACATCGGACAATATAGGTAATATTAAGGGACTTTCCGAAAACAGATTGATGGAATTGATGCCTGAAATGGCGGATAGACCAATTACAATTGATGAAGTCAAGGAAAAAGCACAAAAATTGATAGATGAACGTATTGCTGAGAAGAAGAAGCCATTAAAATGGCATGAAAATATAGTAAATGGCGTTTCAAACAAGGAATACGATGGGGATTTCTATGAAATTAACGAAAAAATCATTGATTTAAAACATCCATTGCTCACAAAACGTGCAGAAAACGATATCGAATCAATGATGTATGCACCGATGGACCCTGAAGGCCGTTCATTTGAGAATTTGTATGAAATGATTAAACGTGATGGTATAGAAGATTTGATGAATCCAAATTCTTTCTCAAGTTTTTTCGTTCCATTTAAAGAATTGGCCGACAGGGAAAAGAAAAAATTTAAAGAAGAAAACGAAGAATAATTTTTGTTTTTTTAAGAATAATTTTATATAATTTAAATACAATTTTTAACTCAAAATAGATTGTTTAATTTTTAAAATTTTAATTTATGGTGGATTTTAAAACGAAGTCCAACGAATCACAACAAAAGGACTATAAAGAAAGATTCGAGTTTGTTTTTACTACGGATGGCAATATAATTTGCCAACGTTATTTCAGAATTAACAACTTTAACCCAACAGCCTTGCGCTCTTATGAGTTGACAAATGCAATTAGAAGGTGCGCTTCTATCATTGATAGGGACCTCAGGGATAAAACGCAGATTTATTTGTCAATTTATGCTCCAAGGGTATTTGATACTCAGGAACAAATGGAAGAGTACATTGCAAAAGATGAAAATTTTGCAAAAATGACTGTTGGAGAAGGCCTTGTTGTTAAAGGCAACACGGAAACCGATTTTGTCCTTTGTGGTGATAAAACTGCAAAGCCGATTGGTAGTAAGTTTGATGATGGCGAGTTGACCGAAGCAAAACCAGAAGATAACAAAACTTCTTATAAGTTTGCATTTAAGGTTGACGGGCGGGAAGTTTGTTCTATTGAGTGGGATGGATATTATCCCAAGTTTGTGAGGGATAAGATTGACCTATCTAACAAGAGGGGTAAGTTCTCTGAGGAGGACACTGAACATTTGACTTTTGAACAATATCTCCTTTATATGATGGTAAAGGGAAAGTCAGACCTTGTTTATGGCCTTATTAAAAACATTTGCTACGCTTGTAGCTATCCTGATAGCAAGGATTATACGGTGGATGTTGATGACATTTTTGATTGTTGGAATCACGATTCTGCTATGTTGCTATATAAGATGGTATAAATATATTATTAGTGGGTAAACAATTAGATAAGAGTAACTTAGGTTACTTGGATTTGGAATTTCAATATAAATTAGTAAAGATTTTTGTTGAAGAACCAAGATTTTTTGAGGATATCGCATCAATTGTTGACCAAAACGCATTTACTGACGCATTACTTAGGACTTTTGTAGGTACAATTAAAGATTACTACAAAAATGAAAATGTAATGCCATCTTACGAAGTCATTGGGTTTTTGCTGAATCAAAAGGCAAAAACCCAAAATGATATAGATGAGTGGAATGCGCTTATTAAGAAACTTAAATTTGAAACAAGTTATGAGGGTTATACAATTGTAAAAGAAACGGCTTTACGATTTTTTAAGCAACAAAATTTAATTAAGGTTGCTAATAAAATTCTTGAAATTGCAGGAAAAGGTGATATTGACCGTTATGAGGAATGCCAAAGAATGTTAGACGAGGCGGCAATGGCTGGCCAGGATGAGGATTTTGGGTATAATATTTATGAAATGATGGATAAAGCATTGGCAAATGACTATACCGTTTCAATTCCGACAGGCGTTAGCGTTCTTGATGATGTTCTTGGCGGAGGCCTTGATAAAGGAAAATTAGGGCTTATAATTGCTCCTGCTGGTTTCGGTAAAACAACATTTACGACTGCAATTTGTGCTTATGCGGCAGGATATAAATGCGACATGAATAACAATCAGGGCTATAAGGTGTTGCAGATATATTTTGAAGACGATGATGTTGATATAACAAGAAAGCACTATTCAAGAATTACGGGTTTGGAAGCAAGAACCATGAAAAGGCTTTCTCAACAAGATAGAGAAGAGGTTACATCTTGGCTTAATAATTTTGAAGATAAAGAAGCATTAAAAAACAACCTAAAGTTAAAACATTTTAAGACAGGTACAAAAAGTGCAAGCGATATTGAAATCTTTGTAAGAAGATTAATTAACACAGGATTTAAACCTGATTTGATTTCAATAGACTATTTTGAATGCCTTGCGCCTGAAAAGGGTGGATATTCAACTGATACAGAGTGGACACGTGAAGGCGTGACTATGAGAAAGTTGGAGAATATGGCACATGACCTTGATTGTGCAATTTGGATTCCTACACAGGGTACAAAAGATAGCATGAATAGTCCTGATGTTGTTAGAATGGACCAAGCAAGCGGTTCTGCAAAAAAAGTACACGTTGCACAGTTAATTCTTTCAATAGCAAGAGCAATTGGCGATATAGATAAGAACAAAGCGGTAATTTCGGTTCTAAAAAATCGTTCAGGAAAGTCAGGAAAAATATTCAATAATGTAAAATTCGATAATGGAACAAGTACTATTTCTTGTGATGAGGTTCAAGAGTTTGATGATTCCCTTGCTTGGGATGAAAAAGCGGCTGAACTTCAGCAACAGCAAACAACAAAATTATTTAGGGAGATAAATTCTAAAAAAGATGAAATAATTTCCCAAAAAACTGATAATAAAGATATTGGAGAATGTAATTTTGTTGGAGTAATAAAGCCAAATGATAATTTTTAAAAAAAATAAGAGGTTTTTTGCAACAAATGCGATTGACCTCTTATTTATCTTTAATAGATAAAAATAAAAAAAATAAAAGTATGAATGTAAGAAAAAGTAACAGTTCTCTTGAAGAATTTGATAGAGAAAAAGTTAAGAATGGTATTTGTAAAGCGTATGAGTCTATTGGCGAAGAATGTGATGATTTAATTCTTGAAAGTATCGTTAATAGTCTTTTTCTTTATGACAATATCAGCAGTTCAGAAATAAGGAGACAGGTTGAAGATGCCCTTATGAGTGTTAATAAAAAGGTAGCAAAAGAATATTCAAGGTCTTATAACGAAAGCGTTCCTAGAAGAAAGAAAAACGACTTCATACAAGCCTATATTCACGCAAAAAATGCTGCAACCGGTTCAAAATTCGACTCAAATGCAAATGTTAGCAACAAGAACATTGTAACACTTGGACAAGAATTGTATAAAGAAGATAACATTAAGCAGAATAGGTACATATTGTTTGATAAAATAAGGAAACTTTATTCAAAAAAGTTGGCAGAACAATATATTAGTGACCTTGAAAGCCATGTTTTATACAAACATGATGAGTCAGGCACTCCTGGGTACCCGTATTGTGTTGCTATTACAATGTATCCATTTCTTATTGACGGATTAAAAGGTCTTGGTGGCGAATCAATAGCGCCAACAGATTTAAAATCGTTTTGTGGAGAGTTTATTAACCTTGTTTATTCTATTTCCTCACAATTTATGGGTGCTGTTGCAACTCCTGAATTTTTAATGTACATGGATTATTTTATTAGAAAGGATTATGGCGAGGATTATATTAATAGGGTTGATGAAGTTGTTGATTTGAGTAGAAAGAAAAGAACAATTGGTGATGTTATTGACAATGCGTTCCAACAAGTTGTGCATAGTATGAATATGCCGGCTGGAAATAGAGGGTAGACTTGTGCCCTTACCGTGTTAAGAGCTTTATCAGGCTCAGTTATGCAAGCATCGGAGTAAAAACCGAGTAAGTAAATAATACTTGTATAGCTTCGGGGAAGGTTTTATAAATTCAGTATGCTTTTTGGAACATATAAACTATTTATATAAAGAATACAATAATGAAGATATAAAAATAATCCCGAACCAAATTAGACAAAATGTTTGTTTACAAAATAATAAATTCTTTAAATAAAAAATCATATATAGGAATAACAAATGATATTAACGAAAGGTTTAATTATCACAGAACTAGATATGATAAAATAACAAAAAAGGAATATATAGAAAAACCACTTTATAAAGCGTTTAGAAAATATGGAATAGAAAATTTTAAATTCATTGTTCTTTACAAGAATTTATCAATAGAACGTGCGAAAGAAAAGGAAATTGAATTAATAAGGAAGTTTAAAACGTTAACACATGAAAATGGGTATAATGTTACAAAAGGTGGTGATTGGCGTTCTAATTGTGGAGAAAACAACAACACAAGCAAATTAACAGAAGAAGAGGTTCTTGATATAAGAAGAAGAATTGAAAATGGCGAAAATATAAAATCTGTATATGAAATGTATTCAAATAAAATAACGTTTAGTGGTTTTCAGGGGGTATATTTAGGTAGAACTTGGAAATATTTGGGAAAACCGAAAAACAATGTACTACCAAATGGAGCTTCGATTGATAAAGATACTGTTCTTAAAATAAGGGAGATGTATGATGGTGGAAAAAATCCTCATCAAATATCAGTGGAACTTGGGTTAGAATATAAAAAGTGTCTAAGAATTTGTAAAAAAGAAACATATAAAAATGTCTAATGTGTGTAGAGAGCATTTCCTTTGTCGGAAAGTATGTCCCTATTGATACGGGTACAGAAACACACGGGCGTAGTGATACGCAAAAGGTGCTCCACAATATTATTTGATGGTTCCAATATCAACTAGTATTTTGACCAAACGGTTTTTTGGAATATAAGTTATTTTGATAAACCTTATTTTGAAGGTGTATTTGGTGATTTTGTTTTTCCTGATGACACAAAGCCTGTATGGGAAACACTTTCGTGGCTTCAAAAGAGATTTATGAAGTGGTTTAATAATGAAAGGCTGAAATATACGTTTACATTCCCAGTTGAAACAATGGCATTGCTAACTGATGGTGCAGATGACTTTATGGATAAGGAATATGCTGATTTTACGGCAGAAATGTGGTCTGAGGGACATAGTTTCTTCTGTTATTTGTCAGATAGTCCAGATAGCTTGAGCTCATGTTGCCGGTTAAGAAATTCATTGAAGGATTTGGATAATGCGGATGAAGACCATAACCATACAACACATCAATATTCAATGGGCACTGCTTCTGTTGCTACCGGCTCAAAATCTGTTATGACGATGAATCTTCCAAGAATTATTCAAGATGCGACAAGAAAGTATTTTGATGATGAATATGGAATGACATTGGAAAATGGTAAGAATGTTGTTGAAATGGGCCTTGAATATGATAAGGAAGAATTGTATGAATACATAAGGGAAGAAGTTAGGGAGTTAACTGAACGTGTTCATAAATACCAAACAGCGTTTAACGAGACAATTAAAGACTTCTTGGAAGCAGATATGCTTGATGTTTATAGGGCTGGGTTTATTGATATGAAGAAGCAATATTTAACAGTCGGCGTTAATGGAATTACAGATGCTGCTGAATTTCTTGGAATTAAAGTTTCTGTAAATGATGAGTATAAAGAATTTGTTAATAACATTCTTGAAACCATCAATATTTCAAACAGAAAAGACAAAACAAGAGAATGCATGTTTAATACAGAATTTACGCCATCTGAAAATTTGGCTGTTAAAAATTATAAATGGGATAAAAAAGATGGGTATTGGGTAAGTCCAAATAGAAATCTTTATAGTTCTTATTTCTATAATCCAGAAGACGAGAGTGTAAACATAATCCAAAAAACAGTTTTACATGGTAGGGATTATGTTAAATTTTTGGACGGAGGCTCTGCGTATCATGCTAATTTACAGGAACATATGTCAAAGGAGCAATATAGACAATTTATGAAAATTGCAGCAAAGAACGGGTGTAATTATTTTACATTCAATGTTAAGAATACTGTTTGCAATGATTGTGGCTATATAAGCAAGCATACACTTGATAAATGCCCTCATTGTGGAAGCACAAATCTTGATTATCTTACAAGGGTAATTGGTTATTTGAAAAGGGTATCATCATTTGCTGAGCCAAGACAAATAGAAGAATCAAAAAGGTATTATTATAAAATGTGATAAAAAAGAGAGTTAAACTCTCTTTTTTTTAAAAATTTGACTTTTTCACCAGGAACTCTATATTTATAATAAAAGTGGATATGGAAAAAAAATGTTGTATATGTGGAGGAAAATACCATGCAAAGGGGTATTGTGAAAAACATTATTTACAATTTAAGCGTCATGGAAAAATATTGGATAGAACAATATATGATAAAAATGAATGGAAAATGCATGAAGACTATGCAGAATGTGTTACATATGATAAATATGGTAACAGTAATGGCTTAGTGAAAGTTGATTTGGATGATTTTGAAAAGTTAAAGGGCTATAAAGTTTATTTAAGAGAAAGCATTAATGGTAAAAAGTATGCCATGCTAAGTTGCAAATCTCATAAATATTTTGTACATAGGTTTGTTCTTGGTATTTCAAAAGAAAAATATGACAGTTCTTGTAATTCAGTTGACCATTTAAATGGCGATTCGCTTGATAATAGAAAATGTAATTTAAGGATATGTTCTCAGAATGAAAATATGAAAAACATAAAGAAAAAAAATAAAATAATTGGTGTTACATATTTAACAAATGGAGCATATGGAAAAAATTATGTTTCAAATATATGCTTTGAATATAAGAAAAAGTATCTTGGTAGATATTATACGTTTGAAGAAGCTGTTTATGTAAGGTTGAAGTCTGAGTTTGATATTTTTGGCGATAATGGCTCAAATAGTGAGTATATATATGTTCTCGATTCTGAAAATCCAATTGAAGAAATTCGTAAATTATTACAAGATGGCTCAATAATTGATTGCGGAACAAAAGAGAAAAAAGAAATTGCTAATGAATTTTTGGTAAGATACAGAAATAGAACTAAAAGCAAAACAAAGAAAAGACTGGACGGTAAAAAATGTTGTGTTTGCGGTAATGACGCAAAGCATTCTGCTGCTGATGGAAATTTTTATTGTGGGAGGCATTATCAACAACTTATAATTAATGGAAAGATTCTTGATAATACATATAAAGATAATAATGTGTGGAAATATTATGATGATTATGCTGAGTGTGAAATTTATGATTCAAATAAAAATATTATAGGTAAAATGAAGGTTGATTTGGATGATGCTGATAAATTAAAGAAAAATAGAATTTATGCAACTTCTAAAAATAAACAAGGCAAAAGATATGCACTTGTAACTAAAAATGGTAAAAAAACATTAGTACATCGTTTTATTTTAAATATTGAAGAAAATGGGTACGATTGTTATTTAAATGTCGTTGACCATTTAAATAATGACACGTTTGATAATAGGAAAAAAAATTTAAGAATATGTAGCCAAAACGAAAATACTAAGAATGGAAGTTCTATAAATGGTAAAGTAGTTGGCGTAAAATTTTCAAAAGAAACAAATAAATACTGTTCTTATATTATTAATAATTATAAATATTATATGCTTGGGTATTTTAATAGCTATTCTGATGCTATTTTGGCCAGGCTAACAAAGGAAAATGAACTACATAAAGGTATTGGGCCAAATAAAGGTTTGTTTTATTTGTTAGAATTAAATAACCCAATAGAGGAAATAGAACATTTAATAGATTGCGGTACAATAAAAAAAATATAATTTAAAATTATGATTAAATATAAAGATTATTACATAGTTTTCGAGGAAATTCCTGAAAAAGTAACGCTTGCTGTCAATATAACAAATTGTCAAAACAGATGTGTCGGATGCCATTCCCCTGAACTAAGGGAAAACATCGGAACTGAGTTGACAAAGGAAGAGGTTGACAAAATGATAAAGGAAAACGATGGAATCAATTGTTTTCTTTTCATGGGTGAGGGAAATGACAAAGAATGCTTAATTTCACTTATGCAATACATGAAAGATAAGTATCCGTCTTTAAAGCTTGCATTGTATAGTGGAAGGGAAAAAGTCGAAGGCGAATTGCTTAGATACTTGGATTATGTCAAGGTTGGCCCATATATTGAAATGTATGGGCCTCTTAATAAAGAAACAACGAACCAGAGGCTATATAAAGTTGAACATGAGTTTGTTGATACGGAATATCGCATTACTGATATAACAGATATGTTTTGGAAGAAAAATAGAGTTCGTAATTTTTGATATGTAAAAAGGTTTGTATTTTTTATTTATGATTAATAGATTAAAATGTATTATATTTGATGAATTGAAAGACAAACATATGCCTCTTACTGAGAATATTTTGTCTGACGCTGTTTTTGATTATTCTGAGCGTGGTTTTGACATAGTAATGTCAGATGGTAAGGAAAGTATAAAAAAACTATTGTATGACAATAAAAACATTGATTGCATAGTTACGATTGGAGATGAAAAAACGTCATATTATAAAGAATTGTGTACATATGGGTTTGATATTAGGAAAAAATGGGTTAATATTCCTGAATATAATTCGGAGAAAATTGCCAAATTAATAATTAATGTTTTTCTTGGTAATATTAATAGAAAAAGGTTAGATTCAAATAAACTTTTTTCAATATTTACGTGCACTTTTAATACTCCAGAATATGAATTAACAAGGCTATATAATTCTTTGGTGAATCAAACGTACAAAGAATGGAATTGGTACATACTTGATGATAGTACAAATGATGACGTTATCGAGCTAATAAATTCATTTGAAGATTATAGAATTACCGTAATAAAAAACATTACAGACCATGGAAGTATTGGGTTCAATAAGAGAACAATTGCAATGATGTGTGATGGAGATTATTTGGTTGAGGTTGACCACGATGACGAGTTGACAAATGATTGCTTGTTTTATTTAAAGATGGCGTTTGACAAATATCCTGATAGTGATTTTGTGTATTCAGACGCTTTGGAAGATATAGAAGGTGAATCTTGTATATATGGAAATGGATGGGGATGGGGGGAAGGAACCCACAGGGAAGAAGTTGTAAATGGAAGAAATGTTAAATTGTCAGTTAGCCCAGAAATCAATCCATTTTCAATAAGGACAATCTACGCACAGCCAAATCATGTTAGATGCTGGAAAAAAGATTTTTATCATAGGATAGATGGACATAATTCTTCTTTTGGGGTAATGGATGATTGTGAGCTTTTGATAAGGACGTTTTTGAATGGAAAAATGACAAAAGTTGACAAGGTTCTTTACATTCAGTATGAAAAAAGAAATAGAGGCGATGGAAATGGTACTACGCAATCAAAGCGATTTGGGGAAATACAAAGAACATGTTGGCTATTAAAAGAATTTTATGATAAGGATATTCATAATAGAATACTTGAACTTGGCTTTTCTGATTATGCTTGGGATGAAAATGAAAATAAATCAATTATATGGAAAAAACACAAACCTGGGCTTGAGATAATGAGCCATTTGGTGAAACCATAAAATTAGGGTACTATATGCCATTTGGAACAAAACGCATCCTATTGGGTGCGTTTTTTTTTTTCAATTGTCCATA
>Ga0247609_10000333_pt1 | contig 67861 bp, 56 predicted proteins | sample 172DNAGHGlowgp2_FD_193487 | JGI IMG/M metagenome (GOLD analysis project Ga0247609, IMG submission 193487) | Sheep rumen microbial communities from Palmerston North, Manawatu-Wanganui, New Zealand - 1728 DNA GHGlow gp2 | ecosystem: Host-associated > Mammals > Digestive system > Stomach > Rumen ...
CGATGGACGTGCCGCACGCCGTGGTGCGCTACTGTCCGACCTCTATCTCGAACGCCCAGCTCTACACGCGCTTTGACAATGCCAAGGAGACCATCGACGGCGAACAGGTGCAGCTGCACCTCTACACCTGTGAGGCAGAGTTGGCAACAGCCATCCGTGCACAAGTCGGCTCATGGGCAGGAAAGTTGGACTTGGAACTCAAATCATTCCATAATGAATATTGTGGTGTTGACTACAAGAACAACCAGTCTGCCAACGGCATCTATCAGGTGTGCTGGAACCAAGTGACCAGCGGAACGCCGGATGCGGTGCGCAAGAAAATCAAGCCTGAGCACATCACCGATGGTTTTGTCACCCGCTTGGCGCTGTTCATCATGCCCGAAAGGAACTTCGAGGTGATTGACTTCAAGGACCACACCACGAAGAATCATGATGCCGAGACGCGGCTGCGCTCCTGGGGCTACAAGCTGGAGAAGCTGCACGGCGAGCTCGTCTGCCCGAAACTCATCCGCTTTGCCTACGACTGGATGTGTGCCCGTGCCGAGGAGAACCGTCAGAACAACGACAAGGTGTCGGACTACTTCCGCAAGCGTGTGCCTATCTATATGGTCAATTACGGCCTGGTGCATTGTGTGCTGCGCGACTACCACCACCTGTCGAAGCTCATGGACGAGGGCAAGCCCCTGAAGCTGCGCATCACCCAGCAGGATCTCGACTTTGCAGAACTCATCGGCGACTTCCTGTACTACATGCAGATTCGCCAGTATGGTACGCAGATCAAGAATGCGCTGGAGAATCAGAGCAAGGACTTCATACCGATGGAGCGCAAGAGCCGCCACGACGGGCTGTATGAAAAACTGCCCGAGAACTTTACCGTCCAAGACATGATGAGCGTCTATGGTATCTCTAACACTGCGGCACGTTCGCTATGTGCCCGCTTAATCAAGCGTGGATTTATAACAAGACTCAAACAAGGGTCATATCAGAAAGTAGTGAAATAACGAAAGACGAAAACGAAAACGAAGACGAAAACGAAAACGAGTATGGATAAAAAAGAAATCAACAAGTGGATGACTATGGCAAAGATAGTTAATGGCGGTGAGCCAAGACTGGTTGTCCGAATAAGAAAGATGAAGGGTGCCGTGAAGGCGGCACCCATCATTGAAGAGGTGGAGCGGATGTCACAACGGGAGTTTATATATGACATCTGCGCTCGTGGCAGCATCTTCGGACGTGACATATTAACGGGTGTCATGATTGCGCTGGCAGACAGCATCATCTGCAACCTGAAACGTGGCAAGAGCATCAAGTGGGAAAGATTGGGAATATTCCGCCCCACCTTCAGGGACGGACGGTTGAACATTTCGTTCGTACCTTCGAAAGAAGCACTCTACGAGTTGCGACAGACAGAGGTCAAGGTCGTGGACGAAAGCGGCGGTCCGTAAGGATCGCCATTTTTTATGTAACGAAAGTTACGAAAGTAACATTAAGCATACCCCCTTTTTCAACGATGATGAAGGCAACGAAAAGTACATATATGAGATTTACGCCAAAGAAAAACGGCGGGAATGTTGGTCATGTGGGAGAAAGTTCGTACATTTGCCGTCACAAACCAAAAGAACAGTCATTATGAGCAAAACACCAACTCCCCACATCGGGGCCAACCTGGGAGACATCGCTGAGACCGTCATCATGGCGGGCGACCCTTTGCGTGTCAAGTTTATGGCAGAGAAGTTCCTGGACAATCCTGTACAGTTCAACAATGTCCGCGGCATGCTGGGCTTTACTGGTACGTACAAAGGCAAGCGTGTGAGTGTGATGGGGCACGGCATGGGCGGACCGTCCATCGGCATCTACACCTATGAACTCTACAATTTCTACGGTGTGAAGAACATCATCCGCGTAGGCTCTGCAGGTGCTATTCAGGAAGACCTGCACGTAGGCGACCTGGTGCTGGTGATGGGCGCGAGCACCAACAGCAACTATGGTGCCCAGTACGAACTGCCAGGCACATTTGCCCCCATTGCGAACTTCGACCTGCTACGTGCTGCTGCCGACGAGTGTGACCGCCTGGGCTACCGCTACAAGGTAGGCAATGTGTTTACCTCGGACGTGTTCTACGAGGAGAACCCACGCACGGAGCGCTGGACAAAGATGGGCGTTCTGGCCGTGGAGATGGAGGTGGCTATTCTCTACATGAATGCAGCCCGCTCCGGCAACCGTGCAATGGCCATCTGTACCATTTCCGACCACATCCTGACGGGAGAGGTGACAACAGCCGAGGAGCGGCAGAATTCGTTTACCCACATGATGGATGTGGCTTTCTCCATTATCTAAGTGCTGTTCAAGATTGAGCATATTGCCGAGACGGACTCCACGAACCGACGAATAAAGAGCGGGACGTGGAGGGAAGGCATGGTGTTGGTGGCGGACTACCAGACGGCAGGACGCGGGCAAGGCACAAATTCATGGGAGTCGGAACGCGGACAGAACCTGACCTGCTCACTGGGATTCTCGCCTGAAGGGGTGAAGGCCAGCAGACAGTATATCCTGTCGATGGCCATTGCCGTAGCGCTGACGGAGACGCTGGCTGGACTCCCCCACCCTGTCAGCATCAAATGGCCGAACGACATCTATGTTGGCGACAAGAAGATTTGCGGCATTCTCATTGAGAACATGCTGAAAGGCGAACACATCAGGCATTGCATCATCGGCATCGGCCTGAACATAAACCAGAAACGCTTTGTGAGCGACGCTCCCAACCCTACCTCCATGGCTCTGGAGAGCGGACATGATTTCGACCGCGAGGAGGTGCTACAGTCGTTGCTCAGGCACTTTGAACAGCTATTGGCCGTCTGGGACGAGGAAGCTATAAGAAAGGCATATCGCCAACGACTATACAGGAAGGAGGGAATGTTCCCCTACCGCGACAAAGAGGGCGATTTCACGGCATCGCTGGTGGACGTGGAGGACGACGGACACTTGGTGCTACAGGATGCGCAGGGACAGCAGAGGCGCTATGCTTTCAAGGAAGTAACTTTTGTGATTGAAAATACATGAAACGACTATTGATCATCGTTGCCGTAGTGATGGGTGCGACACTGACCACCAACGCACAGACGACGAAGGAGAAGAAAAAGGTAGCGGTGGTGCTGAGTGGCGGCGGTGCCAAAGGCATGGCCCACATCGGCGTGCTGAAAGTACTGGAACGTGCAGGAATACCCGTTGACATCATTACAGGCACAAGCATGGGCAGCATCGTAGGCGGCCTTTATGCCACAGGCATGAGCGCCGAGCGACTGGACTCCATCGTCAGGACTCAGGACTGGAACTTCGTGCTCTCGGACAAGGACGACTTGAGCCATCAGAGCCTGAGGGAACGTGAGCGTCAGAACACTTACATACTATCTACCTCGCTGAACCTGGGCAAGAAGAAAAAGAAGGTGGAAGGCGGTATCATTCTCGGAAAGAACATCGGCAGGCTGTTTGCCGAACTGACATATCCCTATAACGACTCCATCGACTTCAATAAACTGCCCATACCATTTGCCTGTGTAGCCACAAACATCGTGGACAACACGGAGTATGTGTTCCACAGCGGCGTACTTAGTCGTGCCATGCGTGCCAGCATGGCCATACCTGGCGCCTTCTCTCCCGTCAGGATGAAGGACATGGTGCTGGTGGATGGCGGACTGCGCAACAACTTCCCGACCGACGTAGCCAAGGAGATGGGGGCTGACTACATCATCGGCTCGTCAGTAAAGGAGCCGGACAAGACGGCCGAGGACCTGAAGACAACATCGAGCATCCTGCTGCAGCTGGTGGACCTGAACTGTAAAAACAAGTTTGAGGAGAACCTCGCCATCACTGATATTCCCATCATGGTGGACGTAGAGGGCTACAGCGCCGCATCATTCAGCACGGCTGCCGTAGATACCCTCATACGCAGGGGTGAAGAAGCCGCAATGGCTCATTGGGACGAGATTATTGCCTTGAAGGAAAAGCTCGGGCTTAGTGACGTGAAGCCCCACACACGCATCGCCATCATGCCGAAACCGCTGATAGATCACCCTAACAAGTACAAAGTTGGCGAACTGGTTTTTGAGAACCTGACAAAGAGCGACGAACAGTTTATACGCACCAAGTTCGGACTGCACGAGGGCGACAGCATTGACAGCGAACGGGCAAACCTCATCACCACGTCCATCCGACTGGACCTGTTCTATAAATTTGCAGACTACCGGATTATCAACAATGCGGTGCAGCCTGATGGCAGCAGAGCTGCCAAGGTGATATTCATTGCCGGAGAGAGGAAGAGCAACCTGATGAGCCTTGGCGTACGCTTCGACGACGAGGAACTGGTGGCTTTACAGGCAAACGCTGCCTTCCCCGTCAGTAAGAAAATACCCATGCAGCTGGACTTTACCCTGAGACTCGGCAAGCGTATCATGGCTCGTGTTGACTGGGCCTTCCATCCCACGAGTTTTCTCAGGCCAACTGTTTCGTACGCCTTCAGACGAAACGACATCAACTTCTACGAGACAGGCGACAGATACTTTAACTTGACCTACAACCACCAAAGCCTGAACGTGGCACCGTTGAACTTCACCGTCAGGAACTTCGACTTCAGTATCGGTGTGGAGTGGAACCACTACTTCAACAACAAGATGCTCATTAACAAGGAGTTGGACCACGGTATTAGCGAGGCGAGCAACGAACACCTGTTCAGCTACCACGCCCAGGTGGACTATAATAGTGAAAACGAGTGGTTCTTCCCCACACGAGGCTCTAAGTTCAAAGCCAGATTCTGCTACCTGACAGACAACTTCGTAAACCTCAAGGACCATCGGGGAACGACGGACATCAGCGCTATGTGGCGAAAGTCCATCCAACTGACCAGCCACTGGGTCATTCAGCCGATGCTGTACGGCCGACTGCTACACGGCCCCTACGTGCCACTGATGATGTCAAACGTGATTGGCGGAGAGTGGTTCGGCACCTACCTGCCCCAGCAGATTCCCTTTGCTGGAGTGGACCACGTGGAACTGCGATTCAACAAAATCGTTGCCGCACAGCTGCAAACGCAGTTCAGACTGACGAAGAGCAGTATCATCCTGGTACGTGCGGCTGCAGCACAGAACGCCGACGAATACAGCCACATGCTTAAGACGCACACCATGCTCGGAGCATCAATGAGCTACTACTACAACACCCTGTTAGGCCCTTTGGGCGGAACCGTGGGATATAGCAACGTCACCAAGGAACCAATGTACTACATCAACATGGGTTTCGTATTCTGATTCAGAGAAGGTTAGTGGAGCTTGCGAAACTTAAATTAAATAAATAATGAAAGCTATGAAGTTCAAAAGGATTCTATTAAAATTATCAGGCGAGAGCCTGATGGGCCAACAGGGCTACGGCATCGACCCTGAGCGGCTGAGCGACTATGCCCGACAGATTAAGGAAGTCTGCGAAATGGGCGTACAGATAGGCATCGTCATCGGTGGCGGAAACATCTTCCGTGGTCTGTCAGGCTCACAAAAGGGCTTTGACCGTGTAAAGGGCGACCAGATGGGCATGTGTGCCACAGTCATCAACTCGCTGGCGCTTTCATCGGCACTGGGTGCTATCGGTGTAAAGAACAAAGTGCTGACGGCTATCCGCATGGAGCCTATCGGTGAGTTCTACACCAAATGGAAGGCAATAGAGGCTATGGAACAAGGTTACGTGTGCATTTTCTCAGCTGGCACAGGGTCTCCCTATTTCACAACGGACACGGGGTCCTCGTTGCGTGGCATTGAGATAGAGGCTGACGTGATGCTGAAGGGTACACGCGTGGATGGTATCTACACCGCAGACCCAGAGAAAGACCCGACAGCCACCAAATTTGAAGAAATCACGTACAAGGAGGTGCTGGCACGCGGACTGAAAGTAATGGACCTGACGGCCATCTGCATGTGCCAGGACAATAACCTGCCCATCTACGTCTTCAACATGGATGTAGTAGGAAACCTGAAGAGAGTAATGGATGGGGAGGAGATTGGTACGTATGTACACAATTAACCCATAGGAGACAGCACCATTCAGCTCTCGCTGAAGTCAACGTATTCGCCGTCATCGTCAGAGAATATCTTTTTGTTCTCACGACTTTGACTGCGATGGTCAATAATCACCTCCCCGCTTTCAGTCTGCGTACGTCGAGGCTGATCGTCTTGAGCAGCATCGTTCATTGTTTCTGACGAACGATGCTGATTTCTGTTGTCAGCATAATGGTACTGCTGGGCACGACGTCCCGTATGGTCAGAACGACCACCCCCCAAGGCATCCTCCACAGCCCGCTTTGCATCACGGATTTGCCGGTAGATACGATAGAGAAAACGGAATATCACAAAGAGGACAATCATGACGATGATGCCCACAAAGACCAGTACACCAAATAAGGCCTTATCCATACGTTTTACTTTTTCTCAGATTTTTTAAAGATATTGGTTGATACAGAAAGTGCGACATACCACGCTATCACAATGGCAATGCCTATCACCTGAAAGATAGCTAACAAAACTACAGAGGTAAGCAGGAAAATGTATTTAATCTCGTTGCCGTTCCAGCCCCAATGCTTGAATTTCAGGGCAAACATGGGAATCTCCGAAACGAGCAGATAACTACTAATCAGTACGAACAGCAAGATGAGATAGGGAAGGTAGGGAGAAAGCACCTGCTGGGTGGTCAGCCACTCTCCGCACCCCACGATGAGCGCCCCCCAAAACAGCGCATTAGCTGGTGTGGGAAGTCCGATGAACCCCATACCCTGGCGCTCGTCGAGGTTGAACTTCGCCAAACGCAACGCAGAAAAGGCAGCCATGAGGAATGCCAAGAAAGGGAATACCAGTGAATGAGGCTCATGAAACGTGGATAGCAAACTGAATACCATTGCCGATGGTGCGAAACCAAATGTAATGTCGTCAGCCAAAGAGTCAAGTTCCTTGCCAACGGGTGACGAAACATGGAGAAGACGCGCTACCATACCATCGAAGAAGTCGAACACGGCACCAATAACAATGAACAGCAATGCCAGTCGGAACTCACTTTGAAAAGCAAAATACGTTGCTATACAGCCTGAAATAAGGTTGCAACAGGTTATCGTGTTGGGAACATTGCACAGATCCCTTAAACTTGGGGCTTGGGGGTCTGAACAGGGCTTATTCATATTACTTTTTTTGATTTATTCTAAATAACATGATGAAAGGAAACTATGGCAGACGGGCTATCATCGTCTGGTCACCTGTTGTTGCTTGTCCCATCTTCACACAGGGCTCAGAGCCCAACGGCAGATAGACATCAACACGGGAACCAAGCTTGATGAACCCAAGGTGCTCGTCGATGTAACAGTCCTCGCCGTCCTTTGCATAGGTCACAATACGACGAGCCATCGCACCAGCTATCTGGCGACAGAGTACTTGCTGCCCGTCAGCAGTCTCTATCATGATGTCAGCATGTTCATTCTCCTCGCTGGCTTTTGGCAGCCATGCTTTATGGTAATTGCCGTTCTGATGCTTCACAAAGAGCACTTTACCATCTACGGGGAACCAGTTGGCATGCACATTAAAAGGGCTCATAAAGATGCTTATCATCAAGCGACGATCGTGGAAGTACTCATGTTCCTCCACCTCCTCTATCACCACAATACGCCCGTCAGCAGGAGCCACCACCACCTTCTCCGTCTCACCGTTAAAGTAGCGGATGGGGCAACGATAGAAATTCAGGACTACCAGCCAGGCAGCGCCAAACAAGGCAACAAAGCTCCAAAAGGGAATCTTACTGTCGAAACCGAACCAAAGACCTACAGCCACAACTGCCACCAATAAAAAAGTGGTAAAAAGCGTATTGGTTCCCTCCCTGTGTATTCTAATTTTTTTCAGTTTCTTGATCTTCTCTCCCATGATAATCGAATCATCGGTATTGTTTTCTGCTGCAAAGGTACGAATAAGTGAGAACAATACAAAAAAAAATGTTATTTTTTTGGCAATTTCAGTTTTTCAGCGTATCTTTGAGGCTCAAAATGACAAGATACAATCATGCAAGACTTCATACATCTTCACGTACACACGTACTATTCCATACTTGACGGACAGGCCAGCATCAAGCGACTTGTCGATAAAGCCATCAGCAACGGCATGCAGGGAATGGCTGTTACCGATCATGGCGACATGTTCGGCATCAAGGAATTCCACGACTACTGTATGGGCATCAATAAAGGACGTAAAAAAGAAGGGCTCCCCCCATTCAAGCCGATCTTCGGCTGTGAAATGTATGTGTCGCGCTATGGTTCCAAACTTCTTAAGGACGACAAGCGCCACCAAAGCGGCTATCACCTCATTGTGCTGGCCAAGAACGAAGTGGGATACAAAAACCTCATCAAACTAGTGAGCAGGTCGTGGACGGATGGTTTCTACATGCGTCCACGTACTGACCGTGAAGACCTGGAGCGATACCACGAGGGACTGATTGTATGTTCTGCATGCATTGCCGGAGAGGTGCCCAAGAAAATACTAAACGGCAATATGGCTGGTGCACGCGAGGCCATTGAATGGTATCATCGGGTTTTTGGCGACGACTATTATCTGGAGCTGCAACGCCATGAGGTTAAAGACCCTTCCATACGTGCCAACCGCGAGACGTTCCCCCTGCAGCAACAGGCTAATAAGGTGCTCATTGAACTGGCTCAGGAATACGGCATCAAGCTCATCTGTACCAACGATGTACACTTTGTGGATGAGGAGAATGCCGAAGCTCATGACCACCTGCTCTGTCTGGCCACCTCCAAAGACCTGGACGACCCCACGCGTATGCTGTACTCTAAACAGGAGTGGTTTAAAACACGGGAGGAGATGAACGCCATCTTCAGCGACGTACCTGAAGCATTGTCGAACACGTTGGAGATTCTGGACAAGGTGGAAATCTACAGCCTCGACCACGACCCTATCATGCCATTTTTCCCCATTCCTGAGAGTTTCGGTACGGAAGAACTGTGGCACAAGAAGTTCAGCCAGGAAGATCTCTACAAAGAGTTCACCAGCGACGAGAACGGCGAAAACCAGCTGCCTGCCGAAGAGGGCGAGAAAAAAATCAAGAAACTGGGCGGATATGACAAAATCTATCGTATCAAGTTCGAAGCCGACTATCTGGCGAAACTAGCCTACGAAGGAGCACGCAGGATATATGGTGACCCACTGCCTGCTGAGGTTGAGGAGCGTGTCAAGTTTGAGCTACACATCATGAAAACAATGGGTTTCCCAGGCTACTTCCTGATTGTCCAGGACTTCATCAACTCCGCTCGCGACCAACTGAATGTGATGGTGGGGCCAGGACGTGGATCAGCTGCTGGTAGCGTGGTGGCGTACTGTCTGGGTATTACCAAGATAGACCCTCTGAAATACGACCTGCTGTTTGAGCGTTTCCTGAATCCTGACCGCATCTCACTACCGGATATTGATACCGACTTCGACGACGATGGTCGAGGCAAGGTGCTGAAATGGGTGGAAGACAAGTACGGCCATGAGAATTGTGCACACATCATCACGTACGCCACGATGGCAACGAAAAACAGCATCAAGGACGTTGCCCGCGTGGAGAAAGTGCCCTTAAGCAAATCGAACGAGTTGTGCAAGGCCATACCCGACCGTCTGCCGGAAGTGAACGGAAAGACGCCTAAGATGAATCTTCAGAATGCCATCAATGCTGTTCAGGAACTGCGCGATGCCGAAGCATCTGCCGACCCTGCCCTGCGGAACACCATCAAATATGCCAAGATGCTGGAAGGCACCGTACGCGGAACTGGCATTCATGCCTGCGGCTTCATCATTTGCCGTGACCCCATCAGCGACTGGGTGCCTGTCTCCACCGCAGACGACCCGGACTTCAAGGACACGAAGACCAACTGCACCCAATACGACGGGCACGTCATTGAATCCACAGGACTCATCAAGATGGACTTCCTGGGACTAAAAACGCTTTCAGAATTGAAGGAGGCCTGTGCCAACATCAAACGCACAAAAGGCATTGACATCAATCTCGACACGATACCCATTGACGACCCAAAGACCTACGAACTGTACCAGCAGGGACGCACCGTCGGCACCTTCCAATTCGAATCAGCAGGCATGCAGAAATACTTGCGTGAGTTGAAACCCACTGTCTTTGAGGACCTTATCGCCATGAACGCCCTCTACCGACCTGGTCCTATGGGATACATCCCGCAGTTCATCAAACGTAAGCACGGTGAAGAAGCGATTACCTACGATATCCCCGTGATGGAGAAATATCTGAAGGACACCTACGGCATCACCGTCTATCAGGAGCAGGTCATGCTGCTCAGTCGCCTGCTGGCCGACTTCACCCGAGGCGAGAGCGACGCTCTGCGTAAGGCGATGGGTAAGAAGAAAAAGGACATTGTTGACGCCATGAAGCCGAAATTCATTGAGGGCGGTAAGAAGAACGGCCACGACCCCAAGGTATTGGAAAAAATCTGGGCTGACTGGGAAGCATTCGCATCGTATGCCTTCAACAAATCTCATGCCGCCTGCTATTCCTGGGTGGCCTATCAGACGGCTTACCTGAAAGCTAACTACCCCGCAGAATTCATGGCGGCCATCATGAGCCGTCGGCGCGACCAGATAACGGAAATCACAAAACTCATGGACGAGTGTAAGCAGATGAAAATCAAGACGCTTGGACCGGATGTGAATGAGTCGTATGAGAAATTCGGTGTGAACCATCATGGCGACATACGTTTCGGACTGGCTGCCATCAAAGGTATGGGCGACAGCGTGGCAGAGAGCATTATTAACGAACGCGAGAAAAACGGGCCTTACAAAGACATCTTTGACTTCGTACAACGTGTCAATCTCTCGGCTGTCAACCGCAAGGCTATGGAAAGTCTTGCGTTGAGTGGAGGATTCGATAGCTTTGGCATTAGGCGTGAAGACTTTTTCGCAAAGAACGCAAGGGGGGAGGCCTTCCTCGACACACTCCTACGCTACGGAAACCGCTACCAATTAGAACAGCAGGAAATGCGCAACTCTCTCTTTGGTGGAGACAATGCGGTAGAAATTGCCACACCCGCTATTCCCAAGGGCGAGACATGGAGCGACATAGAACGGCTGAACAAGGAGCGTGACCTGGTCGGCATCTACCTTTCTGCTCATCCGCTTGACGGGTTCCGCATCATTCTGGACCATCTCTGCAACACGCAATGCACCGAAATGTCCGAACTGTCAAAACTCTCCGACCGAGAAGACATCATCATTGGCGGCATAGTCACCAATGTCAGAACAGGCTTTTCCAAGAACAACAAGCCATTTGGCATTGTTACGATAGAGGACTTCAGTGGTTCTGGTGAGTTAGCTCTCTTCGGTGAGGAGTGGCCACATTGGAACAGTTGGTTATCCCCAGGAGCATCACTCTGCATCAGCTGCAAACTACAACAGCGCTGGAGAGACAGCGACCAGAAGGAGTTACGCATTCAAAAGATAGAGTACCTACAAACAGTCAAAGAGAATGCTATTGACCATTTGACCATCACGCTAGACACAGACCAGATTAACGACCAGACGATCAATGAGCTGAACAGCATCATTGCAGACTGTCCTGGTAATACAAGACTCTATTTCCAGCTGCACGACTCCCTGCATAAACATGAGGTTCTCATGGAGAGTCGGAAGGCGAAGATTGACCTCTCGATTTACCTGCTCAACTTTATTGACGATGCCAAAGGATTGGATTATCAGATAAATTAAAGTTAAAAATTAAACATTAAAACGTAAAGATTATGGAAGTACAGATCACAAATGAGAACTTTGAAAGCTTGAAGAACGGACAGCAGCCGCTCGTAGTGGATTTCTGGGCAACATGGTGTGGCCCCTGCCGCATGATCAGCCCCATCATTTCGGAACTCGCAAAAGAGTACGACGGAAAGATTACCGTAGGAAAGTGCGATGTAGAGGAAAATGAAGACCTGGCTGCCGACTTTGGAATCCGCAACATTCCTACCATTATCTTCATGAAAGATGGTGAGATTGTTGACAAAGTGGTGGGTGCCGTTGCCAAAGGAACACTGGAAGAGAAATTCAAAGCACTGCTGTAACCGATGGCAAGCCTTGAAGAAGAACTCCGCCTCGACCAGGAAGATGATGCACGCGAGGCGCTTTTCATCATGCAGCAACTGCCAGCCGACCTAAAAGAGCAGTACACTACAGAGGACATCCTATACCTGATGGACCTTATCGTAGCATATTACTTTGACAGTGGTCTGTTGGAAAGCAATGATGACGAGATTGACATAGACCTTCAGCAAGTGGCAGAAGGTGTATGTAAGATAGCTCACGACGAAGGGCACCAACAGTACAATCCTGCCGATGTCTTCTTCATCGTACAAGCTGATTTAGACTACCAAGAGGAGAACCTTTAACGCGTTCTCCTCTTTTTACTATAAGCAGACAGTACGCGTACCGTCTGGCTGTTCTGCTATGGTGACACGCACAGCGTCGTCGGGCAGGAGCGGCTCTATCAGTTCCGGCCACTCGATAAAGCAAAGGGAACCGCTGTAGAAATAATCCTCGTACCCCATGTCATAGACCTCCTCCAATTTCTTGATGCGATAGAAATCAAAGTGGTAAATCGAACTGAGTGGCAACTGGTTTACTGTGAGTGGCGATGAGTATTCATTGACTATCGCAAACGTCGGAGAGGTTATGACGTCCTCGACCCCAAGTTCCTCGCAGACGGCCTTGATAAAGGTTGTCTTACCAGCTCCCATCTTGCCGTAAAAGGCAAACACGCGGTGGTTGCCAATCTGGGCAATGAATTCTCGGGCAGCCTCGCGAATAGTATCTATGTCCTGTATTTTTATCATCATCTTTTCTTGCTTTTCATTGTTACTAGCGGTATAATCATTTCCTCCATAGAAATGCCACCATGCTGGAAGGTGTTCTTGTAATAACTTACATAATAATTGTAGTTATTGGGATAGGCAAAGAACGCATCACCCGTAGCAAACACATAACTGGTAGAGAGGTTCGGTGCCGGCAACTGGGCCTTTTTCGGATCCTTGATGACAAAAAGGTCCTTCGAGTCGTAGCCGAGGTTCTTGCCGAGCTTATAGCGCAGGTTCGTATTGGTATTGCGGTCACCAATAATCTTCTCGGGCTTCGTACAGCGAATAGAACCGTGATCTGTAGTTATTAAGATAGTGTAGCCGTTTTGGGCGAGTTCACGGAACAGATCGCTGACCACAGAATGGCGGAACCACGACAAGGTGATGCTGCGGTAGGCCGACTCATTATTGGCTAACTCTCGTACCATCTTCGACTCAGTACGGGCATGGGAAAGCATATCAATGAAATTGAATACGACGACATTCAAGTCGTTTTTCTCCAGCGTCTTCAGTTGCGCCAAGAAGCGCTCGGCCTCAGCCGACGTGTTAATTTTATGGTACGAGAAACTGTCATGTCTGCGGTAACGGTCAATCTGCGTCTGGATGAGCGGAGCTTCATTGAGGTTCTTCCCTTCCTCTTCATCCTCATCAACCCACAATTCGGGGAACATCCGCGCAATCTGGTCAGGCATCAGTCCTGAGAAGATGGCATTGCGTGCATACTGCGTGGCAGTAGGAAGGATACTGCAATACAGTTGTTCGTCAATATCGAACAAGTCGGCCAGTTCCCGTTCGAGGGTTTTCCACTGATCGTACCTGAAATTGTCGAACACCACCATGAATACTTTCTCTGAAGCACTGAGACGGGGGAAGACAGCTGTCTTAAAGATGTCGGGCGACAGGACAGGTCTTTGGACATTGTTGTTTTGCTTGGGGTCGAGTGTGACAATCCAGTCCAGATAGTTCTTCTTCACATACTTGGCGAAACCAATGTTTGCTTCCTCCTTCTGCATCTGGAGCATCTCTGTCATCGGCGATTGTGTATCGCTGAGTTCCAATTCCCAATGCACCAGTTTCCTGTAGATATCGACCCAGTCTTCCCATGTCCTGCAGTCCATAATCTGCATAGCAATCTGCTGGAACTGCTGCTGATAGCCACTTTGAGTTTCCTCGCTGACCAGTTCCTTTCGGTGAATGTTTTTCTTCAGCGTAAGCAGTATCTGGTTAGGATTGACTGGTTTGATGAGATAGTCGGCAATCTTGCGTCCAATAGCCTGGTTCATGATGTCCTCCTCCTCACTCTTTGTCACCATCACTACAGGTACCGATGGGGCTATCTCCTTGATGCGCTGCAGGGTGTCAAGCCCCGAGAGTCCTGGCATCATCTCATCGAGCAGCACGAGGTCAAAGTTGTGCTGCTGACACTGTTCAACGGCGTCTTGGCCATTGGTCACTGTGATGACTTCATAGCCTTTCTTTTCCAAAAAGAGCAAATGGGGACGGAGCAATTCCATCTCGTCGTCGGCCCACAATAATAATCCGTTCGTCATATATTAGCACTTTGCAATGAGCGGTTAACGGTAGAAGTCCTCGTCGAAATCTATTTCTCCATTATTCAGTGGAGCATCACTTCCAAACAGGTCGTCATCGTTTCCGTCTTCGTTTTCGTTTACGTTATCATCGTCATCTTCGTTCTCAATGATTGTTTCCGGATCACTCAGCAACTGCTGTTTGCTGATGTCAAGCGGAGCCAGCTCTCGCTCATAGAAGTCGTCATAGTCATTATAACTGAACGATGTTCCGAGCTTGGCAAGGTTCTCGTCGCTGATCATGAGGTGCCGGCATCCCTGCAGGCGCTCCTTCATCTGCGGGTTCTCATAGAGCATCCGAACGTACTGGCGTACCTCATCATAGCTTAAGAAGCCACGTATCAGCAGCCGACTGACCTCCGGTCCGTTTTCCACCTCAATTTCAAAGTTTCGTACCAGGTAGTTGGTGAAATTATAGCGTGCCAGTTCATACAACAGCTGGTTGCCATTGATAGAGTCGGTACGGTAGGCCAGTACGAAGCTGAATCGGGTGTTACGCTCTGTACTCAGCGTATCGACAGCGGTTGAGTCACGCTCGTTCATCACGGCATCACGGCGGTTCCAAACATCAGCCATGTCAAAATGTCCTCCATGCAGCTGCCGTCCTTCCTGCACGCCACGGACTATCATACCTGCGATGGGGCTTACCTCATTATCAGGATACTTCTCCACCACTTCCTTCATCCGAACAAGGCATGAGTCGGACGAACCCATGTTGAGCCACGTAAGACCCTCTATAAAGAGGAACTTCGGACGATGTGCTCCTTGTGGGAATCGGGTTGCTGACAAACGCGCATTAGCCATCACCTCATGGCTCCGGTCAGCCTGGAATGCCTCGTAGGTGGCAGCATATAGTGAGTCCTCAATATGAACACCAAAGCGTGCATTCTCCACAAAGTAAGGACTACTCAGCAACTCCGTCCACTGACTCTCAGGGTAGTCACGTTTGAGCTGCTCCAGACATTGCTGTGCCTCGTAGGTCCGATCCTGCCGTGAGTAAAGCAGGAACAAGTGGTAAAGGGCTTCATCATTACGACTGTAATCTGGGAACGACGTTACCAGTCGGTTCAGGAATTGTTCGCCTTTCCTCAGGTTATCGAACTTATCCTTGAAGATTACGCCACCGTTCATCAGTCCGTCGCTCAATATGGCATTGCTGGCAGCCAATTGTTCCTCGGTAAATGGAATCTGAGCCAGATAATACTCCCTATTATGAGGATCTTTTGCCGTTGAGTCAGCCACAGCACCCTCTGTTCCGTTCCCGTTTTTATTCTCATTCCGGACTCCATTCCCGTTTTCATTCTCGTTTCCGTCTCCGTTTTCAATTTCGTTCCCACTGGAGTTTTCCACATCATCCAGTTTCACCACCGTACGGTTATTTCGCTGCCAGTTATCTACGTTCTCGCGTTTACCCCACTGCCGTTCAAAGGTCAGTTTACCCTGGCTAACGGCCTGTGGGTTATAGAAATACCATACAGATGGCTGCTGCATATTCGCAGGTGTCGCTGGTGTTGGTCTCGCAGTGGATGGTGTTTCCATATTTCCACCTCGTTCTGAGAGTATCTGTTCTGCTTCAGCTTCCTCACGAGCACGCTGTTCCTCACGCTCTTTCTGCTTCAGAGCCTCAATGACACGGTCGATAGCCGCCAGCCTCTGCGCCTCAGGCATGCGTGCCAGCTCCTGTAACGAGTCCTGCAGGTGTACTGCTTCCGTGTGTGGCACCAACTCGTCTAGAAGCGTCGAACGTTTTGATAACTGCTCGTAGTCAGGACGGTCACGGTCCAGCAAACCGATGGCCTCGCCATAGCATCGTCGGGCATCGCTATATTTCTCCAACTGCCAGTAGAGGTCGCCGAGCTTCAACAGAAGCACGCCCTTTTCTATTCCGCGCCGTGTAGCCTTTTTATTTCCTGTCTCATAGGCATCAACAGCCCTCATCGTATCACGTTCGGTAAGGTAGATATTGCCGATAGCATAATATATCTGGTCCAAGTAGTCCTTGTTATTATCTGACATAGCCATACGCTTCAGCCTGCTGATCATCTTCCTAGCCTGTCCCTGCGCCATCACCTCTGTCTGGGCAATGCGGGCATTGAAATCCAGTTCGTAGGGCGGGTTCATGCGCGACACTTTCCTGAAGGCACGGTAGGCCTCCTCACGGTGTCCAAGGCGTGCCTGCAACTGTCCCATGAGGAACCACTCACGGGCACGTTGTTTCCTGCGTCGCTCATGTTTTATGACCTGTCGCAGATAGGGCACCGCTTCGGCATACTGACCAGAACGGATGAAGTAGTCAGCATGCGCATAGTCCCAGTCTTTCACTGCACGATAGTCCATCGAGTCGCGCTTCATGTTCCTTATCACGTCCTCCGCCTCATACAGCCACCCAAGTTCCGTATAGCTTTTTGTCATCCAAGCCCTTGCAATGCCGTTGACATGGGGACGTGTCTCAAACAAGCGGCTCATATAAGAGAAGGTAGCAGCAGCCTCTTCAAACTCACCCTTCTGGAACTGCGACTTACCCAACAGCAGCCAAGCCTTCCAGATGAAAGGGTTATACTCTCTGCGATTCAGCCATTCTATGTCCTTTGCAGTCTTCTTGCGCTTCTTGTCCCACTCAGGACGTCGCCTGATACTATGACGGCGGATGGCTTTCTCCGATTTCTCGATGGCACGGTCAAACTGCCCAGTTCCAATGGTTCGTGTCTGTTTGTTGCTTACGGTGTATAATGGCAGAAGCTCCGTGTAGTTATCACGGTTGCCATTCTCCTGTTCTTCGCTTCCCTGTATAAATGCTTGAGAGCCATTAAAATAAGTATTGTATCGTGCATGGAAGGAATGCCAGAAACGCGAAGTCGCCGTATTTTTCTTCGTGGCACATGACATCAGGAGGACCGTTGAGCAGGTAAGCAGAATAACAAGTGCCTTCGCAACAGTCTCCGTCACCCCACAGCCGTGAGATGCCGACTTTTCCCTGTCGTTGGCCCTGCGACGTTCCATCACTTCCACCAGCTTGCAATCGCTCCTGCTGGTGCACGAAGCGCAGTCGCCCTCCTTCTGCACAATAGGCTCGTCCTTGTCGCCCCATGAAAACAGGGCGGCAATCAAGCCAAGCACGACGATGGAACCTATGATGATGAGGGCAAAAAGCATAAGCTTTCGATTGACAGATTAACGATTTTCGACTGATGAACGGCAGACGGTCTGTTTTACGGATTCTCTGCAGACTCAGTAATGACAAACCCTGCGTTTCGCAAATCGTCCCAGAAGCGTGGGTATGACTTGCTGACCACGTGGGGTGAGTTGATTTTCAACCCCTTGATGCGCAGGGCAGCAGGTGCAAAAGCCAGCGCCATGCGGTGGTCCTCGTAAGTATCAATACCGCTCTCCAAGTCAGGTTCGCAACGCTCGCCATTCCAGATGAGCTCACTGCCATCTCCCTCATGCAGCACGTAGCCCAACTTGCGCATTTCGGTTTTAAGAGCAACAATACGGTCTGTCTCCTTGATTTTCAGCGTTGAGAGTCCACGGAAATGGAAATGCACGTTCATCACCGCACAACATACCACAAAGGTCTGTGCCAGGTCAGGCGAATTAATGAAGTCATACTCTAGTCGCGGTACGCTTCGCCCGCTGCGACGGAGTGTCACCGTGGTGGGCTGTCCAGGTTCCGTTGTACCGAAGGAGCTCTTCACGCCCAACAGGCTGAAGATGTAGCGCACGGACGAGTCGCCTTGTCGAGAGGCATCCATCAGTCCCTCCAATCGTACCTCATCGTTTTCATGCTGCGACAGGGCCATCATCTCGTACCAGTAAGAAGCTGCGCTCCAGTCGTTCTCTATGAAGTAAGACCGCTCCTTGTAAGGCTCAGGACTTACGTAGATAGTGTCAATGTCCGTCCACTCTGCCTGCGACCCGAACTGATGCATGACTGATAAAGTCAAGTCAATGTATGGTCTAGAAATGATGTCGCCCGTCAACCGCAAGGTCAGTCCTTTCTGAAGGGCAGGTCCAATCATCAGCAACGCAGAGATATACTGCGAACTCACATTTCCAGGAATTTCCAGCAGTCCTCCTTCCAGGCTGTTACCTTTGATGCGCAGTGGCGGGAAACCCTGCTCACCTACATACTTAATGTCGGCCCCAAGTCCACGCAGCGCGTTAACCAGCAGTCCAATGGGACGGTGCTTCATGCGCTCCGTACCCGTCAGCGTATGGCAATGCCCGTCCAGCACACTCAGGTAGGCCGTCATAAACCGCATGGCAGTACCAGCAGCCTTGATGTCCATAACTTCCGGCATGTGCTCCAGTGCCTTGATAATGACCTCTGTATCGTCACAATCGCTCAAGTTGTCGGGCAGGATTTTGCCTCCTGACAGGGCATAGATAATCAGTGCGCGGTTGGAAATGCTCTTCGACGCAGGCAGCTTGACTGTCTGGTTCAGCAGGGAGGGAGCAGTAATTGTATATTGCATAATTTTCCTTGATACCTTATATTACATTACAAATAACTCACAAAGATACGAATTATTTGATGACTGGCCAAAGAAATAACATAAATTATAAAACTTTTCCATAAAAAATGCCTCGAAAATTTGCAGGATTCAGAAAAACGTAGTACCTTTGCACCCGATTTCGAAAGAGGTCAAACATTAAGGATCGGGATTTAGCGCAGTTGGTAGCGCACACGTCTGGGGGGCGCGAGGTCGCTGGTTCGAGTCCAGTAATCCCGACTGAAAGAATCGCTTTAGGTTAGTCCTTTAGCGATTTTTTTATGTTTACACCTCCTGCTGACAGCCATTCTTTTGGTCTTTTTGCTTCAGGTTTCGTGTCTTTGCAAAAAGACGCTTGTGCCAGGAACAATGCTGCTCTTTTGAAAAAAACAACTAAGTTTTGTTTGTTGTATTAATTTTTTATTACCTTTGTTCCCGATATGCTACGACTTCCGCAATCTATCAGAAGAACGCTGTCAGTACGAATCAGTCTGACGGTTGTTTTGGCCATCGGACTGCTGCTGATGGCCTCGATGGGTATAATGCTCTATTATTCACGGAAGGCGGTAAAAGAAGAGGCATTGCAGAAAGCGTCGCAAACACTGGAGAGCACAGTACAGCGCATAGACAACATCATACTGAGCGTAGAGCAGACCACGGGCAACATCTACTTCAGCCTCCTACCCCACATGGACTCCAAGGAGAAACTGCTGGAGTACAGCCACAGGCTGGTAGAAAACAACCCATATGTACAGGGCTGCGCCATTGCCATGAAGGAAGACTTCTTCGAGGACGGCAAGCCCTTCATGGCATACTACTTCAGGAAGGACAGCACCAAGAACGTCAACGGGTACTACTCGAACAACCTGATACAATCGGAGGTATTCGGCGACCGTCCCTATACCCAGCAGGTATGGTTCACACAACCAATGGAAACACGCAAGGCCCTATGGCTGAATCCCTTGACGGGCATGAATGCAGACGTCAACCCACTGGTAACCTTCTGTCTGCCCCTTTACAAGATGCTCCCCGCCCCTGCTTCCTCCAAGGAAGCCTTCAGCGAAGCCCCAGTAGGCGTTATCGGCGTAGATATCTCGTTGAAAACCCTGTCAGACATCGTAGAGGAGACGAAACTCTCAGAAGGTTCCTATTGCGCGCTGCTAAACAGCAAAGGGGAATACATTGTTCATCCGGACGACAACAAACTGATGGCACAAGCCCCCAAGGTACTGAGCAAGGCAGAAGACGCCTCAGCCCGTGAAGCAGCTCAGGCCATGATGACAGGTGGTGAAGGCTACAAGCCCTTCCGACTGAACGGCAAGGACTACTACGTGTTCTACAAGTCCTTCGAACGCGCGTCATTATCAAACAGAGCCTTAGAAAGACTGGATTGGAGTGTGGGCATCGTTTATCCTGAGGACGATATCTTCGGCAAGTACAACAGCCTGCTGGGCTACGTGCTGGTCATTACCGTCATCTGCCTATTGCTGATGTTCCTGCTTACGCGAAGCATTGTACACAGGCAGTTGAAACCGCTACTAATGCTGACCAGAAAGGCAGAGCGCATCAGCCAGGGACACTACGATGAGCCCATTCCAGACAGTTACCAGACAGACGAAATCGGACAACTGCAGGAGAACTTCCAACTGATGCAACAGCGCCTATCAGCGCACATCGGAGAGCTGGAGCAACTGAACACCACCCTGCGCGAACGCGGCGAAGAACTGCAAAAAGCCTACAGCGAGGCCAAGAAAGCCGACCGCATGAAGACGGCATTCCTGCACAACATGACCAACCAGATGCAGGAACCCGCCGAAGCCATTGACCGCGATGTGAACGCCATGCTGGAGGGTGGCGCAGACACGGCCGATGACATCCAGAACAACAGCAACCGCATCACCGAACTGCTAAACAACCTGTTAAACATGTCAGACGAAGAAAAGAGGACCGTATGATGAACATTAGAAGATCATTCTCCGCCAAGCTCAGCCTCAGCATATTGCTGCTAGCTATGCTCATCTTCATCGCCTCTCTATGCGTGCTTTTCTTACAGTCTAGACACCTCATCAGGTTAGAAGCCCTGGGACGTGTCAACAGCGTGCTGAACACGACCATGCAGCGGCTGAACCTGAACCTGATGACCATCATCACAGCCACCAACGCTAACAGCTGGCAGGTAGAGCAACAGATGGAGCCAGAGACGCTGCTGAGCCTCACTAGACGCATAGTGATGCTGAACCCCCACATGGACGGATGCTCCATCAGCCTGGAGCCCAACGCATTCCCTCAGCACGGCAGGTGTTTTTCGGCTTATAGCATCAGGAAGGGCGACAGCATTACGACGGTCTACAAGGAAGAGTATGAATACTTTGAAAAAATATGGTACAAGAAGGCTCATGACCTGAACGCCCCCTGCTGGGTGCTTTATCGCGACGATACCGACACCCTGGAAGTAGTACCGAAAGGCATCCTGGCATCTTACAGCAAGCCCCTGTACCACAAAGACGGGAGTTTTGCTGGCATATTCTCCGCAGACCTGTCCATGATACGTCTCTCTAAATTCATGTCGAAGGAGAAGCCCTACCCCCACTCCTACTTCGTCATGATTGACGAGCAGGGACGCTACATCGTCCACCCCGACTCCACCATGCTTTTCTCACATACTATCTTCGGCAATGCGGACCCTCGGAAGCAGGCCGACATCTTCGCGCTGGGTCACCAGATGATTGAGGGCAAGGAAGGCCACATGAGCGTCGTTATCAACGGGGCGCCCTGCCTGGTATGCTACCAGCCCGTGGAAGGCACCACGTGGAGCCTCGCCGTGATATGTCCTGACAGCGACGTGCTGGCCGGCTACCACCGTCTGACCTACATTGTCATTCCGCTGATGGTCATCGGACTGCTGGTCATCTTGCTGCTAACCTACAGAACCGTGATACAAGCCATCAAGCCACTCAACAAACTGCTGAAAAAGACCCAGAGTATCGCCGAAGGCGACATGACGGTGGAAATCAAGCATACCAGTCAGGAGGATGCCATCGGACACCTGCAGAACAGCTTTGCCACCATGTTGCAGACCATCAGGGCTCACACGAAGGACATCCAGGCCACCAGCGAACAAGCCCGCCGCCAGAACGAGGAGTTGACAAAGGCCACGCACATGGCCCAGGAGGCGGAGCGTCAGAAGACCGCCTTTATTCAGAACGTCAGTCACCAGATACGTACACCGCTGAACATCATCATGGGCTTTGCCCAGGTGCTGAACAGCCAGAAGGGCATCGTCAGCGAAGAAGAACGTAAGAGCATTATGAGCATGATGAACCGCAACTCGAAGGTACTCAGCCGCATGGTGCTCATGCTCTTTGACAGTTCGGACACAGGGCAGTCAGAAGAGCAAAAATGCCACCAGCACGACTGGGCAGCATGCAACGACATTGCACGCGAGGCTATCAGCTTCATCAGCATTTACCACCCTGACATCAGAGTAAGTCTGCTAAGCGATGTGGGCGACGACTTGCTCATCAAAACAAACCAGCTGTTTCTCATACGCAGCCTGCGTGAACTGCTGTATAATTCTGCCAAGTACTCAGACCGCCAGAACATCCGCTTTATCGTGCACAACACAGGAAAAGGTATCCAGTTCATCGTGGAAGACACAGGAAAGGGTATTCCCGAGGCCGTTCAAGGCATCATTTTCAAGTTCTTTGCAAAGGGCGACGACCTGTCCGAAGGGTTAGGACTCGGGCTTCCGCTGGCCAAGCGCCACGCCCAAACCCTTGGCGGCGACCTTACACTGGACGCCAACTACAAGGAAGGCTGCCGTTTCGTTCTGGAACTACCGCTGACCGACTAATTAATCCTGTTTTGCTATCTTTGCCAGCTTTTCTACTTCATCCTCTTCTTTTTCCCTTGTCACATAGCGCTTATAGTAAGCCATGATGAGCGTGGTAAGCGGCAGGGCAATAATCAGTCCGATAAATCCGAGCAATGCGCCCCATACAGAAAGCGAGAGCAGCAGTATGGCAGGGTTGAGTCCCATAGCCTTTCCCATAATCTTGGGAGTGACGACCATGTCGATAATCACCTGCACAATCAGGAACACGGCCAGTGCAGAAGCCAGGATGATCCAGAAATTCTGTCCTGTGTCGGCCGCTTTCAGCAGCGCCAGGAACACCGTGGGTATGAGAGCCAGCGAATGGAGGTAAGGCACAAGGTCCATGATGCCAATCATGATGCCCAGTCCGATAGCCATAGGGAAGTCGATAATGGTAAAGCCGATGCAGAAGAGTATGCCCATGGTGAGTGCCACGAGTCCCTGTCCGCGCATATAGCTATTCATGGCCCGTTCCACGTCGGTTGCCACTCCCTGCCAGAACGGACGATTCTTCTTGGGGAAAATCCTGATCCAGTTGTTGGTCAGGTACTCATAGTCCAGCAGGATGAAAAACATATATAATAAGGTAATAAAGGAGCCAACGATGCTGACGAGCACCTGTGCAGTCTTACCCAGTACGCTGAACACCTGCGGCATGGCGGTCTTCAACGTGTCCGAAATATCGAGATTGGCGAAGAATTCCTCGATGACCTTATGATTCTCGCGCATCCACTCCCGTACGGCCCCAGGAATGTCTGCCGTCTGAGCGTTCTGCTGCATATAGCGTGTGGCCAGTTCACCCAATTTCTGGAACTGCTCAATCATAGGAGGTATGATGAGGAACAGGATTCCAGTCACGACAGCCACCACAAAAACCAGCGTGATGATGATGGACAGCACGCGGCTGCGCACATGCAGTTTATACTGCACGAACTTGACGATGGGGTACAGCAGGTAGGCCTGGAGCCACGCTGCGAAGAAGGGCAGCAACACCCCGCTCAGGTAGTTCAGCAGGTACAGCACCCCCACGGCCACCAAGGCACCGATGAGCCACCGCACGAAAACGTCGAAGGTAATGGTCTTTTTAATCATTTGCCGATGTAGGATTGAGGTTTGAGTTTTGCGCTTTCTGGTAACATTCACGGCAGAGAGGTTCGTACTCCTGCGTCTCGCCAAGCAGCACGCGCCGCTCGTCGTCCACCATACGATGGCTGACGTAAGCCAGGTTGCCGCACTTCACGCAGATGGCATGAACCTTTGTCACGTCGTCGGCGATGGCACACAGGGCCGGCATGGGTCCGAAGGGGTGTCCGCGGAAGTCCATGTCGAGTCCAGCCACGATGACGCGCACTCCGCGGTTGGCCAGTTCATTGCACACATCGACGAGTCCCATGTCAAAGAACTGCGCCTCGTCAATTCCCACCACGTCAATGTCGCTTGACAACAGCAGGATACTGGCCGATGAGTCAATGGGTGTGGAGGGTATGGCGTGCTGGTCGTGACTGACCACATCCTCCTCGCTGTAGCGCGTATCTATGGCAGGTTTGAATATTTCCACCTTCTGTCGTGCAAACTCGGCACGCCGCATGCGACGTATGAGTTCCTCCGTCTTGCCCGAGAACATCGAGCCGCACACCACTTCTATTCTTCCTGGACGGCGTGCCTCTCCACCTATATTTTCTATCATACGGCACAAAAGTAATACAAAAAATAAAAAAATAAAAAAATAAAAGAATGAAAAAACGTTAAGCACAAGCAAAAATCTCTAAACTATAAACTCTAAACTTTAAACTTTATGTATCTTTGCCGCCGCTATGGGCATATTATATATTGTACCCACGCCCGTGGGAAACTTGGAGGACATGACATTCAGGGCGGTGAGGATTCTGAAAGAGGTCGACCTTGTGCTGGCAGAAGACACGCGCACGTCAGGCATTCTACTGAAACACTATGACATCCAGAACCACCTGCTGTCGCACCACAAGTTCAACGAGCACGGCACCAGTGCCGGCATCGTGGAACGCCTGCTGCATGGCCAGACCGTCGCACTCATCAGCGATGCAGGTACGCCAGGCATCAGCGACCCAGGTTTCTTCCTAGTGCGCGAGGCAGTCCGTGCAGGCGTTGAGGTGCAGACGCTTCCTGGTGCCACGGCCTTCGTGCCAGCCCTGGTGTCGAGCGGTTTGCCCTGCGACCGCTTCTGCTTCGAGGGTTTCCTGCCTCCGAAGAAAGGGCGTCAGAGCCGTATTGAGGCGCTGTGCGATGAGCAGCGCACCATGGTGTTCTACGAGTCGCCCTACCGTCTGCTCAAGTTGTTGCAGCAGTTAGCCGAGGTGTTTGGTGAGGAGCGCCCTGCCAGCATATGCCGCGAGATATCGAAACTTCACGAGGAAACCCGCCGAGGCACTTTAGCGGAACTTGTCAGTTACTTCAGCCAGACTCCTCCCAAAGGCGAAATCGTCGTCGTCGTGAGCGGGAAAGGTTAAAAGGTTAGAAGAGAAACGATATTATTAATATTAAACATTATGAAAAAAGTATTCGTATTTGCCATGTGCTGCGTAGCACTGGCGTCTTGCAACTTAGGCAAGAACAGCGACGCTGAGTTGCGTGCGCTTCAGGAGCGTGACTCCCTGAACCAGATCATTGCCCAGCGTGACAATGAGCTGAACGACATGATGACCACTTTCAACGAGATTGAAGAGGGATTCCGTGTTATCAACGAAGCCGAGGGCCGTGTCAACCTGGCACGCTCAGGCGAGGGCACCAATGCCACTGCCCGCATCCGCGAGAACATGCAGTTCATCCAGTCAACCATGGAACAGAACCGTGCCCTCATCAACAAGCTGCGCGAGCAGATGAAGAAGAGCAACGTCAAGGCCGACGCCCTGCAGAAGGCCATTGACAACTTGACGAAGGAACTGGAGCTGAAGGACCAGCAGATAGCTCAGCTACAGGCAGAGCTGGAGTCGAAGAACATCCACATTGCCGAGCTGAACCAGCGCGTAACGGAACTGAACACCGATGTGGAGACGCTGACGGAGACCAACACCCAGCAGCAGCAGACCATTTCGAATCAGGACCGTGAGCTAAATTCCGCATACTTTGTATTCGGCACAAAGAAAGAACTGAAGAACCAGGGTATTCTGGATGGCGGCGGTCTGTTCAAGAAGGCCAAGGTGAACGCCAACTTCAACAACGAGTACTTCACCAAGGTTGACATCCGCACCACCAAGGAAATCAAGCTCTACTCCAGCAAGGCAGAAATCAAGACCTCGCACCCTTCAGGCAGCTACACGCTGGAGAAGGACGCCAACGGACAGTACGTGCTGCAAATCACCAACCCCTCGCAGTTCTGGAACAACAGCAAGTACCTGGTTATCGTCGTGAAGTAGTTTTCTATTTACGGCTGACGACTTAAAAAAAAGTTTACGGATGAAGGCTTACGAAACCTTCATCCGTTTTCTTTTACTGCCTGAGCCGCATGCTAAATGAAGCGTGCAATCATGTCCAGGAGTTCGTCATAACTGACAGGCTTTGCGATGAACTCGTTGCAGCCAGCCTCCAGGGAGTGCTCCCTGTCGCGGTCGAACGCATTGGCCGTCAATGCCAAGATGGGTAGCTCAGGATGCTTCGCCCTAATCAGGCGCGTTGCCTGGAGCCCGTCCATGATAGGCATTCGGAGGTCCATCAGCACCATGTCGTACGTGTCGGCCTCCACCATTTCCACAGCCTCCTTGCCGTTACGTGCCCTAACATACTCATAGTGATTCTTGAGGACGTAAGTCATGAGGAGATAGTTGCTGTCGTTGTCTTCTGCTACTAATATTTTCTTCATAATCTGATGTTATATAATATATGTAAAAAGGGAAGTATCGTTTGTTTTCGTTAATTAGTTACAAATATAATACATTTCAACGAGAAATATTTGTTTTTACCACATATTTTAACTAATTTTGTCCGACAAACTACAAAACCAAACAAAAAAACAAATATGAACTACCGATTACTAACTTGTGCATTCGCACTGACCACGGCACTCACAGCCAGTGCCCAGACCCACATCATGGACGTAAACACCAAGAAACTCGGAGCCACCATCCAGCCCACGATGTACGGCATCTTCTTCGAAGACATCAACTACGCAGCCGACGGCGGACTGTATGGCGAACTGGTCAAGAACCGCTCGTTCGAATTTCCCCAGCACCTCATGGGCTGGCAGGCCTTCGGCGATGTCGATGTCGAGGACGACGGTCCCTTCGAGCGCTGTCCCCACTACGTGGTGCTCTCCGCCCCTGACCATCAGGAGCGCCGCACGGGTCTGGTGAACGAAGGCTACTTCGGCATCGGCGTCGAGAAGGGTGAGCAGTACCGCTTCTCCGTGTGGGCGAAGGCCCCCAAGGGCACAGCAGCCATCCGCATACAGCTCATCGACGAGAACTCCATGGACGAGCACCAGGAGTTTGTGGAGCAGGAACTGAGCATCGGCTCCACCGACTGGAAGAAATACAGCGTCACGCTCACGTCGCCCGTCACCTTCAAGCATGCAAAGTTGCGCATTTTCCTGAAGGGCGACAACAAGGTAGCGCTGGAACACATCTCGCTGTTCCCCGTCAACACCTTCAAGGGACGTGAAAACGGCATGCGACGCGACCTGGCCCAGGCCCTGGCCGACCTCAAGCCAGGCATCTTCCGTTTCCCTGGCGGATGCATCGTCGAGGGCACCGACCTTCAGACGCGCTACCAGTGGAAGAACACCGTGGGGCCCGTTGAGAACCGCCCCCTCAACCAGAACCGCTGGGAGCACACCTTCGACTACCGCTACTACCCTGACTACTACCAGTCGTACGGTCTAGGATTCTTCGAGTTCTTCCAACTGTCGGAGGACATCGGTGCCGAGCCGCTACCCATCCTCAGCGTCGGACTGGCCTGCCAGTACCAAAACTGGGAGAAGGAAAGCGCCCATGCTGCGATGGACGAGCTGCAGCCCTACATTGACGACTGCCTCGACCTCATCGAGTTTGCCAACGGCCCTGCCGACTCCAAGTGGGGAAAGGTACGTGCCGACATGGGCCACCCCGAACCCTTCAACATGAAGTACATCGGTGTGGGCAACGAGCAGTGGGGCGAATACTACTACGAGCGTCTAAAGCCCTTTGTGGCCGCCATCCGTGCCAAGTACCCCGACATCAAGATTGTAGGCACCAGCGGCCCTGTGCCTGAGGACGTGCCCGACGCCACCTACCGTTTCGAGGATGGCTGGAAAGCCATGAAGGCCCAGAAGGCCGACCTCGTCGATGAACACTACTACCGCGATGAACAGTGGTTCCTCAGCCACGGCCTGCGCTACGACTCCTACGACCGCAAGGGTCCGAAGGTGTTTGCTGGCGAATACGCCTGCCACGGCAAGGGCAAGAAGTGGAACCACTACGAGGCAGCACTGCTGGAAGCCGCCTTCATGACGGGCTTCGAGCGCAATGCCGACGTTGTCTGGATGACCACCCCCGCCCCACTCTTCGCACATGTGGACGGCTGGCAGTGGCGCCCTGACCAGATATGGTACGACAACACACAGATGTTCAAGAGCGTAAGCTACTACGTGCAGCAGATGTATGCCACCAATGCAGGCACCAACGTACTGAAGCTGACCATGGGCAAAAAGCCCGTAGCCAACCAGGAGGGGCAGGACGGACTCTTTGCCAGCGCTGCCTACGATGCCAAGAGCGGCGAGGTCATCATCAAGATTGCCAACACCTCGAAGACAGACCAGCTGGTGCAGTTCAACCTCACAGGCATGAAGGGCGACCGCATTGCCGACGTGCTGACGCTCTGCCACGACGGCATGGACGACGAGAACAGTATCGGCCGTCCTGAGCTCATCACCCCCGTCAAAGGCGAAACGCTCATCAAGGAAGAGAACAGAACGTCCGTGCTGCGCGACGAACTGCCGCCCATGTCGTTCCGCATCTTCCGCTTCAAGAAGTAATTTTTTATAGAAGTAATTGCTTTTTCATAGCAAAAGGTGGTTATCCGTAATGGACAGCCACCTTTTTTTCTTAACGTTAACCGTTAACCACAAACCGCTAATCGCTAATCGCTAAACTACTTCCTCAGTTCAAAGCCCACACGGGCACCATCGGCACTCTTGGCGAGCGTGCTGACTGCCTGTACGGCAGTAGCGTTGCTGACCTTACCCTCCTTCTGAAGAAGGTTGGTCATCTGCTTGGCGTCGAACATCAGGGCCATACCCTTCTCAGTCTTGATGGCGTTGCCCTTGATGGTCTCCGTAGCAGTCTTGAGCGAAATCTCACCGTTCTTGGCATTATAGGCATAGGTTCCGCTGAAGGGGATACCGTTCACCTTGGCCGAGAACTTGTTGCCTGCAAGGAACGAGAAGGACGTGTTGTCGCGACTAATGCCGATGTTGTTGTAGTCGTTTGCCAGCGACGACGACATGTTGTTGATGGTGGCAGTACCGCCTGCCGAAGCCAACGCCTGCTGGGTAGTGAAGGCGACGTTGGGTGCATAGTAGCTCCAGTTGCCGAGCAGTCCTGACTGGTCGAACGTCATTCCGCCCATCAGTACCTGGCCCAGTACGGCACCAATCACGTTACCCCACACATTGCCGTTAGAACTGGTGTTCGGTGTCGTCCCGAGTCCTGTTGTCATGCAGCTCGACATCATCAGAGCCAATGCTGCGAGAAGCGTCAAAGATACCTTCTTCATAATGCTATAGATTTTAAATAGTGAATGAATTGTTTAGTTACTCCATGGCAAAGTTACAAATAATAAATGAATGGACAAAGAAATACGCGGATTTTTTTCTGCCTCTCGTAACAGTAAGGCACAGGAAGCACACCGGATATACGGCACCGCAGGATATACGGCACCTGTCATTCAGTCATCATGGCATTTTTTCCGAAGAAAATGCAGGAATAACGAGAAAAAGTTGTACCTTTGTCGCCAAATGTGCATTCAGGCATCAAGATGACAACAATAGCAGACTACATCATACAACAGGAAGGCGACGAGCGGCGTTTCTCGTTCGAAGTGCTGCCACCCCTGAAGGGCAACGGCACCGAGAGGCTGTTCAGTACTATCGACAAGTTAGTGCCCTTCAATCCGGCCTTCATCAACATCACCACCCACCACTCGGAATACGTCTATAGGGAACTAGCGGACGGGCAGTTCGAGCGACTGCGCGTCCGTCGGCGACCTGGCACGGTAGCCATTGCCGCCGCCATACAGCAGAAGTACAACATACCCGTGGAGCCGCACGTCATCTGCAGCGGCAAGACCGTCGAGGAGATTGAGTACGAGCTGCTCGACCTGCAGTTTCTGGGCATACGCAACCTCATGCTGCTGCGGGGCGACAAGGCCAAAGAGGACAGCCAGTTCGTGCCTACCAAGGGCGGACACGCACACACCACCGACCTGATACGCCAGGTGCAGCGCTTCAACGAGGGATTCTTCGCTGACGGAACGCCCATCAAGCACCCAGGCACGAAGTTTGACTTCGGCGTGGCCTGCTATCCTGAGAAGCACGAGGAGGCACCCAACCTGGAAATGGACATGCAGTACCTGAAGCAGAAACAGGACCTGGGAGCACAGTATGCAGTGACGCAGCTGTTCTACGACAACGAGAAGTATTTCTCGTTTGTTCAGAAGGCACGCGCCATGGGCATCACCATCCCCATCATACCAGGCATCAAGCCGTTTGCCAAGCTGAGCCAACTGACAGTGGTGCCCAAGACGTTCCACTGCGACATACCCGAGCCGCTGGCCAAGGAGATAGTGAAGTGCCAGACCGACGAGCAGGCACGGCAGCTGGGTATCGAGTGGACTACGGCGCAGTGCCGCGAACTGTATGCCCACGGCGTGAAGAACATACACTTCTACACCGTTTCGGCCGTCGAAAGCGTGGCAGAAATTGCCAGGAGACTAAGTGAAGAGTGAAAATACCACAAAGGTAATAAATCGTAAATCAAAAATAAAATAGTCAAATAAAAAGTTGTGTCATTCGACGAGGTAATAGGACAGAAGGACGTGCAGCAGCGACTGCTGCAGATGGCAGATGAGGAACATCTGCCCCACGCACTAATGCTCTGCGGACCACAGGGCAGCGGAAAGCTGGCATTGGCCGTAGCCTTCGCCTGCTACCTACTTTCGAGGAAAGAAGACAACGCGTCAGGGCTGTTTAGCATGGACGAAGCCAGCAACGCCCAACCCGACGAGTCGCCCATGCTCAAGAACCTGCAGCACCCCGACCTGCACTTCACCTACCCCACCATCAAACTGCCATCGATGGGCAGCGACCACAAACCAGTAAGCCTGGACTTCGCAGGCGAGTGGCACGAGCTCATCATGCGAAGCCCCTACTTCACCATGGACGACTGGATGCACGCCATGGGAGGCGAGAACCAGCAGGCCATCATCACAGCAGGCGAGAGCGACGCGCTGGTTCACGAGCTGTCGATGAAGTCGAGCCAGGGCGGCTACAAGGTAAGCATCATCTGGCTGCCTGAGCGCATGAACACAGAATGTGCCAACAAACTGCTGAAACTCATTGAGGAACCGCCACAGCAGACGGTATTCTTGATGGCATGTCAGGAACCCGACAAACTGCTGGAGACCATCCGAAGCCGCGTGCAGCGCATCGACGTGAGAAAGATTGACGACGAGAGCATCAGACAGGCACTCATACAGCGCCGAGGACTGAGCGAGGCTGAGGCTTCACGCGTGGCACGACGGGCCAACGGCAACTGGCTGAAGGCGGTAGAGGAAATTGAGACTGGCAGTGAGAAGGAGCAGTTCCTCGACCTGTTCAAATTGCTGATGCGACAGGCCTACCAACGCAGAATCAACGAACTGAAGCGCTGGAGCGAGACAATGGCAGGCATGGGACGCGAGAAGCAGAAACGCTTCCTAGAGTATTTCCTCGTGCTGATTCGCGAGAACTTCATGTTCAACTTCCAACAGGAGGAACTCTGCTACATGACACAAGCCGAAGAAGACTTTGCACGTAACTTCGCACGGTTCATCAACGAGGCAAACGTCATACCCATCAGCGAATTGGCCAACCGTGCCATACGCGACATCGGACAGAACGCCAATGCGAAAATCGTGTTCTTCGACTTCGCACTCCAAATGATTATGCTACTGATTCAAAAATAAAACACAAAAGAACCCCAAGAAGGATTCGTCCCACAGAATATGAACAAGAAAGAAGAATTTATTACACATTGCGACCGAGGACTGTGCAAAGCAGCCGTAGGCCGACAGGATAGACAACTGAACACCTACGACTGGCTGGCCGACGTGCCTGGTAATGCCGACTCAACGGACCTCGTCGAGGTACAGTTCAAGCATACCCGAAAGGGCTACTACCACAACGTGAACAACCTGCCACTGAAGAAGGGCGACATCGTAGCCGTGGAAGCCAACCCAGGACACGACATCGGTGTGGTGACGCTGACAGGGCGACTGGTGAAGCTGCAGCTAAAGAAGGCTAACCTGAAGAGTGCCGACGACATCAAGCGCATATACCGCCTGGCACGCCAGATAGACATGGACAAGTTCCGCGAGGCAAAGGCACGCGAGCATGAGACAATGATTGAGAGCCGCGAGATAGCCAAGGGACTCGGACTACAGATGAAGATAGGCGACGTGGAGTATCAGGGAGACGGCAACAAGGCCATCTTCTACTACATAGCCGACGAGCGCGTGGACTTCCGACAGCTCATCAAGGACCTCGCCGCCGCCTTCCATGTGCGCATTGAGATGAAGCAGATTGGTGCACGTCAGGAGGCCGGACGCATCGGCGGAACAGGTCCCTGCGGACGCGAGCTCTGCTGCGCCACGTGGATGAAGAATTTCTCCAGCGTATCAACGGCAGCCGCACGATTCCAGGACATCTCGCTCAACCCGCAGAAGCTGGCTGGCATGTGTGCCAAACTGAAATGCTGTCTGAACTACGAGGTCGACGACTATATGGAGGCAAGCCGAAAACTGCCCAGCAAAGAGGTTATACTGCAGACTCAGGACGCCGACTACTACCTCTTCAAGAGTGACATTCTGGCTGGCATGCTCACCTACTCTACTGACAAGAACATCGCTGCCAACCTGGAGGTTATCACTGCCGAGCGTGCCAAGGCTATCATCGAACTGAACCGACAAGGCGAGAAACCTGAATCGCTGCAGGAAGACGGACTGGTACAGGAACCCACAGGACCTATCGACCTGGCAACACAGGAAAGCATCAATCGTTTCGACAAGGCTAAGAAAAAGAAAAAGCGCAAGCCGAAAGAGCGTAACGACCGAGGCGAGAGACGGGAGGAAAGAGGCGAGAGAAGAGAAGAAAGAGGTGAAAGAAGAGAGGACAAGGGCGAAAGACGGGACGCTGCACCAAGAAGGGGACGAAACGACGCCAGGAAACAGAATGCAAAAGAGTAAGTACTACATTCTCACACTGATTACGGTCGCACTAGCATTGGCTGGATGCGACCGTGACACCATTTACTACCATTACGAATCAACCCCGCTTAACGGGTGGGAACGCAGCGACACGCTATTCTTCCGCGACATAGCCGTCAAGGCATCCAGCAACTACAAGGAGGAGATTGGGCTGCGCATCAACGACGATTTCCCGTTCCAAAGCCTTTTCCTAGTCGTAGAACAGGAAATCATGCCGCAAAACATTATGCGCACAGACACGTTAAGCTGCAGACTGATTGACAAAGACGGCATCGTGAAAGGGCGGGGACTCAGCTTCTATCAATACAACTTCCACCTGACCACGCTGCACCTGAATGCTGGTGACACGCTGAACGTACGCATACGCCACTACATGAGGCGAGAGAGTCTTCCAGGCATTGCAAACATCGGTATCAGACTGTCGAAATAGCCGTAAACTAACTCCTGACAAGATTCCGTCCGGCATCAATGCGCAGAAAGATAAAAAGCAGGAAGGTGAATCCCCACAACGAGGAGCCACCATAGCTGAAGAACGGCAAAGGAATACCGATGACGGGTGTCAAACCCAGCACCATTCCCACATTGATGAACACATGGAACAAGAAGATGGATGCCACACTGTAGCCATATACCCTGCCGAAACGGAACGGCTGACGCTCGGCCAGCACAATCAGACGCAGAATCAATGCCAGGAACAAAAGCAACACTCCGGCTGAGCCGACAAAGCCCTCCTCTTCGCCTACGGTACAGAAAATGAAGTCCGTATCTTGTTCAGGCACATACTTCAGCTTGGTCTGCGTGCCATTCAGGAAACCCTTTCCCTCCAGTCCGCCGGAACCGATAGCTATCTCACTCTGGTGCACGTTATAGCCGGCTCCCCTCAGGTCTTCCTCCAGTCCCAGGAGCACGTTGATACGCGTGCGCTGATGAGGCTCCATGACATGGTTCAGCACATAGTCGGCAGAGTAGAAGAAACCCATCGAGCCAATAGCGAATAGAACAATGAAATAGTAATTGCGGATACGCGTACCAAGGGCCTTCCACAACAGCACACCTATCAGCAGTGCCGTCAGCACCAGCTGTACCCATACCACATCGAAGGGAACGACATAAACGGACACCAGAACAGCAAGGACGGTTGCACCGATACAGTAAAGGAGTATCTGCAACATCAGCGAGCGGTTCTTGCAATAGACATAGACCATGCCGGCCGTAAACAACTGTATCAGAAACAAGACAGTGAATTTGCCGACGGAGGTTGGCGTTGCCAGCAACATGCTGTTCTCAAACCGGATACCAACAACGAAATAGACGACGGCTGCAACACCCGTAAACAGGATGGAGCCTGGCATCCCTTCACGATAGAACATCAGGAAGAAGGCCAGATAGACCAGCGCAGAACCCGTCTCACGCTGCAGGACGATGAACATCATGGGCACCAGTATCAGCGCCAGCGTAATGGCAAAATGTTTCCACTTGTGGATGTCATAGCCATAGGTACTCATAAACTTTGCCAAGGCCAACGCCGTCGCAAACTTCGCAAACTCAGCAGGTTGCAGTCGCAGGGGGCCCAGCACCAGCCACGATCGGGAGCCTTTGATGGAATAGGGATTGAAGATGGTGGCAAACAGCAGCAACAGCAGCAGTCCGTAGAGCACGAAGGAGAACGTATCGTAGAAACGGTCGTCAAGCATCAGGATGACAAAGCCCAGGGTGATGGACGTGCCAATCCACACTATCTGCATACCTGAACGGGTGGAGAGGCTGAACAGGTCGGTGTCGCCATACGTATAGCTGGCACCGCAGACGCTTACCCAGCCAAATGTCAGCAGGGCAAGGTAGATGCCTATCGTCCACCAATCCAAGGAGCGCAGCACACTATTGCTTTTATCTTTCGACTGAGCCATACGCTATTCGTTTGTGTTGTATCTCCGAAGCCCTGTGTTCAGAAGACTCCGAAAGCTTTCCCTTTATATACTGCTCCATGATAAGACCGCCGATGGGGACACCATAGGTGGCACCCCAGCCGCCATTCTCCACATACACGGCAACGGCAATCTGAGGATTGTCCATCGGAGCGAAGCCCATGAAGACAGAGTGGTCGTGACCACGGTTCTGGGCTGTACCCGTCTTGCCGCAAGCCACGAAGTCGTAGTGAGCCAATGCCTTACACGTACCTCCCATGGCCGATGCACGCATACCCTTGACCACCCAGTCGTAGGCATCCCTGCTGGCCATCGTGTAGCGACGCTTTGTGTAGAGGGTGTCCAAGGGCTCGCCTTCCACCTTCTTCACCACATGCGGCGTATAGAAATAACCGCGGTTGGCAATGGTGGCTCCCAGATTGGCTATCTGCAACGGCGTGGCTCCCACCTCACCCTGACCGATGGCAATGGAGATGATGGTCAGTCCGTTCCATGAGCCCTTGTATGCCTTGTCATAGAACTGGGCATTGGGTATCATGCCTCGTTTCTCGCCAGGCAAATCCACACCGACAGGATAGCCGAAGCCCATGCTGACCATGTAGTCGCGCCAGCGGTTCATGGCATCCTGAACAGTTTTGTACTTGTGACGGTTGCCTATCATGTAATATAATCCCCAACAAAAATAACCATTACACGACGTCGAGAGTGCAGGCACCAATGACAGGGGGGCGGCATGACCGTGACAGCCCACGTGCAGCCCCTTGTAGTTAAAGCCTCGTGCACAGGGATAGGCGGTCTGCGTGGGGTGCGTGATGCCCTCCGTCACGAAGGTCAGTCCCTGGGTGGTTTTGAAGGTGGAGCCTGGCGGATAGACACCCATGATACTGCGGTTGAGCAGGGGTTTCCATGCGTCTCGGCTCAAGGCGGCATGACTCTTGGAGCGCTGACGGCCTACCATGATGCGAGGGTCGTAACTGGGCGACGATACCATGCAAAGCACCTCGCCGGTCTTGGGCTCTATGGCTACAATACTGCCTATTTTACCCTCCATGAGACGTTCGCCCAGCGCCTGCAGGTCAAGGTCCAACGCGAGTGTCAGATTCTTGCCAGGCTTGGGCCGCTGGTCAAGAGCACCGTCCTGATAGCGTCCCTTGATACGTCCGTGGGCATCGCGCAACAGTATCTGAATGCCCTTCTCGCCACGCAACTGCTTCTCGTAACTGCGTTCTATACCTAACTTTCCGATGTAGTCACCTGGGATGTAATAGTCGTCTTGCTCAATGTCGGCTGGCGACACCTCTGCCACATCGCCCAGCACATGGGCAGCGTAGGGATAGTTGTACTGTCGAACGCTGCGACGCTGCACATAAAAACCAGGGAAACGGAACATCTTCTCCTGAAACAGACTAAAGTCCTTGTCCGACAACTGGCTGATCAGCATCTGCTGGGTAAAACGCGAGTAGCCTGGATTCTTGTTGCGGTCCTTCATCGTAGCCACACGGCGTATAAAGTCCTCCTTGGTAATGTTCAGGGCATCGCAGAGCTCGAGGGTATCCAGATGGTCGCCCACCTCGTTCATGACTACCATCACGTCGTAGGCTGGTTGGTTATAGACCATCAGCTTGCCGGTCCTGTCCTTGATAACACCACGCGAGGGGTATTCTATCTTTTTCAGGAAGGCATTGGAGTCGGCACTCTTCTTATAGTCATCACTCGTAATCTGGAGCATGAACAGACGAATGATATAGACCACCACAATGAAAATGGCCACACCACCTATCACAAAGCGCCTGTTGTCTAATTCAAAATCCTTCATCCTTCAACCCGTCACTACGATGCGACGTCTGCCTGTTTCTTGCGTTTAAAGTTCTCAAATACCACAATAAACAACAGTGTCAGCAGCGTACTGGCACCCGCAGAGATGAGCCATTGTGCCCAGTTGAAGAAATTGAATGCTTCAAGTGCGAAAAATAACAGGCAATATAACAAGATCAACGACGATGCATAGCCAAAGAACTTCGCATAGCCCAAACCTTGCATGGAGGCCGTGAAATTCTCAACAGCATCACGCGGCAGGAAGAGTTTCAGGGTATAGGGCTGTATGGCTCCTAACAGCGTCAGCGATGCACAGGCCACGCCTGGCGTGTTGGAGAAGGAGTCATTGACCAGTCCCAAAGCGAAGCACCACAGCAGCAGTGCCCACTTGGGGTAGTTGTAGGGAAAAATGAGCACGAAATAGACGTAGAGCAACGGCGTGGCATAGTCAAACAGATGGATACGATTGAGTACCAGCGCCTGCGTCAGACACAGCAACACAAACAAAATCAGCCGTTTCAGAAAGTCTAATGCCATCTTCTTGATTTACAATTTCTGATTTTCGATTTTCAATTGTCCGTTTTTCGATTGACGAATTATTGCTGAGTAGCCTTCAGAGAGTCCTGTGCAGCATGCAACAGGCGGCTCTGCTCCATCACGCTCTCATCATTGATGACAAAAACGTCACGCAGATTGCCAAAGTCGGTTGCCAGTTTTACCTGAAGACGGTAGGAAAGACCGTCAGGTGAATTGAACACCTTTTCTATCTGGCCAACCATCACACCTGGAGGAAATATGGACGAGTAGCCACTCGTCACCACCCACTCGCCGCGATGGAACTGGGCATGACGGGGAATATCCTCCACATACGCCCTACTGGCATCGCCGCCCGTCCAGTGCAGATAGCCGAAGTAACCACGGCCACGAATTGCACAACTGATGCGCGACGACTCGCTGTTCAGGGCAGGAATGACCACCGAGTAGTTGTCGCTCACCAAATAAACGACACCCACGACTCCACTGCCACATACCACACCCATATCTACCTTCACGCCGTCCTTGCTGCCTTTGTTAATCGTCATCAGGTTGTCCTTGCGGTTGACAGAATTAGCCACTACCTTGGCTGGAACCAGCTGATACTGCTGAAGGAACTTCAGCCCGTTGCGTTCAAGCGCCGTCGTGTCTTTCGTCAGGTCGCCGTAGGCCGTTGCCAGCTCATGGACCTGCCTTTCAAGGTAGAAGTTACGCAGCGACAGTTCCTCGTTGACTTTCTTCAGCGAGAAGAACGACTCCACGTCCGAACGCCACTCATAGAGTTTACCTACCACAGCATTTGCCGTCGAGAACCATACACTCCCTTGATAACTGTTATACTGGAACAGCAACACAACACTGGCTACTTCGAGTAATACGAAAAGCAGCCAGTGATAATACTTTGCAAGGAAATCAAGCAGGTTCTTCATGCAGCCTACAGCTTATGCTTACTGCTTAACGCATCAGGAACGTGAAGCGGTCCACATTCTTCAAGGCTATGCCTGCGCCCTTTGCCACACAGTGCAAGGGGTCCTCTGCTATATGGAATTGGATGTTTATCTTGTCCGTCAGACGCTTGTCAAGACCACGCAGCAATGCGCCACCACCCGTCAGGTAGATACCATTCTTGACAATGTCAGCATAAAGCTCAGGCGGCGTATTCTCCAGTGCCGAGAGCACGGCAGTCTCAATGCGTGCCACGGTCTTGTCCAGACAGTGGGCAATCTCCTGATAGCATACGGGCACCTCCATAGGAAGGGCCGTGATGCGGTTCGGACCATGAACGATATAATCCTCAGGGGCATCTTCACCCAGGTCGGTCAGTGCAGAGCCTACAGCTATCTTGATGCGCTCTGCCATACGCTCACTCACCTTCACATTATGCTGACGGCTCATATATTCCTGAATATCAGCTGTCAAGTCGTCGCCAGCCACCTTGATGGAGTTATTGCTCACGATACCACCCAGAGAGATGACAGCAATCTCTGTCGTGCCGCCACCGATATCAACAATCATGTTTCCTTCTGGAGCCTCCACGTCAATGCCGATACCTACAGCTGCTGCCATCGGTTCGAAAATCAGATATACGTCACGGCCGTCAGCATGCTCGGCAGAGTCGCGCACAGCACGAAGCTCTACCTCTGTAGAACCACTGGGCACACCAATTACCATGCGCAGTGACGGAGAGAAGAGGCGATGGCCCGTATGAACCATCTTTATCAGACCGCGCATCATCTGCTCACAGGCTGAGAAGTCGGCAATCACACCGTCACGCAAAGGACGGATGGTACGAATGTTGTCATGCGTCTTTTCATACATCATCTTAGCCTTCTCACCCACGGCAATCATCTTGTCGGTACGGCGGTCAAGTGCTACTACTGAGGGCTCGTCAACCACTATCTTGTCATCACTGATAATAATGGTGTTGGCGGTTCCCAAGTCCATGGCAATCTCCTGGACAAAACTGAAAAATCCCATTCTAATTTACAATTTGACAATTTACTATTTACAATTACTTTTCAAACCACGCATGAATAGCCGTATCGTAGTGCGAACTTACGCCAAAGGCCCGTGTGGCAAACATACGACGCTGCTCTTTTGTGGTTTCAGCACCCTGCTTGTTGATGATGTCCAGCAATACGCCGTACTCAGCCTTTGAGGGAACAATAACCACGTCGTTGAAGTTCTTGGCTCCAGCACGAATGAGCGAGATGCCACCTATATCAATCTTCTCAATGATATCCTCCTCGACAGCACCACTGGCAACGGTCTGCTCGAACGGATAAAGATCGACAATGACCAAGTCTATTTCAGGAATCTCATACTGAGCCATCTGCTGTTGGTCACCTTCATTGTCGCGACGGCCAAGGATTCCTCCAAACACCTTAGGGTGCAAGGTTTTTACACGACCACCGAGAATCGACGGATAAGTCGTAACATCCTCAACCTTCTGGCACTCGTAGCCCAATGACTCAATAAACTGTTGAGTACCACCTGTCGAGAGAAACTTCACGCCCTCGTCATTGAGTTTTTTCAGCAGCTCGTCCAGTCCGTCCTTATGAAACACGGAGACAAGCGCAGTTTTGATTTTCTTTGTTTCAGCCATAAAAAAATATAACGTTATAATTCTTTTCTTGAAATGGGCTACAAAGTTAGTAAAAAAGTGTGGATTATCCACTATCTTTTTCACAAAAATTTTTACTTACACCTAATTTATAATATAAATCAAGCAAAAACGCTATGCGCGAAGTGCCCTCATAGCATTAAAGACAGCAAGTACCGTAACACCCACATCGGCAAATACGGCCATCCACATGGTAGCCAATCCGAACGCGGCAAGCAACAGCACGGCAACCTTCACGCCAATGGCAAACCACACGTTTTGACGGGCAATGGCCAGGGTACGGCGGGCTATGCCCACTGCCTGAGCTATCTTCAAGGGTTCATCGGTCATCAGTACCACATCGGCAGCCTCTATGGCTGCATCGCTGCCCAGTCCGCCCATAGCAATACCCACGTCGGCTCGTGCCAGTACAGGGGCGTCGTTGATGCCGTCACCGACAAAGGCCTTGGTTGCCTGGTGAGCAGTTAGTTGCGAGTAGTGACTGGAGGTTTCTTCAAAGAACCTAACCTTCTCGGCTGGTAACAGTTCGGCATGATACTCGTCGATACCTAACTGCTCTGCCACGTGTGCTGCCACTTCCTGACGGTCGCCCGTCAGCATGATGGTTTTCTTGATGCCCAAAGCCTTCAATTGCCGTATAGCCTCTGCACTGTCGCTCTTGATGCGGTCGTTAATAATAATATGACCGGCATATTGCCCATCGATGGCAACATGAATCATGGTTCCCACAACGGGTTTTTGGTGACCTGCACAACGTGGGCACTCGTGCCAACTGGCCCCAACGGCATCCATCAGCTTGGTATTTCCCACGCATACCTGACGGTCACCCACACGGGCTGTAATGCCCTGTCCTGCAATCTCTTTCACATCAGCTACTTCACAACCATCGGTTGCCTCGTCAGGGAACGCATCACGCAGGGCGGCACCAATGGGATGAGTGGAGAAATGTTCTACATGAGCCGCCAAGTGTAGCAACTGATGCTCGTCACAGGCATCTGGATGGACTGCCTCAACAGCAAACTGGCCGCAGGTTAGCGTTCCGGTTTTGTCAAATACCACAGCGTCAAGACGTGCAAGCACGTCCATGTAGTTGGCACCCTTGATGAGGATGCCTTTACGCGATGCTCCGCCAATGCCACCAAAGAACGTTAGGGGAACGCTGATAACCAGTGCACAGGGACACGACACGACAAGGAACATGAGGGCACGGTAGAGCCAAGTGGGGAACTGAGTATTAAACATTGACCATTGGCCATTGGCAACAGCCAGCGCAAGGGGCGGAACAACAGCCAGGGCGATGGCAGCAAAGACCACAACAGGGGTATAGACACGGGCAAAACGGGTGATAAATGCCTCGCTCTTCGACTTGTGCTCACTGGCATTCTCCACGAGGTTGATAATCTTCGTAACAGTGCTCTCGCTGAAAGCCTTGGTGGTCCTTACCTTGAGGACGCCACTCAGGTTGACGCAGCCTGAAATCACCTCGTCGCCCTCCTGCACATCACGCGGCACGGCCTCACCTGTCAGCGCTATCGTATTCAACGCTGAGGTACCCTCAACAACAACGCCATCCAACGGTACTTTCTCACCTGGACGAATCAGGATGGTTGCACCTACCGGGACCTCCTCTGGAGAGAAATCTGTGGGCTGAGTATTCTCCTCTTTGGAGGGGTTGGGCGATGCTATCACATGCGCCACATCAGGTCTGATATCCATGAGATGGGCGATGCTCTGGCGGCTCTTGCCCTCGGCATAGCCCTCAAACAATTCTCCTACCTGGAAAAACAACATCACGAAAACGGCCTCGGGAAACTGCGTTTCAGCACCAGGCAGGAAACCGATGCAGAGTGCTCCGATGGTAGCTATCGACATAAGGAGATGCTCGTTGAAAGCCTCTCCATGAAACAAGCCTTCAACGGCCTCCTTCAGCGTTTCGTGACCTATTAATATATAAGGTACAAGATAGACCAACAGCAACTGCCACGTCGGCAGTTCCACATTTTTCTCGATGATGACAGCCACAGCCAGCAGTACGCCGGCCGTAACAATCAGCGCCAATTGTCTCTTCAGCCCATGATGATGCTCATGGTGATGTTCATGTTCATGATGATGCTCATGTTCGCAACAATGCTCCTGTTCGTGATGATGTGCCATAATATTGTATTTTCGTTTATTATTCTTTTCACGCTGCAAAGGTACAGCAACTTTTTTGCAACCCGGTTGCAAAGTTTTCCACGAAAAAGATGGTTTTTTAAAAATAATAATGTATATTTGCAAGCAAATTGGAAATCTAAAAACCTATTTCAAATATGAAACCGTTAATTAGCCGTATTCTGCAGGATGGCCGCTGTCTTGATAACGGCATCCTGAAAGTGGACCGTTTTATTAACCACCAGATGGATCCCTACCTCATGAAACAGGTTGCCGTAGAGTTCATGAACCTCTTTGCAGAAGAACGACCTACGAAGATTCTGACCGTTGAGGCATCAGGAATCGCTCCTGCCGTGATGCTGGGCTACCTGATGGAGTTGCCGGTAGTATTTGCAAAGAAGAAACAACCTGCAACAATGGGTGATTTCTATGTTTCGAAAGTTCGCTCTTTCACCAAGCAGCGGGACTACACGCTCATCATCAGCAAGGAGTACTTGTCAGCAGCAGACAGAGTGCTTTTCATTGACGACTTTCTTGCATTCGGCAATGCAGGAATGGGCATCATAGACCTCTGCCAACAAGCCGGAGCCGAAATCATAGGCATGGGATTTATCATAGAAAAGGAATTCCAGAATGGTCGTAAAGTGCTGGAAGAAGCTGGCATCAAACGTATTGAGTCACTGGCCATCATAGAGTCACTGGAGGACAACCGGATTAAGCTCAAGGGCGTGAAGGTAAGGAAGGTGAACATCTACGAAGAAGCCAGCCGCTGCCTGCTATGCTCAGACGCACCCTGTACCAAGGCTTGCAAGACCGGTGACCCGGCACGTGCCATCCGTGCCATCCGATTCGACAACCACAAGCCTGCGCTGCGCTGGGTAAAGGACTGCAGCGACAACGATCTGGAACGGGCAGAACAGGCCTGCATACACTACAACTGGCCGGTACGCATCAAGGAGGTGATACATTCCATTCATCAGGACGACGTCGATGACAGCAATTATCCGCCGCTTGCCATCAACTTCTGCGGCATCCAGTGCGAGAACCCGTTCTTCCTGGCTTCATCGGCCGTTTGCACCAATTACGAGATGGTCGCGAACGCTTTCGATGCGGGTTGGGGTGGCGTCTTTTACAAGACTATCTGCCTACAGGAAATCAAGGAGGTATCGCCGCGTTTCGATGCGTTGCACAACAACGCCATCCACGGTGACTTCTACGGTTTCCGCAACATGGAACAGCTGAGTGAGAACCCCGTGGAGATGGATTTTGACATTCTGCACCGACTGAAACAGAACTACCCGACAAAGGTGGTGGTGGCCTCTATCATGGGGCAGACGGAAGAAGAGTGGACAAAACTGGCAGAGATGGCAGAAGAGGCTGGCTGCGATGCCGTGGAGCTGAATTTCTCATGCCCGCAGATGAAACACAAGGGGATGGGCAGCGACGTAGGACAGGACCCAGAATTGGTAAAGACTTTTACCGCCTGCGTAAAAAGCCACGTCAAAATACCCGTTATCCCAAAGATGACGCCCAATATCACCCACATCGCCGAACCTGCCGCAGCATGCTTGCAAGCTGGCGCCGATGCCATATCGGCCATCAACACCATCAAGTCGGTAACCATGGATGCTGGTGCCGAGGTTGCGGGACAGCGCACCATATCCGGCTACTCGGGGCGTGCCGTACGGCCCATTGCACTACGTCATGTGCTGGAACTGGCACTGATGCCAGAGAAACCTGGGCTAAGTGGCATAGGAGGCATCGAGACATGGCGCGACGCCTTGGAGTTCATACAACTGGGTTGCAGCAACGTACAGGTATGTACCGCCGTCATGCAGTATGGCTATCGCATCATTGACGACCTCATACTTGGCCTTCAGCGATACATGGTCAAGCGTGGCATAACTGATTTGCAACAGCTGGTTGGCGAACAGATTCCAAAGTTCATGAAGCCAGACCATCTTGATCGAGAGACCATTATCTATCCGAAGTTCAATCTGGAACTGTGCGTTGGCTGCGGACGTTGCGAAGTATCGTGCAACGATGGCGGACATCAGGCCATCGTATTCAACAGCGAGACACGCCAACCCCGACTGGTAGGAACCAAGTGTGTAGGTTGTCACCTCTGCCGACTAGTATGTCCCGCGGGTGCCATCGGGCTGACCAAACGGATCACCAAAGCCCGTCATTCATGAGTCAGGATTTCCTTGGCTACCCTACGGCTATACAAAAACAGAAGAACGCCCCATAGAAAAAGTTCTATAGGGCGTTCCTTTGTAGCGGGAGGGGGACCCGAACCCTCGACCTCCGGATTATGAATCCGACGCTCTAACCAGCTGAGCTACCCCGCCATCACAATACGTTTTACGTTTTGCGGGTGCAAAGGTAATGCTTTTTTACGGAACCGCCAAATTTTATCCAAGAAATTTTAAAATAAAAATATTTTGTCTTTTCATTTGGTTATTTGGACTTTTCTTTGTAATTTTGCGGCAGACTACTAAAACACAGTGTAAATATGAAAAAACTAACCGTAGAATACCCACTGAATACAAAATCGCCCAATATTGTATGGGGCATGATTAGTACCGCTGAGGGATTACAGAAGTGGCTGGCAGACATTGTAGTAGCCGATGCAGAGAGCGGAACCATGACATTCACATGGGGACACCCATGGACAGACCGCGACACGAAGACCTCACAAATCCTAGAGTGTAACAAGTTCAGCCACATACGCATGAAATGGGACTACCAGGAAGAGGACCCGCAGGCTTTCTGGGAGATTCGCTTGGAGCAAAGCGAACTGACGGGAAAACTGAGCATGCTGATTACAGACTACGCCGACGCTGACGACATAGAGGACCTTCGCGGCATTTGGGACGACAACCTGGACAGGCTACACCGCGTTAGCGGACTTTGAAAGGTAAAAAGGTAAAAAAGGTTAAGTATCGGCATTTTTACCTTTTTACCTTTTTACCTTTTTACCTTTTTTCGTACCTTTGCAGGCTGAAATATGTTCCGCATCAAAAAATTAGACATATTTATTGCCAAGCAGTTCCTGCTACTATTCGCAGGAACGTTCTTCATCTGCCAGTTTGTGTTGATGATGCAATTCCTGTGGCGATACGTTGATGACCTTATAGGAAAAGGCCTTTCTCTGGGCGTTCTGACACAGTTCTTCTGGTACATGGGACTGATGCTGCTGCCCCAGGCACTACCACTCGCCATCCTTCTGTCATCGCTCATTGCCTTCGGAAACCTTGGTGAGAGTTCGGAGCTGACTGCCATCAAGGCGGCTGGAATCTCTCTGCTGCAGACCATGCGATCGCTCATTGTCATCACACTCATCATCACGGGCATCTCCTTCTATTTCCAGGACGTCATAGGTCCCGAAGCCTACAAATCATTCAGCCAGCTACTGCTGTCCATGAAGCAAAAGAGTCCTGAGTTGGAGATTCCAGAGGGTGTGTTCTACGACGGAATACCTAATAGTAATATCTACGTCCAGAAAAAAGATCTGGAAAAGGGCGTACTCTATGGCATCATGATCTATCGGCAGAATGGCAACTACGACGACCATGCCATCATTCTGGCAGACTCAGGAAGGCTGCAATCGACTGCCGAGAAGAAACACCTGCTGCTGACGCTATACAGCGGCGAATGGTTCGAAAACATGAAGTCACAGGACATCGCAGGAAGTGCCAGCGTACCTTACCGCCGCGAGACCTTCGGAACGAAGCGTATTGTACTCGATTTCGACGGCGACTTCAATCTGGCGGACGTCAGCGGTATTGCCGCCAATGCGAAAGCCAAGAGTATCCGGAAAATCTACCATGACCTGGACTCCATTCGCGAATACAACGACTCGGTAGGACACGCTTTCTACGCCGAAGCCCTCATGTCGTCATTCAGAAAACCACAGATAGAAAAGCAGGACTCCACAAAAGCCATTGCTGCAGCGGCCAAGGAGGATGTTGACTTCGACTCCATCTTCGAGAAGCTCAGCATGGAAAAGAAACAGATTGTCGTGAAACAGGCAACAGACCAGGCACGCAACACCCAGATGGAACTGGAAATGAAAAGCGAATACTCAAAGATGCTGAACAGCAATGAGCGACTACATTCGCTGGAAGCACTCGGAAAAATCACACTGGCGCTGTCGTGCATCATCTTCTTCTTCATCGGAGCCCCCTTAGGAGCCATCATCCGAAAAGGCGGACTGGGTGTCCCCGTCATCATTTCCGTCATCGTGTTCATCGTATTCTACATCTTCGACAACACAGGATTCCGAATGGCACGTGAGGACGAGTGGACGGTGAGTTTCGGCCGATGGCTGGGAACCGCCGTGCTGACACCAATAGCCATCTTCTTCACCTACAAAGCCAACAACGACTCTGTGGTGTTCAACATTGACCTATACAAGAATATCGCCATGCGCATGCTTGGCATGCGAACCAAACGTAACATCGTACGCAAAGAGGTGATTATCGAGGACCCGAAGTATGCTGAAGACCGACAGATGCTGGCACAAATCAACGAAGACGTCATCCGCTATCATCACGAACACAAACTGTTGCACTGGCCAAACCCCATCAAGGTATTCTTCCGACCTGGAGACGACCATGAGATAGAGGCCATCAACGAAAAACTGGAAACAGTGGTCGAAGACCTCAGCTACAGCACCGACAGACAGATACTGAACGAGCTGAACCATATTCCCGTCATGGCCACACATGCCCATACAAGACCGTTCACTCGCACATGGATGAACATCATCACTGGACTCATATTGCCATTAGGACTGTTCTTCTACTTCCGAATGCTACGATTCAGATTCCGTCTTTACCGAGACCTGAAGAACCTGAGGCATGCCAGCGATGCCATCATTGCACGCATTGACGAATTGAATTATTAATACTTGACGCATATATAAATAAGGTATAAGGAGAATGGAAGAGTTCAAACTGAATACGATAGAAGAAGCACTTGAGGACTTCAAACGGGGAGAGTTCGTCATCGTAGTGGATGACGAGGATCGTGAAAACGAGGGCGACCTCATCATCGCAGCAGAAAAGATAACACCTGAAAAGGTGAACTTCATGTTGAAATATGCACGTGGCGTGCTGTGTGCACCCATCACCATCAGTCGCAGCGAGGAACTGGACCTGCCCCGTCAGGTTCAGGACAACACCTCCGTACTGGGAACCCCCTTCACCGTCACCATTGACAAACTGGAGGGCTGCACAACAGGAGTCAGTGCCCACGACCGTGCCGCCACCATCAAGGCACTGGCAGACCCCACTTCGACTCCTCAGACCTTCGGTCGGCCCGGACACATCAACCCTTTGTATGCCCAGGATCATGGCGTACTACGCCGTAGCGGACATACCGAGGCGGCCGTTGATCTCTGTAAGCTCAGCGGTCTCTACCCTGCCGGCGCACTGATGGAAATCATGAACGACGATGGCAGCATGGCCCGCATGCCTGAGTTGCAGGAATTTGCCAGGAAGTACAGCATGAAGATTATCACCATCAAGGACCTCATAGCCTATCGTCTGAAGAAGGAGTCGCTCATTGAAGTGGGCGAAGAGGTGGACATGCCGACAGACTACGGTCACTTCCGACTGATACCCTTCCGTCAGACCAGCAACGGACTGGAACACCTGGCACTCATCAAAGGGTCATGGAAGGAAGACGAACCGGTACTGGTACGCGTCCACTCTTCATGCATGACAGGTGACATCCTCGGCAGCAAGCGCTGCGACTGTGGAGAACAGTTGCACAAGGCCATGCAGGCTATCGAGCAGGAGGGAAAGGGCGTCGTCATCTACATGCAGCAGGAAGGCCGTGGCATCGGACTGATGAACAAGATTGCCGCCTACAAACTACAGGAAGAGGGACTCGACACCGTCGATGCAAACGTTCACTTGGGCTTCAAGCCCGACGAGCGCGACTACGGTTGCGGTGCCCAGATGTTGCGCCACCTCGGCGTACACAAGATGCGACTGCTGACCAACAACCCTGTCAAGCGTGTGGGACTGGAGGCATACGGACTGGAAATCGTAGAGAACGTGCCCATTGAGGTAACGCCTAACAAATACAATCTGCGATACCTGAAGACCAAGCAAAGCCGCATGGGACACACATTGCATCTTTAGCAAATAAAAGATGTGGGAGTTTTGACACGAAAAACAGCAAAAAAGCGACACTTTTTTTCGTTTTGATAAAATATTTGTGTAAATTTGCACGCTGAAATTTAAAATTCATAGAAGAATGGCACAATTATCCAATCGTCTGCAGAGACTTGCCCCGTCAGCAACACTGGCTATGTCGCAGAAGAGTTCAGAGATGAAGGCACAGGGTATCGATGTGATTAACATGAGCGTCGGCGAACCCGACTTCAACACCCCCGACCATATCAAACAGGCCGCCAAACTGGCCATCGACGAGAACTACTCACGCTACTCCCCCGTGCCGGGATATGCTGAGCTACGGCAGGCCATTGCCCGAAAGCTGGAGCGCGAGAACCAGCTGCACTACCAGCCGTCGGAGATTCTCGTTTCAAACGGAGCCAAGCAGAGTGTCTGCAATACCGTCATGGCCCTGGTGAACCCTGGCGATGAGGTTATCATCCCCACCCCATACTGGGTCAGCTACCCACAAATGGTATTGCTGGCAGGTGGTAACCCCGTATTTGTCGAGGCACGTTTCGACCAGAACTTCAAGATAACCCCCGAGCAACTGGAAGCAGCCATCACCCCCAAGACGCGCATGCTCATCCTCTGTTCGCCCAGCAACCCTACGGGCAGCGTCTATTCAAAAGAAGAGCTGGCCGGCTTGGCCGAGGTCATCAAGCGTCATGACGACCTCTTTGTACTGGCAGACGAAATCTATGAACATATCAATTATGTAGGCAAGCACCAGAGCATTGCCCAGTTTGAGGGCATGAAGGAGCGCAGCATCATCGTCAACGGCGTCAGCAAGGCGTATGCCATGACCGGTTGGCGCATTGGATACATTGCTGCCCCGGAGTGGATTGTCAAAGGCTGCAACAAACTGCAAGGACAATACACCAGCGGTCCCTGCTCCGTCAGTCAGAAAGCTGCCGAGTTCGCATACACCGAAAGCCAGGAGTGTGTGGAACAGATGCGTCAAGCCTTTGAACGCCGCCGCAACCTCATTGTGGATTTAGCCAAGGATATCCCCGGACTGGAAGTAAACGTGCCCGAAGGTGCTTTCTACCTCTTCCCCAAGTGCAGCAGCTTCTACGGAAAGAAGACTGAGGACGGCACCGTCATCAGCAACTCTACTGAGTTGGCGCTCTACCTTCTGGAAAAAGGACATGTTGCCACTGTCGGCGGAGATGCTTTCGGCGACCCGGAGTGCTTCCGCATGAGCTATGCAACCAGCGATGAAAACATCCGCGAAGCCATGCGACGCATCAAGGAAGTGTTGGAAAAACTAAAATAATTGAGAAATATCAAGTTAAAAAATATTAACTCCGCTTTTAGTACGTCCGAAATTGTTATCTTTGCCGAGAGATAAGGGAGCGTACGCTCCCAAAACTGAGTACTAAAACAAGGTAATTAACGTCAAATCAGAAACATAACAAACTTAATTTTTAACAAATAACTAAAATCAAAAAACATTTAAATTATGGCAACTACACAAAAAGCAGCAGCCCCAGCTAAGAAGAGCCAGGGCTTCCAGGGAATCAAAGCAGCGTTCTGGATCATCGTTGTATGTTTCATCCTCGCAGTTTGTTTCTTCAAATTCTTCCTCGGTAACAGCGACCACATCGCTGAGAACGGCGAAGTTATCGACGGTAACATTTGGGGTACTATCTACAAAGGTGGTATCGTTGTGCCCGTCATCCTTACCCTGTTGTTCACCGTTATTGCTCTGTCTATTGAGCGCTGGCTCGCTCTGAACACCGCATTCGGTAAGGGTAAGCTCCCCAAGTTCGTGGCTAACATCAAGGCAGCCCTGAACGCAAACGACTTCGTAAAGGCTCAGCAGCTCTGCGACGCTCAGCGCGGTACCGTAGCTAACGTTGTTGGTGCTTCACTGCGTACCTACAAGGAGATGGAAGCTACCTCTGGCATTAAGAAGGAGCAGAAGATTGCCCGTATCCAGCAGGCTCACGAAGAGGCCACTCAGCTTGAGATGCCTACTCTGACGATGAACATGCCGATTATCGCTACCATCGTTACACTGGGTACCCTGACCGCTCTGTTCGGAACCGTTGTAGGTATGATCCGTTCATTCGCAGCTCTGGCAGCTGGTGGTGGTGCTGACTCTCAGGCTCTGTCACTCGGTATTTCTGAGGCCCTGGTTAACACCGCATCAGGTATCTTGACGTCTTGGGTAGCCGTTGTAGCTTACAACTACTACACGAACAAGATCGACAAGCTGACATTCGCCCTCGATGAAGTTGGTTATTCAATTGCTCAGACTTACGAAGCTAACCACACAGACGAGGCTTAATTTTTGCTAACCCTTTAAATCATTTATCGCTATGGGTAAAGTAAAAATTAAGAAGAGTGACATCTGGATTGACATGACTCCTATGTCAGACGTGATGGTGCTTTTGCTGACTTTCTTCATGATGACGTCAACGTTCGTCACACCGGAGCCAGTACAAGTCAACACGCCACAGTCGCAGTCAAAGGTCAAAGTGCCAGATGTAGATGTGCTCAATATCCTTGTTAACACAGAAGGCAAGGTGTTCATGAGCATGGATAAGGCGCCCGACTTGGAGCAGACAGTTGTCGCCATGCTGGAGAACAACGGACTGCCCGCCCTGTCGCCGGTGCAGATGAAGAAGTTTAAGGAAGACCCGATGTTCGGTGTTGGCTTGAAGGAGCTGCACGCATATCTGGATCTGCCTCAGAGTCAGATGGTAAAGGTTCTGCAGACCAAAGGTATTCCCACCGACAGTATTGCAGGCGGAATGAGTGAGTTCCAGCAGTGGGTCAAAGAGGCCAAGCGTTCTGCCAAAAACTCCAACACCCTGGACTCTCACGAGTTGAAGATCTGTATCAAGGCAGATGCCCGGACTTCCTACAAAACTGTGAAGAAACTGATGTCTGAACTCCAAGACATGGAGGAAAACCGTTATCAGTTGATTACATCGTATAAGGTACAAGAAACAAAGGAGATTAAGTAACATGGCAAAACAAAAAGCAAGCAAACAGAAAAAGATGAATGTCCGCGTTGACTTCACGCCGATGGTGGACATGATGATGCTTCTGATTACGTTCTTCATGCTGTGTACAACGCTCCAGAAGCCACAGGCGATGCAGTTGACCATGCCAAGTAACGATCAGAACATTCAGGATCAGGACCGTAACGAAGCGAAGGCTTCCCAGACCATGACGTTCTACCTTGCAGGCGAAGACAAGCTGTACTATGTTGAGGGTATCACAAAGTACGACGACCCTACCTGCCTGAAGGAGACCACCTACGGCGAGGAAGGTATTCGCGACGTCCTCTTGAACCACAAGACTGAAGACGGAACCTACCCGGTTGCCAAAATCAGGAAAGCAATGAACGAGTTGGAGAAGGAAAAGAAGGACAAGCCCGACGTGCCCGATTCCGTATGGGAAAAGAAGCTCAACGAAATCAAGAAGGGTAACATCGAGGGTGAGCCTAAGAAAGTTCCTACGATGACCATCATCATCAAGCCTCTTGACGTTGCTACCTACGACAACATGGTGACGGTTCTTGATGAAATGCAGATTAGCGGTATTAATACGTACGTCATTGATAAGGTTACCGAAGACGACCAGAAGCTTCTGACGTTGAAGGGAATCAAGTATGAATGATTGTATAACTAAAAAATGTATTAAGAATTATGGCTAAAATTGATCTTATAGACAATAGTTGGGTTGATCTTGTCTTTGAAGGCAAGAATCAGGCCTACGGCGCCTATCAGCTGCGCAAAAACACTGGTAAGCGTAATCTGTGGTCGATCTTCATTATGCTCATTGCCGCTGCTCTCATTGCCGCCGTTGTAGGCGCAAATGCCATCATCAGTGCTGCTGGCGAAGGCGATGCCGACATCGCAGCAGATGTAAACCTCTCTGCTTTGGCCGAGAAGAAGCCTGAAGTAGAAGAGAAGGCACCTGTAAAGATTGAAGAAGCAAAACCCGTTGAGCAGGTAAAGAGTTCAATCAAGTTCGTTCCCCCTGTAGTAAAGGAAGATAAGGACGTACATGAAGATAAGGAATTGAAGAGTCAGGACGAGTTGAACGAGACGAAGACCGCCATCGGTGGTTTCGACGTTAAGGGTAACACCGACGATGCTGACGCCCAGGTGCTGAAAGCAGTCGAGGAGGTGGCTCAGCCCGAGCCGAAGCCCGCTGAGGACAAGATCTTCGACGTCGTTGAGCAGGCTCCTACATTTAAGGAAGGCGATGTTCGCGCATGGCTTGCAAAGAACTTGCAGTATCCTCCTGTAGCAGCTGAAAACGGTATCTCCGGACGAGTAGTCGTTGGCTTCGTCGTTGAGCGCGACGGTTCTATCTCTCACGTTCAGGTACTGCGCGGTGTTGACCCATCGCTTGACAAGGAAGCCGTTCGCGTGGTGAAGGCCATGCCGAAGTGGAATCCTGGCATGCAGAATGGTTCTCCCGTTCGTGTGAAGTACAACGTTCCTGTTCAATTTAAACTACAGTAAGATGAATCGCATATTCAACGTAACAGTTGGATTAACTCTCATTTTAGGTTTGCTGTCTGCTTGTAGCGACAGCAAACCTAAACATAGTAAATACACCCGTACTGACACCTATTCAGCAGGCGAAATATCCTTTGCTGCCGACGAGAGTTTCAGTCCAATCATCAATGAAGAAGTAAAAGTGTTCGAAGCCACCTACCGTGACGCCACGCTCCATCCGATTTACACGGACGAGTATGCCGCCATGGAGATGCTTCTGAATGATTCCGTATGCCTCGTCTTCGCTTCCCGTGACTTTACCGAAAAGGAGCAGAAAGGCTTGAAGGCCATCGGCGGCGCTCCCGTTTCCATGCCTATCGGCTATGACGGTCTGTCGCTGATTGTCAACAAGGCGAATACCGACACCTGTATTACGGTGAACGACATCCGTCGCATCCTTAATGGTGAAGTATCGAAGTGGAAAGAGGTGTATCCCAACTCCAAGCAAGGAGACATAGAAGTTGTCTTCGACAACAAGAACTCCAGTACCGTTCGCTGGTGCGTAGATTCCATTCTGGGTGGCAAACCCATTAACAGCCCGAACATCTACGCGGTAAAGACAAGTGCCGAGGTTGTCAACTATGTTGAGAATCATGCCAACTCTATTGGAATCATCGGTTCCAATTGGCTCAACGACAAGCGCGACACGACGAACGTCACCTTCAAGAAGAATATTCAGGTAATGTCGGTAAGCCGCATGGACACTGCGACCCCCATGAACTCATGGAAGCCTTACCAATATTATTTATATAATGGAAACTATCCGCTTATCAGGACCATCTACGCGCTGTGTACCGACCCCATCCACGGTCTGCCTTGGGGCTTCACGCAGTTCGTATCGTCGCCAAAGGGACAGCTCATCATTTTCCGTTCGAGCCTTCTCCCCTATCGCGGAGACCTGACCGTCCGAGAAGTTAACGTAAAAAAATAAAAGAATAAAATCGTAAAGACAAAGGATAGTAGATAAACGAAAGCAGATTAGAAACGTCATATCATTGACAACTGAATGTTTCACACTTTAAAACCAAAATGATTATGAAAGCAATCAAATATTTATTCATCGGAGCAATGATGTTAGGATTCTGCGCTCCCGCAGTAGCCCAGGACGAAGACCAGGCTACCATCAATGCCATCACCAAAGTCATCAAGGAGAACAAGGGCGGATATGACGCCATCAAGGACGAGGTGAAGGCCGTATTCAAGAAGAACAAGAAGAATGCCAAGGTGCTGACCGCCATGGGTGTTGCCTTCAAGGAAGCCAAGGACACCGCCAATGCACGTGAGTATGCAGAGCTGGCTCTGAAAGCCGCCAAGAACCACTATGCCCCCGCACGTCTGCTGCTGGGCGACCTCGAGGCTATTGCCGACAATGCCGGTGCCGCTGCCTCACAGTACCAGATGGCTATTGACGACGACCCGAAGAACCCCGAGGGTTACTTCAAGTATGCCAGCGTCTATCGTAAGGTAAGCCCGAAACTGGCTGTTGCCAAGCTTGACGAACTGGCCAAGCAGCGCCCTGACGTAGCCGTTAACGCTATGAAGGCCCGCTTCTGGTTTGACGACAAGGAGTTCGACAAGGCTATCGACGCCTATAAGTTGGATCCGATGGCAAAGCTCGACCGCGGCGACCTGACCAACTTTGCTACTGCCCACTACTTCACTGGCAAGCACGCAGAAGGTCTGCCCATTGTTGAGGAAGGCATTAAGCGCTTCCCACGCCATGCTCCGTTTAACCGTCTGGGTATGTTCTTCAACTACGAGTTAGGCAACTACGACAAGTCACTCGACTATGCTAACCGCCTGTTCACGCAGTCAGACAGTCTGAAGGCCTCTTGGATGGACCACTTCTATCACGGTCTCTCTCTGCAGAGCGCACGCAGCGACTACGATGCCGCCATCGAGAAGTTCAAGACCGCACTGAGCATGGATGTTCCTGCAAGCAACAAGCTGAGCCTCATCCAGACACTTTACAGTGCCTATTCTGCCAAGGGCGACTTTGACAACGCTATCAAGTACTACAACGAATATCTGGCTGCCAAGGGCAATCCCAATGCCAACGACTACAACTCACTGGCCCGCATGTACCTGAAGCATGCAGAGGAAGTACCCGCAGCAGAGAAGGAGCAGTGGCAGATGAAGGCAGACGCCACCTACGGCGAAGCCATTCAGAAGTTCCCCGGCAATGCTGAGTATCTGAACATTCTGCGTGCCCGTCTGAATGCCACCATCGACGCTGACATGAGCCGTGGTCTGGCTAAGCCCTACTACGAGGCTGCTGCCAGCATGCTTGAGGCCAAGGCCAATCTGGAGGCTGGCGAGAAGACCCGTCTCATTGAGTGCTACCGTTACCTCGGCTGGTACTACAACGAGAAGGCTGACAAGGCACAGTGCCAGAACTACTGGCGCAAGGTGAAGGAACTCGATCCCGCCAATACCGAGGCCGACCAGTTCCTGCAGTAAGCAAAACAATCAGTTTCGTAAGAATATCAAGTGGCAGTTCCCAATGGGGCTGCCACTTTTCATATGCGACGGCCAGATATCAGCGTAGCTAAGCGCGAACTTGGTTGGGAGCCGAAGGTGTCGCTCGACGAAGGTCTTGAGCACATCATCGAGTATTTCCGCCACAAGGTGTAGGATAAACATTTTTCGTCAAAAATAGCCAACACCTACCTCCAAGTGGCTGAAATGCCGATGTACAGGGCATTTGAGCCACGGTAGGTGTTGGTCAAACAGGTACCTATGAGGTACCTAACACCTACCTCAACACGTAAGCGTATCCGCTCTGACGCCTTGCGGGCTATAATGAGTCTTAGTATCTTTGCATGTTCTTTTTATTAAAACATGCAATTATGGAAATAGAAACAGTAGATGCTCGTAATGAAAGACTTTGGCAAAAGTATCTTTCACTTTTGGAGAAGCAGCCAACGCTTCGTCTTGCCTCCTATCTTCGAATGGCCCGTGTCGGTTTGCATGGTTTCGAGAGGTGGATGCGTTCTCGTGGCTATCGTGTCCGTGATGCCAAGCAGCACATTCTTCGTCTTCGCCGTGAATCTGAAGTCCTTGCTGCGTCATCATTTATTCCCGTTTGCCTGAACACGGATCAGGACGCTTATGCTCAGCCACACAATTTCCTGACAGGTGTCAGCCTGACGCTTCCTGACGGGACGACGGTTTCGATCCGTCGCGGCAGCGCTGAGTCAATTGTCTCGTTCCTTAAACTTTATTCAGGGGAGGGCTCGCCATGTTCGGACTAGAGGATAGCCGCAGGTATTACGTCTGCCAGCGATATGTGAGGATGAATATGGGCATCAACGGACTGTCCAGTATCGTAAGCAACGAACTGAAGCGCCCGCTCTTAAACGGCGATGTTTTTATCTTCTTTGGCAAGAGCAGGCAGATGGTGAAGCTTCTTTGCTGGGATGGCGACGGGTTCCTGCTTTACCAAAAACGGCTGGAGAAAGGGACCTTTGAGCTGCCCCGTTTCAGAGCCGGCCTGAAGGCCGCAGAGATGCCCTACAGGACGTTATCTGCCATCATGAGGGGCGTGAGCCTCAAGAGCGTAAGATATCGCGACAGGCTGAGAATCGGGAATCCCCGTGTTTTTACAACCGTCTGATTATTAGGAAAATAAATCTGAAATAGTTGTCGTTTCCCTTGGTGTTCTCGTCTTTTTTTAGTACCTTTGTGGTATGAAAAAGGACGAGATTATCAGTATGCTGCAGCAGCAAGTAGCCTTCCTTCAAGACCAGCTCAAGGAAGCCAACGACCGTCTTGTGGAAGCCAACCGCAAGGTGGATGAGCTTCTCAGGAAGGTTTCGTCGCTAGAGGAGCTGCTTGTCCTGAAGAAGGCAGAGGAGCGGAAACAGCACAATATCATCAAGGGGCTGACGAAGATACAGCAGAACAAGTCTGAGAAACAAGCTCCACAAGTCGTTTCTGATACAGAAGTCATATCCAAGGCAGAGCCGAAGCCGAGAGAGAAGACCAACTACGGGGCCAGACGCAAGGAGCACTATGAGGTGGAGGTCGAGGAGGAGGATGTCGATCCCGCGGACCCACGCTTTGACGAGCTGAAGGCACGTCTGATAGACACTCACGATGTGGTGCGCTACATCCTCATACCCATGCGCTTCATCAAGAGAGTCTATCACGTACATGTCTATACTCAGGACGGAGCCGTCATGGAGGGCAAGGCACCTGTCACCCCTCTGCTGGGCTCCAACTATGACGGCTCCTTCATCGCCGGCATCGCCCAGCTGCGCTACATCTACTCCATGCCCGTAGAACGCATCGTCAAGTACTTTACGGAAAACGGTTTTGATATGGACAAGGGTACCGCACACGGACTGCTGCGCAAGACTGAAGCCATCTTCGAGAACCTGTACAAGGCAATGGGGGCGGCAGTCAAAGAGGACGACTACCTGGCAGGCGACGAGACCTACCACAGCGTACTCGTAGGGCAGAAGAACAAGGACGGCAAGGGTATCAAGAAAGGCTATGTCTGGAGCGTTACCGCTGTCCATATGGGTCTTGTGTACTACTTCTATGACGATGGCTCAAGAAGCGAGAAGGTCATCCTTAATTATATAGGTGACTATGGAGGCACCTTCCAGTCCGACGGCTTCTCTCCATACAGGAAGATGGCAAAGAGGCTTACACGTCTGGCCTGTCTGCAACACGTGAAAAGGAAATTCCTCGATTGTGAAGGTGACGAAGGGGCACAAGGAATCGTCGGACTCATCAATGAGCTATACCAGGAAGAACACAGATACGAAATCGGCAAGAACGGATGGACAGCGGAGAAAAATCTGCGCTGGCGGAAGAAGTATGCCCCTAGAAGATACGCACAAAGCTTGACCGGATGGCGGCAGACCCGGAGATGCTGCCAAAGTCGGACAGGCATACCGCCGTACACTATATGCTCAACGAGTGGGATGCCATAGAGAACATCTTCACCAGAGGCGACTATCATCTGGACAACAACACCGTCGAGAGGCTCAACAGGTACATATCCCTCTCAAGGAGGAACTCGCTCTTTTTCGGATCACACAAGGGAGCACAGCGTGCAGCCATGTTTTATTCGCTGGCATGCTCATGCAGACTCAACAAAGTAAATTTCTTCGAGTATATCTCGGACGTCATCAACAGAACGGCTTTGATGCAGCCCAATACAGACATCAAGGAATACAGAGCCCTGCTGCCTGACCAATGGAAGGCATTATAGCCCGCAAGGCGTCAGAGCGGATACGCTTACCCTCAACTCAGGTAGGTGTCAGGTACCTGTTTGAGCAACACCTACCATCCGGAAACACCTTTATTTACTGGTGGTTTGAGCGTTTCAGTTAGGTGTTGCCCAATTTTTGGAAAATCCCTAAAATCCTGAGAAGGGAGTCCGTTCCGTCGCCTATTTTCCCGCCTCGCAGTCAGGTGCCGTATCTCCGGAAGTCATGTGCCGCATATCTCCTCTTTCCCACAGTGGGAAACTTGCTGGTTCTTACTGACGTTTCGCTGACGCTGTCGTTGGCGCTGCTAAACCTATGGTTTGGGTAGGACAAACCTATAGATTAAACAACCCTAACCCACGGTTTAGGCAGGACAATACTGTACTTAACGTTTTATGATAGCCTAAATCAAGATTTTTCGTGGAAAAATTTGTTCATAATAGAAATAATTACTACTTTTGCACAGATAAAAGCACTAACTACTACCTTGAATTATAACAAATACTAACCAACAAAATGACCAATTACAGCAACAACTGTGTGCGATATTTATTATTAATATTCGCCACTTTCTTCGTGTACGGAAATGCGGGAGCAACCGATGTCAACTTTGATGTAAAAGATGGTTATGCCAGCCAATATTCTTCATATTTGGGGCAAACCGTAAACGTTACTCTTCAGAACAGAACATTTGTAGCCTACGAATGGACAGGTGTATGTTTTCCTTTTAGTGCGACGAAAGAACAATTAGATGCAACATTTGGCGAAGGAAAATATACTATAGAACAATTCTCAAGTTATAGTGGATCAACAATTAGTTTCACAATAATGGCAGAACCTGCTGTTGTTGCAGGGACTCCATACATCATTCGAGTGACAGAAACAAAAGAGAATCCTGTATTTAGTGGTGTAACATTTGCAAACAGCCTAACTGACGATTGGATAGATTTGGACATCGGCAATGGTTTCCAGTTTCGTTCTTATTATTTAAAAAAATATAATTATCAGTTCGTTTCAGGCCAGTCAACTCCATATAATGCATATTGGATTAAAGCTAATGGAACTTTAGGAAGTTATTTGTCAAATGAAATTACATATAAAGAACAAGGATGGGAAGGAACTTATGCCTTTTTCTTTACACCGACTCAAGGTAATATTACATTGACTCTTTCTCTTGAGCAACCAACCTCCAGCGGCGACTCTGGTGAAGGTGGTGAAGGCGGAGGTGGTCCCACTGAGCCGGAAGAAGGGACATTGGAGTATAAGATTTATCATAAGTTACAGTTAACAGACGTACCTACGATATACTTGACAATACCTGACGTCAATGATATTGATAATGACTTGAAGAAAGACAAGACAAAGACACCATGGGTCGCAGTTTACCATAGAGCCACAATTCAGGTTGTAGATAATAGTCAAGAAGGCACTCCACAGCATTTGGATAGTTTTACCGATGCAGGACTTCAAATAAAAGTTCGCGGAAATTCTACCTCAGACCCCAAGAAACGGCCTTACCGACTAAAGTTTGATAAAGACGAGAAGGACCCTGTGACAGGAGAAAAAATCGCCACACACAAACATGACCTACTGGGTTATGGCTACAAAAAGCGTAATTGGACGCTTTTGGCAAACACTTTTGATGCGACAATGATTCGCAATGCAGTAACCTACCATTTGAATAAAGCTATTGGCATGGATTTCTGCCCAGGTTACAAGTTCGTTGATTTGGTCATCAATGGTGATTATCGTGGAACCTACCAGGTGAGCGATCAGGTTGAAGCTGGTAGTAATCGTGTTGATGTAGATGAAGACACAGGATGGATGTTTGAATTTGCAAGACAAGACATGACTGAGGATCCTAAATTTACTACTCCCCTACCCGGTAGCATCAAGAATCCTGACTATGACGACCTGACAGAAACCGAACAAACAGCATTGACAGCAGAGATTCAATCATGGCTCAATGATTGGTCTGCAAGATTTTCTAACTGGAACTTCACCAATAGCACAACAGGCTGGCGTTCGATTAACGATGAAGAGTCTCTCGTAAACTTCTATATTGGTATCAATATTACAGGCGATTACGATGGATTTATGACTGTAAAATGCTATAAAGGAGCTGACGGAAAAATGCACTATGGTCCCATCTGGGATAAGGATTTGGCATACGGCAATTACAGTTCTGACGATGGCACGACTTTGGTAGAAGACCAACAAAACGGAAACTTCAAATATTACATAAAAGGCGACGGCAACTGCCTAATGAAAGACCCGAAGTTTGTTGCAAATGTCAAGGCACGTCTTGATGAACTGATTAAGGGAGGCCTGGTAACCTCTCTATGCGCCAAGGTTGACGAACTGGCCGCGCTTACAGAACAAACACGCAATTTAAACTATAGTCGTTGGGATATTACCGGCAACTTTACACTAAACACCGTTGGCGAATACCATGACTGGAGTTTAGATGATTTCTCAAAATACACAAATCAACTGAAGACATACATCACCAACCATATCGAATGGTTCAAGCAGCAGGTTGATGCCCAATACGCTGCGTTGAATCCTGCACAACCAGAAACATGGACATACGACGTAACGGCAATAGCAGGAAGCAGTAGCATTCCTGTTAACGTCGTACGAGATGTAACAATGACTAATCGAGCACTAATTGCTAATGAGTGGAATGCAGTCAGCTTCCCATTTGACATTGACGAAGAGATGATGACAAGCATCTTTGGTTCAAGCTATCAACTGAAGACATTTACTGGAGTTTCCAACGATGGTACTAAGATGATATTTGAAACACCTGCTGAAAACACCATCATTGCAGGAATGCCATACCTCTTGAAACCATCCCAGGCAGTAGAGGCATCACCCCTTTTCAACAGCGTTATTCCATCTTATACTGTTGGCCATTACAGTAACTCATTACAAAATGGATCTGTCATCACATACGGGAACTACTCATTTGGAGCACAAATAATGGCGGTGGCTCATCCGATTGACGGAACCATTAAGCTTGTAACTTCCGACGGCAGCGGTCTGTCAGTACCTACAAAAGACAGTGAAAATAGCACAACAGGTACTGTTAGTGGCTGTATGGCATATATTAAAATTCTGAATAGTGCAGCAGACCCCATTATCCAATTCGGCAAAGATGAGCCCGTCGTCCGCACCCAAAAGAGTGACGTCCCCACCATTTACATTGACACGAGGGACAATGCTGTGATTCAGCCAAGCACGGGTGATTTTGTTCCTGCAGCCATTCAGGTATTTGACAAGGACAAACTTATAGGCGGCGACTTTACTGAAACCAGCGCCTTCATGGAGATTCGCGGACGCAACAAGACGGAATGGAGTGACAACACAATTACGAAGAAGTCATACCGTCTGAAGTTCGCCAAGGACGAAAAGGACGATGCAGGTAACATCACCACAACCCATAAGCACGACCTGACGGGAGGCGGCTACGCAAAACGAAACTGGATTCTGGTAGCCAACGCTGCCGACGAGAGCATGGTGCGCAATGCCCTTGCTGACGAACTGGGCAAGGCTATGGGATTTGAGTTCACGCCCAACTACCAATTTGTTGACCTTTACATCAATAACGAATATAAAGGTACCTACATGGCTACCGACCACGTGGAGGCCGACAAGGAAGGCGACGTCACCAGACGCGTGCCCATTGACGAGAAACAGGGCTGGCTGCTCGACATGGTAACAGCCGACGGCATTGCCACAGGTGACATCTACGTTGAAGGCAGCGACAGCTACCCCTACATCAACATCAAGAACCCGGAACCTGGAAAGAAGACGGGTACTGAAGAGGAAATCAAAGCAAGGGTAAAGACCTTCTTCGATGCGCTATGGGCAGCCGACAATGCCACAGGACTCGACAAGGCTTCCTTCGTCAACTGGTACATCGCCACCGAGATTCTCGGCAATGCCTCAGCACTTACGGCTATCTATGCCTATAAGGAGAACGATGCCGAAGAACTGAAGTTCGGTCCTTTGTGGGGCAATGAACTGGCCTTCGGTGCCAGCACGGCTATTGACATGAGCGACCTCAATACCCAATACTCCTATACAGGCATGGTCTATCAAAGTGCTACGGCCTCAGCATGGAAAACCAAACTCCAAGCACTCTGGCAGAAAAACTGGTTCAAACAGGCCGTAAAGGAACGCTGGGCAGAAATCTACAACAGCGGAACTGATGATATCAAGAGCACCATGCTCACAAAGTTCGATGAGGTTGAAACCGCTATTAACAAGGCTGACCAGAAGCCGACAGAAGCACAACTTGGCGTAATAAGCAACTATCTGAACAACCGTTTTGAGTACCTCAACACGAAGTTTGCCGAACTGACAGTCCTTTCCGGACCGAGCATCACCATCGGTACGGGCGGCTACAGCAGTTTCTCATGGCCTGCAGCACTCGATTTCTCTGCCACCAGTGTCGAGGTCTATGTTGCCACAAGCTATGAAAACGGCATTCTTCAATTAGAGAAAGTGGCTGACGGGAAGGTACCCGCTGAGACAGGCATTATCCTGAAAGGCAGCACAGGCGACAGCATATATCCTGAGAGCGCAGAGAATGTTTCGCTGACTACTACCAACATCCTGCAGAACACAGCAAGCGCCGCCTTCACCGTGCCGGCAGGCAACAGCTACTACGCCCTTGCCACCCTGAACGGCAAGACGGCACTCTACAAGATACAGTCAGGCGTGACGATTCCTCAGTACAAGGCATACCTGAGTGTGACGTCACAACAGGCTCCTGCCGCCATCTTCTTCGGCGATATTGACGGCACCACAACTGGCCTCGGCATGGTCAGCACCTTGGCTGACGGTCAGGACGGTGATGTGTATGACCTGCAGGGCCGCCGCATGAAGGGCAACTTAGCGAAAGGAATCTATATCAAGAACGGCAAAAAGTTTATTGTAAAATGAAAAAGACATATATCACTCCTCAACTGGAGACTGTGGAATACCAGACAGCCCCCACTATGCAAACCCTCAGTACAGGTCCTGGTGAGATTACAGACGGCAATGTTATTCAGGCCATTAAGTGGACAGAAGGCCTGGACGACCTCGAAGACTGGGAAGAACCGATGGACGAATACGACGAAGTATAGCGTCTGCGCACCATAACGAGCAAGGCCCCTCTGCAGAAGCAGAGAGGCCTTTATTCTTGATTAATAAGTAGTTTCAATTAGGGCAGGCTGATAGCCTCAGAAGGACATACATCTGCGCAAGTGCCACACTCGGTGCACATGTCGGGGTTAATTGAATACTTATCGCCCTCAGAGATTGCTCCAGCGGGGCATTCATCGATACAAGTACCGCAAGCGATACAATCGTCACCAATAACGTAAGCCATAATCTTTAAATGTTTTAATAAATTAATACTCAAAATTAGTGATGCAAAGGTAATGATATTTTTTGAATAATACCTAATTTATGGTAGATTTTTTAATAATTTATACACTGTCGAAATAGTCTCGGATATAATAAGTCGTGTGTTTTCGCGTTATATTAATGATGAAACGCATAGTATTATTCTATATATTGATTCTTTCAATGATGCCGGTGTTTGCTCAAGAGCGCAAGCCCATGAACAAGCCGTACATTGATCTGCGCCCGCTGCACTTTGGTATTCTCGTGGGTGCAAACTTCCAGGACGTGGAGTTCGAGAATGTCGGCCCGCAAACCGTCACGCTGGATGACGGCACCATCGTGGAACAGACCATCGTCACCGATGCCGACAAGTGGAACCCCGGCTTTACGGTGGGTGTGTTCGCCGAGGCACGCCTCAGCACGCACTTCTCCCTGCGCCTGTTGCCCACCATGCACTTCGGTGCCAAGCATCTGGTATTCCGCAACCTGACAGACCTTGACCAGGAAGGTCTTCCCCGCCAGACCACCCAGGACCTGAAGAACACCTACCTGTCCATACCCTTGAACGTCAAGTTCAGTGCCCAGCGTTTCAACAACTACCGTCCCTACCTGACGGCAGGCATCAGTCCGATGCTGAACCTGACAAGCAAGGACCAGGACTATATACAGCTGAAGCGCTACGACGTCATGCTGGAGGTGGGTCTGGGCTGCGACTTCTACCTGCCCTTCTTCAAGCTGAATCCCGAACTGAAGTTCAGCTACAGCCTGACCAACAGTCTTGACACAAAACATGCGGACGAACTCCGCGACGCTAATCTGCGCGTCCTTGCGAATTCCGTCCGTAGTGCGCACACCAAGATGATTACCCTGACGTTTAACTTTGAGTAGTGGGTGCTGTCGCCCGCTTATTTCAGACTGACCAGCATCTTGCCGATGAAGATGCCGTGATTGCCGTTCTGGTCAACAGGAACAGGCTTTCCGTCCATGTTGTTCACATACTCCAAGCGCTCCAGAAAACTATGCGAATGACCGCCCAGCACCACGTCAATGTTACGCGAACCCTTGATCATGTAGCTGTCATCCTCGCCACCCATAGCCCATCCTAAGTGCGAGATGCAAATCACCATGTCGCACTTCATGTTCTTTTTCAGCATGGTGGCGGTCTCCAGTGCCACCTTGGCGGGGTCCAGATACTTCACTCCAGAGCAGTTCTTGTCACTAATCAGTCCCTTCAGCTTAGGCGACAGGGCGAAGACGCCTATCTTCACGCCCTTGCGCTTCAGCACGATATAGGGTTTCACCAGTCCTTCGCATACGGTTCCGGTGAAGTCGTAGTTGGTGCAGACAATGGGAAACTGAGCCATCTTGAAGAGCCGTGCCATGTTGTCCAGCCCAAAGTCGAACTCATGGTTGCCTATGGTGGCAGCATCGTAGTGCATCTCGTTCATCAGACCCACCTCCACGTCACCCTTGAACATGGTGTAATAGCCGGAGCCCTGCGAGAAGTCGCCGCTGTCAAACAGCAGCAGGTCCGGGTCCTTGCGGCGTTCCTCCTTCAACATGTTGATACGGCGCAGATAGCCGCCACGCCCAGCCTTCATGGTGTCCTCCAGGTTTGGATTCAGCGGCAGGATGGTACTGTGCGTGTCGTTTGTATGCAGAATGGTCAACTGCTTCTGAGCTGTTGCTGTTAAAGGTAAGAAGGCAAAGAAACAGCAAAGCAATATATCATTAATCTTTTTCATAATTGTTTCGTTTTACGTTACTTTATAACGACAATTCGTCCCTCTATCTGAGCGTCAACCACCTTTCCTTCCTTCTCCATCGTACGGAAGTAGTCCATGATGAGGAAGCGCGTGTTGTTTGATGCCTCATGCGGCGCAATGACGTCACGACCTTTCTTGAAGGCCATCATCTTGTCGTTGCCTCCCAACAGGTAGTCTATCGTAGCCACACGGTAGTCCTTCGCAGGGTCAACAGGCTCGCCGTTCAGCGTAGCTTTCAGCAGTTTCCCGTCCTTGCTGATTTCCAGATGCACGGCCTTGCTCACACCCTCGCCGCCACGGGCAGCAATCTGCTCGAACAACTCCAGCACCACGTCGCCGCTCATCGTCGTAAAGGCAATCTTGTTCTCAAACGGAGCAATGTCAAGCACGTCGCCATAGGTCACGGCACCTCGTGTCAGGTCGGCACGGATGCCGCCCATGTTATAGACGGCAAAGACGGGCTGTTCGTGATAGAACTGCGAGGCCCACATCAGAATGTCGGGCAGCAGGTTTGACAACGTACTCTCCGGACGGTCGGCCTTCATGTGACGTGCCACATGGCCGACAACAGGTCCCAGCACACTATCCACATCATGTTTGTACGGAGCCAGGAACTGTGCTGCCTGTGCATCAGGCTGAGCGTCCCAGCGACTGTCAATGAGGATACGTGTACGTTCCACGCTCGCCACCTCATAGTGGTGGCGGCAAGCGCTCATGGTCATCAACCCGACAGCGATGACCGCAAAAAGAACTGTCTTCTTCATAGGTTAATCGTCATTTTTACGTTGCAAAGATAGAAACTTTTGTGCAAAGATACAAATATATTTTGGAAAAAGGAATAAAATGGAACAATGCCGTTAGCTGGGATTGTAGTAATTTTGCAATTGAAACAAAAATCAGCTCAAAATGTTGCAGATAAGAAAAATATTCACTATCTTTGCTCCGTCAGTTGAAAAACTGGCGACATCAAAACACCCTCATGCGGGTTTGCCAAAATGAACAATTATTCAAGTATTAAGTCCAACAACATGCTGTAACTCCAACAATATTGCTGATGCTTTAGAAAGACAATTCGGGAAGAATAGGAATGGATTTTAAAGATAAACTAAAAAAGGTACTGGCTGAGTATAAAAGTCTCGGCATAGCGGAACAGATAGACTATGATAAGTTCTACCTGTATTCGCTGATTACACACTCTACTGCTATAGAGGGCCTTCGATACTGTGGCTAAGCAAACTATTAAGAAAGGCGATAGTTTGAACTATCAGAAGCCACGTTTAATACGAATAACAATATGATGAAACGAATCGTAATGATGATGCTGCTGATACTGACAGCTATTGGCATGCAGGCACAAAAGCAGATATCGTATATCAAGGCAGAAGGGGCTTGGTATATGGTTTACGACGAGAGTGGAAAGAAGGTCACCACGCTGTCGAAACAGTCTATTGGTGACGTAGTGGGCTGGGGCTCGGATTTCTTCGTTGCTGTTGACAGGGCGTGGGTTAAGCTTTACGACATCAAAGGCAAGAGGATCTTAACGCTCTCGAGGCAATCGACAGGAGAAGTTATTGGGGTTTCCGGCAACACATTCACCTGTCGCGACAAGAACTGGATTAAGATTTACGACAAGACTGGCAAGAGGATTAGCACACACCCGGCGAACTGATGTGGCTTCTCCACAATATGAGCCGAATAGCAACGAGAAGCCAAGGGAAATAGCAAAAAAAAGTTAAAGTTTGAAGGGCTGTAACAAATTCTTCACTCTTCACTCTTCACTTTTCACTTAAAAGTCGTACCTTTGCAGCCGCTTTCCGCGTAATCGCTGGCAGGAAGATAGGAGAGTTGCCTGTTATGTTGCGCTGGAACGATAACAACAACCGTTTAATTTAAAAGAGAAATGGATTTAATTAAAGTTGCTGAAGAAGCATTTGCAACCGGCAAACAGCATCCCGACTTCAAGGCTGGTGACACTGTAACTGTCGCTTACAAAATTATCGAGGGCTCCAAGGAGCGTATCCAGCTCTATCGCGGTGTGGTCATCAAGATTAGCGGCCACGGCGAGAAGAAGCGTTTCACAGTTCGTAAGATGTCAGGTACCGTGGGTGTAGAGCGTATCTTCCCCCTCGAGTCTCCCAACATTGACAGCATTGAGGTGAACAAGGTTGGTAAGGTACGTCGCGCTAAGCTGTACTACCTGCGCAAGCTCACCGGTAAGGCTGCCCGCATCAAGGAGAAGCGCCACAACGTGGGTGAGTAATCCACCGACCCGCACAGCATAAAAAAGAGACATCACAACGGATGTCTCTTTTTTATTTCCCTGGTTTCTCTCCTACCTCATAGTTCGACTCCCC
>Ga0247609_10000334_pt1 | contig 67732 bp, 61 predicted proteins | sample 172DNAGHGlowgp2_FD_193487 | JGI IMG/M metagenome (GOLD analysis project Ga0247609, IMG submission 193487) | Sheep rumen microbial communities from Palmerston North, Manawatu-Wanganui, New Zealand - 1728 DNA GHGlow gp2 | ecosystem: Host-associated > Mammals > Digestive system > Stomach > Rumen ...
TTATTTTTAATACTAATAAGATACTTACTTTTTCACTAATCATTATTGGTAACATTTCATCACTAGTAGATAAGAATACAGCAATTAGTGTACCCATTGTTATTACTCTACTAGAGAATAAACTAGCAGCCATTGAACTAAAACCACATTGTGGTAATCCACCTAGAATACCACCTAGTATAGGTCCACCTTTTTTAGCTTTTGTTAATATTTTTTCATTCTTTTTAGTTAATTTATGTTCTAAAAATTCTAGAAGAATAAATGTAACTAATAAATATGGTAATATTTTTAATGTATCTAATAAGCCATCTAATAAACTATCTAGCATAATTTCACCTACTTACTTAAACATTTTTTACATAATCCACTAATGATTATTTTTTCTCTATCAGGAACAAACTCGTGTTCTTTTGAAATATGTTCCATTATTTCACTTATACAGTCACAATCTACATGAATTAGATTCCCACATTTATTACATTTTAAATAGAAATGGTTATCACATTCACAATGACCTAAATACTGATAATTGTTTTCATTTTTATTAATCGTTCCTTCTTCAACTAGTTTATCTATTAAACGATAAATTGTTGTTAAACCTATTTCTTTATTTAACTCATTATAAAGATCTTTAACTGTAAATTCTTTAGTTTTAGTTTTTATTAAGTCTAAAACTATTTCTTTTTGTTTTGTATTATAGTTATCTCTTTTTGACATATTTATCACCCAATTTGAAAATGATTTTCGAATTCAATTATACTCTATTTCTTTTATATTGCAAGAAAAAAGAACTATTTAAGTTCTTTTATTTTGCCTTTCTTTACTAAATAGGCTTTTTTAGATAGATCCATAAGTGGTTTATCATGGTATGAATCTGTATAGAAAGCTTCTATCTCTTTGTTATTATATTTTTCTTTATAGCTTTCTACTTTGGCAGAACCAAAGTTGAAGTTTGTTATTTCCATTTTATCTAAATCTACTTCGGTACTGATAATATTTTTAGTATTAAGTTTATCTTTAACGCCGTTTATTAAGAAGTTTGGACCTGCTGTTATAATAACGTCTTCTTTATTTATTAGTTTTAGCATATCTTGATTTAAGTTTTTTTCATGTGTTTGCCAAAATTCATTTACTAAATTAAGGATTTTATTTTTTTCTACAATCATTAGTTTTAGATATTTATTTATTAATGATTCAAGTTTATCTTTATTAATTAAACACATTTTATACTTAATTAGTGTAATGAAGATTCTTGGAAGATGAAATATTATTTTTTTATTATATTTCATCATTAATAAAATGAAGTCTATTGAACTTTCGCCTAAATAAATTGTATTATCAAAATCAAAAACTTTCATATACATCACGTTTTTTATTATAACAAAAAAAGAACTAAATAGTTCTTTTTAGTCATCTTTTTCAATTGTTAATCTTTTTACTTGTGATTCTTTTAGTTTAGCGTTAGATAATGCTATATTTTTGTGTTTCGCCTTCTAGAGATTCTAATGAAATAGTTGTTTCTCCTGTTCCATTATTATACCTTTTTTGTTTTAAAAACGTCGATAATTCGACGTTTTAAATTACTATTCTTGTTCTTCGTTTTCTAGATCTTTTTCCTTGAATACTTTATCCATTTTCTCTTCTATTTGAGCTTTTGAGAATGGTTTAGCAATGTAGTCAGCAAAACCTTCATTTATGTATTTTTCTTGGGAACCAGATTCTGCTTCAGCTGTTAGCGCTATTACTGGAGTATCAAAACCATCTAGTTCTTTTAATTTTCTAAATGTTTCTTCACCATTCATGCCCGGCATCATAATATCCATTAAGATTAAATCATAATCATTGTTTTCTGATATCATGTTTATACATTCTGCACCGTTATAACACTCATCTAATATTAGATCAAATTGTTCTAGGATTCTACGAACTACTTTAATATTTAATATATTATCATCTACTACAAGAACTTTCTTATATCCATATCCTTCTTCTTTATAATTTATTTGTTGAAGTCTCAATCTTTGAGTTCTTGATAATTCAGATTCTTCAATCTGACTGATTTTTTGTGGAATTGTTACTTCAAATGTAGTTCCTTCACCAAAGGTGCTCTCAACTTTAATAGTACCACCCATCATGTCTACTAGACTTTTTGTAACTGTAAGACCAACTTCTGTACCATTAGATCTAGAGTCTGTTCTAGCATCTAGTTTAACTATCTTTTTAAATAATCTAGACATTTCTTCATCTGTCATTCCACGTCCAGTATCTTTAATATTAATAACTAATATAGATTCATCATTATTATTAATACTAGATACATCGAACCATATATCTCCACCTTCGGTATATTTAATGGAGTTTAGAAGTAAATTGTTAACAATCTTTTCAATGTGTTTTTTATCGCCGATTAATTCATATGGAATATGTTCATCTATATTAGTATGTAAGTAAACAGGATTATCACCAATAAATTCTTCATCAGTTTTTGCTATTCTCTCAAATAATTCTTTAGGATTATAAGGATTATTAACTATTTTAACTTCGTTTTTTTCTATTGATATATAATCGAGTATGTTTTCAATAAATTCAAATAATGTTTTTGAAGATGTTACTAAATCTTCTGCATCCTCTCTTATTTCTTCTGGAATATCTTCATATTCTCCAATATCTTCAGATAAACCAACTATAGTATTTAAGTGTGTTCTAATTTCATGAGATACGCTTGATAAGAATTCACTTTTTTCTATTTCACTCATTTCATTCACCTCATTTATCATAATTTAATTATATAGAAAATTTTATTATGAAGTCAATCGACAAATAATACTCCTTTGTTGCATAAAAAAACTCAGTATAAACTGAGATTTTAATTCTTAATTTTTGTTCTTGTTGAAAATCTAATCTTATATAATAGTTTTTTATTAAAGAATAATTTTATTAATAAGACTTCGATTATTATTTTAACAACAAACCAAATGATTTCTCCTTTACCGTATAATTCATCTTCATCATAGAATTTATCTGGATTTTTAGGATTATATTTAATGTTTAGTGTATCTGTTAGTCCTTTTTCTTTTGTAAATCTGGCAATTATATTATGGCGATTGCCATTATTGTCTTCGTATGTATATATGTTTTCTGTTGGAACGCTTTCATCCTCAGATTCTTTTTGAGTAACAAATGTAGCTGTAGTAGAAATATAGTCCTTAGCTATTATAGTTTGTCTAATAATCATTAAGTCTAGTAATAATAGGACAAATAAAACTATAATAATACTACCAATGATTACTCTTTTAGCAATAAATCCAACATTGTCTACTATATCATTTACTTTTTGAATACTCTCTTTAGCTTCTTCTGGAGTATATATATTTAATAACTCTTTTTTTCTTTCTTCTCTATCCATTGTATCACCTTCTAAATTATTATATTGTCTATATAATTTTATCAAAGAATATTGAACTTAGTAAAGGAGATTATTATTTATGGCGAATAGAAATTCGCTGTATTTTATGAAGAATTAGACTTTTTTTGTGTTATATGTTATATTTCTCTTAGGAGGAAAGAAAATGTTAGATAATAATTATTTAAATATGTATCAAACTGATTTCTATAAAAAAGAAGTTGAATTTTTTAGAGCTAATCAAGATACAAAAGGCCTTGCTGATTTTGAGCAAAAGTTTGCTTTAGCAAATGCTTTATATACTGAAAGTAAAAAATGTATAGGTTTTTCAGATACAGATCCTAAAACTGCGGCAATGTCAGTTATTGGTAATAGTGATGTAATTACAGCTATTTTATCAAGTGATCCATCAGTATTTGAGGTATTAAGAGATGCTGAAGGTGTAGAGAAAACTGTTAGACCTGGAAAACGTTTAACTTGTTTAGCTGCTGCTATTTTTGTTTGTAGAGAACATTTAGATATGGTAAAACAAAATAATGGCGGAATGCATAGATAATTTTATTAAATATTAAAAGCAAGATTAACTCAATCTTGCTTTTTTTATGCACAAAAAAACTAGTCTTTTGACTAGTTAATTTTTAATGGAGCGGGTGATGGGAATCGAACCCACGTTATCAGCTTGGAAGGCTGAAGCTCTACCATTAAACTACACCCGCATCAGTAGGCATTTTTAATTATATCAGTTTTTTACTAAAATGCAAGTAAAAATGCCTATTTTTTTTAATTATTTATGTGAATCTATGTACTTTTTAACTTCTTCTGAATCATCTAAATGATGTTTTTCATGACCAATTATTTGATAATCTTCATGTCCTTTACCTAAAATAAGTACTACATCGTCTTTTTGAAGCATATCTAAGGCTTTTACGATAGCAGTTGGTCTATCTAGTTCTACTTCATAGTTTGAAGTTGTAACACCCGCTAAAATGTCTTTCATGATAGCTTCTGGATCTTCTGTTCTTGGATTATCTGAAGTAAATACTACATAATCAGATTTAGTAGCAGCTATATTACCCATGATAGGACGCTTTTTAGGATCTCTATCTCCTCCACATCCTACAATAGTTATTACTCTACCCTTTTTGTTTTCTGTAAAAGCATCAATTATTTTTTCTACTGCATCTGGTGTATGTGCATAGTCTACTACCGCTTCTCCTTCTTTTACTTTAATGATTTCACATCTTCCTTTTGGAGGATAGATGTCTGGAGTAACTTTAATTATGTCTTCTATTGTGTATCCTAATTGATTAATTAAAGATAAAGTAGTCATGTAGTTATAAACATTGAATCTAGATCTTAGATTAGTTTCTACTTCATAATCTTTACTATCGTGAGTAAATAGGATTTTAGTACCTTTATCTGTATCTTCATATTTATCGATTTTATAGTCTTTTCCATTAAAACCATATGTTAATGTATTTGGATATGCTGCTATCCATTTAGAGCAAGTTTCATCGTCGGCATTAACTAGCATTGGTCCTTTTAGTTGTTTTAATATTAACATCTTAGCCGCTAAGTAATTTTCCATTGTTTTATGGTAATCTAGATGGTCTTGAGTAAGATTAGTAAATGCTGCAACTCTAAATGTAATACCTTGTACTCTTTTTTGATCTAATGAGTGTGATGATACTTCCATCATTACATTTTTACAGTTATGTGCTTTTGCTGTTAAGAATAGTTCATATAGATCTAGTATATTAGGTGTTGTATTTGGTAGTTCTATAAAGTCTTCATCAGGAAGATAGAAACCAATAGTACCTATATATGCTGTTTTAGAACCTAATTCATTTAAGATTTGATATGTTAGGTATGCTGTAGTTGTTTTTCCATTAGTACCCGTAACACCTATGATGTTCATATCTTCTAATTCTTTTTCATAGTGTTCTGATATGTAATCAGTTAACCATTTATTAGTATCTTCAACTACTTCTTGTTCAATAGGACAATCTACTTTATGTTCTACGATAGCTTTTACTGCTCCCTTTTCATAGGCTTTAGCAACAAAGTCATGACCATCTACAGTAGCTCCAGGTAATGCAACAAAGATATCGCCTTTTTCAATTTTTCTTGAATCAATTTTTATGTTAATCATAAAATTTCACCTCATAAAAAAATTTTATAATACTTTTTAAGTTAAAACAATTCCCTATTTTCCACACATCTGTATTTTTTACACATTTTAATCCACAATTTTTGATTGCATTATTTTTGATATTGTTATATTATTCTAATAAGGGTGTAGGAAATATGAATAGAAGAAATATGCACAACCTAGTAAATTGTACTAAGATTACTGGGGAAGTATTTCCTAATATTTCTATTATTTTTGTTTTTTAGAAGTTAATTCATTTTTTGAATTAACTTCTTTTTTTAAGTCTACACCTAGGAAGGAGAGATAAAATGAAAAACAAAAAGTTGGCATATGATGTTAATGAAATGCCACCAGCTGGTAAAAGTATCATACTAGCTTTGCAGCACGTATTTGCAATGTTTGGTGCTACTGTTTTAGTACCTATTCTTGTAAATGGCGCAATTGCTGATGCAGGCGTTAGTGGTCAAGCACTATCTATTGCTGTAGCACTTGTAACTGCCGGATTAGGAACTCTAATCTATATTGCATGTACTAGAGCAAAATCACCTGTATTCTTAGGTAGTTCATTTGCATTCATTGCACCAATTGCTGCTGCATATATTGCAGGAGGAATCGCTGGAGCAATGACTGGCGTAATGGTTATTGGTATTATCTACTTTATTGTATCAGTAATCATTAGATGTGTTGGAAAGGCTTGGATTGATAAGTTGCTACCACCTATCGTAATCGGACCAATGATTATGATAATTGGACTAGGGCTTGCTGGTTCAGCTGTAGGCAATATTTTTGATACTAATTTTGCCGTTAAAGGAATTGCATGGAAAGGACCTGTTGTTGCATTAATAACATTCTTATCAACATCATTAGTTATGACTAAAGCTAAAGGGTTCTATAGAATAATACCTTTCTTAGTAGGTATTGTTGTTGGCTACTTAGCAGCTGCAGCATTTGGAATGGTAGACTTTAGTTCTGTTAGAGCTGCATCATGGTTCCAAATGCCAAATTTTGTAATACCATTTAAGGATTACAAACCTGATTTCTTAATTGCCTTAACTATGGCACCAATTGCACTTGTAACTATGGCAGAACATATTGGTGATCACAAAGCATTAAGTACTATTCTAGATAGAGATTTATTAAAGAATCCTGGTTTAGAAAATACATTAATGGGAGATGGTTTAGCAACATTTGCTGCTGGTTTCTTAGGAGGACCATCAAATACAACTTATGGTGAAAATACAGCGGTTGTAGGTATGACTAGAAACGCTTCTGTTGGTGTTATTGGTTTAGCTGCTTGTTTTGCAATTATTTTAGGTTTCCTAGGTAAGTTTACTGCTATGGTTCAAACTATACCTACTCCAGTACTAGGTGGAGTTAGTTTACTATTATATGGATTCATTGCTGTTAATGGTCTTAAAGTATTAATTCAAAACAAAATTGATTTTGGTAAGAATAAAAATGTTATTGTAGCTTCAGCTATGTTAGTATTAGGTCTTGGTGGAGCAGCATTCTCTATTAAGACTGGTAATGGAATGGCAGTCACTATTTCAGGTATGAGTTTAGCAGCTATCGTTGGTATTCTATTAAACTTATTAATTCCTGGTGAAGAAGATGAAGAATTAACTGAATTAGTAAGTACTGAATCTAAGGTTGAAGAATTAAAATCAGCTATTAAAGATGAATTAACTGTTGAACTAAAAGGTGAACTTTTAGAAGAAATTAAAAAAGAAATATTAAAAGATAAAAAGAAGAAATAAGGAGAGTTAAATGGAAAATGTATTTGAATTAGATCATCCCTTAATAACACATAAGTTAGCGATATTAAGAGATAAAAAAACTGGTACTAAAGAATTTAGAGAATTAGTTAGTGAAATATCAACTATTTTATGTTATGAAGCTATGAGTGATGCTAAGTTAGTTAAGAAAGAAATAGAAACACCGATTGAAAAAATGAAAACTGGCATGTTGGATGAAGATAAATATGCATTTGTTCCAATCTTACGTGCTGGTATGGGTATGTTAGATGGTGTTATATCTGTAATACCTAATGCAAAGATTGGCCATATTGGTATGTATAGAGATGAAACCACTTTTGAACCTCATAATTATTTCTTTAAGGTACCAAAGGATATTGAAAAAAGAGAAGTAATTATTATTGATCCAATGTTAGCTACTGGAGGTTCAGCAGTTGATGCTATTGAACTTTTAAAGAGCAAGGGAGTTAAAAAAATTAAATTCTTATGTATAATAGCAGCTCCTGAAGGATTAAAGTTAGTTAATGAAAAATATCCTGATGTTAAGATATATTGTGCACACATAGACAAGAAATTAAATAGTAATAAATATATTGTTCCTGGTCTAGGTGATGCTGGAGATAGAATTTTTGGTACAAAATAAAAAGACTCGTTTGAGTCTTTTTTTATGCTTCAAAGAATTGATTATACCAAACAATGAATGTGTAGATAGTCCATACTTTTTTGTATGTATCTTTTTTACCATTGTAATGGTCATCTAATAGTTTATTAATCTTTTTAACATCAAAGAATTTTTCTGCTACTTTTGAGTTAAATTTATCTTTGATTTCATTGTATAATTTTTCTTCTCTAACCCATTCTCTTAGAGGAACTGGGAATCCTAATTTTTTCTTTTTATAAGCTTCATTAGGGATTACTTTTTTAGCAGCTAATCTAAGAGCTGGTTTAGTAGTTTCTTTGTTTATTTTAGCATATACAGGCATTTTTCTAGCTACTTCATAAACGTTTTCATCTAGGAATGGTGTACGTCCTTCTAGACCAAACATCATACATAATCTATCTACTGAATGTAAGAAGTCTCTTACTAACCAGAAATAGTAATCAATAGCTTGTCTTTTTACTGTATTTGAATTGTTTTTATATGTTTCATAAACTGGTGCTACGATATCTTTTGTATGAATTTGATTTTTGCATTTAATAAGTTTTTGAGCTTCTGAATCTCTCATTACTCTTCCTAAACCAATGTTATAGTCTTCTAGTTTTTGGCCTCTTCTCCATACAAAGTTGAATCCACGTGCGTCTGGTATAATATTAGCAATTTTGTATCCTAGGTGTCTTATTGGATATGGAATTTTCATGTACCATTGTTGTTCAATATCTTCACGATATGTTCCATAGCCACCAAATAATTCATCAGCACCTTCACCTGACATTACTACTTTAACATTTTTTGATGCTACCTCAGCAACATAGTATAAAGCAACAATTGATGGGTCTGCTAATGGTTCGTCCATATGATACATTATTTTTGAAAAATCTCTTATGTATTCATCTTTATCAATTTTACGAGAGATATTTTCAATACCTAGTTTATCTGATAAATCTTTAGCATAACCAATTTCATCGTATTTAGGATTATCATAACCAACTGTAAATGTTTTGTTTGGTTTAAATGTTGATACGATATATGATGAATCAATTCCTGAAGATAAGAATGATCCTACCTCAACATCTGCAATAGCATGATGTTTTACAGAGTCTTGCATTGCTTTATCAATATCTTCGGCAATATCTTCTAATTTTCTATCTTTTTCTTCGAATTTTAATTCAAAGAATTTTTCTATTGTTATTTTGCCATCTTTATAAGTTAAAGAATGTCCTGGTTTTAATCTCTTAACGCCTTTGAAGAATGTTTCTTCAGTTGCTACTGAGTTAAAACATAGATATGATGCAAGGATTGAATCGTTGAATTCTTTTTTGAAGTTTGGATGATCTAAGAACGCTTTGATTTCTGATGCAAACATGAAAGTTTCATCATTGTCGTAGTAGTAGAACGGTTTAATACCCCATCCATCTACTGCGCAGAATAATTCTTGTTCTTTTTTATTCCAAATTGCAAAAGCAAACATACCTCTTAGTTTGTTAACAACATCATGTCCCCATTCTTCATAAGCATGAAGAATTACTTCAGTATCAGTTTTAGTATAGAATTTATATTTGTCTTTTAAGTCTTCTTTTAGTTCTTGAAAGTTATAAACTTCTCCATTATAGACAATTACAATATCTTTGTTTTCATTATAGATTGGTTGATCTCCTGTTGTTAAGTCTAGTATGGCTAAACGGCGATGACCTAGAGCAATATTATCATCTACATAGAATCCTTCTCCATCCGGTCCACGGTGAGCTATCCTATCTGTCATCCCTTTTATTACTTTTTTAGTAGGTTTTCCGTTTTTACTTACGTATCCTGCTATTCCACACATATTATCACTTTCTTCCTAGTACATATTCATAATAATTATTATCTACAATCATCTTACTAATATTGAAACTATTTCTAACACGATTGTTAATTCTCTTGATATAGTCTGCTTGACTTTCTCCTTCTAATTCTTTTCCTTTTTTAGGTACAAATCTCTTGCCATTAGCAAAATAAGTACCATAATCACTTACCCAACTATAGTTAGAGAAGATTGCTAATCCTTCATAATCACTTAGAATATCTTTTCCTACTATTAGTCTTGAGTCGTATTCAATATCAAATAGATTTAATAGTGTTGGTAAAACATCAATTTGACTACCAACTTTATCAACTACTATAGGTTCTTCCATAGCACTATTCCATAGAATAAAGTTACTTCTATTTACTTCAACAATGCTATCTTTTGTATAAGAAGCTGCTTCGTTTACTTGATCTATTTTTAATGTATATGGATAGTGGTCACCAACTAAGGCGATTACTGTATTATCTAATTCACCAGATGCTGTTAGTTGATTTACTAGTTCTTCTAGCATTTTATCTAGTTCTACTTGAGCTGCTAGATAGTATTTAACTGGTGAAGATACATTTAAGTCTTTTACTGTATCGTAATGTAATCTTCCTATATTATCACCAGCACTATATGGAGAGTGTCCACTTACTGTAACAAAGTATGTTACAAAGTTGCCATCTTTACCCATATATAATGGTGCTGTAACTCTTGCCATGTCTGAGTCTTTTTCTAGCCAATTACATTTACATCCATATTTGATTCTACTTAGTTCTTCTTTATTATGTAATAGTTTTTCTAGACCATTACCACAACCCATGTAATTAGTAAATCCTAATGTTTTCATGGTTATATTTCTTTTGTAGTAAGTATAAGTCCAGTCGTGGTAACTTTGAGCACGATAACCTGCTTTTTTAAATGAATTTCCTAAAGCAAATGATATTGTTGGTTGTTTTGATTTCCAACTTTTTAGAATTGGTTGTGTTGGTAATAAACCAGTTGTTGATTGGAATTCACCACCAGTAGTAGATAAGTATACTGGTGAATAGAAATTAGTAAAATCAAAACCAGTATGAATCATTTTATATAGTGTTGGTGTACGTTGTTCATCAACTGCTATTTCATTAAATCCTTCAGCTAAAATGAATATTAGGTTTTTACCTTTAAAGTATCCTGTATATTCTGATTTGTTTGTAGCTGGTGCTTTTTGTAAATAATTATTTAAACTATTAATGCTGTTATTATTAGAATTTAATTTGTTGTAATCAAATTCTATTTGATTTAAACCGTATTCTTCAATTGTTTCTTGTTCTTCTTCTGTAGGTGCAACTGGTTCTAATACTTCTTCTTCAATATTAGTTGAATAACCAACTAATTGTCTTTTAACATCTATTTTTGTATATGTTAAAACACCAAAGCGATTGATTTGACCTACTGGATCTTCTAAATGATAATATAACTTCTTATTAGAGTCGTCTTCATCAGGTTTTATTTGTAATAATAAGAATGTTGATAAGTAAGTAATTATTAACAAAGGTATTGCTAATAAACTCATTTTTGTAGCACGATCAGTATTAATCTTTTTGTGAAATATAATTAATACTATAAATGGTATTAGTAGTGATACAAAAGTTCCAAAATATGCAATTATTGTATCGTTAATAACATTTACGAAATCAAATGCTTGATCAGCTAAACCAATTGTTGAGAAAGAAAAAGGAACTGAGAACAATATAAAGAATATATATTGAACTTCATAATAGACGACTAAAGCTCCAATGATAATAAATAGTAACACTTTGTTGACTTTTTTATTAAAGAGTTTAGTAAGTATTGTAAATAGTAGTGCAAAAGGAATGGTAAATATTAGTACATAAAGTAAACTAATATCAAAAATATGTCCTATTATTATTTTCTTTGTCATTATTTCTAAGAACATTATAGATAGTAAAATAAATAAGAAAGGACCTATTCTTTTAGTACTATTTTTATATTTATGATAGAAATGAAGTGTTTTTAAAGTTAAAAACATTCTTAATTTCAATAATTTATTGTTCCTCATTATTATTCTTCTTTCATGTGATTATTATAACATAATTTAGGCGTTCTTAATTAAAGATAGTTGAACTTTTTGTTTTGTTAAGTCAACACTGTCTACATAGCAGGTAATTATATCTCCAACATGAACTATATCATTAGGATTTTTAACAAATGATTTAGACATTTTAGAGATATGGATTAAACCATCATCGTGTAGACCAATATCAACGAATGCACCAAATGATGCTACGTTTCTTACTGTTCCTTGTAGTTCCATACCTACTTTTAAATCTTCGATATGTAATACATCACTCTTTAGAACAGGAGCTTCTAGTTCATCACGAGGATCTAAGCCTGGTGATTTAAGTTCTTTTACTATATCTTCTAAGGTATAGTTATCAGTTTCTAGTTCTTTAGCTAAATTTTCGATGTTTAGATCATTAAGTTTATCTTTAAATTCTTGCTTATTAATATCTTCAATTTTTAGATTTAATTTATCTAATAGTCTACTTGCTATTCCATAACTTTCAGGGTGGATACCAGTATTATCTAAAGGATCTACTCCATCAGGTATTCTTAAGAAACCAATAGCTTGTTCATATACTTTATCTGATACACCTTTAATTTTTTTAATTTCTTCTCTAGAAGTTATTTTTTTGTCTTCCTTATAATTATATATTTTATCGATTACTGTTTTAGTTAAGCCTGATACATATTTAAGAATCGATTTAGAAGCAGTATTAATGTTAACTCCTACTTCATTAACTACTTTAGATGTAGTAAAGTCTAAAGCTTCTCCTAATTCTTTTTGGTTAACATCGTATTGATATTCACCAACACCTATAGATTTAGGATCTATTTTAACTAATTCTGATAGTGGGTCTTGGATTCTTCTACCAATAGATACAGCACTTCTCTTTTCTACTGCTAAATCAGGAAATTCTTCAATTGCTAATTTAGAAGCACTATAAATAGATGCTCCTGCTTCAGATGTAATGATGTATTTACAAGGTAGTTTATATTCATTAATCATTTCAGCACAGAATTTTTCTGATTCACGAGACGCTGTACCATTACCAATCGATATGATATCTATATGGTATTTTTCTATTAGGTTTTTAACTATTAATTTAGATGCTTTAATGTATTCATCTTGTTTAGATGTATTTAAGAATGGTTTAATTACTGTTGAATCTAAGTATTTACCATTTTTATCTACTACTGCTAGTTTGCAACCATTAACATAACCTGGATCGAAACCTAATACTACCATCCCTTTTATTGGTCTTGTTAAAAGTAAATGTTCTAAGTTAGTACTAAATGTTTCAATAGCAATTTTATCTGCTTTTTCTGTTAGTTCTGCTCTTATTTCTCTCTCAATACTTGGAAGTATTAGTCTTTTTAGAGAGTCTTTTATACTATCTTTTACCAGTTGTACAACATATGAATCTTTATTCTTAATTAGCTTAGATTCTAGATATGCTTGGATACCTTCTTCATTCATATCGATAGATACGTTAAGGATTTTTTCTTTTTCTCCTCTATTTAATGCTAAAACACGATAGTGTTTAATGTATTTAACTGTGTCATTAAAGTCATAATACATTTCATATAATTTAGTAGGATCTTCTGCTCCTTTTTTAAGTTTAGATACTATTTTACCTTCGCGATAAACATTGAATCTAATCCATTTACGATAAGCAGCATTATCACTAACCCATTCAGCAATGATATAACCTGCTCCTTCTAGAGCTTTATCAGTAGATTCTACCTTGTCATTAACAAATTTTTTAGCTAGTTCTTCTAAAGACCCTGTAGTTGGAAATGACATAATCATTTTTGCTAATGGTTCTAAACCATTATTAATTGCTTCGCTAGCTTTTGTTTTTTTCTTTTCTTTATATGGACGATAGATGTCTTCTACTTCAGTTAGCTTTTGACAAGCAAGTACGGCTGCTTTTATTTCATCAGTTAACATTCCTTTTTCGTCGATAAGACGTATTACGTCTTCTTTTCGATTAAGCAAGTTTTCTTGGTATTTATATTGCTCTTCAATAGCTCTTATTTCATCTTCATTTAGATTACCGGTTTTATCTTTACGATAACGTGCTATAAAAGGAATTGTTGCTCCTTCTGCTAACATTTCTAGAACAGCATTTATTTGTTGTTCTTTTAAATTTAATGTATTAATAAGATATTTTATAACATCTTGATTTATTACTAATTTTGTCTCTTCTTCCACTTGAAATCACCTTCTATAATTATATCGAAAATGAGGCTTTTTTTCCATAAAAAAAGGAACTATTATGTTCCTTATCCTATTAAATCTATTTGTTTGAAAATTAGATTATTTGTCTCTTCTTCTTTAACAAAAGTATAACGATATTGTTTAAATTGTTTGAAGTTATCTTCATTAATTATATTTCCTTTTTTATACTCAACAGAATTGTATTTAGCTATTTGAGTTTTTAAGTCACGTTCTGTGTATAGATTATATCTATAGAATTTGTATTCGATGAATCCTACTCTAACGTATGCTGTTACTTCAGTTGTTGTTGTATTAATCTTTTCTAAATAGAATGTTGCAAAATGATCGATTTCTGGTAGGGTATAAACGAATTTTTCTCTTTTACTATCATACTTTATGTCATATTTAGTTATGTTATTTACCATCTCTGGATTAAAAGCATCTTTTTGACCATATATTTTAATATATTCTTCTTTTACATCTTTTAAATCAACATAGTTTGGATTAGTAAATGCCTTGTTATCAACAACGATACTTCCAACTAAAACATTATTTCCTTTTGCTGCTCCGATTGAAAGAATTATAGAACTTAAACGATATTCAGCATTCAGATTTTCTTTTAATGTTGTATTGTTACGATATAAACAATCATTAGCGAAATCTAGTTCTGATGGAACTGAACAGTAATAACCGTATGATAATTCATTTATTTTTTTAGTAATATCATTTTTTAAGTCATCGTTTACTTCAATTATCTCTGGCTCTTCAGGTTTTTGTTCTTGACTACTCTTGTTTTTATATATTGTTCCCACCATTATTATTAGGAACAATAGTACTAATACACCAATAATAGAATATTTTATTTTTTTGTTTGATAATAGTTCAAGTATCTTTTGCATTTTTCAATCCTACTTTCTATATAGATTATAACACAAAAAAAGAAACAAATTATTCTTTATCTTGTTTCTTTTCTTTTTCTTCAACTTCTTCTTGTTTTGGTTTTTTCTTTTTACGAGTAAACCTTTTTTCAATTCTTTCTTTTAATGTTAGTTCTTTTCTAGAAGTTGCACCAGCTGATTCTGCTGCTAGAGCTTCATCGGCGGCGATAATTTCTTTAAGATTTAGAATTCCTGTTTCTTCGATTTCTTCACGATAATTCATCGCCATACCGATTACGAAGAAGTATGATAGGAAGTAAATCCATAACATTAAAACGACAATGTTTGCCAATGCTCCATAAAATAATGAATAGTTAGCAAAGTGATTGATATAGTAAGCATATAAACTCGTTGTTCCAAACCAACATAGTGATGTGAATATCGCTCCGGTATTAATTGCGTGTTTATTGACTTTACGGTCTGGAGCTAATGTATATATTAGCTTAATAAACAAGAATATTATTAACCAAGAAATTGGTCCATTTAATAAATGGAAGACTTTTTCAGTTACTGTCGCAGCATGTCTACTAATATCAATTTCATTAATAATAGTAATAATGCTTTGACTTAGTAACGGAACGATAAGAACGAATAACATTAGAATAACAATAAGTAATTCTATTAGCATTGCTTTAAGTCTTCTTCTAAAGAATCCTGAATCAGATATTCCATAAATAGTATTGGAAGCAACAATAATTGATGCCATACCATTACTAGCAATGAAATATCCAACACCAAGAGTAATAAAGAATGCAGGTGTTATATTTGTTGATGTTATTACTGGTGTGATTAAACTTGATACTTCTGTTGAGAAGACATTTGATAATAAATCATATATTAAATCATTTGAAATATTTAAATAACTACATGTATAACCAATAAGTGTAACAGTTGGTACCAATGAAAGAAATAGGAAGAATGCTATTTGTCCAGGAAGGATTAGCATCTCTGGGCGCCAGAAGGCTTCCCAGAAGGTTTTGAAGAAGTTCTTCTTACGCCTCTTCTTTATAGTCTTCATTTTCTTGTTCTTCTTTCTTCTTACGCATGTCTTCTACAGATTCATTAATTGAATCTTCGATTGTTTTAGCATCATTAGTTATCATACTATAACCAATAGATGCACCATGTTCGTAAGGTAAGTTTTTAAATTCTTTGTATAGTTTTCTAATGTAGCTAACAACTTGTTTTTCCTGGTAACCAACTAAATATATTAAATATTCATTACCGTCTGTACGCATTATATCTGTATTATCTAGTTGTGTTTTGATTAAAACATTAGCTGCTGCTTTGATTTGAACATCTCCTTGTTCATACCCTAATTGATCGTTAATGCTTCGAACAGCATTTAAGTCAATTATGATTGTAGCTTGTGGATAGATTGTGTTCTTGTTCCAGTTAGCTATGTTTTCATTTAAATAGTTTCTATTCTTTAATGAAGTTAATTGATCAATAAACTTCATTTTATCTTCTTTTTTAATTCTTCTAGTAATCTTAATCTTCTTAGTTGAACGATATACTAAGTAAAGAATTATAATGAATGCAAGTAATACGATTAATGAGTATCTTGTTACTTTACCAAGTACTGTTCCTGATTTAATTGTATATGTATGATTGTAATTACCTTTGATTGTTATTTCTTGTGGATCTAATGTTTGAATATATTTGTTGAATAATAATTTAAAGGTATCTGTTCCATTAACATAGAAGTTATATGTATCAGATAAAGTATTTGTATATCTTACAGTATAGTTTGATAAGAATGATTTTTTATAGTATTCAAATACTTGTTTATCTAATAATAAAATATGATCTTTTTTAGATAGTTTCTTTAAATCTTTTTCATTTTCATATGTTTTTAAATCAATACCACCTAATGAAGAAATGTTTTTTTCAATTAAACTATTTCCTTGAACATAGATTTCTTTGTTTGTTAAAGAACTTAATGAGTTAATTATTGTATCATTATTTTCTTTAGCTACTATAACGAAGGAAATATTCATTAAGGAATCGATTTTGGCATATTTAGAATTTAGATTATAGTAATTATAGAAGATATCAATTCTCTTATTTGCTATAGCTTCTGTAAATTTAGAGAAGCTTTTGTATCTTGTTGAAGTAAATTCTACATTACTAAATTTACTAAATCTTGTTAAATATTCACTTACAATACCACCATAGTTACCACCACTTAGTACTTCGTATGGAGAATTATTAACAAAACCATAAGAGTATTTTTTTGCTTGAATATTAGCCATTTCTTTAGCAGAAATAGATAATGCTCTTACAAATGTCTCTAGTTCATTTTTATTAATAGATTCATCTAGTTTTTCTTTATTCCAACTATGAGCATATTTACCAAGAATACTACTAAATGTATCGTTTCCCTTTGTATCATAGATTAAATATTTGTTTAAATCACTGATATGGAAATCAATATAGTAGTTTGAAGTTAGAATAGAAGTTAAATTCTCTTCTAGAGGTACTATTGCATATTCTATTTTATCTTCAGTACTTAAAGCTTCTAGTAAACTTGTTGAAGTATCAAACTCAGTAATTAATGTATTACTAATGCTACTCATGTATTGTTTGATACGATTAGCATCAGCAGTTAGGATACCAACTTGTTTATTTGATAGTTGGTTGATTGAACTAATTACTTTTTTGTTTTTACTAATAACAACATAGTGTCCTTTATAGAAGACTGTATCATCTTCTTGTGGTTCATATACTGTTTTAAATGATCCTTCTCCTACTTCTTCTCCGATATTATATGTAATTTTATTAATCTTTAAGCCATATTCATTTTCTAAATCGGCTAAGAAGTCATAGATAACACCACTACCAGCAGAGCCAAAGATATCAATGTTGTTTGGAACATTGATATTTTGAACTGTACTAATGTTTTTAGTAATCCATTCTTTTTCTTCTACAGTTAATTTGTATTCATCTTTAAGTATAAAATATGTACCAATTCCTATTCCGATTAGTACGATTATAGCTATGACAATACCAATTATTATTTTTTTATTAGCTAATCTTTTCATACTTATTCATCTTTCTCTGTAGAACTATCGTTTGTTGTATCTTCGATAACAACAGTACGGTTATTGTTCCATTTTAAACCAGAGCCATTTTTGTTTTTGGCACCTGATACAAGGAATCCTTCTACTTTATCAGAAGTGTTCTTTTTTATTGTAATATCAATATCATAGAAGTTTTGTTCTTCTTCACTGAATGATTCTAGTGATTTTTTAGCAATGTTTTTAGCTTCTTCTAAATCAACACTTTCTTCGAATTGTAATGTGATATAGATAATTCTACCTGTTATCTTAATATCTGCTTTTTTAACTTTTTTAGTATTAATGATATTGTTTTGATAATCAGATTGACGTGATTCACTAATTTGAACTTTTTCAATGCCTTCTAATCTATTACCATATTTGTCATTCCCATTACCAAAATAAAAGATTTGTACTAATACTGTAATGATTAGGATTAAACATACTATTACTATTGACATTAAAATAGTAAATATACGATGTTCTTTATAGAATTTTTTTAATTTTTTCATAAAAAATACCACCTCTTTAAACGTATCTAAATTATACTACAATATGAGTTTATAAGCAATTGTTTAGGGAAAATAAAAAGAAGTTTATAGGCTATCTATAACTTCTTTAAATTTATTTTCATCCCAGATTTCAATTCCTAGTTTTACAGCTTTGTCATATTTTGAGCCAGGTGCATCACCAACAATGACAACGTCAGTCTTTTTAGATACTGAATCAACTGTTGTACCATCATATCTTTCTAGCAATTCTTTAATTTCGTCTCTTGTCATGAAACTGATAGTTCCAGTTAGGACGAATTTTTTATTAGATATTAATGGATTATTGATTGTTTTTTCACCTTTATATTCCATATTGATGCCAATATCTTTTAAGTTAGATATTAGTTCTTGATTCTTTTCATTACTAAAGTATGTAACTAGGTTTTTAGCTAAGATATCACCAATATCTTTGATATTAGTTAATTCTTCTAAAGATGCATTCATTAGGTTATCTAAAGTATCATATTTTTTAGCTAATACTTTAGCTGTTTTAGCACCAATTCCTGGAATACCTAGACCAAATAATAATCTTTCTAATGAATTAGATTTAGATGCTTCAATAGATGTTAATAGATTATCAACACTCTTGTTACCGAAACCTTCTAATTCTATTAGGTCTTCTCTTTTATCTTTAAGATTATAAATATCTTCTATACGAGTTATTAATCCCATATTGTAGAAGTCTTCTATAATGGCATCACCTAAGCCGTCGATATTCATGGCTGGTCTTGATACATAGTGAATTAGACCTTCTATTTTACGAGCAGGACAATGATTGTTTGGACAGAAATAATCAATTCCTGAAGCGCTCTTTTGTAGTTCTGTTCCACAAATAGGACATGAATGAATCATTTGGAAAACAGAAACATCTTTTCTTCTTTCTAGAACTGGTTCAACTACTTCAGGTATTACATCTCCAGCTTTATGAATTACAACAAAGTCTCCAATATGGAGGTCTTTATCAATTATGTATTGTTCATTATGTAATGTTGCTCTTCTAATTGTACTTCCTGCAACTTTAATTGGGGTAAGTACAGCATTAGGAGTTATTTGGCCAGTACGACCAACAGTAAACACTATGTCTTCTAATTGTGTTATTACTTTTTCAGCTGGGAACTTATAGGCTACAGCCCATCTAGGATATCTTGCAGTATTTCCCATTCTTCTTTGAGCAGCTATGTCGTTAAGTTTTATTACAATACCATCTATTTCGTATGGAAGAGATGGTCTTTTTTCAGTCCATTCATCAATATACTCTTTTATTTCTTTAAAATTATGTACTTTTTTAGAGTATGGATTTACTGGAAGTCCTAAGGCTTTTAGTTCTTCTAATGTTTCCCAATGGGTAGCTTGATTAGTATTCGGTACATGATATAAAACTGTATCGAGTTTTCTTTCTTTAGCTATTTTAGAATCTAATTGACGGGCAGATCCTGCTGCAGCATTACGTGGATTTTGGAAAGGTTCCTCACCGTTCTCTAAACGTTTTTTGTTAGCTTCTTCGAAGCTTTTTTTGGTCATGTAGATTTCACCACGTACTTCTAAGTCAATAGGTTCTTTAAGTCTTATAGGTACATATTTAATTGTTTTAAAGTTATTAGTTATATCTTCACCTACAACACCATCACCACGAGTAGCTGCAGAAACTAATAATCCATTTTTATAAGTTAGGTTTACTCCTAATCCATCCATTTTTAGTTCACAAACAAATTCAGGATTTTCAATTTCTTTTTCTACTCTTTTAACATATGCTTCTACTTCGTCTTCATTGAAGACATCAGCTAAAGAAAACATTGGTGTTTGATGAGTTATTTTTTCGAATTGATCTAAGATTTTAGTACCAACATTGGTAGTTGGTGATTCTGGTAGTTTGTATTCTGGATATTCAGCTTCTAAACGGAATAACTCCATTAACATACTATCATATTCATTATCAGTTAAGGTTGGATTATCATTTAAATAATACTCAACATTAGCTTGATTTAATGTTTTAACTAATTCCTCAATTCTTTCTTTTGGATTCATAAATTACCCCCAAAGATTATTAGGATATTCTCCTTCTTCTACTAATCTTTTTATGTTGCTTCTTACGAAGTCAGTATCTTCTTTATATGTTACACCATACCATGTAGCAGTAGTGTGTAATACTTTAACAGTTGCATAGTCTGTTTTGTTGGCTTCATCTAGAATATCTGGAATTAAGAATTCACATTTTTCTAGATTGTTTTCATTTTCTTTAAAGAATTCAACGATTTTTTTATCTAACATATCAAATAAGCTACGATCAAATACTAACATATTCATTGATACTAGTGCATCTTTTTCTACTTTGAATTCTTCCCTACCAGATAATGGTTCGCATGAGATTTTTTCACCATCTTCAATGATAGAACTCTCAGTTATTTGAATTAATCTACCATCGTTATCAGCTTCTAAAACACCACGTTTAACAGCACCATTCTCAGTCATTGTTTTAATTGCTTCGTATCCTACGGTAGCCCATTCATGATCTTTAGAATTTTTAATAAAATCTGCTGCTACTTGGAAAGCATCTCTACCATAAAAGTCGTCGGCGTTAATTACAACGAAGTCTTCTGTTATAGCATCCTTTGCACAGTATATTGCGTGTGCAGTTCCCCAAGGTTTTTCTCTTGTTTCAGGGATTTTAACAAAGTCTGGTACATTGTCTAGTTTTTGGAATACATATTCTACTTCAATATGTGGTTCTACTCTAGCTCCGATTGTACTTTTAAAAATGTCATAGTTTTCTTCTTTAATAATGAAAACTATTTTACTAAATCCAGTTTTGATTGCATCAAATACTGAATAGTCGATGATAAATTCATCGTTTGGTCCCATTGGAGCGATTTGTTTTAATCCTCCAAATCTACTGCCCATTCCGGCAGCCATAATTAATAATTGCATATCCTTCCTTCTTTCTATAATTTATTTATACTCTTGTGAGTTTTAAGTAGTTTTTTAATACCATAGTTTTTAGCAAACGCTACTGTAATATAATCACCGTTTACTTCTACTATTACACCTCTACCATAGATAGTATGCATAATAACATCGCCATCTTGGAAATTAACATCTTCGGCCTTGTTATAGTATTCATGTTTATCAATTTTTTCTTCTGGAAGAAGATGTTCGTTTTCTACATCAAGTAGGTTTTCATCTATTTCATTTATAAATCTACTTGGTAGATTCATAACATCTTTACCATATAACATTCTTCTTTTAGCGTTAGAAATAAATAGTTTTTCTTTAGCTCTCGTAATTCCAACATAGCATAAACGTCTTTCTTCTTCAAGACCGCCTGGTTCTAAAAATGAGTTTTGATGTGGGAAGATTCCGTCTTCCATACCAATTAAGAAAACCACTTTGAATTCTAGGCCTTTTGCACTATGAATAGTCATTAAGGTTACTACGTCATTATTCTCGTCTTGATGTTCTGTAATATCAGCAATTAAACTAATTTCTTCTAATAAATCTGCTAAGTTAACAGAACCTGTACGATCTTCAAATGTTTTGGTAATAGATTTGAATTCTTCAAGGTTGTCTAAACGAATACTACTCTCCAATGTATCTTCTTTTTCGTATTCTTCTTTCATACCTGTTTCGATTAAGATTAAGTCTATTAATTCTGTTAGAGATAAGTTTTCTGATTCTTTAGTTAAGAATTCTATTAGTTCTTTAAATTGTAATTCTTTACCAGAATCAATTACTTCAAATAATGTTTTATTTTCTTCTTCAGCTTTTTTAGTTAGCTTGTTTAATGTTGCTTCACCAATACCTCGTTTAGGGACATTTATAACTCTTCTAAGCGATATTTCATCATGGTTGTTCAAGATTAATCGTAAATAGCAAATTAAGTCTTTAATCTCTTTTCTAGAGTAGAAATAATAACTTCCTACTACTTTATATGGAATATTAGCTTTTAAGAATGTTTCTTCAACTAAACGAGATTGAGCATTAGTTCTATATAGAACAGCAATATCTTTTTTAGCATATCCTTCATCTAATAGTTTTTTAATTTCGTCAATAACCATTTGGATTTCGTGTTTGTCATCATATGCCCTTAGGTATTTAGTTTTAGTTCCTTCTCCGTTTGTACTCCAAAGATTTTTTTCTTTTCTTTCTTTGTTGTTTTTGATAACGGAGTTAGCGGTATCTAAGATATTTTTAGTTGAACGATAGTTTTCTTCTAAAGGAATAACCACAGCATTTTTATAATCTTTTTCAAAATTTAGAATGTTATGGAAATTAGCTCCTCTAAACATATAGATTGATTGATCAGGATCCCCTACAATAAAGATGTTTTTATATTTTTTAGCTAATAGCTTAGTTAGTTTATATTGTACTTCATTAGTATCTTGATATTCATCTATTAATATATATTTATAGATATCTTGATATCTTTCTAAGACGTCTGGATTTTCAGTGAATAGTTTTACTGGAAGTAATAATAAGTCATCAAAATCTACTGAATTGTTCTTTTGAAGAATATCTCTATATTTGTAATATACTTCTTTCACAATACGATCATCTGGAGTTTTATAGAATCTTTCTACTTCAGCATCTGTTAACATATCGTTTTTTATATTACTTATTTTATTTCTAATATATGATGGTTGAACAAATTTAGGATCATAACCATCTTCTTTCATTATTTTTTTAATAATAGATAGGACATCATCGCTATCAACAATCGAAAAGTTTCTATCTAAACCTAAAAGAAGAGCATTCTCTCTAATTATACGCACACCAAAAGAGTGAAAAGTTCCAACGAAAGCATTGTTGTTTGGCTCTAAAACTTCAATTCTTTCTCTCATTTCTCTAGCTGCTTTATTTGTAAATGTAATTGCTAAGATATTGTATGAAGGAATACCACTTTGTATTAAGTTGGCAATTCTTGTTGTAAGGACTTTTGTTTTACCAGATCCAGCTCCAGCAATAACTAAACATGGTCCTTCCATATGAAGAACTGCTTTTTTTTGTTGGTCATTTAATCCGCTTGTATAATCCATGTTGATTCCTCTTTCTTTCCTTAAATATTATATCATGAATACTTGTGAATAGATATGGTTTTTGTTATCTTTTTCGAACTTTTGTACTATATTGGACAAATAAAAAAAGAGTCATTGACTCTTTTTATAGATATTCCATAATTGCAACATTTTTTTCTAGTTTTGCAACTAGATCTTCGCGATCATATTTTGAGAATATTTCATCGAATGTCTTTGTATCAATTAAGAACATGTTGTAGAAATTAACAAAAGCATCTACATAGTTATTAACCCCTAGTTCTTTTAGATAATTGATATTAGCAGTTACTCTATCTTGTTCTTTTTCTAATGAATTAATTGTAAATTCAGTTAAGTTTTTGTTTAGTAAAGCAATTATATCATCACTAAATCCTAATTCTTTTAAATACATCATAGTGTCCTACCTCCTAATGTATTTTCTTCATTAAAACCCAAGCATGTTTCAACCATTTTTCTTAGAGTTTTTTCATCATAACAATAGTTATATAGCATTGAAGTTAATAGTAATTCATTTTCAACACCATCTATTGTTTCTCCTGCTGGAATTATTGCATTAAGTAAAACTTTTAGATGTCTTTCTAGTTTGTTCTTAGAAATAAATCCTTCAGCAACTCTCCAAGTGTATTTGCCGATGTTTTCTGCATGGTATACTTCAACAAATCTTTGCATTAATCTGTTGTAGCTTTCTTGAGCTTCTGGAGCTAATTCTATTTCTTTGAATTCTTGTCTAGCTTGATAGTAGTCATTTAAAGCATTAACTAAGCTAGAACTAATATTTTCATTACCAATTATTGATGGTAAATTCTTATTAACTTCTTCTTCAGTTGGTAATGCAGGAATACTCAATTCGTCACCAACTTCTTTTTTAGCTGCATATAGACTTAATACATATGGAGCAAATGCGTTTTTACCAGATGGATCAACAATTGATTTACCTAAATCTTTGAAGTATTTAACTCTTTCAACAAAAGATCCTTTTCTTTCTCTTAGTACTTCTGGGTTTGTTGATAATACATCTTCTAGGTTGTATTCAATTATTGTATCGATATCTGTTAATAAAGCATATGGTGTTTTTCCAAAAACATCTAATGCATATTTATCGTTACTTCTTGTAATGTTAATTAAGTAATTTTTTAATACTTCTATATCACCAGGTATATAATCTGAATGACTTAGAGTATAGAAGTAATTACGTAATTCTTTATCATCTATAACTATTTCGTTTTCATTTAGTACTCTTAGGTTTTCAGCTAGTTTAACTACATCCTCACTTAGTAATTCTAAGTTGTCATCATTTATTTCTTTTCCTATTTCTTCAGCTGCTTCAAATCTATTTAGTACTACTTCGTAACTTTCTTCTAAACCGCTATTTACTTTTTCTAACAAAGTTTTGATTCCTTTTTCAGAAATACCTTTGCTTCTTAGTAATGTTACTTTTCTAGCTAGGTCAGAATCTATTAAGTATGAGTGATTATTTACGTATCTATATGCTACATTTTCAGCATTTAATGATTTTAATAAATCATAGTTTTCTTTAATTAAATCTTTATCGGTACTAGTGATTTCACTCATTAATCTATCGATATTAACATCTTGTCCATTTTCTTCATGGAATCTATTTACTTCTAAACCAATTGATTCTAGGAATTCTTGTGCTGTTTCTTTCTTAGCAACTGGTTCTTGATGATCTGCATTTAGTGCTCCAAGATCCATAATTGAGGTTTTTTCTTCTCCTACTGAATCTTCTTTATCTGTTTGAACAACTATTGGTTCTGCTGCTATTACAGGATTTTCTTCTTCTACTTCTTCAGTAGCTATATCTCTAATTTCAGATCCTCTTACAGCAGGTTGTCCTGAACTTTTATCATATTCTTCAACTGTTTCTTTAACTCGGTCATTTTCGATTACTTCTGCTTCACCTACTAGACCATTAGCTAATCTATCAGCATATCCTCTATCGTATTCCTCTAAACCATCTTCTGGGAATAGTAATAGTTTAGCAAGTGTAGATACTTCTGCAGCATCAAAAACACCAAATCTATTTAGAACATCTCTAATTCTATTTGGAGGTAAAGATCCTCTTTCATTAGCGTCTGCTGAAAGAACTTGTTCCATTAAACCTTCTAAAGTACTACGGTCTGTTTCGGCTTTTCCCTTAGATGTTTCTAAATCTTGAAGTTCAGCTTCCAATCTAGCTTTTGTTTCTTCTGCTTCACCGATATCTCTTTGGATTCCGTATATTTTTTGTTGAAGGTCTTGCATGTAGCCAGGAGCTTTTTCTTTTACTGCAGAAACCATTGAACCAATATTAACATCAACACCAATTCTTCTTAATTCAGCGAATGTATTATCATTTAATTCACTAAATGCAGATAAGAATGTTTCTTGTTGGTTTGTAAATACTAGCAAATCAGCTTCTTCAGTTCTTTTGTGCTCTTCTAAATCTCTTTGTCTTTGATTTGATTCTTCTATGCTATTTCTTATTCCTTCAATTTTACTAATTATTTCTTGTATTATTATATTATCTTGACCTTTTAAGTTATAAAGTTTGTCTAATAATAACATTGTTTTTTGTGATAATTCTGCCACAATCCACACCTCGCTTATTATGTATAAATTATAGCAAAAACTTTACTAAGTGTAAACGTTTTTACCTGTTTTTTTATTCTTTTCAAGAGAAAAAATAGATCATAAAAATCTATTTTACCTTTTTAATTATAATAAATGGTTCTCTCTTTCTCTTGGTAGCCTTAGTTGGTTGCTTAATTGGTGTAGTTATTTTTTCTACTTTAGGTTGAGTAAATACACCCATTTTAGCATTTGTTGGTCTACCAACTGTCTTACCTTCTTTGGTAACTTTTTGTATTGTTCTTGGATTTAAAGATAATCTCTTCTTACCATCTTTAGTCTTGTTGTTATTTGGTCTTGAAGTTTTTATCTTGTTTACTTCTTTTGGATTTAAGTTTAAGGATTTTTTAACTTTCTTTGGAGTTCCTTTTTTAGGAGCTTCGATACTTCTTAGTTGACTTATATCCTCTCCTTCTGGACGAGCAATTTTAGTTCTTGGATTATATGAACTAGTGTTAACGATTGGATTTAATTCAATCTTAACTTCTTGAACGTATTTAGAAGGTTCTGTAACTCGTTTAGAAGTAACTTTTCTCTTTTGATTTTTAGTTTCTTCAATTTTCTTAACCTTAATTTTGCCACCTTTTAAGAAGTCATCAACTTCAATAAATGAATCTTTTTTAGGTTCTTCTTTATCATTTTTAAGGTTTTCGATATCAGAAATCATTTTGTTCAATTGTAATAGTTTAGTGTCATATTCTTTGATCTTACTACTTAATTCATCTGTATCAAGAATTTCGTATTCATCATTAACTCTTTCTTTAATCTTTGGAAGTTCTATTTCTTCTTTTTTTATTTCTTTAACATCTTTTACATCAGCTTTTGCCGGTGTTTTTATTTCTGTAATCTTTTCTTCTATTACAGGAGTAATTACTTCTTTAGCTTTGTCTGCTTCTTTTTTAGCTTTTAATTCTTTGTATTTATTTGTTTTAACTTCTAGTTTTGTTTCAGAGTATTGTTCTAAGAAACTTTCTGGTTCTATTTCTGGTTTAATAATAGCTGTTTTTTCTATTTCAATGTTTCTTAAGTTTTCTCTAATATGTTCTTTTCTTTCTTCTATTTCAGCTTTATTTGATTTAATAGTTTGTGGTTGTGGTTCGTTAATAACCTTAACTACTTTCTTTCTTAAACCAAATAGATTTATAAGTTTAAATAATTCTTTTAATAGATAGATTCCAATTGGAATTATTAATAATAGTAACCATCCTTTTTTGTTAGCTATTAGGAATTGTAGTTTACCAACTTTAGGTACAATCATTATTTCTTTACCGATAACTTGATCAAAAGTTACAAATAAGCTATCCGGTTCGCTATTATTATCTCCTTGAGTCATGTATTCGATTTTGCCATCTTGTGTTTTGTCAATAGCTACTACACGATGGGTAATTGTCATACCTTCTGAATTCGCTGCTTTTGATTTGTATGTAATGATATCACCTATTTGAACAGCTTCTGGTCCACTTGGTCTAACATTTACTACAACATCATAAACATTTATAACTGGTGTCATACTAGGACTTACTATTGTATAAATAGATATTCCTGGTCGATAGTTTTCATCTTTTGAATGAATTTGAGAAGTTACAATATAGTATAGTAAGAAGAATGTTATGGCACACACAAAAGCAATTACTATGAAAGATAGTAATTTTAAGATTATTTGTAAGATATTTTTCTTGTCTTTTGTTTGTGACATATAATCTCCACTTCTTTTAATTCATTATTTCGGCAGTGTCACCAACTTGTTCAATAACGATTTCAGCAGAATAGTAATTGGCATAATTATTTGCTTCCATTTGTCCTGAATAATTGGCTTTTATTATGTAATTAATTGATTGTTTAGGTTCAATTTTAATATCAGATAATATTTCTTTATTTGACAGAGGCAATTCCTTTGGTGGAGATGTCTCATTGTTTGTAGTGATTGTATAACGCAATCCATTGCTAGATATTAATGATGTTTGGATAGATGAGAATTTAATATTAAATACTACATCTGTATCCCCTTCATTAGTAATTGTGATTATTTTAGGCTCTTTTAGTTCATACCCGTTACCAATTCCTTTTAAGTCCAGTTTTGATCCATTATTAAAAGTAACTGCTAGTGTTTTATAATAAGTATTAGTCTTTTCTTCTTCAATTACATTCATTTTTTTACTGTTATTGAATGCTAAAGAAGCAAATACGCAACTTATTAAAGTAGATACTAAAGACATTACAAGAACGGAAATTATTACAATAAAGTATTTTTTTTCTTTTTTTTCAGAAGCTTTAATTAGAATGCTGTATTGTTTTTCAAGTTCTTCTTTAAATTCTTCGTTCTTTTCCATTCTTATCACTTCCTTCTATTCTATTACTGATACTATATATTTTCCTCCGAAGGATTTGTTTTTGTTGTAATCCTGATTACCTCCAGTGTTTTTAAAGATAATCGTTAATGTGCAATTATTAGTGTTATTTGTTTTAACTTCTAAGTTATCAATAATTAAATTGTTTTTTTCATCTACAGGGACTTGTTTGTTAGATACCTTTTCGCCATTTGAACATGATAAAGAATATATTAATTCTTCAGGATGTGCTTCTTCAGTGTCAGATCCAACGCCCCAGTTGGAAACAATGTTAGCCCACTCTACTTTGTATTTAATAGTATTTGAATTGTTGTTTGTAATACTAAAATTCTTATTCAAAGTAAATCCAGGATTAATATTTGAAAGACTAATTGAATTGTTTTGTTTGTAAATAATATTCGAACTGTTAATGATGTTATTAGTCGCTAAAACTTGTTCACTATTAATCTCTGTTCTGTTTCTTTCATTATAAAAGATGAGACTTGAACAAATTACAGATGTAACAAAAGTAAGAATAGAAAAAAAACATGCTAATATCATCCATTTCTTATCCATGCCAATCACCCTTTATTATATATAATCATAACACAGGAACAGGCTTATTATCAAGATTATATTTTAGATTGTTTTTGGCAAAAATGTGCTATAATAACTTCGAGGTGTTTATATGAAATTGAGCGTTATTATACCTTGTAAGAACGAAGAGGGAAATGTAGAAGGTTTATACGAAGCAATTAGTGGTACTTTAAAGAAAATTAAGTATGAAGCTATTTTTATAAATGATGGTTCAACCGATAATACAATGGTTAAATTAAGAGAGTTATATGAAAAAGACATGGCACATGTTAAAGTTATTTCTTTTTCAAGAAACTTTAAAAAAGAAGCTGCTATGTTAGCTGGTTTGAAACACGCTAGCGGTGAATATACAGCTATTATCGATGGTGACTTACAACAAAATCCAGATTATTTATTACAAATGATTGATGTTTTAGATAATGAAAAAGAATATGATGAAGTTGCTATGGTACAAAGTGAAAGAACTGAAGATAGTAAGTTTATGGCATTTTGTAAGAATGGTTTTTATAACACAATGAATAAACTATGTGATGTTGAGTTAGAAAATGCGGCTTCTGATTTTAGAATGTTTAGAAAGAATGTTAGAGATTCAATTCTAAGTTTATCTGAAAAAAATAGATTTTCTAAAGGGATCTTTGCATGGATTGGTTTTAATGTTAAATATTTACCATATAAGGTAGAACCTAGAAAAAGTGGAAAAAGTTCATTTGGTTTTAGAGCTAGTATGAAATATGCTATAGAAGGTATTTTAGCTTTCTCTCAAAAACCATTAAAATGGGCTATTAATACTGGTATTTTTACATTAGTTGCAGATTTTATTTATTTATTAGTAATGGTTATTCTAACAATAGCTGGAGAAGAACCTTGGACAGGTGTTCATGTATTATTATTAATTATGTTATTGTTGTTTGGAATTCAGTTTATTTTCATAGGTATTTTAGGAACATATCTATCAACAATTAATAGTGAAGTTAAGAACAGACCTGTTTACTTAGTAAAGGAAAAACTTGGATTTAGTGATGAAACAATATTATAGTTTAATATTGTTTTTTTTATGATATAATTTTTTTGTAATTGATGGTGATGATATGAAACATTTTTTTAAAAATAATTGGAAAATACTTATGCTATCACTACTTGCTTTAGCAACTGTTGGAGCCTTTGCTTTAGGCGTTAATTTCGGTAACATTAGAGCAGACTCTGGATGGGATTCAAGCTACGGTGGTGGCGGCGGTAGTTGGTCATCTGGCGGTGGTGGCGGAAGCTGGTCCTCTGGTGGCGGTGGCTGGTCATCAAGTCATAGCAGCGGTGGTAGTTGGTCATCAAGTAGTGGCGGAAGCTATAGCGGCGATGCCTTTAGTGTTTTCATCACAATTGCTTTCTGGATACTTGTTATTATCATTCTAGTAACATTGTCAAATAGGAGCGCTGTTAAACAAGCTAGCGCAACTAAGAACAAAGTAATGAGAAACGATATTGACGAGGAAGAAATCAAGAAGATTTTACCAGAAGAAACACTTGGTTCTTTAAAGCATATGGCATTTGAAACTTTCGTAGCTATTCAAAACGCTTGGATGGATTTCGATTATGATAAATTGAGAGCGTTATGTACTGATGAATTATATAATACTTACACCGCTCAATTGGACGCTCTTAAGATTAAAAACGGCAAAAATATAATGACTGCCTTTGATAATGAAGAAATAAAAATCATTGGTATTAAAGAAGAAAATAAGATTGTCACTGTTGAAGTTTATTTAAGATGTACTTTCTATGATTATGTTATTAATAACAAAACAAAAGAAGTCATTAGAGGTTCAAAAGATTATACTTTAACAAATAATTATGAAATGCAGTTCGTTAGAAAGACTAATAACAAAAAGAAAAAAGTTAAATGTCCTAACTGTGGCGCTGAAATTAATACTGTTGTATCTACTAAGTGTGAATACTGTGGTAGTACAATAGTTATTGCTGCTAATGAATTTGTTTTAAGTAAAAAAACTAATGTCAATAAGTATTAAAAAGAAATGCTAGGCATTTCTTTTTTTATGGTATAATCTAGTGTAGAAAGGGATATGATATGGCAATGAAAGAGAATAACAGATTATTCAACGAAAACATCAAAGATGCTAATGGTCTGTTTTATCACTTAGATGAAGATGAAAAAAAACATAAAGTAGCAAAACCTGAGAAAAAGGTCGAAACATCTGAACGAAAAGAGATGACTCTTGACGAATTTAAGAAGCTTGATTCCACTTTTAATGAAAGTATGTTTATTACAAAAGTAAACAATATGTTTGTTAAATTTTTCACTAATATCATGATGGATAGACTTCCAGAAGTAAATCATTTTGTTAGTGATAAAGTTTATGAGTATGGTGAGAGTATTATTAATGCCGTTAAGTCTAAAGGTTGGCGTCAAATGTATGATGAATTAAACGTCAAAAATACAAAGATTACAAGTTATCAAGTGACTGATGACAATTATATTATTCATGTACTCTTGCAATCTAGGTATATGGATTATATAATTAGTTTGGATGATGGTGATTACGTATCAGGGAATAATACATCTAGAATACAAGTTGATTATGATTTAACTCTTACTAAGAAGAGAGTTACAAAGAATCAAGATATTGTCAGAAAATGTCCTGGTTGTGGAGCTACAATAAACGTTAATTCCTCAGGAAAATGTGAGTATTGTGGTTCAATTTACAACCAAGAAGATTATGACTGGGTAATTACTAGTCTAGAAAAACTTAATTAAAAATGGAGGTATGAAGAATGGGTTTAATTAAGGCTTTAACAAACGCTGCATCTACTGCTATAGGAGATCAATTTAAAGAGTTCGTTAATCTTCCTGAAGTTGGAAATGATGTAGTAATCGTAAGAGGTGTTGTACAACACGGAACAGGAAATTCTAATCCAAGCGAAGGCGTAATTAGTAATGGTTCAAAAATTGTTATCCCTCAAGGATGGGCAATGATGTTGGTAGACAATGGTAAAGTTGAGTTCTCTTCTGAACCAGGTGAATACACATACGATAATAGTTCTGAACCAAGTATTTTCTATGGAGGTTTAGGAAAAGGTATCGTTGATACTTTCAAAAAGATTGGTGATCGTTTCACTTTTGGTGGACAAACTGCTAGGGATCAAAGAGTTTATTACATTAACTTACTTGAAGTAACTGGTAATAAATTTGGATCTACTTCTCCTAAAACTGTAATGGATTATTTTTATAATTTAAGTATTCAAGTAACTTTCCGTGGAACATATACTTATAAAATTGAAAATCCATTAGCATTAGTTCAAACTGTAATTGGTGCTAATCCAAAAGATAGAGTTACTTTTGCAGAAATCTTTGGAGACAAATTCAAAGCTGCTGTAAATCAAAATATGCATACAGCTATCGGCAATGTAATGAAGGAGAAAACTATTGGTTATCCTCAAATTGCTGGTGAAAGTCAAGCATTAGAAAATCAAGTTACTGCTGTTTTAGCAGAAGAATGGGCTCAATATGGAGTAGTAATTAAAGATGTTGAACTAGAAGATATTAATCCTACTGAAGAGTGTAGACAACAAATCTTTGCTACTGATATGGAAGCGCGTGGTATTAGAGAAAAAGGTAAGGCTCAAGCTGATAGTGTTAGAGCTATGACTGAAGTATATAGCAACGACATGCAAGGTGCTATGGCTCAAGCTACTGGTGAAGCTATGAAGGGTGCTGCTAATAATGAAAATGGTGGAATCATGGGATTCGCTGGATTCAATATGGCAAACCAAGCTGGTAATAGTGTATTAGGCGCTGTTACTGGTATGGAAGGACAAAAAGGAGAAGCTCCTGCTGGTGCTAAGTTCTGTCCTAACTGTGGTGCTCCTGTAGCTGGAACTAATTTCTGTGCTAATTGTGGTACTAAGTTAAATTAATCAATTAAAAAAGAGCATTAAGCTCTTTTTTTATTTCTTTAATTTCTTAAAACGGTTTTTCATATACTCTGTCTTAGCTAATGTTTCTTCTGTTAAAAGAGTATATGTTTGTTTTTTATAACTTAAGATGTCACCATCTTTAATATTTTTAGGAAGTAGTTTTCTTTCTACTTCTTTTTTTCTTTTATTTACTCGTCCTTCTAGGACTACTATATCTTTCTCTATTCGGTCTACTACATATCTCATTTTTTATCACCATCCGTATTCGTTTGTTCTTTTATTACTTCGATGTTTTCTCCATCGTCTTTGAAAATTATAGTTCCATCTTGATCCGTACGATATATTTCTTTAGTATGTTTTTTAATTCTATTTACTGCTTTAATATGGGGATAGTAGTAATCATTGTCTTTTCCACAAGAAATTACTGCATATTTAGGCGTTACTTTTTCTAGGAATTCATAAGTATTACTGTATGTTGAAGCATGATGAGATGCTTTATAAACGTCCACGTCGATGTCTTTATCTAGTAATAGTTTTTCTACATCGCCAGTTGTATCTGCTGTGAATAGATAACTATGTTTTTTGTAATCCATTCTTAGTACAATTGAATCAGAATTTAAATCTTCTTCATTGGTTCCAGTGTAGATTATTTTGAATGTTAACTCTCCTACTTTAAAGGTATTATCAATAATAGGAATTTCTATTTGTAATTTTTTCTCCTCTATAGCATCTAAAACATCTTCGAATGTTTTAGTATTTGTTGTCACATCAGGCATTAAGATATGTTCAATATCAAATTCTTTGATTATATTATCTAAACCACCAATATGATCTTCGTGAGGATGGGTACCTACTACATAATTAAATTTCTTGATTCCTAAATTTTTAAAATATTTAACAAGTAATTTGCCATCTTTGTTATTACCTGCATCTATTAGGACATTTTTATCTTCTAGTCTAATTAGTATAGATTCCGCTTGGCCAACATCGATGAAATGTACTTCTAAGCCTGATACTACTTTCTCTTCTTTATTGGTTTTTAAAATGTACATACATGCTAAAGAAAACAGTATTATTAATACTAGTGTACTTAAGACTTGTATTATTGTATTCTTTATTTTTTTCATATTAATCACAATAATATTATAACATGTTAATAACTAAATAATTATCAACAAAAAAACTCAAATTATTTTGAGTTTTCTTTATTCATTAATTGTTCCAAAATTTGTACTGCATTTGAAGCTGCTCCTTTACGGATATTATCAGCTACAACCCACATATTAATTCCAAAGTCTACCGTATCATCTCTTCTTATACGTCCAACATATACTTCATCTGTATCATTAGCAGTTGTTGCTAATGGATAGATATTGTTTTGTGGATCATCTACTAGGACAATACCAGGACTATTTTTTAATAGTTCTTTTAATTCATTAATATCAAAGTCATTTTCAAATTCAACATTAATAGATTCACTATGGGAATTTAATACTGGCACTCTAACTGTTGTTGCAGTTACTTTTAAATCATCACGATGAAGAATCTTTTTAGTTTCTTCAATCATTTTCATTTCTTCTTTTGTATAACCATTATCTAAAAATACATCAATATGAGGTAGACAATTGTTAGCTATAGGATGTGGGAATTTCTTATTCTCTAAGCCTTTTTGTGTATTCTCTAAGTCTTCTATTCCTTTTTGACCAGCTCCACTTACTGCTTGATATGTAGAATAGATTACTCTTTTTATTTTATATTTATCATCTAATGGTTTTAAAGCTACAACCGCTTGAATTGTTGAACAGTTAGGATTAGCTATAATACCTTTGTTTTCAAAGATATCTTCTTTGTTTACTTCTGGAACTACTAATGGGACCTCTTTATCCATTCTAAAAGCGCTACTATTATCTATTACAGTTACACCTTTAGATGCGGCGATTGGTGCATATTTCTTTGAAACTTCACCACCAGCACAGAAAATAGCGTAATCAAATCCTTGATCGAATGATTTTTCATTTAATTCTTGTACTGTATATTCTTTGCCTAATAGTTCTATTTTAGAACCTGCTGATTTTGATGAAGCTAAGAATACGTATTCAGAAACTGGAAGTTTCTTTTCTCCTAATACTTTTAATGCAGTTCTACCAACTAAACCAGTAGCACCTACTAAAGCAATTTTAAATTGTTTCATATTAGTTTCCTCCCCTTATTAAATCTTTCATATTATAAAAACCTTCTGGTTGATTAATTAAGTATTCTGCTGCTTTAATTGAACCTTTAGCAAAAATACTTCTTGAATTAACTGTATGAGTTATTTCAAATGATTCATTATCGCCGAAGAAGTAAACAGTGTGTTTACCTACTTCTGTACCACCTCTAATAGATGAAATACCGATTTCGTTGTCTTTTCTTTTTTGTCTTACTGAATGTCTATCGTACATAAATTCCATTTCGTTGTTTTTAGCATCATTAATACTATTTGCTATCATTAGAGCTGTACCTGACGGAGCATCTAATTTGTTACGATGATGTGTTTCTACTATTTCAATGTCTGAATTAGTTAATTGTGTTGCTAGTTTTGCAACTAAATCACACATTAAGTTTATTTCAAAAGACATATTGCTTGATTGAAATATAGGAATATCTTTTGAATACTCTAAGATTTTATCTTGTTGTTCTTTATTGAATCCTGTAGTAGCTATAACTACTGGTATTTTATTTGTTTTAGCATAATCTAGAATTTTAAATGTTCCTTCTGGTGTAGAGAAGTCAATTATTACATCAACTTTTTCTTTTACATCATTAGGATTATCATTTCTAGATATTCCTGCTACTACTTCTATATTGTCAGTATTATTTATTTCATTTAATAATACTTGACCCATCTTACCATTTATTCCATTTATTAATACCTTTATCATTATTTAATTACTCCGTATTTAATCATTTCTTCTTTTAATTTAGCTTGTCCTTCTTTAGACATTTCAATTAATGGTAATCTTGGAATTCCAACATTGAAGCCCATCATATTACATGCTGCTTTTACTGGTATAGGATTTACTTCACTAAATAATGCTTTTGTAAGATTTAGTGTATCTAATTGTAATTTAGTAGCTTTTTTAGTATCTCCTTCTAAGAATGATGTAACCATTGTATGAACATCATTAGGTACTAAATGAGATAGTACTGAAATGACCCCAATACCACCTAATGATAAGATTGGTACTATTTGATCATCATTTCCAGAATAGATTGCTAAATTATCTCCACATAGTTCAGCTATCTCTGCAATTTGAGATAAGTTTCCACTAGCTTCTTTAATAGCTACAATGTTTTCTATTTTAGATAGTTCTAAACATGTTTTAGGAGCTATATTTAGACCAGTTCTTGAAGGAACGTTATAAAGTATTACTGGAATAGTTATTTCTTTTGCAATAGCTGTATAATGAGCTATTAAACCTTCTTGAGTAGTCTTATTGTAATATGGTGTAACTAATAAGACCGCATCTGCTCCAGCTTCTTCTGCCCATTTAGACATTTCAATAGCTGAAGCTGTACAGTTAGAACCAGTACCTGCAATAACAGGTATTCTTCCATTAACTGTTTCTATAGCACACTTGATTGTTTCTTTTCTTTCTTCTACTGTCATTGTAGATGATTCACCAGTTGTTCCACAAACGATAATAGCATCTACATTATTTTCTATTTGGAATTCAATCATTCTTTTGAATTCTTCAAAGTTAACACCAGTTTCAGTGAATGGTGTAATTATTGCTGTACCACAGCCTTTAAATATAACTTTTTTCATTGTAATTCCCCCTTTTTATAACATGTGTTTTAATAAATCTTCTTGTGAATGTCTTGAAAGTAATGCTGGTGCAATATCAAATACTGTTTTGCAACCATAGTCTTTTTTATCAGCTAATCTAGATACTGCTCTTGCATAACTTACTAAAATACTTGAAGTAAATTCTGGATTTGATTCAAGTTTTAATGAATATTCTATTATTTGATTAGTTTCATTATTTAAACCTGTTTTACCACTTCTAATAACGAAGCCACCATGTGGCATTTTAGAATGGTTTTTCTTTAATTCTTCTTCTGAAATGAAATGTACTGTTGTATCATATTCATCAAAGTAATTTGGCATTTCCTTGATTTCTTTTTCGATTTCTTCAGCGTTAGCGCCTTCTTCTAAGACTACATAACATTCTCTTGTATGTTTTTCTCTAGTAGTTAGTTCTGGATTTTCACCATTTCTAACTCTTTCCATTGCTTCTTCTACTGGAATAGTATATTGAATAGCATTTTTAACACCTTTTATTCTTCTAATAGCATCTGAATGTCCTTGTGATACTCCAGTACCCCAGAATGTATATGTATTACCTTCTGGTAAGAAGTTCTCTGCCATTAATCTATTAAGCGAAAATGCTCCTGGATCCCAACCACATGATATTAATGCTACATGATTAGTTTCTGTTGCAGATTTATTTACATTGTTAAAATGTTCATAAATTTTAGCATGTGTATCGAATGAATCGATTACGTTAAACATTTTGGCATATTCTGGAGTTTGTACTGGTAAGTCAGTAGCTGATCCTCCACAAATGATTAAAACGTCTATTTTATCTTTATAATTTTCAATTTCATTAACTGATACTACTTTAGTATCTTTCATTGTTTTGATGCTTTCTGGATCTCTTCTAGTAAATATTGCTACTAGTTCCATATCATCATTATTTTGCATTGCTAGTTCGACACCTTTGCCTAGGTTTCCATAACCTAATACACCAATTCTTACCATTTTTATAATCCCTCCACTACTGTACCTGTACAGTTATCTTTAAATGTTGATTTAACAATTATTTGTAATAAGTTTTCTTTAGCCATTTCAATACATTTATCATGTAATACTTTAGCTCCGTTATGTGATAGTTCTAGCATCTTATCGTATGTTATTTTGTCATACTTAATTACTTTACTATCTTTATGTGGATCTCCTGAGTAGATACCATCTACATCTTTGAACAATTCACATTTTTCTGCTTTTAGTGCTATTGATAACGCTATTGCTGTTGTATCAGAACCACCTCTACCAATAGTTGTTATTTCATTGTTTCTATCTACTCCTTGGAAACCAGCTACTATAACAATAGTATCTTTCTCTAATTCATTGATAATCTTTTGTGTTTTAATTTCCTCGATATCAGCATCGCTAAAGTTTGAGTTTGTAATAATAGGTACTTGCCATCCTAGGAATGATTTAGCTTTATAACCCATTTCTTGTAGCATCATAGCTAGTTTTGCAATAGTTATTTGTTCACCTACTGTAACTAACATATCGTGTTCTCTCTTACTTGCATTTTCTGATATTGTTTTTTCTTGCTCTATTAAATTGTCTGTAGTTTTACCTTGAGCTGATACAACTACAACAACTGATTTACCATTGTTTTTCTCTTCTAGGATTCTTTCGCAAACTTTATGAAGTTTATCATTGTCTGCTACAGAAGATCCTCCAAATTTTTGTACTACTATTTTCATAGACTTCACCTCTTGACTTAGTCCATTATATACAGGCTTCAAGTGGTTTATAAGGCAGTTTAATCCACAGCGTTTTTGCGAACCACCACACATTTCCACATTTTACGTGTTTTAGACATAAAAAAACTCGGAAGATTCCGAGTATTTTTTATTGGAGGGGCCTACCGGATTCGAACCGGTGCTCAGGGAGTTGCAGTCCCTTGCCTTACCGCTTGGCTAAAGCCCCAAGTAGGCATGTCTTGCGACATGTCTTAATTTTATATCAGTTAATTATAAAAGTCAAACAAAATCAGCTTTTAATATGTAACATAAAATAATTATTTCTTATTTTTACTTGCATATCTATGGTTTTAGCATCTATTGCGTCCATTGGTATTTCATATAGCTTGAAATCTGTAACTTCTTTAGGTGTAACATCTTTCATTGTGGAAATAATTGGTTCTCTGGTATTTCCTTCTACTTCAAATGGTTGAATTTTAATTGTTACGAAATCACCATAGAAATCACGCTGACTGTTCTTATAGTATGATGTTCTTTGATCTAATACTAATTCATCGCTTATTGCTAATAAAATATGTCCTACTGATGGAACTAATGCTTCATCATATTCAGAGCATCCATAACTATTGCAATCCTTTTTACGGTATTGGTAATGGTCAACTATTTGAGCATTCTTTAGTTGATATGTTGAATTACCTAATGTTGTTTCTTTTAATTTAACTGTTTCACCTATTTTTGCTTCACCTAGGTTAACTTTTTTAGAGATATTTTTTGGTTTAACATTGATTGTCTTATAACCTTTTTTTAATTCTCCATCTACTTGTTTAAGACTATTTAAAATTCTTAATTTATAAGTTCCTTTTACTTGATTTTCTTTTAATTCATATACGAATACATAATCCTCTTCTTCGTTGTGACGGATTAATTGTCCTTCATATGGTTTACCAATATCTATAAATCTTGAGGATCTATCATATATTGGAAAGAATACTGTATTTCCTAGTTGTATTCTAAATACTGATCTGTCTATTGGTGTATCTTCTTTTGTGTTTTTAAGTCTTATCTTAACTGCTAAATAGTATCTATCTTTTTGGATTTCTGCACCTCTATAGTCTACATTAGTTATATAACTTTCTTTTAGCGCTATTTCAAAGGTGTCAGCAGTAACAGCCTGATTATAGTTGTATACTCTATTTGTTACTCTAAAGTTATAGATAAACACACCGATAGCAATGAATCCCACTACAGCTCCAAGAACTGAAAATACAAATTTATTTTCTAATACATAGTATTTTAATTCTCTAAATAAGTGGACAGCATTCTTTTTAGCTATATTTTTGTCTGTACCTATCTTAATCTCTATTTCTTCTTCGTCTTCATCAACTTGTAAGTCAAGATTCTTTTCGAAACTAAATGTTTTGATATTAAATCCTACTGCTCTAACAGCTGTGACTATTACAAGTGCTATTTGCGGTAAGACACTCAGGTTCGCCATATCTCGAACGAAGTTAGCGAATGTATATTCTAACTTTGTTATAGTATTCATCGAAGTATGGAAGAATAAGTTTAGTAGAATTAATGCTACATAAATGATTGTTGCTATTAAGTAATATATTCCATTCTTCTTTTTGGTTAAGAACGTTATATAGAGAAATGCATGGTATAAAACCATTAGTATTAAAACTATGAAACTTAGTGTTGATACATATTTATCAGCGAAGTTTGTTTCAGGAGTTTTGTATCCAGCTGCTACGAAATCTCTAAAAAACGTTGATATATCTTTAAAGTTTAATAGAAGGTAAATCATTGGTATAAGTAAGATGGCATTAATTAAACGATAATGCTTTGCTAAGATATTATACGGATTCTTAATAATCATGATTAGTCCCTCCTATTCTATTATTAATTATATCATAAAAAAAGAATTAAAATAGTTTAATTCTTTTAGTTTATAAATATTAGATTGTTGTTATTAAATTCCCAATCTGCATATTTTATAAGTTTTGTTTCACCATCTTTAAGATTGAATTTATAAAGAGTGTCTTTAATTAAGTAATAAATATTATCTTCGTTCATATAAACTATAGATGTTATTTCTTTGTTAGATACTAGTGTTTTATTAGAATTATCTAGATATTTTAAGTATAGTTTATTATCTTCTAATTTATAATTATATTTCTTTGAATATTTAAAACGATAGTTTGAAGAATTTATTTTACTTAATGACATTCTTTTTAATTCGCCATATTCGTAGATAATGCCTTGTTTATTACTAGTTCCTACTATTCTCATTTTTTGTTTATGAGGCACTAGTTCGTACTCTATGTTGTTTTTCTTATCTAATATAAAGATTGACTCTTTATTAATTCCTAGAACAATACTTTCAAAAGATATTTCATATTTTAGTTTCCATGTATCTTTTTTGTTATCTTTTAAATTGATAACATACACTTTGTTAAATGAATAGTTTTGTTCATAGTCTGGAATAACTAGATATTCATTAATTTTAGTAGCTAAAGGAATATCATAAATATCTTTTTTAAAGAGTTTTATTTCTTTAAATTCATTATTTTTTAAGTATAACAATCCCTTATAATTCCATAGATATACGTTGTCTATATTGTTATAAATTGTATAATTATTTAATTCTTTTTCTTCTGGAGTTATCTCATCTTCATTTAGTTTATAATAAACAACTTGATTTTCTTGATCACTACATAATGGATTACTTGTTACGTAATCACTTTCTATATAAAGACATTGTAAATTATCTACTTCATTTGTTGTTATTTTGTTTATTAATTGTTTTTCTTTTAAATATTTACTCTTGTATATGAAGTCATATTTAACATCTTTATAGGTTATTTCATAGTAATACAATTCTTTTTTAGAATCATAGTTTTCACTAATTTTATAGTCCTCTAGGTTGTATTCTAGACTGTAAGATTTGTTTTTTAGACGTGAAATAAAGAATGTAATTAACAGAATTATTATGAGAATGATTAATATAAGGACTATAAGTGGTTTTTTCTTTAGTCTATATTTTCTTTTCATTTTCTCCTCCATTAGTTATTTGCATTTCTTTGAAATAAAGCATATTCCTTCTTTTGTTCCATCATATTTTCAGATATAGCATTTTGTATTTCTGGTAAGCTTTTTTTATCAAGATTAGTAAATACTACTATTTCTTTTACTGTATCAAGAGTTATTTTACCAAAAATAATTCCTTTGTATATCGTTAAATCGTTAAACATATCTGGAGTTATTGATATAAGAGTATACCCAGTAATTATGTGGTCGCAACCAATTATTATTCTTTTATTTGTTACAGTACATACACTAGTTGAGAACCAATCTAGCATGTTATCATTTCTTTGTCCTGCAAATGAATATATAGGTTCTTCATCACTCATTAAATTGTCTTCTACTACTCTTGCATGTTTTCTTAATCTCCACCAAGTAATTGTTCCTGGATATTTTGCTTTAAACATGCATACTTGATCATATACTTTTCCCATTTTTATTCACCTAGTTCTTTCTCGATAATGTTTATTTTTTCTTCATCAAAAGTAGTTATGGAAATAATATTACTACCACTGACTGTAATTATATAATTTGAATCTAGTTTACCAAGTTGCTCATCCATATTATAAAAAGCAACTTCGTCTTTTGTACTTAGTTTGTTAATTCTTATAACATATATTTTTGTGCTTTTATAATAAGCCATTTTATTGATCATTTTAATAAACATATTTGATACGCTTGATTTTGAATCAATAACGGCTATAGTTGATATTTTGTTTGATTTATAAAGCTTTTTAAATTTTTTAAAACTAATATTAGCATAATATTTTTTGCTATCTTTGTAATTTTCTTTAGTTGGTTTGTAATAAACTATTTCTTCCGGTGTTTCTAGTTCATCATTGATGCTATGTGTATTCATCAAAATGATGTTGCTAACTAATAGGAAAAAAATAATTATTAAACTAATTTTATTAATTTTTTTAGATATTAATAGCTTTTCCTTTAACACCTAAACCACCCTCTGTATATCCCTATTTTATAATTTTTTGCCCTTATTTGCAATAAAAAGGAACTATTACTAGTTCCTTATTTTAATAGCATTATTGCAACTCCAATACCTATTCCTAATATTAATCCTATTACGGAAATAATAATTGATACTGCAGCAAAACCTTTATTGTCTGTTTTTTCTACTACTAATTTAAGATTTTCGTCTTTTTGTTTTTTCTTTTTAGCTCTTAATTCGGGATGGTCTTTTGGATTTATAGGATATTTCTTTTGAATTAAGTCTAATTTTGTAGTAACTCTAACATTAAGGCTTTGAGTAGCCATTGTTCTTTCTACTTTATTTACTTTGTATTCTTTATCTTTTTTATCTTCTTCAACTTTTTGTAGTTTTACTACTTTTTCTAGGTTTTCTAGTATTTGTGCTTCTAAAGCTCTAGCCTTATCTAAATCAGTATTGTTATAAATAATTCTACTAATTGCGTCAATATAAAGTCTCTTAGCATCGCATATAGCTTCTGCTACTTTTTGAATCTCTTTATAGTGTTTAGTAAATAATACTTGTAATACTACATCTCTATCAAGAATCTTGTTATTTAGCATGTACTCATTATCTTCTACTAATTTATCTTTTTCTAACGAATTAGATACTGATAAAGGTCCAAAGTATGCATCTAACCAAACTGGTTTCTTTTGTTCAGTTAATTTACTTATTAAATAATAATCTAAACCTCTATATTTTCTTCCTATTATTAGATCAAATAGGATCATTCTTAAATAATTTTTTTCTATAGCTCTCTTATATTTAGAATCTAATTCTGCTCCAGCTTGGAATTCTATTTCTTTGATTAAAGCATATAAACCAAGTTTAATTACTTCTTCTACTGAACTAGAATCTTTTAAAGGATTTTCTTTAGTTGTTTGATATTGTAATACTTTAGATAACCAAATGTTATCTTCTTCTGGTAACATTCCTTTGTTAACATATTCAACAACGTGTTTAATAACTGTTGTAGCAGATATTCTAGTTTCGATATCTTTACTGTAGTTTAATGGAGTAAATACACCGATGTTTTGTTCTTCTGAAACTATCCTTTTTACTTCTTCGTGATCAATATCAAATAATTCAGCTATGTCTGATTTGATAATGTCATAATCATCTATATACATTGTTTTGGTATCTAAACTATTAGATTTATATACACCAAAAACATTATTGTTTAATTGAACTAGTTCAGAGCCATCTTGGAAACTATTGAATGTAGTAATGGTAATAGGTTCTTCTTCACGAATACCATTATCCAGAGATACTATATAAAATTGTGCTTTTTCTTTTGTATCCATATTTCTCGCTCCTAGTCTATATAGAAATTATAACAAATATTTGGAAGATTTGCACTAAAAAATGCCCTTTTTTTCATAAAAAAAAGACCATTAGGTCTATTAATAATCAAATGGTGCCGAGAGACTGAGTTGAACAAGTCATCTTACTCAAACAAAGAGTACGTTCTAGCGTTGCCACTATCTCGGCATAAATATGTCCCTTAAGACATTTTTAATATATCACATATTACAGTTATTTGTCTATTTTTATGTGATTAGTTTACATAATGTGACATTTATTTAATGAATTTTATATACCAATCATCTTGTTTCCACCAAAATAATAAAGAGTATTTTTTACCTTCATATTCATAAACATAGTCTTCTTCACCAATTCCATCACTAGCTTGGCCTTTTATAAAATCTAATAAATACTTCTTGTCTTCTTCTGTTAGTTCAGAATATGTTGGTATTATTGCTATACATTTGCCATTAGCATTTAGTGTTAAGTAAAAATTATTAACTTTTTCTTTTAATGGTTGATCCATGAAATCTGTAAGTGTGGAAGCATACCAATTCCATTTAACATATTCAATAAATTCTTTATCTGCTGCCTTGATAAGAAGTTCTCCAGCCATAAATTCATCTTCTTTAGGCTCTTCATCTAATTCGAGTTCTCTGATGCCTTTGAATGGAAATTCAACTAAATAAAGGTTAGAAAAGTTAACTTCTTTGTCGATTTCTTCTTTTTTATTAACATCATAGTTTATTGTTTTTTTCTTTTTAAAAAGATTAAAGATAGATTTCTTCTTTGAATTTTCTTGCTTTTGTGCTTCAATATTGGCTTTATCTATTCTTGTTTTTAATAAAGGTAAAGCTTGGTTTAGCCAGTATTCACCTGATATGATGCCAGAAGACATTCCTCCGTTGCTTAACTCTCTAGAAAAACCTAAGCTTTTTTCTGTCATTTCCTCGCCTGATGCTAGCAAGTATTCTAGTTTTATTAAACACTCTAGTTTTTCATATTCAAAAGGAAATGGGATACCTTCAGTTCTTTTTTCTAAATATTCCCAAAAATATTCGTCTCCTCTACACCCGTATTTTTCTGGTTTTTCTCTAAATATATCTGCTACGACCATGAATTATCACCCTTTTTTTAGTACTTAAAAGATAAGGTTTTTATTAATTAAATAAATGGTGCCGACTGCCGGATTTGAACCAGCGACCTACGCGTTACGAGGGCGTTGCACTACCACTGTGCTAAGTCGGCACAACTAAATTATACACTTTTTTCAGCAATAATGTTATAATTATTGAGAATAGAGGGAGTGTTAGTATGAAGTGCGTAGCTATTAATGGAAAAAAGAGAGTTGTTCCAACTACTATAGATGCCCCAAGATCTAAAGATGGAAGCGTTGTTATAGACGTTAAAAAATGTGGTATATGTGGTTCTGATATTCATTATTGGGATATGGGATTACCAAGAGATTTAGTAATGGGACATGAATTTTGTGGAGTTGTAACAAATCCTGGTAGTAGAACTGATTTAAAGGTCGGAGATAGAGTTACTGGTTTACCTATCTCACCATGTGGAGAGTGTGAACCTTGTAGAACTGGAAATCCACAATACTGTACAAAAACTTGGGATCACGCTATTGGATTATCATTATCAAATCCTGGAGCTTACGCTGAAAAAACTAGCATTAGACCAGATTTAGCAATTAAAGTGCCTAGTAATATTACTGATGCAGAAGTGGCTATGGTTGAACCTTCTGCTGTTGCATTACATGCAGTTGATTTAGCAGACATTAAAATAGGAAGTAAAGTTTTAGTTATAGGTGCTGGAATTATCGGTGATTTAACAGCAATGTTTGCTAAAATGAGTGGTGCTTCTTATGTAGCAGTTTCTGAAGCTAATCCAAAACGTGGTGAAAAAGCAGTTAAATTAGGTGTTGCAGACGAATATTTCTATGCTTTAGATGAAAATTGGGCAACTAATGTTAGAAAGAACTGCCCTGACGGATTCGATTATGTGTTTGATTGCTGTGGTAATAGTCCTGCTGTAAGTAGCGGTATTGTTGCTTCTAAACCTAATGGTACATTGGTTCTTGTTGGTGTATCTATGGATAATATTACAATTCCATCTATCTTAATCGTAACGAAAGAAATGAGATTGCTTGGAGCTATTGGGTATACTGAAAAAGAATTTAGAGAATGCATTAGATTAATGGCTGAAAGAAAAATAGATACATTAAAATTTGTAGATGATATAGTTCCTCTAACCGGGGTACAACATGCGTTTGAAAGATTAACTTCTGGAGACGACAATGCTGTTAAAATATTAATTGATCCAAATTTATAGGTAAAAAGGTAGAGTTTTCTACTTTTTTTATTTACATTCTATTTTTTAAAATAATCAATATATGGTTTATTTTATAGTATAATTATATTGAATAGAGGGATATCTATGAACGAAAGAGAAGTAAAAATTAACGGTAATCTAGACGAAGTTGTTGAAAAACTAATCGAGTACAGAAATAATGGTGAAAAAGTGTACTGTTTCTTTAATGGTCATACATTATATTCAAGAAACGTAACTGTTGATAGTGCTTATTTAGAGTGTACCGGTCATACTAGACAGGAATTTTTAGATGGTAATGAAACAATGGCTGACTATGTTTCTGAGGCAAGAGAAAGCAAGTATGTTATGCTTGAATATCTAGAAAGGGGCAAAAAAGTAATTTTTCACGATAAAGTTGATGATTGGGAAGAACTTGTAACATCAACTTTTAATAGTATTCATGGCGGAGTTGAAGTAATGGATGCTGTTGAAATAATGGAAGAATTAGCCTCTTCCGGTGATATTGCTAAGGCAATAAGTTTATATAAAAGGAATTCTGAAAATTTCGTTGAAGATATCGTTACAAAATATGCTCCAAAAGGTGCTATGTTTTGGAAAGCATTACATCCAGAATATATTGAGATGATCCCTGAAAATACTCTTGAATTAACGGTTAAAGCCTTATTAAAAGCAAAAGACGAAGGTAGAAAAGTGTTTTGTCATTTTAACGACACTATTTTAAAATCTGATACTGTAACGATGGATGATGCTTTCTTGGAAGTACTTGGGATAACTAAGTCACAATATGATAAAGAACAAAGAGAATTTAATAATAACTTTGAAAAAATGGTTTTACAGGAGAGAAGAGAATCTTTGAAAAAAATACCGGAATTAATTGAAAGAGGAAAAGCTTATATTTTCCCTGAAAAGCTGGAAGAATGGAAAAATTGTGTTATTGATACTTGTGACGGGCCTTTCGACTACTCAATTGTAGAACAAGCTCTAGACATAATGGATGCACTAGAAAAAGGTGCGCAAAGAGATGAATTAATAGGAATGCTAAGAGAACAAGGCCACAACGACGCCACAGCAATACTTTTGAGAAGAATTGTACTAAATTTCTCTAAAAGAGGTCCTGATTTTTTTGAGGAAACTAATTTATATCCATTAACTGAAGAAGATATAGAATTAATTCAAAATACCAGAGAAAACAATGAAAAATTAATGAAATATAGTGAAAATCCTCAATTAGTTAAGTAAAAAACAAACGATTACTGATGTAATCGTTTTTTTTGTGCATTAAAAAACTGGCTTTTAACCAGTATTTATTCAATTTGGTGGAGCAGACGGGATTTGAACCCGTGTCCAAGATACTTTGCTATACAACGTCTACAAGTTTAGTTAGATTTATTATTTAACTAGGGAGCCGGCTATAACGTACCTACTATCCTAGCGATCCTAAGTCAAAATTCGTTATTATACCTTAGAAAATATAATAATATACTCTATATTTATAAACCCTTATCCTAACCTATAGATAAAATTAGGTAAGAGTGCTTCTAACGCCTATATTAGGCAAAAACTAGATTAGAAGCGAAACTATATTTAGTTTCGTCATTTAATTTTAATTGTGAATTTTAGGTATTCCTACCACTTGCAGTCATACTCAAATGTACCCTGTCGAAGCCAAATCTGCCCCAGATACGAGTAAATTATAGCATAAATACCCTTTTTTTAGCAAAAAAACAGTATTTTTTTGTATTTTTTGAGCAAAATTTGACGCTATTATAGGCCAGTGCTATAATTTTCACGACAACAAGGAAAAAGTTAGAAATTTGGCGTGAGAAAATGCTATATATATAATAAGATAAAGTTGACAAACTAAGCTTGTTATAGTAGTATAACTCATTGTCAAAGGAGAAGTGTTTTTAAAGGGGGATTTGTATGAAAAAGTATTATGAAACATTAGGTTTAAACGAAGATGCTACTCTTGAAGAAGTAAACAATGCTTTCAGTAGAATTTCTATGGAATTATACAATCAACGAATTTCTGGCAAAATAAATGCTGCAGAGTATAAAAACAAATTCGAAGAGATTGAAATAGCCCATAGTACTATCGTTGAACATGCAAAAACGGTAGCTGCTGAAAAAGCTAAAGCTGTTGTTGTTGAAACAACTAAAGAAAAAACTGGAAAAGACGAAGAAGAAAAAGTTGTTGTTGAAACAACTAAAGAACAACCAAAAGTTGAGGAAGAAAATAACAAAAAAGATCCTGCTCGTGGTTGGAAGATTGCTACTGGTGTTGTAACAATTGCTTTAATTGCTTCATTATTAGCTGGTGGTCTTAAAGGATGTTCAAAATTAGCTAAGGATACTGGTGCTTATATAACTGGTTGTCCTGCTGTTACTGAAACTCTTAACGATGATCCAACTAAGGCTGAAGAAACTCAAGCAGAAGAACCAACTGTTCAAGAAACTCCTGCTGAAGAAACAACTACTCAAGAAGATTATAGCGACAGACAAGTTGTTGTAGATCTTGGAGATGTTGAAGATGACACACTAGTTAGAGCTAGAGCTCAAGAATTAGTAGATCAAATGAATGCTGCTGGTATTGTAGACCCAGTTACTACAGTTCCTTATACAGTAGATCAAGTATTTGCATTAATAAAATATGCTAACGGAGTTTATACTCCAGAAACTATGGAAGAAATTGATGTTTTACATTTAAACTTATTAAATCTATTAATTTCTCCATTAAATACTGATGATTATTTATATCATGTAGTATTCGCTAATGGTAATGATGATTTCAATGAATTACTAAATAGTAATCCAACTCATGTTACTTTCGGTGAATCATTTGCTGCATATGGTGAAAATGGTATTTATCCATTAGTTCAATGGTTTGAACAAAAACGTGTAGAAATCTATTCTTCAACTGATAGAGAAGAAATTAATAGAATCTACAGGGAAGTTGGTCAAGTTATGGCTGACTTAATGAAAGGTAATGGTTGTACAATTACATTATATGATGGAAAAGAAGCTAAAGAAGGTATTGAATATCACTTCACTAGTGAACAAGTTCTATCACATCATGCAAGTGCAATGATCATTACTACTGAATTCCAATTAATAATGGCTAACCATTATGAAATCAGAAATGAAATTGGAGAAGTTGTTGATGAAGTTCCTCAAACTTGGGAAGTTTACAACAAATTAAATAGTGATGGTGTTGATGAAAACGGTAAACCAATTATTAATCCTGATATTGTTACTTATGACGAAATGAATGCATGGGTTAACAATGGATGTGATTATGAATGGGAAATTGATAGCGTTCTAATCGATGGTCAAACATTTGGTCAAAGAATCCAAGGTGACATGGAGGGTATGGCTCAAAACAATTATGCTATGACTCACGATGGTTCACTAAAAAAATAATAGAAATAGAAAATATATAGAAGGAGGAAAAAATTATGTACGAAGAAAACAATGTTACCTATCGTGTAGGTATCAACTGGAAAGACGTATTAGTTAAAATAATTCTTTTAATATTATTCATTTTATTACTAATATGGATTTTCCCAAGACCAAACATGAGTGTATTCTATGACAGCGTATATAGAGATAACGTTAATACAATGAGAGAATCAGCTAGAAACTATTATACTGTTGATAGATTACCAAAGAGTGTTGGTGAACAAACATCAATGACTCTTAAAGAAATGGTTGATAACCATTTACTAATCCGTTTTACTGATAAAGATGGTAAAACATGTGATGAAAGTACTTCTAGAGTTGAAGTTACTAAATCTTCAGACAGTGAATATACTTTAAAAGTAGTATTAAACTGTGGAGAAACTAAAGATTATATTCTTGAAACTATTGGTTGTACTACAATTTGTTCAAGTGGTACTTGTACAACTGTATTAAACAATAGTAATAATACTAATAGTGTTGCAACAAATAACACTACAACAAATAGTATTATTAATGGATCTGATAGTAATAATAGTGGAAACGCTAATATTAATAGTGGATCAAATGCTAATAACGGTACTGGTGCTACTGAAGTAGACGATACTGATTATAGTAATTACGATGTAAAAGATGGTAAGTATACTACTAAGATTACTTATTATCAACATAGAAAAGCTGTAACTACTACTAAGACAATTTATACTTGTCCTGCTGGTTACACAAAAACTGGTACAAAATGTATCAAGAATACAACAGGAGCTACAATAGACGCTACTCCTCACTATACTCCAGATCAAGTTGTTACTGTTGACGCTAAGATCGGAGACGGTGGAGAAAAGACTGTTTATGCAGATGCTATTAAAACTCAAACTGGTACAGACTATACTTGTCCTACTGGTTATACATTAAATGGTTCATATTGTATTAAATATACAGATGCAACTGAAAAACCTGGACAAACAACATATACTTGTCCAACTGGTTATACATTAAGTGGTACTAAGTGTACTAAAACTTATGATGCTACATATAAACCAGGTGCTACATCTTATACTTGTGATAATGGTGGAACACTTTCTGGTACTAAATGTACTATAACTAAGAATGCTACTGAAGAAACAACTTATACTTGTCCTTCAGGTTATACTAAGAACGGTACAAGTTGCTACAAAGTATACGATGCAACTGCTAAATATAGTTGTCCTTCAGGATACTCACAAAGCGGAAGCAAATGTTCAAGAACTGTTGATAACAGTTATAATGCTACACCAAATTACAAATATAATTGTCCAAATGGTGGATCATTAAGTGGTACTACATGTTATACATCATCTAGTTACAACGCTACACCTCATTATAAGACTGTATATGGTAGCTGGGTAAATGGTGGTACTAAGTACTATACTTCATCTGGTCAAGGTTATACAGGATCAACTTCTAAATTAGTACTTCAAGGTGCTGTTTCAGGAGCTACTTGTGGTAGTCCTTGTGGAAACAAAGGTATTTGGTATAAATATATTTACTATACAAGAAGTTCTTCACAAAAATTAGATTACTATAGTTGTCCAAATGGTGGATCATTAAGTGGATCTAAATGTTATAAATCAGGAAGCTATGCTGCTAATAAATATGTTGCTTCATATAGCTGCCCTAATGGTGGATCATTAAGTGGATCTAAATGTATCAAGAAATCAACTGATACTAAGGATGCTTCTAAATCTTATACTTGTCCAAATGGTGGAACATTAAGCGGTGCTAAATGTACAATTACTACTAGTGCTACTGCTACTAAAAAATACACTTGTCCTTCAGGTTATACTTTAAGTGGTACTAAGTGTACTTATACATACAACGCTACTCCACATCAAGGTACAGGTTCATACAGTTGCCCAAGTGGTGCTACATTAAGTGGTACTAAATGTACTGAAACTATTAACGCTACTGCTCATCCTGGACAAACAGTTTATACTTGCCCAGATGGTTATGAACTAGTTAGTGGAAATAGATGTATGAAGAAAATAAATGCTACTCCAGTTGCTGTTTACTCATATTCTTGTCCAGAAGGATATACAGCTTCAGGAAGTGGTGCTAATACAGTATGTTCTAAGAAAGAAAAAATCCAAGGATACTATTGTGAAGATAAAGATGCTACATTAACTGCTGATAATAAGTGTGTTAAGACTGTTAAAGGTCACATCGATTATTACACTTGTCCTGCTGGATATACTTTAAGCGGAACTAAATGTACTAAGAAGAGCGTAGTAACAATTGATGCTACTAAGTCTACTAAGACTTCTACTTCATATAAATATACTTGGAGTAAGAGCTCATACTTAAGTGGTTGGGAATTTACTGGTAAAACTAAAGTAAAAACTCAAACATATTACGCTGGACAAAAATAATAAAAAAGAAGACTCGTAAGAGTCTTTTTTTATGCATAAGAAAAGAACAAGATTACTTGTTCTTTTTGTATCTAAATAACGCAGATGGACGATGTCCTAAACCTGTTTTAACTTGGTCTGTTTTTTCTACCTTATCAGCTATGATTCTTCTAAATGCTGGGTCTAGTAGTTTCTTATTTAATATTACTTCATATACTTGTTGTAAATCTCCTAAAGCGAAGTATTCAGGCATCATGTTAAATACAACATCTGTATAACTTATTTTGTTCTTTAATCTTTCTATTCCAGCCCATATAACTAATGGATGATCAAATGCTAAGTATTTGTTTTCTACTACTTCAAATTTGTAACGATCAGTAGTTTGTTCTTTTAAGATCTTTTTAATTTTAAAATCTAATTGTTCTGTTCCATTATCTAATATAACTGATACTATATTATTTTCTTCAGTATAACTGATATTAAACCAGCTAGTATTTTCATTTAATTTGTCTTTTAATCTATTTTTATCTATTAAAGCCATATATGATGTAGAAACTATTCGCATACGTGGATCTCTATGAACGTCTCCATATGTGTATAATTGTTCTAAGTAAATATCTTTAAGATTTGTTTCTCTAGCTAAGATTCTTTTTGGGCAATCTTCAAGATCTTCTTTAACATCTAAGAAACCTCCTGGTAAACACCACATGTCCTTAAATGGATAGTCATCTCTTTTTACTAGTAATACACTCATATGTTTCTTACTTGATTTACGATAGTTACTCGACTCTTCATCACTAATACTCAAGATTAAGATATCAGTGGTAAGAGAAATTCTATCATAATCATTTGGATTATAGGCTTTTAAGAATTCTTCTTCACTTTTAAACATCATGTTAATAACACCTCAAATTAATTATATCATATTTATTCATATTTATGGTAAAATGGTTTATGAAAGTAGATGATTATATGTTCTGTAGAAACTGTGGAAATCAATTAACTGATAATGATAAATTCTGTGGTAAATGTGGTACTCCTGTATTTGTACCTAATACCGTTCAAAGTGCGCCAGTGGTTAACACCCCTGCTAAAGGAACGGATACTAGTACTGAGAAAATTTTATATGGAGCTGTTGGTTTTATTTCACCACTTATTGGTTTAGTAATATCTCTTGCTTCTAAAAAAGATAAACCAGAAGCTGCTAAGATTGGTATTATTGTTTCTATTATCAGTTTTGTTCTTAGATTTCTTTATTTTGTATTCTGGTTTATGTTTGGTATTTTTCAAGCAATATAAAAAAGGTTCTCTATTGAGAACTTTTTTCATTTTCTAATTTTCTATAATCTACTTTACCAATCATTGTTTTTGGTAGTGATTCACGATATTCAAATTCTTTTGGTATCATATATTTTGATAAGTTCTTTTGGCAGTATTCTTCAATACTCTTTTTTACTTTGGAATTGTTTTTATATGATTCATTTAATACAATGAATGCTTTAGGTACTTGAACTTTATATGGATGTGGTATTCCTACTACGCAACAGCTTAAAACTGCTTCGTGTTTTTCTAAGACATCTTCAATATGTGAAGGGAAAACATTATATCCAGACACGATAATAAGCCTTTTTAAGCGTTGTACAAAGAACAATAATCCATCTTCGTTTAAATATCCCATATCACCTGTATGTACCCATACTCGGCCTTTTTTATCCTTTTCTAAAACTTCGTTTGTTTCTTTTTCATTGTTTAGGTATCCTAACATTACTGATGGACCACTTATCATTATTTCTCCTTCTTCGTTAGGACCTAATTCTTCATGGGTATTAACATCTACTATCTTAATATCGTTACCTATTAAAGCGATACCTGAGCTACCTAAAGCATAAGCTCCAGGAGCTGGGAAGACACATCCACCACTTGTCTCGCTTAATCCATACCCTTGAACTATTCTATTTTGGCAATTATGTTCTTTTAGGAATTCGTTTACTGTCAGATTCTTTTCTTCAGTTAAGGTATCTCCACCAGATACCACATATTTAACCTTTGATAGATTAACTTTATCCATGTGTTTATTTTTTATCATAGCTTCAAATAGAGTTGGTACTCCTGGAATAATAGTTGATTTATATTTAGTTAATAGCTTATCAAAACGAGATGCATCAAATCTAGGTATTAAATTTAATGTACAACCTGTTCCTAATGGGAAGTGAATTGTTTCTACTAAACCAAAGCAATGAAACATTGGAAGAATACATAGAAAACTGTCTGTATCATCGATATCAGGTAATGATACTTGTGCTTGTCCTACTACAACGTTAATGTTTCCGTTAGATAGTAAGATGTTCTTTGGTGTACCTGTTGTTCCTCCACTATGTAAAATAACTGCTGGAGTATCTTTTGTTGTGTGTTTAAGGACTTTAGTATTATACTTAGTTCCTTTAACCATAAAGTCTCCCCAACGGATGAATTTTTCATCACTTTTTGGTATAAATACTTTTCTTTCTTCTAATAAATAATAACCTATTCCTGTTATTGTTGGCATTGAATCTCTTGGAGATACAACTACTACTTTATAAACGTTAGTTTCTTCTATTACGTTTTTGATGTTTTTGAAACTAGCGTTAATTGCTATTAATATCACACTATTGGTATCTATTAAAGCTCGTTTGATTTCTTCTTCAGCTGACAATGGATGAATCATATTAGCTATTGCCCCTATTTTGGAAACAGCATAGAATGCTATTACTGCTTCTGGTGTATTAGCCATGCATATACTTACTACATCGCCTGTTCTTACTCCTTGACTTGTTAGAGCTTTTGCACAAACGTCTATAGCGTAGAATAATTCATAGTATGTATATTTTTTACCAAAATAATTAATCGCTATATTGTTTTGACGATCTTTATTGTTTTGATAGATAAATTCATACAAAGACATATCTGGTATTTTTATTTTTTGTTTTAATAAGTCTTTAGCATAGAATTTATGCCAAGGACGTTTATCTTTTTTGATTATTTCTTTTAAGTTATCTAATATATTCATAATATCACCTTTTTTAAACACTTGTTGAATAACTTTCACTTGTATTGTATAATAGGTTTGTAATTGCATCAATCGTCAATGTTTTGTGGTTTTGCATAATATTAAACAGATTGTTTGAAAACTGTTTAAAAAGGTGATAAAAATGGATAGAAGAACAAGATATACAAAGAAAGTTATAAAGGATACTTTTATTGATTTATTAGAAAAGAAAGATATAAGTAAAGTTACTGTTAGTGAAATATGTAAGATAGCAGATATCAATAGAGCAACATTTTATAGATATTATTTAGATGTATTTGATCTTTTAGATAAAATGGAGCAAGAGTTTGTTGAAGAAGTTAAAGAAGCTTATAATAAAGAAGATAGTATAGATCAATCTCTATCTTATTATGCTATTGCTTTACTTACTATTTGTTACGAAAATCAAAAACTAACTAAGATATTGTTTAATTCAACTGGAAAACCATATTTTTTAAATAGTATTTTAGAGGAAGCATATAGTAAGTGTAAGGAAAGATGGACGAAAGCAATGCCAGGTATCGATGATGATGATATTGAATATGCATCTGTTTATATTTTTAATGGAACTTTAGGTATAGTTAACTACTGGATTAAGTGTGATTTTGATAAGAGTGTTGAAGAAGTAGCAACTGTCATTCAAGATTTATCTCATTACGGAATAAAAAGGTTTATTTACAAGAAATAAACCTTTTTTTATTTTGCTAATATTTTTTCGTTTACTATTCTAATGAAATGGTAATCATTCATTCTTAAGCATTTAATTGTTTTACCATTTATTTTAGTTTCTATTTTTATAACGTTATCTAATTCTTTATTAACTCCATCTACTATTAGTAATAAATCATTATATGCATCATATGTAGATAAAGTTATTGTCTTGTTTGTAGGAATGATAACAGGAACTAATAGACTTTTGTATACTTTATTGTTTAATGGAGCTATTGGTGTTATTTGAAGAGTGCTTAGTGTATTGTAAACAACACTACCACCGAAACTCATGTTATATGCTGTAGATCCAGTACTAGTACTAATTAGTAATCCGTCGCCTTTGAAATCTTCTAATAATTCATTATCAACATATACAGGTATTTTTAATGCATGGAAGTTTTTACTTCTTATTACTATTTCATTAAGACTGTTGTAATAGTAGGTTTGATTTTCAGTAGTTACTGTTGTTTCTTGGATACTAATATCTTCGATTCTAAAATCATTATCATTTAGTCTTTTTACAAAGTCTTTTGTATCTTTAATATCTATTTCTTGAAGAAATCCTAAGGTTCCACTATTAACTCCAATATAGTACGTATTGCTATTAAAGTTAGTTTCTTTAACCATTCCAAGGAATGATCCATCTCCACCAACTGAGATAGCTAGATCATAATCATTATCAACTAAATCGAAGTTGTACTTTTTTAATTCTAATTCTAGATCTTTTGCTACTTTTCTTGATTTATCATTATCATTAACAAATAGTTTTACTTTATTAATTCTTCTGTCCATAATAGTTCCTCTAATCTATCAATTATTAAATCAATTATAATGTCTTTATTTTTTCTTCTAGTCTTTCTATCTACTATTATACTCGTATCATAGTATTTATTGTTAAAATATATTGAAAAGAATACTTCGTTGTCTTTTCCATAATTGTTTGATGCATCTGCTCTATTAAGTTTACCAGTGATTCCGATACCAATATTTGAATGAGCAAACTTAGATATATTATAAGCCATTTCGTGAGCAGTTTCGATAGAATAAACAGAATATTTATCTATTACTTTAGGATCTACTCCCATTTTAATTTTGTATTCATTTGAATAGGTTACGGCAGAATATTTTAATACTTCTGATGCACCTTCTATACAAGTAATAGCATTAGCTACGCCTCCACCTGTACAAGATTCCATGGTAGCGATAGTTAATTTTTCTTTATTAAGTTTTTTTACTATTTTTTTAAATGTTTTCATTATTATTTCCTTTCTATTTATAGATTAGTTTTTTGCCAAACCCAGCAGTTACTCGATTGTCTGATGTGTATACTAATTGAGTTGTGTAAGGACATGAACAGTCTTTTACCATACGCGCATAGAATTCAACAAGCTTGTTATATTTTGTTAGATAAATTCCATCTAAACATTCACAGTATTCTCTACTATAAAAGTGATTTCCTTTAAAGAATGATTCATCTAAATTGTTAAATATATCGTTAAAGTTAATAAACTGTTGTTCTGCATAAGGATTACATTTCATTAAGGAAACAAAACCGTTTTTATATACTCCTAGTTCTCCAACATGATCTAGCATCTTTTTTATTTCTTTTAGATTAGATATATAATCTTTCATAATAATGGTATTAATATTTATTATTTTTTTATCTTCTAAACCTTCTTGTAATGTAGCTATGTCTTCTGTAGATGCTACACTACGAGATTTAAATATTTGATAGTTTGTTTCATCATTATAATGATGCCTAGAGATGTGGATACTTTCTAAGTTATTAACAAATGGATATTCTAATAGTTTTAAAATGTTATAACCATTAGTAGAGATTTGGACTTCCATATCAGGATTAATACGATATACCATATCTAATAATTTAAATAATAAATCTGGATTAGTTAGAGGTTCTCCACCTGTAATTGATACGCCGTGTAGTCTATCTAGGGAATATAAGTATCTAATTACGTATTCCAATTTGTTTAAATCAATTCTGCCGAAATCACAACTGTTTTCATTAGCACAAAACATGCATCTGGCATTGCAATAGTCAGTTAGTTTTATATATAATCTTAGTTTTGCTCTTCCTGTTCTTGGTTCTTTTGGATTGGTTGTACATAAATCATTTTTCACTACTAGTTCTTGGTCAAATAGTTTAATTATTTCCATTAGCAACGTCTTGTATAACTTGCTGAACCACAAGAACTAGAGTATGTAGAACTTCCACAAGATGATGAACTACTTGATTCATAGTGACCATAGTGTTTTTTATTCTGTTTAATAAGTCTTTTTTGTTCTTCAGGTTCTAGTATTAAAGTGTTGATATCCATGTAACCAATCGCTTTTTTAATTGCTAGTATTTCATTAAGACAAACTACTATTTTATTAAGTTTTTTTAATGATTCTCCTTCACACATTTTTGTTAATACTAAGTATTCATAGAATTTAGTAATGTTTTGTTTTATCTCTTGTTCTTTTAAGTTAGGGGCGTTGATGATTCGATTAAAGAACTCGATTACTTCTTGTTCATCAAACATTTAATCACCCCTACTCATTAGTTTTGTTACGTTCTTTTTGTAATTTAGTCCAGTTGATAATTCCAATAATAGCCATTATTAAGTAAATACTTTTTTTAGTTAGATAAACTAAATCGAAGTGAACTATATACATTGCTACTGCAATAATGTCTGTAATGATCCACCAGAAGTATTGTTCTTTAAATCTAAACATTTCTAGGATTACAGCAATGATACCAATACTTAATGTGAAAGCATCTAACCAAGCTACTGTTCCACCTATTTTTACTAAAATTGCATGATAGATTATTCCACCTGCTATGATGACTACTGCACTTAAAATGTTTTGTAGTAATGTTAGTTTTTTAGCTTTTGTTTTTTCTACATATTTTTGATCTCTATGTTTAGCCCAGATATACCAAGAAATGAAGTTTACGGGTTGGTAGAATAATACTTCTAATGCGAATGTTCCATATATCTTGTGATACCATAGGAATATTGCATATACGAATGTATTTATTACTGCAAAGATAAAGTTAGATATGTTTGCTTTTGCACAGAAGAAGATACACATAATACCGCAGATTGCACTTATAAAATTAATAATTGTTAACCACAATGGGTTTGTACTTGTTTCTGGATGAACGATTGCTTCTACTACAGCAATTCCAGCTATTATGATCATGATGATAATCATAATAATTTCATACCATTTTAGTTCTTTAAAACTTGTTTTAATATTTTGTAATTGTTCTTTAAATGTTAATTTTTTTAAACGAGCCATAAATCTCTCTCCTTTTCTTTTTTCATATTTCTTATTTTTGTCCCACTAATTGGATAGTGTATTCTTTTGTAATCTACTACTCTATGTGTTGCTTCTGGATATGCTCTTTTGAAGTAGGGATCATATGATAATTCACTTGAGTAAACAGCATCTAACTTAGGTCCTACAGCATCTCTTACTAGTGGAGTTTCAGCATCCCAATCTTCACTACCATCAGGTAGTCTTAGTTTAGATACATCAATAAATGTTGGAATAGCATTATCATAGTTTTTACAAATATTAATTACGTGCTTTCTTCTTTCTTCTACTGATAAGTATTCTTCTTTATTATTCTTTAAGATTTGTTCTTCATCTGCCCCACCAAAGAATAAGATTACGTAAACTTTATCGCATTCATTACAAGCTGTTTCTATGCAATAATTGTGTCCTTTATGTAGTGGTAAGAATTTGCCTCCATACATGCCTGTTTCATATTTTTTCATATAAGTGATTCCTCTCTATATATGTTTTTACTTCTTTTTTTAAGCATTTATGATTTCCATTTCTTATTTCTGTTGAAGAAATATCGATATTTGGGAAACTAGGTATTATGATAAATTGTTCTTTTGGGAATCTTTCTAAGTATTTGTTGATATTGATATCATTTCTGTTAACAACTATGATTTTATTAACAAGTATTTCGTCGATGTTCTTCCATTTGTCTAAGTTGATGATATTATCTGCTCCAATGATTAAATATAATTCATCGTTTGGATAATCTTTTTTTATTAGTCTTAACACTTGGTACGTAAAAGGTTCTTTGTTATGGATATCATCAACTATTAGGTTTTGTGTTTCGTAGAATCTTAACATGTTAACACGATGTTTAAGATCTATTAAGTCTTGTTTATCCCAATAGTTAGGTGTTGCTAACATAAGTACTTTATCAACATAGTGATTATTTAATAGATAGTCAGCTACTTTGATATGTCCTTCATGTACTGGATTAAAACTTCCTACAAAAATACCTAGTTTCATATTTATTCCTCCTTATTTTTTGTATGTTGGTATATTAAATTTATGTTGGTTAGCGTTATGTTTTCTTAGGATTTTTTGTTTTACTTCATCTTCTACTGGTTCGCCATTCATAACTTTAGCTACATCAGCATAAGTAAATCCTAATTTGTCTTCATCTGTTTTACCGCTTAAGCCATCACTTGGTGCTTTATAAAGTACTGGTTCTGGAACTTCTAGTACTTCACCAATTTTGATTACTTCTTCTACTGTTAGATCTGCTAGGACATTGATGTCACATACTCCGTCTCCACCTTTTGTGAAGTAACCTACAAATTGTTCACATTTATTACCAGTTCCTGCTACTAAGTAAACTTTGTTAGTTTTCTTTGTATACATTTGAGCTATGTAATAGAATGCTGCCATTCTTAATCTTGGTTTTAAATTGATTTCACTATCTTCACTTTGAGTAAAATCATCTAGTTTTTTAGCTTCAGTTTCGAATGTGTCATATACAGGTGTTAAATCTAAGTTAATAAGTTTAAATCCATATTTATCTGCTACTAATTTAGCGTCAGTAGCATCTATTTTTTTACTATGGCAAGGTAGTGTAACACCTATTACATTTTCTGGACCAAGTGCTTTAGCAAACAAGCCTGCTGCTACTCCACTGTCTTTACCTCCACTGATTCCTAAGACAACTCCTCCCAAGTTATTTTTTTGATAGTAATCTTGGATAAATTTAATTATTTTTTGTGTTTCTTCATTTGCATTGAATTTCATATTGTTTTTCCTCCTTTTCAGACGTTTTAGGAAACTTTTTACACTTTTTCGTATAAGTAAACGTTATTTTTGTTTGCTTCTTATTTCGTCTCTTTTTAAGTCATAAGTCATAAATGCTATTTTTGAATTAGCATCTGCCATTTGATTGGTTAATACTAATTTTTTTACTTGTTCATAATCCATTTCTATTGATTCGATTCGTTCTCCTTCATCTAAGTGTTGTTTTGATACTTTCTTACAATCTAGAGCTACGAAGGTTTTAATTACTGCTTTACTACAGCCCTGATCTTGGTAATGCCATTCTAGTTCGATTAGGTTATCACTTGTGTATCCTGTTTCTTCTTCTAACTCTCTTTTAGCAGCCGTTTTGTAATCTTCACCAGGATCCACCATCCCAGCAGGAAACTCGATGGCTACTTCTTCTGGAGTAACTGGTCGAGCTTCAATGATGATTACAAATCTATTTAGTTCAGTCACTGGGATGATTACTACTGCATCGCCATTACCTTTGTTTTTAAGGATTTGTTCCGATCGTTTAACTGTTCCATCATTTAGTGTTACTTCGTAAACGTTCTTGCCAATGTATCCTTCTTGATATGTGTATAAGAGTTTTCGATCTCTTACACGATATCTTTCTTTTAATTCTTCTATTGAACTCATTATTTTGTCTTTCTTAATACTTGTGGATTTTCTTCGTACTCAACTCTTTGTTCTTTTGCTTGTTTTATTAATTCTTTTTTAAGTTTTAAAAGTTTTCTAGTTAAATCCACATAATAACCGTGGGGATTTTCTTCACGCTTGATTTCAGGGTATAAAGTAAGCATTTGTTCATTACAGTATTGTTTCTTTTCTTCAATAGTTGGTTCATCATATACAAGTGTTCCTCTTTTGAAAATTGTTTCTTGTAGAGGTCTTACATTGTAGTTTTGAATTCTAGTGAAGTTTGCTTCATTAGTAGGATCTACTAATGTGAATTTATTTTTAGGGATGTTTTCTTCATAAAGTGCTATTACATCACCTAAGGCATAACCTGTATCTTTATCGTAAAAACGATATACTTTTTTATACCCTGGTGTGATAGCTTTTAATTCGTCATTACTTGCTTTGATCCTTGCTACGTATTCTTTATCATGTCTTATTGCAACTTCTTTATATACACAACCAACTCTTGCTTTATCTGGGAGAACAATGTTATCTCCTAAACCAATTGAATCTATTACAGCTCCTTGCTCTTTTAAAGATCTAATTGTTCTTTCGTTTAAACCGTTTGATAAGCAAATTTTTACATCTGGGAATCCCGCTTCTATAAACATTCTTTTTGCTTCTTTTGATAAGTAAGCCAAGTCTCCTGAATCAATTCTGATTCCTTTTAATTCATGTCCTCTTTCTCTTAAGTATCTTGCTGTTTTAATTGCATTTGGTACACCACTTCTTAATACATCGTATGTATCTACTAATAAGATGCAGTTGTCTGGGTAAGTATCTGCATAAGCAATAAATGCATCATATTCAGTTGGGAAAGATGTTACAAATGAATGTGCGAATGTTCCACTGATTGGAATATTTTTTTCTTCTCCTGCTAAAACATTTGATGTTGCTACACAGCCACCGATTACTGCATATGTAGATGCCATTGTAGCTGTTTCTGGTCCAAGTGCTCTTCTTGCACCAAATTCCATAATAGGAATATCGCCTGCAGCTTCAGTTACTCTTTTGGCTGCTGTTGTATACATGATTCCTGCGTTTAAGTAACTTAGTAGAATTGTTTCAATTACTTGAGCTTCAATTAATGGAGCTTTTACTGTTAGTACTGGTTCATTAGCAAATACTGGAGTTCCGTCTGGTATTGCGAAGATATCACCATGGAACTTGAAATTTCTTAAGTAGTTTAAGAAGTCCTCATCAAAGATATTTTTAGATCTTAGATACTCAATATCTTCATCACTGAAATGAGCTTTTTTTATGAATTCAATTACTTCATGTAATCCACCCATTACGCCGTATCCTTTTTCGAAAGGATTTTTTCTAAAAAAGATATCAAATACTGCTATTTCATTTTCTTTATGTTGTTTTAAATATGCTTGACCCATTGTTAATTCATATAGGTCTGTCATCATTGTTAAATTTCTTTCCATTTTATTTTCCTCTTTTCATTGTTTTTACTAATTTAATTCCTGTATTTTCCATTACTGTGTATGCTCTTTCGTTGTTTTCTTTTCTGTCATGTACACTTGGTATATGGAATGTTTCTACTGCATCTTTTGGTACTACGATTTCTGCATCTATGTTCATTTCATCTAAGAAGTTTCTTAATGCTATTGCAAAGTTTTGAATACAGATATCTGTACAACATCCGGTGATGATTACTTGTTTTAGGTTGTTCATTTCTAGGAATGTATCTATTACTCCTGGTGCAAATAATGCACAAGTTGAATTCTTATAGAATGTTTTATTAGCATATTGTTCATAGATTGCTAATTCTTTAATAGTTCTTGATTCTTTATCTCCCATACAGTGTTCAGCGTATCTTTTAAGTTCTACGCTCTCCTTTGTATGTTTATCGTTTACGACGAAGAACCCTTCACCAGCTTCTAGAGTTTCTCTAATAACTGGTATAATGTTTGGTACTATTTGTTTGATTGTTGGATCTGCTAAGTTTCCTTCTTCACAAAAACCTACATTCATATCGATTAAAAATAATGCCCTTTCTATTTCTTTTAATTCTTTTCTCTTTTCCATTTTTGTTTCCTTCTTTCTCTTTTTATCATTTTGTTAATATCAAAGATTAAAAAATATATGGAGTCTTCTTATTATCATTTTGTTAATATCAAATATTAAAAAAATAATGATCTTATTTTGATATATTTTCTCCTCTTGTTATTAACATTATATTAATAACATAACGATTTGTCAATATGTTTTTAACAAAAAATTAAAAAGAATTTACAAAGCAACAAAAAAGAGCCGTAAATACGGCACTTTTTAGCTTCTTAATTTAGCAGATGTTTTTTCTTCTACTTCTTTAATAATCTTATTGAATACTTCCATTACTTCTTCATCTGATAATGTTCTTGTTGGATCTTTGAATGTTAAAGTATAAGCAATAGATTTTTCGTTTTCCATTTGATAGATATCAAATACTTCTACACTATCTAATAATCTTCCACCAGATTTTTTGATTTGATCTTTGATTGTTTGTGATTCTACATCATTACCTACTACGAATGCCAAATCTTTAACAATTTCCGGATATTTATTAGCTTCTTTGAATTTAATAGGTTTAATTTGTTTTTCATATAGTTTAGTCATTGATAATTCTGCTACATAAATTTCATCTTTCTTATAAGAAGGATGTACTCTACCAATGATACCTATTTCTTCTCTATCTAATAAAATCTTAGCAGACATACCTGGATGTAATTCTGGAATAGTAGCTGCTACAAATGTATATCTGTTTTTGAATCCAAGATAGTTAAGTAAGTTTTCAATTATTCCTTTTAATACATAGAAGTCACATTTTACTGTTGTATGTTGCCAGTTATTAATTGAATAACTACCTTTCATTAGCATAGCTACTTTAATGTCTTCTTTGTAATCTTTATCATATGTTTTAGCTATTTCATAAAGATTGATGTTTTCAACTTTACGAGCTTTGTTATATTCATATACATTTATTAATGATGGAAGAATAGTTGTTCTAATTACTGATTTATCTAAACTCATTGGATTAGGTAAGTTTATTTGTTCTTTTTCTTCATATCTAAATGTTTTTGCCATCTCAGGAGATGTTAATGTGTAAGTTTTTGTTTCGTTTAAACCTAATGTTCTTAATCTCTTAGAGATTTCTTTTCTAATCTTAACGTCACCAATGTATTCACCGCGGCGAATAGGTACTACTGGAAGTGTAGATTCTAGATTTTCATATCCATATAATCTACCTATTTCTTCTGCTATATCATTAACGTTAGGATCAACGTCTAATCTACGACGTGGGATTGTAACTTTGAATGTATCTTTATTTAGTTCATATGGGAACATTAAACGATCTAGTTCTGTTTCTACATCTTTATCAGTTAATTCTAATCCTAGTAATGTAGATACTTCTTTAGTTTTGAATTCTACTACTTTTTCTGTTTTATCTATTTTATCATGTAGTAGTTTTCCAGATAGAACTGTTGCGTCTGCATATTTTTCTAGTAAATGACATGCTCTATCCATTGCAGATGCTGCATATTCATAGTTTAGACCTTTTCCATATCTTATTGATGCTTCACTCTTTAGATCTAATCTAGCAGCAGTATATCTAATTGCTACAGCATCGAAGATTGCTGCTTCAATAACGATATCTTTAGTAGTTTCATCTACATCAGTATTTAAACCACCCATAACACCAGCGATACATACTGGTTTTTTACCGTCTGTAATTACGATATCATTTGCTGTTAATACTCTGTCTTGATTATCTAATGTAGTTATAGGTTCGTTTTCTGTAGCTTGTCTTACAACAATTTTATCTCCTAGTTTTTTAGCATCAAAGAAATGTAACGGATTACCATACTCTAACATTACATAGTTAGAGATATCAACAACGTTGTTGATTGGTCTCATACCTGCTGAGATTAATCTCTTTTTAATGAATTCAGGAGATTCTTTGATAGTTACATTTTTAACCATCTTAGCAGAATAGTATGGACATTTTTCTGTATCTACTTTTAATGATACATAGTTTTCAATACTATCTTTATCTTCTTTATAAGAGGCATCAGGTAATGTTACTTTTTTAGATAAGATAGATGCTATTTCATAAGCGAAACCAATATGATAGTAGCAATCGTTGTTACGATGTTTGTGAACATCTAGTTCATATACTGTATCATCAGTTCCTAAATAAATATTAGCATCAGTACCATTAGGTAAATCTGTGTCTAATTCTGTAATACCTTTAGCATATGTTTCTTCATTTTTTTCTTCTAATCCTAATTCAAATAGAGCACAAATCATACCATTTGATTCTTGTCCTCTTATTTTGCCAGCTTCGATTGTTCCTTCTGGAAGTACACAACCAGGAAGTGCTACTAATACTTTAAGTCCTTTTCTAACATTTGGAGCTCCACAAACAATTTGTACTGTTTTTTCTCCAATATCTACTTGGCATAAATGTAGGTGATCACTATCAGGATGATCAGTACATTCTTTTACTTCACCTATCACAAGGTTTTCTATTCTGGTATCGATAACTTTTTCTACGTTAACACCAGCTTTTGTTATTTTTACTGCCAAGTCATGTAGGTTTTCGTTTTCAATATCAACATAGTCTTTGCACCAATTTAAACTTATCATTATTACACATCCTTTCTATCGAAAGTCGCTGACTCTCTTAAATCTGTTTGATAGAAGGTTCTGATATCATTAATACCATATTTAAGCATTGCTAATCTTTCTGCTCCAAAGCCGAATGCAAATCCTGACCACTCTTTTGGATCATATCCGCATCCTCTTAATACATTAGGATGTACCATTCCTGCTCCACTAACAGTTATCCAACCTGTATTTTTGCATAATGAGCATCCTTTTCCTTTACAAACGAAGCATGAGATATCAGTTTCTACTGAAGGTTCAGTAAATTGATAATATGAAGGTCTAAATCTAGTTACACATTCTTCACCAAATAGTTTTTTAGCAATTAAATCGAATGTACCTTTTAAATCTGATAATCTAATATCTTTATCAACAAGTAATCCTTCAATTTGCATGAATTGATGTGAATGTGTAGCATCATCAGCATCACGACGATATGTCTTACCAGGACAAATCATACGTACTGGAGTTTTTCCACCAGCTTTTAGCATTGTTCTTACTTGTACTGGAGATGTTTGGCTACGTAATAACATTGTTTCATCTTCAATATAGAATGTATCTTGAGCATCACGTGCCGGATGTCCTTTAGGGATATTTAACATTTCGAAGTTATATTTATCTTCTTCTACTTCAGGTCCATCAACTACGTCATAGCCCATAGACATAAATACTTCTTCTATATCCTCTATGATTTTTTCTAAGATATTAGGTGCTCCTGTAGGTATTTCAGTTGCTGGTAATGTAACATCTATTCTTTCTTTAGATAGTTTTTCATTTAACTCAGCTTCTTGGTATTCTTTAATCTTGCCATCTATAGCGTTTGTAGCGTCTTGTTTAAGGCCATTTAAAAGCATACCAAACTCTTTTTTACCTTCGGCATCTAAATCTCTCATATGACTTGTAAGTTCTTGTATTGGGCCTTTTTTGCCTAAATATTCAACTTTTAAGTCATTAACTTCTTTAAGACTCTTTGTATTAGCTAATTTTTCTAATATTTCGGTCTTTAATGTTTCGACTTTTTCTTTCATATTATTTACCTCCATTAAAAAAAATCTAAAACTAAGGGACGAATTGCTCCGCGGTACCACCCTAATTCTAGATACTCTAGCTCTCTTTATAGATATAACGCATCTATGTACGATCTAACTCCAACGATGAATTTCATTATATCATTTATCTTTAAGTGCTTTCAGCCGGTGACACCTAATCTCTAAGTGAAGAACTTAATATAACTACTGAGTTCGTCTTCAACGTTTTCTAC